>Ga0209566_100199_pt1 | contig 62151 bp, 42 predicted proteins | sample Araplavi_mTSA_r2_2_FD_184287 | JGI IMG/M metagenome (GOLD analysis project Ga0209566, IMG submission 184287) | Arabidopsis root microbial communities from North Carolina, USA - plate scrape CL_Cvi_mTSA_r2 (SPAdes) (version 2) | ecosystem: Host-associated > Plants > Roots > Endosphere | place...
TGTCACACTCTTCATGCAGATATATCCATGCAAGGTTATTTAATGATTGTACATTACGTGATTCCCTTACGGCTTCATGGAAAAGATCTAAAGATTTGTCATATTCATTACTTTCCAAATATTCAATGGCTTTTTGATTGGCACTCAACGAATGTTTTCCCCTTTATAATCATCATTTTCCTTGTTCAACAGCCCTCAAGACCTAGCCAACATCCTCTGTCACCACTAACATGCTTGCCGACGGCGGAATAACAAGGTTGTTCCCAATACAAAGACGGCCGTCACTGCCAAAAGAGCTGCTAATGCAGCTATCGGATATAGGATAGGCTCCCCAAAGAAATTAACTGTACGGAAGCTGTTGAAAAGATGCGTAACCCGGATAAACTGACTGTAGCCGAATGTCACCATCCATTCGATAATCGGATAACGAATATTACGCACATCCAATAGTAGATAGGGAATTCCAAGTACGCCCCCCGCTAGCAACATTGTGACCAACGATGAACGGCTAAGTGAGGAAATAAACGTCACGGCAATCGCAAATGCTGCACAGCCAATGGTTTGCACCCCTAATTGAATAAAATAGTACTCTATCACGGTGAATGAATACGGATATTCTGCAAAAGGACGTGTGGCTCCATACCTTCTCATACTATCAAGAGGTGTGGTGGCTCCATCCAAGTTGCCAAACAACAAGGCCGTTACCCCCATATTGATCAGCTGAAATACCAGGACACACAACAAGGTGTACAGAATAGCTGCTAAGCATTTTGCATGAATAAGCCTGCTTCGCCCATGTCTGCTGCTTAAGAGCAAGCTGTCCATCCTAGTTGCATATTCTGCTGAATAGATTGGAGAAAGTCCGATGAGCAGCATGGCACCCATAAAGGCAACACCAAATTGATCGACCATATAGATCAATTCGCCCCATGGCATATTATAGTATAATTGAGCGGTTGGCGGCCCTTGCTCCAACAGTAGTTTTTCTTTTAATTTCGTTTTTTTATACTCGTATGAGTCAGGCTGACTTAACATGAGCCGAATTTCAATGTCTAGTAATTGCTCTTCGTATTTATGCAGCATATTGGGTATTCCCGAGATATCCTCCATAATACTTTTTTCTTGAATCGGCAGCTGATGCCAGTTGCTCCTCTTGTATCTTTCATCCACCCGCTGAATATCTTCTGCTGTAATCTCACGCGCATATGAGCGGTATTCCTTAGACCCATCTTGATAATATTCGGCATGAAATGCAATAACCACCGTATAGATAGCTGCAAGTAATAGACCAACAATAAATACGCTCTTGCGCGATACGATCTTCAACAGCTCGTACCTCAATAACTGTCTCATCGAATAATCTCCTCATTAAAATAATGCAAATATAGGTCTTCCAATCCTGCCGTCACTGGCTGAGCTGTCAGCAGCGGCTTGTCTGGAGACAGGATTCGAACTTCAACCCCACTATCACGGCGAAGGATATTGACTATCTTGTAACGCTGTTTCAAGACGGGGAGCTGATTTTCATCAACTGTGACCTTCCATACCGATTCCTTCAATTCTTTCAATAAAGAGACGAGCCTATCTTGCTTGAGCAGGTATCCTTGTTTCATAAGCAGCACATCTTTGGCAACGTACTCGATATCCGACACAATATGAGTTGATAATAGGATGATCCGATTTGCGGACATTTCCGATAATATATTGCGAAAACGAATTCGTTCTGTTGGATCAAGCCCGGCAGTTGGCTCGTCCAGGATGAGCACCTTCGGATCATTCAATAATGCTTGCGCTATACCGAGCCGCTGCCGCATACCTCCGGAGTAGGATTTTATTTTAGAGTCTGCTTCATAACCAAGACCGACCAGTTGAAGAACTTCCTCGACTTTTGTAGCTGCAGCCCTTTTTTCAAGCCCTTTTAACGCCGCAATGTACATGAGAAATTGTCGACCAGTGAACTGCCTGTAGTATCCAAATTGCTGGGGCAAGTAGCCGAGGACATCCCGATAACGCTCTTCCATCGTTCGTATATCCTGCCCATTCAACCGAATTATGCCGCTAGTTGGACGCAGAATATCCGCAAGCATGCGCAGCAATGTTGTCTTTCCCGCTCCATTTGGGCCCAGCAAGCCATATACACCACAGCTTAATTCAGCAGTAAATTGATTGACGGCAACAAGCTCTTTGAATTGTTTAGAAATATTCTGAATCGTTAGCTCCATAGCTTAAGCTTCCTTCCGCGATAAAGGTGTGATTTCGCAGCAGCTTCCATCCTTGTCTGAATAGAAGATACACTGCAACTGCATTAACTAAAATCGTAATGAGTATATGTAAATCCATCATGCGCGTTAGCATATCCGGACGTGTGAGTAAGATCATTCCGACAGCCATCCATATGCTTATTGTCACCATCGAACTGACGGTACAACGGATACGCATAGCCAGCCATAGAGAAGAGCTAGCAACGATGATAAACGGTGTAAACCAAGTCCACGTTAGGCCCCAAAATGAAATATCGCCACGAACAAGAAACATTAGGCCAGATAAGCAAGTGTTCAGAATAAGACTATTCATTACGATAAAAAGCAGACGCGACAGCATTAACTCCTGTGCAGAAACTTTGCAGGCCAGCTCCATTTCTAGAACCCCCTGCTCCCTTCCCTTGAACACTTCTATGAGCCCAATCACAAATGGAAGCGGTGAAAAAAGAATGACCACAATAGCAGGCATCTGCTGTACAGTCACACCCATCCATACCCCTGCCCCGAACAAAATAAGACAACTTATCCAGTACAGCTTACTGAACATGCCAATATCAGCAGCAGCTATCTTCCACAGGTTGATCCATCGTCGCCAATAGCTCATCATTGATACTTCCCGCGGGTTTTCGCTTATATCAGGGACATATTGTCGTAGTACGTCAATGGTAGTATTGATTCGCTGTTCCTCCGGCAGTTCCACACAGTATTGCTGCAATATCGATTCAAGCTCAGAATCAAAATATTCTAAGTCCTTAACATCATCCATGTCATCCACCCAAACTGACTTACCCTTGTTTTCTCTGCTCTTGCCCATCCCTCAATTCCTCCTCTCCTAACAGCATTTTCTTCAGCCTTGAAATTCCCGCACGAATACGAGATTTAATGGTAGATTCATTTGCTCCCGTCACATCCGCAATCTCTCGTATCTTAAGCCCATGATAATAATTGAGAATGATGGCATCTCGCTGATGTTCCGGCAGAGCGAGCACAGCCTGCTTCGCTTGTTCCTGCTGGTCATGCAACTGGAATAAGTCCCATACGTTGCTATGAGCATCCGGAATCGTCTCGTCCAGTTCATCTTGGACATGCGAGTTACGATACTGTTTGCTGCGGTAGTAGTCTAGACAGTGATTAACAGCAATTTTCAGCAGCCAATGTTCGAACTTGCCATGGCTCTGATAGCTGGGCAGCGATTGCATCATCTTGATGAATACTTCTTGCGTCAGATCATATGCAGTATGATGGTTCCCGATCTTGCGATAGATGTATGAGAAGATCATCGCGTAATGCCGCTTGACCAGCATCTCCATTGCAGCTTGGCTGCCGCTTCGTATTTCTGTAATTAGCTCCTCATCGGAAAGCACAGTACTCCCCCCTCATCTCTATTAACGATATGAATCATCAAAAAGACGATGTTCAGCAAAAATATTTTAAATTACAAAAAAAACCGACTCCCTAATAGAGAATCGGCGAAAATCATCGTATCGAATAATCTAGGATCGTAAACCAATTATGATCAATGAATATGATGTATGATGCTGAGAATTATGCTAAAATCATGAACACATAGATTGCGACAACATTAATAGAAAGGCGAGCGTATATGAACCAAGATATTTACATTCGCATGGCAGATGAATCTGATGCGCAGGAGCTGTTGCACATCTACGCTCCCTATGTCACCGATACGGCGATCACCTTCGAGTATACCGTACCAACTGTCCAAGAATTTGCAAGTCGAATTCGGCAGACGCTGCAAAGATACCCCTATCTAGTAATCCTTCAAAACGAGAGAATCGGCGGATATGCATATGCATCTGTCTTTAAAGGCCGTGCTGCGTATGACTGGTCAGTTGAGACAAGCGTATATCTACGGCAGGATTGTCGCGGAGCTGGACTAGGCAAGAAGCTGTATTATGCTTTGGAGGATGCCTTAAAGCGGCAGAATGTTATTAACGTGAACGCATGTATCTCTTATCCATGTGAGCCGAATGAATATTTGGACAACGGCAGCGAGAAATTCCACAGCCATCTAGGCTATAAGAAGGTAGCTCATTTCACCAAATGCGCTTACAAATTTGATCAGTGGTACGATATGATCTGGATGGAGAAAATGATAGGCGATCACACAGACAAGCCCGAACCTTTCATCCCGATTACCGAGCTGTAAACGGCGGCAGTCTTAGACTGCCGCTATTTTATTGAGCTATCGTTTCCCGTTAATTCAATAACATCCACAGAGTCTTAGTATGGTAAGAACTAACGAATCACAATAATGGTTGCAATAGAAAGAGTGGATATAATAAGTATAGACTTATCATTAAAGAAATCGACAAAGCTTATGACTGAGACAAAATTCCTTTAACAAACAATGAGACACTGTGCTTGTAGAACTCTTCCTCGGTGACGAGTTGGGTCTGATATTGCCGGTGAATCAACTCGCTCATCTGAAATCCGTAGCACATCGAGAGAAAAGACATGGCGGTAAGACGCTCATCCTGTATGGCTATAACTTTTTTCTTCTGCAGGCGTTCAAAATATTCAACCAGTAAGGAGTGCAGCTTCACCGGCGGATCGGCCAGCACTCTGTCCAATTCGGGAAACATTCCTTTGTCACGGATGCCAATCAAAATGATGTCCGCATTTTTATGAAAAAACAAACGGTACTGCTGACTTACATTCAGCAGATCGACTTCAGGATTATCGGTCGCGTCCTCTTTTAACAGCTTCTCAAATTGTGGGATATCCGAGTGTCTTTCAATGATGGCTTCCAATACGCCTTGCTTGCTTCCAAATTGCCGGAAAATCGTAGATTCATTGACTTTAGCTTCCGTTGCAATGGCTTTGGTGCTTACTCCCCGATAGCCGTTCTTTTTGATGAGCCGTGTCGCGGCTTCAATGATTCTGTCCGAAGTTTGCATTGTATTTCTCCTTTTGCAGATGTTAAACCTATTCTACTACAAGTTTTGCATATGCAGCAGGATCGGGGTTCATCATTTTCATAAACGTTTATTTACAGCAAATCGCTTCTTTGTTCCCAGCGGCTTGGTTCCGTAATCTTGACATGATCAGGCACCAATTGGGTGAGCGTGCCTAATTTATCGAATGTAATCTGGATTCGGTCAGAGGGCAACAGCCATTGTTCGGTCTCGATTGCGCAGCAATCCGGTATCGTTCCCATTCCTATAATCGTGCCTGGGAGCGGCGTGAATACTTTGAGAACCTCCTCCATCACTCTTGCAGGGTGTGCAGAATACTCGGATGTGCTTCCCTTCCAGTGTAATCTCTCCCCGATGCGTACATCCACATCCAGTGCCAGCGGGTTGTCGATTTCATCCGGCGTAACTAGAAATGGTCCTATTCCTTTGCTGCGATCAAAATCTTTGCAGCGCGTCGGTCCGGTCAGCGCCTGGAAATCCGGCCACTGCACATCGCGGACAGTACTGTCGTTAAAAATAACATAACCTGCAATGCAGTTCCCCTTCCCTGTAACAAAGGCCAGCTCCGGTTCGATATCCAGGTAGGAAGAGTACGAAGGCCAATGAATCGTATCCCCATCGCCAATTAATGCATTATGGTTACACTTGTAATAACTGAAAGTCTTGGCGTTAATTACAAGCCCAAACAAAGGTTCCTGGGATGTCTTCGTTTGAAAGGTTACTAGCTTCATATTGCAGCGCCCCCATCTATGTAGTGTGATGTTGTTCTGCAACTATCATATAGCATAGGATAAATGCATGCAAGTACTTGCTTGCATTTCTGTTTTCCATTCTCTATTATAAAGACATAGTCAGTATGCCTTCCCCCAAAAACATATACGCAAAGGAGAATTTTCATGAAGTATGGACGTATTATCCAAAAACCTCGCGTTAAATTTTTTGAAGTCGCAGCTGGAGTCTTTGCCGGTATTTCGCCGTATCGCGGCATCAGTTGGGCCAATGCCGGGTTCATCAACAAGGGTGAAGGGCTGGTGTATGACACGTTCTTTGATTTGTTCCATGCGCGGGAAATGCGGGAGGCTTTTATGGAAGTAAGCAACGGCAGGTCTCCTGCATATGTGGTGAACTCGCACTATAACAGCGACCATGCCTGGGGAAACAAAGTGTTTGAAGATGCTTGCATTATTATGCACAAGGAAGCGTCTAGAGAACGTCTCACCGAAAATATCGCCTGGATGGACAGCGTCATCAGAAGAGGAAAGGATTCTCCGGAATCGACTTCCGGCGAACGTTTTTTTGCAGCGGAATTTGAAGGATTCGACCTGGAAGGCGTAGAATGGGTGCTCCCGAATATTGAGATAAAGGACGATATCAACATCCGTCTCGGCGATACGGAAGTTATGATATACAACGTAGCTCCGGCCCACTCTGACAGTGACTTGCTGCTGTGGATGCCAAAAGAAAAAGTGCTGTTCGCCGGCGATGTCGTGTTTAACGGTTGTACGGCATACAGCGAAGAGGGAACCCTCAATTGGGTTAAAGTGCTTGATCGCATTATTGATGAAATGAAACCCGAAATCGTTGTTCCAGGACATGGCGTCATCTGCGGCCTGGACTTCGTGAAGGAGCAGAGAGACTACCTCCTGAACCTAATCAGCGAGTTCAACAAGCATTACAATGATGAAATTGATGCCTTGTCCCTGACCAAGCAAATTGATATTTCCCGCTTCCTTCATTGGATTCAGCCTGAACGCTTGTATGTTACAGTGGACATCCTATTGAAAAGCAAACGAGGGTTACCACCCCTTCCAATTTGGGACGAGGTGCCTGCTAAGCTGGAAGACATGAAAGCTTTTTTGGCCGGAAAATATGGAAATCAGATCAAGCCATGGGATCCTATGAGCGTTTGGCAAGAATAGCAATTTGAAGCTAGCCTGCGAAAAACAAAAATCGGCCCTGTCGCAGACGATGCGAACAGCGGCCGTTTTTTGGGATTGTTCCACGGAATTAAAATCGGTGCTTAAGGAGCGATGCCAGTCTAAAACTTTATTTTCCTAGTTTATCAAGATCTAAATTTAGGAAAGTCAGATATAATAAAGGGTTCCACATATCAGTCATGACTAATATGTGGAACCCTTTATGTTTAACTATCGTTCTCCGTTAGTTAAGAGCAGCAACAAGCAGTTACGCTACATATTAAAGAAATTTGACCCAGGCATGACCTTCTGGAAATTGCCGGTTTAAAGAAGATTTCAGCCATGCTTTTTCTTGTGGTAGAAGTGACGGAAGCATTGTTTGGAAATCATTGTGATCTTTTTCTCGTACTTGCGAACTACCTGCTTTATGGAGAAGTTGGATTTCAGGTCTTAAATAAGGTATGCCTTCAACAGTTTTCAAACAAATTTCATCAAGTGGTCTTCTAACTGATTTATCTCTCTTATAAGTCCAAAAATTCTCTTCGGTATCAATTATCATAATTTGAAATGCCCAAGGCGTTTCACTACTCTTACTAACCCAAATGTCCTCCGTAGATTTCAAATACTCTCCATCTTCCCAAAGATCAAGCTTACCATCCTGAGCCTTGTATAACATCCAATCACGTTTTAAATTTTGATAAGCGATTAATTGCTCATCTCGAGTGATAATAACATCTATATCGCTATGTTCCCTTGTTTGCTTACATAGATGCAAATCTAAAGCCCAACCTCCAGCGATACACCACTGAAGCGGCATGTCAGAAAAAACTTTATTTATTTCAAACACAGTTATTGGCATCCAATTACTTATATCCGTCCTCAAATCCATTCCTCCCATTACTTCTATAGTCTCAATCCTACGCTATCGTTCTCCGTTAGCTCAGTAGTCTTATGTTTTAATTAGAGTCGCTGCTTATAGTTGTGAGGCTTGCCGAACACCTAATGCAGTGACGTCCCGACGGGCTTAGGGGGCTGGATGTGATCACTCGCTTCTCAGAGTAACCCGGGGCGTCAATATGGTGTTAGTCGAAGGAAGTTCTGGAAGCAGCCATTGCATTTAACGCGTTCTCAAAATAGCTATATACTTCATCTGCAATTCCCAGAAACTCTTCAACAAGTACATTATTACTATCCAAGTAACAAGCATACAGATAATCAACTAAAGCGGAGTCAATCTCACAATAGTTTAATATGGCATTCTTCATCTTAATAATGTCATCTTGCCATACACCTGTATCTTCTAAAACCAAAGAGTATAATGCACGAATTAATCTCTTAGAGTAACCTTTAATATATCTATTTTTCATTGTGTTATCACTAGCATTAGAAAGTAAACTATGTATACGATCTACTTCCTTCTTGGTCTCTGTATTTAAGTCTAAAATGAACTCTGGAGAAATAATTATCGGTGGTACTTTTTCACCAACGTCATGACCATATATGCAAACACAAATTATCTTTACCCAAAAACCCCACTCATTTGGTTTACTTAATACATCGTCAATCGAGCAAATTGTCGTATCAATCTTAGTTAATACTGGATACTCTTCCAAAAGCCTGTCTTTAATATTTGACAATCTTTCGTAATCAATATCTTTGGGATTTACACATACAATAGTAAAGTCTGCATCTGACTTGAAAGGTTTAGCAGTTCCTTTTGGAATCGAGCCACACATATAAATGCTATGAATCTTACCTTTAAATTCGGTAAGTATATTATCTTTATACTTATCAACAAAATCCTTATATTCACTTTGTATTACAATTCTATTTATAACTTTTTCTAATATCATATAGACTCCTCCTAAACTAAGAACTTCTTTCGGCTAACGTCTTTTTGCGAACTTCGTAAATTCGTCATGACTTAAGTTATTCGCAAAATCATTCAACCATCCTGCCAGTTACTTCAACGACAAAGCTGACCGCTGCGGTTGTTTGCTCAACTTTACTATCATTACCCATTAGCTTCAATGTAACTTCCATCGTGCCAAACTTTCGCAAAGAGCCTTATAAGCACGCACCGCGATATTAGCATCATCTGCAAGGATGGTGATTGAATCCTCGAGATACGAGACAATTATTCGAAAAATGAATTCTCCATCCCCTTCAATCCAGTAGTAAATTTGATAAATCTCTTGTTCTTTACTGGCGTGCTCTCGTACCACTGTAGCATCTATAAATTCATCAACTATTGCCTCAGGAAGAAAAGGTAAATAAGTATGCGAACGTAGAGGCTTCCTGTACCCGTAGATGATTAGTTTATTTTCCAAGTCTCCAACAATTCTATTCGCCATCTTTAAGCTCCCATCTCTATTTGATACTACTGATATTTTCGTTATATCTCTTTTTATTATCATTAAGAATTACTTCTTGTACTCTCACAACAACCCCCTAACGAAAGCCTTTCTCCTCAATATATTAAATAATTTATACAAAGTGTTAATGCTATTGTTAAGATTTCTATTGAACAAAAAATAGAGGAAAGTAGCTCATATAATGAACTAACTATCCTCTATATACGATACTACAATTAACACGGTATAATACTTTATTTTTCAGTCTACTATTTTCATCGGACAGTAATTAAGCTAAGAAGACGGATACTATTCGAAAAATCCGTATTGCTGTTCGTCGATTTCGAAGTCGTGTTCACCACAAATTCCATATTCAATCATTTATTCTATGATCGTAATAAGCGGCCACTGTTCCTTCCAATTCTTCTTGCTAACCCGTTCCACATAATAGCTGTGATTCGGAAACTGCTGACATCTTCTCACGACGAGCTGAAATAAATCTTCCAATCCATACGGTGCACAAATATCCAGTTGATCGTGATCGTCCAGACGAGCACCGACGGCTGTCGCCGTTTCTGTCCAGTGATACAGTGCGTCCCATGTTGATGTATAGGGTTCTACTCCATTATGAGTGTGCATTCTTGCTTGATTTTTGACCGACCATTTCTCATTGCCCGTCTGCTGAATCAGCGCCTGCTCCAAGCGAAGATCTCGTTCCTCGGATACATCATCGCGATCAAAGTACACAACATCAATATCACTATGTCTGCTGCGATTATCGAACCCATGGAGCTTGTCCCATACATAGTTGCGAAGGTACCCCGCCGCAATAAAGCATTGCGGCAGCTGTAACTCCTGAACGATACGCAAATCACGCATGAACGCTTCATGCTCACGCAAATATTGTTTCAGCTGTTGCTCTAGCATTCTTTACTAACCCTCATTTCCATTGGAAACTATGATTGCTTCATTCCGACCGCTGTCCATCTTCCGTTTTACGATCACCGTTAACCAAGCTTCTGCCCGCAGTTCGGGCAGAAATTAGAACCTTCATTCTTCGCTCCGCAGTTCGGACAGAAGTTCGGCTTCTGATTGCCTTCCGTAGAAGGAGAAGTAATGGAAGCAATAGCATCGGATGATGCTGCCGATTCGCCTGTTGCCTTCTGGACTTGATTCATATTTTTCATCATCTCATTCGCCATGTTCATTCCCATCATCATGCCTACCATATCTGAGGCCATTCCCCCGCCGCTTACATCACCGGAAGCAATCCCGTCCGTCATCGCAATTTGCTGATACTTCTGCATATCGCCAATCATCTCGTGTGATGCCGTCTTCGTAATCATGTCTTGGATTTCTTCTGGGTAATTGAAGCTCATGACCTGGAAGCCTGTTATAGTAATTCCATTGTTTATTACTTCCATATCCAGATCTTCCTTTATCCCTCTGGAAATATCAAATGCATTCGCCTGCAAATTGAATAAGTCCTTGCCTTCTCTTGCAATCCACTTCATTAACAACTGATCCAGAATCGAAGTGATTCGCAGCTTCACATCTTCGATGAGATAGCTCTCTTTGACTCCGGCAATCTTATCAATCAGGGTAACATAATCATTCACCTTGAAGTTGAACGTGCCGTTCGCACGAATTGGCATGCCGCCTGGGAGTTTCGGGTGAGGAATCAGGATTGGATTTCGCGTTCCCCATCTGACCGTGAATTCCTTCGTATTGACGAAAAGCACCTCTACCCGCATTCCGCTGTTGAAGCCGAACTTAAAACCTTTGAGTGTAGAAAGGAACGGAATGATATCGGAATCAATGCTGTACTCGCCATCATCCTGAAAGATCCCTTCGATTTTGCCATTATTGATAAATATCGCATCTTGACCCGCGTGGATAATCAGCTTGCTTCCTTTTTTGATCTCTCGATTGCTCCATTTCCAAAAGATCATATCATCGCGGAACTCTTCCCATTCCACCACATTTGCAAATTGATTCTTAAAAAACATATGCTAACCCCCGTCTCTCCCCTAAAATGATCCTCTGCTGCCGCTATGCGAATGACCACCCGAAGTCGTTCCACCGCCACCACTGCTTGAACTGGAGCCGGAGCCGCTGCTATATCTCCTCGTTCTTGTTGAACAGGTACGGATATAGTGATCGGAATAATCAACCAAACCTGCTGAGTTCGGATCTTCATACGTCTGAGCATCTACGGTAACCCGTCCGCCGGAACGATATACGAACAGCGTAACGATGCCGCCTCCAATGAGTAAAGCCGCACCTAGTTGAACCCATATATTCAATAAGAGATTTTCTGGATTAATCCCTGGACGGAATCCCATGTATTTGTGAGCTGTCTTCAGATAGGTTTGAAATGCCTGCTTATATTCCTTGTCCGTTAAATCCGGGGTGACCTTTTCTCGAATTTGATCCAGTCTATCATCATCGAGATATTCCTTCCCTTTATAAAATCCTGCCAGATATACTTCTCGATGAGTCATGTCTACCATTAAAATGACAGCATTGCCATGCCGCTTATCATAACCAGGGCCATACTCGTCATAGAAATCCTGTGTCATTTTCTTCACATCATAAGCATTCGGACTATTATTCGTATAGATAATCATGTCCGTTTCTCTCTCGGCGCTAAACTGTTTCGCCAGCGCTTCCAGATCGTCGTACTCTTGATTATTCAGCAGCTTCGCATTGTCGAAAATGTAACGTTTCGTCTCTGTGGCGGGAAGTTGCTTTTTGGTTTCTGCCACGACACTACTTGCTTCTTTTGAGTTGGGCTCTGAAATAGCCCTCAAATGCTTATATGTAGTTTGCAAATAATTTTTAAACGCAGATTGATAATTACCTTTGCTTATATCCCAAGTGATCTTATCTCGTATTTGATCTGACTTCTTATCATCCAGATGCGTCATCGCATCATTAAACCCGGCTACATAGATATCTTTTTGAAGCACATCCGCCATTAAAATGACGGCGTTGCCATGTCGCTTATCAAAGCCAGGGCCATACTCATTGTAGAAATCATTCGCCATTTTTTTCGCACTATAGGAATCCAGGCTGAATATCGTAACGATGATTATATCGGTTTTTCTTTCATTAGAATACTGCATAGCCAACTTGTTAAGTTCATTATATTCTTGCGGGCCGAGTACCTTAGCTGTATCAAATATCAATTTCTTGTCTTTCTCGCGTTTAATTCCCGCAATTTTCATAAATGTCTTTTGAGAATTGCTGCTCAGCTTGGTTCCCGGAGCAATCCCCATATACTTATGTACCAATAAGATATAGTTTCGAAAGGCTCTCATTTGTTTCTCGAATCCAATATCCCAACTTACCCTTTTCGATATTTCATCCAATCGTACTGCATCTACATATTTTTGTGCTTTCCCATATGAAGCAAAATAAATATCCTGACGCGTCGTATTTAGTATCAGTATGACGGAACTACCGTAAGGCTCCCCATAACCCGGTGCATGTTGTTCATAGAAATCATCTAATATCAGGGTTGTATCCTTGTCTTCTTCGGTCATGACGATGATAATATCCGTTTTCCGCTCTGCCCCATATTTATTCGCCAACTGGTTCAATTCCTCGCGCTCTGCTTGGGTTAGCATTCCCGCAAAATCATAAATAAGCTGCTTGTTATTCTTGGCAGCCGCACTGACGCTTCCCGTGATCATCTCCATGGGGATGGCGAGCAGCAATGCTGCGAACAGCAGGACGACAGCGATAACACGATGCCTTCTCATCAGAATTTCCCTCCTATATACAAATAGGACACAAGCTGAAATACGAGGAAGAATATCGCCGATAATCCCGCAAACCATGCGAACACCTTCGACTTGCTGAGCGGAGGCTTGCCGACCACCTTGCCCGTCTGTCCATTCATCGCAAACGTATATTCCAGTTTATTATAGTCATAATGCAGTACCCAGACCGGGAGCAGAACATAGTCAGCTCGCTGCGTCTCCGTGTGAATATGAACATTGTCATACTTCGCTGACGTATATTCCGTTACGGTTGAATCTATGAATTCAAAAATATACTCTTTTATTTTTTCCTTTACCCGCGGCAGCAGCTCTTCCTCGTTATAACTATACGTTTCAGCAACATAACCTGCTAAGTATGGAGTCTTAAAGTTCTCAAGCTTTTCATAGGGAAAAGGTTCAAGCTTATCCATAAGTTCATCTGTCATCTTTACCGAAGCATCCACAGGAACTTTTATATAGTCCAGGCAAATCTCACGATAGAAATCATAGTGTGCTGTTTCCGTATAATCGTAATCGCCTGAGCGGTATTTGCTGACCTTCGTGGCGCTGCCATGGACCTCAATTTCATTCTGCAAATCATAGAGCCAGAATGGGACATACATCCCCGTTATTCCCTTAATTCGATTCGCCGACATGAACCCTTTCGGAGTAATGAGTCCCCTTCCACACCATCTTTTGAACTTCATCACTGCTTCTTCCTTGCTAATGGCAAAAGGAATAATCTTCACCGGCGCCAAATTTCCCGTCAATCGATCTCCTAATACAACGGCAGATCCACAAAAGCTGCAGCTCGTTGCGCTCGTCTCTGCTTCTGTGATAATGACAGCGCCACAGCTATGGCAGTGATATTCCTCCGCAGCATCTTCCTCTGTAAACACGTATTTGGTTATCGGATCCTGCATGTCCTGAACATTGTCTTCTCTTCCACAGCTATGACAGGTTAACATCTCCGAATACGTATCATACTCCATCCCGCTACCGCAGTTCGAGCATTTATATTCAATAACCGGCAACCTATTCACCCCTAGAGCATAGAAAGTATCTATTTATATGTAGTGCCTATGAATCGAGATTCAATTCTTTTCCTTCTTCAACTGCTCGAACAGCTCGTCCAAATCGTCTTTCTTCCCACCTCGAAGTTCAGCAAGTGCCATCGCTTCGTCGTAAGCGCGGTTCACCTTGTCTTCCATCGCATCGAATGCCGAAGCCTGATCTCCATGTATAGAGTTGCTTGCATTTAACCGTTCCTGTGCCTGGGCCGCTGCAAGCTTCCCCTTAAGTGCTGCACGCCGCGCCTCCAGCTCGCCGATATCAGAGACCAGCTTGTCCTGCAGCTGCTTCATTTGAGAAGCATTTGAAGCTGCCCTATCATAAGCGGTTTGCAGCTGCTGCAACTTTTCCGAATGAACTGCCTTTTTCTCTAAAAAAGCACGTGCCCCTGCTTCATTCCCGTCTGCCGCTGATTTCTCCGCATATCGCCGCAGCTTTGCGATTTCTGCTGTGCATTCGTCCAATGCTCGTTTGGCACGCTGCTCTGCTGCAACAACGGAAGCCGTCTCAGCCTTCACCTTGCCGAGATTACTGCTCAACATTCGCATGTAGTCATCAATGATTTTCTCAGGGTCTTCAGTCTTCTGTAACAGACTATTGATGTTGATCGACATGAGTTCCTTGACTCTCGATAAGATTTCGATAATGCTTCCCTCCATTAGAAGAATTTTCATCTCCAATCTATACGTTAATCATACAGCAAATATAGGTAAAAAGGATGGGGAAATTCGACATTTTGAACTACAGATCGATCAATTGCGACATGCGTGTAAGGTGCTATACCCTAACCGAACTTCAAGACTTCAGCGTACTGAATGCCAAATTTATTATGGACTAAGGACAGACTTCGTCCTCATTCGGTTTGATATCTCTGATATCTCAAAGTCGTTATAAATGGAGCATCCCATAGGTAGGAGATGAATAGCTCCCGCCAGTGACGGGAGCATGGAGGATTGCCAACTACGAATGAATGACATAGCGAAACTGCTCTATCGTTTCTTCTCTAAGATGAGGTGCTCTCTTCACATGATCGAAGTAACTATAACTAAACTTAAATACATGTCCAAAATCCCAATCAGCCGTATCATACTCGTTCGTCCAGAATGATTCTTCATCTGGCAAGAACGGCGACCGCTTCTTCAAGCTTAAAGGCAGACGATCAACCGGCGAATATAGTTTCACATACTCAGGATCAAACTCCACGCTACTGCGAAGCACTTTAACCAGTTGAAATAGAGGAATGAGTCCTCTGTCGAACAGGGAGCGATGTCCCAGATCGAACAATACATTCAAAGCATGAGAAAAAGTAAGCATATGACCAATTAAATCATGGTGCGCTTCTGCCTGATAAATCGTTTTGAACGCTGACATCTCCGTTAATATAAATGCGGATAAATCAGCCGGATTGTTCACATGGGGCAAGACATCTTCCGCTTTGATTTCTAGCTTTTTGACTTTTGAGGTGGTATAGCCAACCCATGACCGTCCTGGAATTGTTTTTTCGAAAGAATGAATGAGATGTACAATCCCTTCTACTTCTGATCTGGTTCCCCATTTGCCAAGTTCTTTTATCGCCAATAACGACAATGCCGTATAAATCACGTTATGCCCTACCCAATGAAGCTCGTCAATGGTACGTTCTAACGCTTGTACGATTATTTCCCCGGCAATATCGTGTTCGATTTCGAGCTGACTTTCGTCAGATTGACGCGAGTGCCCCAGCCTATGCTTGTGCAGCATCGCTTCCGCCTGTTCTTGAATTCGCTCACGGACAGCATCAGGCAGTTCATTTTCCTTCATATAAAAGTAGCTTGCAATGGAGGCAATCCCAAAATGCGCATGCCAGATATCCCGCGTTTCTGACTTACATCGAGATACGATTTGTAAGCCTTCTAACAGTAAATTTGTGTGCGAAGCTTTCATTGTTGTTCCCACCGATCCTACGAACAAATATGTTTTCTTGTCTCTGTCTCTAACTTTTATAGACGATCAAAATGATGATTTCCTAATATCGTTCGCTACTGCCATAGGCAAGACGACGGATAAGTTCCTAGTTCTATTAAAAAAGACCAAGTTTTGGTCTTTGTATCTCTATTATATAGTCTCTTCCCTCATCTAATTAGCTAGAGTCCCATATATCCTTTTACCTACTGATTTGCTTGTTGGATAGTAAAGCTCTTTACAATGTTATCAAACTCTTTCATATCCTCTTTTTTATAACGAGTTTTATCAACGAAGAACATGATCGTTACGAAATCATCATCCTTATGAAGGATCGCTATTTTCCCTATCGATCCATCCGTTTTATAATCCAATACTTTTGCATTCTCACCAGCAATCTTTCGATTTGTTTCATTAGAAACGGTATAACCTATACTACTAAGTTTTTGTTGAAATGCCTTCGTATATTGTTCTAAGTTCGAATTATCCATTGTCTGCAGAAAAATATCAACACCCATGTAATAATTGCTTACCATTTTTCGTTCGTTGGTTTGATATGTTGCACCCCAGTTTCCGCTCACCATAACCTGATAAAAATTATTGGATTCTCTATTGAACAGATTAAGATATTTCGGCCCACCAATTGTAATCTTATTATCCTTCTTATTAAATTCTAATTTGGAAGTAAGCCCGAAATAATCCGTCATCGACTTAACTGGTAAATATAAAGTTCCCTCATACATCAGTGCCTTTACATTACTGGCTTCTTGTCCATTTAGATCTACCTTCACATAGGGATACAATAGAGCTTTTACTTCTTTGTAGTTCGAAGCTGCAAATCCACTTGCTGTCCCTATAATGAATACACCTACAAAAGCCGATATGATAACACTCTTTTTCATCTGACACACCCCAATTATTGATAAGTTTTTTCATAAAACGATTTCAAATTCGTTTTTTTTCACTTGGCACGGTACTGTTTACAAAGTCTTGTCTAATAGCTTCCATTAGCACTTTCTTGAGCCTGTCTTGCCGATTTCATCAAACCGTTACTGATTCCGCGGAACACTGGATTTCTTTAAGCATATATTCCGTGTAGTTTAAGAGCATAGTTTCGTCGAGACTCAGGTACTCTAATTCATTTCGGTACTTGGCAAGGCACTGTGCGATTACGCTGTGATAGTCGTTGGGTATATGATGTAAAGCCCATTCACCTGCTTCCTTCTTGGACGAAATAACCGACTCTCTTACATACCAAAGAACCCGTTATAAATTTAATACATAATAAACAGGATTTCCAGCGTTCTCTTCGAATGCACCGTTAATATCAGCCATAATGGAATCCATAAATCGTTGTGCGAGACACAACCCACTTTTCCGCAACATCTTTAATCGGTGTGCCACTTTCAATTAAAGCCTTCATCTTCTCAATATCTTTTGATCCATATTTCTCGGGGCGACCACCTAAACGCCCACGTGCTTTGGCAGCTGCTCGTCCCGCAGCCGAGCGCTCTTCGATCAAGAGTGAAAAGGTGTGTGTTCAGAAAAGGACAGGTTTTGGAACATTTTATAGCTTGGTAAATATTAACGTGTTATCATTTGAGTAAAAGGAAGTTATTTAATTTTGTTCGTCAATCGGGCCATTTTATCGAATAGCTTGCCTATATAGGAGTACATCATTATGAGGTTAAATATTATTAATAAAGATTTCTCGTCATTGTGGTTATCTAATTTACTATCCATTTTGAATGGAAGATTCAGAGAACTAGTTATACCATTAATTGTGTTGGGTTTAACTAATTCCCCTTTAGTAACAGGACTGGTTGCACTTTCGCAACAACTTGGAACAGTATTACTTGCGATTCCTATAGGCACATGGGTAGAGAAGAAAAACAAAGTCCGAGTAGCTAGAATTTGTCATCTTATCTATGGCATTGGTATTTTCACACTTGCTTATTTGATAGCATTAGAACAATTAAACGTTGCAGTAATCACCTTTGTTTTATTCTTTATGGGTATAGTATCTTTAATTAGTGGTACTGCTTTTTCGGCAATGATCCCTAGTGTTGCAGGAAGAAAAAAGTTATTAGAAGCCCATACGAGTTTAGAAGCTGCCGATGCGATTGTCACTTTAATTGGACCGGCAATTGGTGGTTTTTTATTAGCCAAAACAGGATCATTCATAACATTAAGTATCTGTGCTACGTTGTCCTTATTATCAGCACTCTTTATTTCGTTAGTTCGAAATAGAGAAATACAACCCCAACAAAGTATTGAAATGGCAACTAAAGAGAAAAAAGCAAACTTTTTCAGGCAAACGGTAGATGGACTGAAATACCTTATTGTTAATACGCAACAATTAATTAATACTATTGTTTTAAGTACGCTAGGCTTTTCTACAGTATTTATTGTTCTAACTGTTCTACTCCATGCAAGGATATCTTTAAATTTTTCTGAAGAACTCATAGGTATTTTATTATCAAGTGCCGGTATTGGAAATATCATAGGTGTTTTAATAATGAAATGGTTTAAAAATAGGAATTGGCTATTACTACTTTGTTCATTACTGATTATCTCTTCTTTTGGCGTTTTTGTTATTTTTTCAACAGAAAACTTTATATTAATGTGTTTAGGAATGATAATATTTGATGGTGCACTATCAATGGCATTTGTGGTCCAAGTATCTGTGCATCAAGGGATTACACCAAATAACTATTTGGCGAGGGTAAAAAGCGCTACATATGTTATAGGTGGTTTATCTACAATGTTGGGAACGTTTTTAGCTGGTTCTATTCCAGAATTTTTATCATCAAGAATTGCACTTGGAATTGGAGTATTCGTACTAGCAATACCGGCATTGTATTTGCTTAAGTTTCGAAAACTTGGTGTGAAACTCAGTAAAATAAAAACGATTAGTATGAATAGTAATGTAGAATGATTTCACTAATTTAAAGTAATGAGCTCATTTCTAGAAGAATCAAAAAAACGATTGGACAAGTGTCCAATCGTTTTTTAGCATATTATTCAGTTGTAACGATAAAATCGCGACGGCGAATTAATGCAAATAGAGTGCCAAGTCCTAACAAAGTTGCTGCAAGGATACATGTTACCCTGACATCCCAAAGCTCTGCAATTGCTCCGAAACTTAATGATGAAATACCGAATAAGAGTGATATCATAGCACTTTGACCGGCGTAAATTTTAGGAAGCTCGTCAGTAGTTGCAGATTTTTGAAGCATTGTCTCACTTACAATGCCTTTTAATTGTTGAACAACTCCGTTCCCCATCAAGCTTCTGTCTGACCTAGAACTTCTGCCACGAAGATTAGTTGTCACAACATTGCCATATCCGGTTACTTCAAGCTAGTCAGCCAGGCCGCAAGCTCCTCTGTCTGCGACAGGACCGCAATCGGGTCGAAATACCAAGAGCGTTCTTCCTTCCATATGTATACGCGGTTATTCTTGATGGCATCTAATGAACCCCAGATCGGATCAGCCTTCAAGTCTTCCAACGTACGGTTGTTCGAGGTAAGAATAATATAGTCGCCTGCATACTGCGGCAGCAATTCGCCTGACAGCTCTGCCCACTGCTTCTCCATAATCTTCGGAGCCACTTGAGCAGGCGGCTTAAAGCCAAGTGCCTGATAAATGGCCTGTCCGCCACGGCCGAAATTATCGCCGTATACGTAGGTCGACTTATCCGCCGTTTCCAGAATCGTGATTGATGCATCAGCAGGTATCACTTTTCTCACCTTTTCTTTGGCTGCCGCAACACGATGATCATAGTCCGCAAGCCAAGCTTCTGCTTCCTTTTCTTTTCCAAGAAGCTTGCCGAAATAGGTCAGCTCCTCATGGGCGTTTTTCAATTCACCGAATGGCACCGCAATTGTCGGCGCAATTTTGGACAATTGCTCATAACGCGCTTGGTCATCCTTTACTCCCGTAACAATTAGATCTGGCTGCAAATCAAGCATCTTCTCCAAATTGCCGTTAATATCGCCAAGATCCGCTACACCTTTCAAGGCTTCTTGAAAATACGGATTCTGCAAATGAAGCCCCGGAACGCCGATTGGAATAACATCTAGTGCAACAAAGCTGCCCAAATATTGATCCGCTACGATACGCTTGGGGTTAAGCGGTACGGTCACGTCTCCATAAATTGTCGATACGATCTTGGTCTGCATCTGCCCTGAAGTTTGCCCCGTGTTTGATTGGGATGCTCCTAGCGGAGTCGACACAGTATTAGTCGTTGTCTGACTGCCGCTGCTGCTTTCCGAATTGCTCGTGGCACTTGATGCGCCAGAGCAGGCAGTCAGTAAAAATACGAAGCACAGCAGCAAGACGGCTGCCGCAGATGATTTGGATTGTCGAAGCATTAGTATACTTCCCCCATCTTTATATTGATAATAATAATCATTATCAATATAACGTCGCAAGTGACGAGCAACAATGGAGGATCGCATTATATTTGCAGGACGATCTTCTGTTCTGCGACGAGTACGTTCCCTGACTCTGAACCGTGCGGGCGGAGCACCTTTGTACTTTTTGAACAAGCGGCTCAAATAATAAGGATCCTTGTACCCTACACTCTCAGCAATTTCCCGCAAAGTTGCATCCGTGTCCACCAGAAGCGCTGCTGCCATATCCATTCGGATTTGAATCAAATAATCAATCGGGCTGTATCCTGTATTCTTCTTAAAGGATGCAGACAAATGCGGAACACTGTAGTTCAAATTGTCTGCCAGTGACTCCAACGTAATTGCTTCTGCATAATGCTCCTGTATGTATGCGATTGCTTGTGTGACAAGATCCGGCTCCCTGACCTCGATCAATTGACAATGCAGCTGCTGCAGGACGCTATATACGAACTGATAGAACAAGGATTTCACCTGGAATCGCTCCAAGGAACCGGCTTGCCTCCACTCCTCAGCCATCCATCTCGTCTTGTGATACAACGATACCGGATTGTTCGGCGTAAAGTGGTACTGCAATTGGAACGGGCTGCTGCTTTCCATCAATCGAAGCAATTCCTGCCTGCACGGCAGCGGTATCGTGGCCCTGTAGAAGATCATATAGTATTCGAATTCTTCTGCGATAAGAGAAATGTCCAGCATTGTCCCCTTACCGCTGTGCATGACTTGGAAACATTCAAGGAGATATTCTTCTCCATCCAGCCGAACTTGGGCACTGCCGCGCGTCGCAAGCAGGTACATGCTGGCCGGAAGCTTATAATCGCGCACAACCTCATCCATCCCCATCATAATATGGCGGATATCCAATACCTTAATTGCAGCATGATCCCAAAGCAATAGATGTTCATCAGCATTCATTCTCTTCATTCCACCTTCCAAATCACTGCTGACTCTTGCTACCATTATAATTGATAACCATTCTCAATGATAGTGAACGATATTTCAAATTACAAAAAGCCGATCGCTGTAGCCGTTTCCGGCCACACTTGAAGCCAACTGAATCACCCTACTCTCTAATGCTGGATCATTATACCTACATCATCTCATAACTGCGTAACAGAACATCATTATTATCCAAAATTTTCACAATACGACAATATCATTTATTTTTTTCACTGGAGCTTATGGGTAGGCCGTCCCTATCGTGCAGGATTAAAAACCGTTCGAGCGTCATACAGAATTATGCAATTCGTGGGATACACAGGAATGATGATCCAATGAATAATCATAATAGAGGCTATCCACACCGCTTGCTTCGACAGCAATCATCAAACATCAAGCAAAAATTCATGGAGAGAGGTGCGTCATTTGTTCAACACATGTACACGCTTGACAGCTGCGTGCGTTGCCGGAATCATGCTAACACTCGGGTTACAGGGCACGATGAGTCCAGTAGCTGCCGAGCCATCGCAACCGCGGGCTGCCGTGGAATGGTTTAGGGATTATGGAAGCAGTTCCAGAGGGGAATCGGTCATCCCTACCTCCGATGGCGGTTATTTGACGGTAGGGAGCATTACGGAGAAGGAAATGATTGGGCAAGATAGTTGGCAATATGTCGTTAAGGCTTATATCATGAAAACGGATGTAGAAGGACAGCCGCTATGGGAGCAAAAGCTAGATCATTATTCGTCCGGGAATGCCGCGTACCGGGCAATAGAGACTAGGGACGGAGGATATTTTGTAGCCGGCACCTACAAGTCCTACGACGGCAAACCGATGGACAAGCTATATCTCATTCGTCTGGATGCGTCTGGACAAGTACTGTGGCACAAGGCTGTTGAGGATGGTCAATTCCACCACACTCCGGTAGCTGTTGTTGAAACGGATGATGGCAACTTTATGATTGCCGGGAGAGGGATGTTCTCTGCCAGCGCCTATGAAAAGGGCTACATCCTGAAGGTAGATAGCAACGGAGAAAAGTTATGGTATAGAGACTATCGCTTTATCGGCAGCGAATTCTTTGCCGATATGATACCCGCCAGTGACGGAGGTTATATTGTAATTGGCGGCATAGGCTATCCAGATTATGAGCCTGGCGATGAGGATGCCATGCTTATGATGAAGCTTAATGAGCAGGGCGACATCGTATGGTCACGGCCGTTCCAAGAACCAAATACGAAACGGCGTGCCTTTTCTATCATCTCTTCCGATGACGGAGGTTATCTGGTAGGCAATCGTAAAAAAACGAAGAAGGGAGAAGTCACCATTCTCACCAAGACGGACGTACACGGTCAGCCGGAGTGGGAAAAAACATATACAGCCCCGAGCCCGGAATCGTTCAGAAGCTTGGTGCGGACGAAAGACGGGTATGCCCTGCTCGGTACAGGCACGTTAAGCGAGAGCTCGGACAGGAAATGGGAATATGCGATAGTCACGTTCGACGTAAACGGCGTGTTGACAAGCCGCGAAGTACTCCCAGGCCCAACGCTGAGCGACGTTGGCAAGGCAGCGATAGCTCGCGACGGCGGGTTTATTTTTACCGGAACCGTGAAACGAGGAGAGGTATGGAAGCTTCAACTCATGAAGCTGACACCTTTCGAGAACACGCCTCCTACCGAACAGACATTGACAAGCATTTCTTTCATGGAGAAAGAGATGCAAATAAAATCAGGCACCAGCATGCCGACTGTACTGCAAGCCGTGTACGGTAATGGAATGGTCAGCGATATATCAGGCGCAGCCATGTATAGCTCGGATGATTCCCGTATTGCCGACGTCGACGCATCGGGTCGGGTCACGGGTCATGAGCCTGGAGTCACATATATTGGGGCCACTTACGGAGGGCTCAATGCCAGCTTGAAAGTAACCGTGCTGCCTGAAGATTGGGTTGAGCCTGAACCGGCCCGCGGAGACCTCCGGCTGGATTCGAACGACTACTCGCTAAGTGTCGGCTCCATGATCGATGTAAGGGTCATACTTTACGACTATTCCGTACATAAAGAAATAGACGTGACCAAGGAAGCAACTTTCCGAAGCGCCAATCCGGACATTCTCGAGTGCGATGATGAGGGGAACCTGATTGGCCGTAAGGCGGGGTTCACGAAAATCCATGCTGCCTATAGGGGACTCCAGGCGACGTCCAACGTTCAGGTGCTTCGAGCATCCGTCCCGCAAGAAGTGGAACAGCCGGAGCTAGATTTGTAATCAGCCATAATTCATATAATCTTTGTTACAAGTAAAGGCTTAGCTAGAGCACGGAGTTCGGAACTAAAAAATACTTTTCTACCTTTCTCCATATTCACTCCAATATCGAATGCCGTGCTCTAGCGTTCATCCTTTTATAGACGAATTATTTCCCGAGCAATAATCTTGTACATTTCATTGGGTATCTTTTCCTTTACAATGACTAATAGATCAATATCACTTTGTTGAGGGGTAAAGCATCCCATCACCATAGAACCGTGTAAATAGTTTCCGACTAGCGATTGCGATAATTCACATTTCAAGAGCCCATGATACCGTCTAATACAACTTGTTGATTCATTCTGTATGACTCCCCTGTCTGATTGGTTATCTCTATTTCTTCGCAGCACATTTACCAATTCCATTTCTTCTATAATTCTTAAAATCATAGATGACATGTGTCGATTCCGGATCGGTATCTAAATCCTCAAAAAGCACGACCAAAAACCCAACGATTGTTCTAGATAACTCGATGAAATAGGGATTCGACAGCTTGTCGCCTTCCCAAAAGTAATCGATGTCCTCTTCGAATCTTCCATCTTTACTTACGTCTTGTACTGTATACAGACTGAAGTCATATAGATAAAATTGATATAGATTAACGAATGATTCCTTCTCCTCAAAGGTTACGGGAACAAGTTTGATGTCCATAATTGTCTCCTATCTCAGCTTTTATATGATGATGCCATAACACTAATTGAACCGCTTTAGTTCAATTGAATTATTCATTGTATCACCTACATATTTATAAATTTTGAAATGATTTCCCACGTCTCAACATTTGCAAATTTCGCGAATACCACCTCCAATTATCTATCGCCAAAGAAATTATTTCCATATAATTTATACCAATTCACTCTTCAAATTTCGTTTTAAAAGCCTCACTGATATAAATTTTTTTCTCGTCTTAACCCAAAAGCATCCCCCAGTTACAAAACAAAAAAGTTACTGTTTATCCCTCTTAACTGAATAGGTAAACAGTAACTTTTGATAATCATAAATATTGTGTATTCCTAAAATCATTTTGACTCATTGATTAATCCAGATTCGGAGAAATGAAGTTGTATAATCAATCCTATTCACCACCCAAAACAAAAGAGTGAAAATTATCTCCCTCCGTTTCTTATCTTTGCTTCTAATGCCCTCCCACAATTTACACGACCTTCATAACATAGTAAAATATAGGTGATAAGTTCAAAAGAGGGAGGGCTTATATTGGAAGTTGCGGTCATCAAAACCATTGGGGAACTTATCCAAGACACCAGACGTGCATCAAATATAACATTAACACAATTATCAGAGCTATCCGGCATTCCAAAGGGGACAATATCACGAATTGAAAACGACGAAGTAAAACGACCCCAATTCTCGACCGTACACCCGTTGGCAAAGGCATTAAATATCCCCTTAGAAACACTGATTGATTATTACGTAGAAATCGAGAGAAGATCAGATTCATTGCTGCATATTCTACACACGACGATCCAACATAAGAGCAACAATGAACTGATTCAAAAGGTCGCCACCAAGTACCTGGAATCCTGCAATGAAGACAGCTACCATTTAACCGAAAAGCTTTATCAGAACATCGGCTCCATTGAAGATAACACCATTAAGTTATTATTGTATAATCTCATCATTGAGCACTCGCGTTCACATGGAATGATGCCTTACATCGCCAAAGGAATGTATCAACGATACCTGATTGAGCGAAATGATTTTAGTAAATTGAAGGAAACCTACTATAGTGGGAAGTATATTCTTCATTATGCTGATTTCTTACCCCAACAAGAACGGATCGAGCTGTACTACAAATTAGGCATCCATTCTCTTAATCTAAGACTTTATTCAGAAAGTATCGACCACAGCAAAAAAGTATTAGAATATGGCGAAAGCTTCTATAAAGTAAATGCACTTGGCGTCCTCAGAGACGCACATTTTGCTCTTGGGGAGTATGAAGAGTCGGAGCTTTACTCGTTGCAGTACAAGCAATTTGACTATCCGTACATTCGAGAAAATGCTATTCTTATGGAGGCGTTTATCAACTCCAAAAAGGGTAATATTGAACAATCGATAAATCAACTCCTTTTATTTTTGAAGTCGTGCAGTAATGATTCTGTAATTTCTGCTACCAACCAGCTACTCCGTTTGTACTTACAGCAAAATAACCTCGAAGGTGCTAAAAATGTACTAGAAAGTAGCACAATAAACCCATCCATTTTAAACACGAGTAACCCTTTAATCCTTTCTAGATACGCTGATTACCTTCAAATCAAAGGAGAATATTATTTAGCTGTCGGCGATTATGAAGCATGTATTAATTATATGGTGGAAGGAGCTTCTTACTACTCAAAAGTGAACGCTAGAGTTAAAGAAAAGCTTTGTCGGATAATCAAAACGGCCTTCACTCATGGTGATATATTATAATCGCGCTAGAAACACCTTAAAGGTGCTTTTTCTTTTATCTTCCGTTTCTTTTTCATCTATTTTCTGGAATAACTGAAACGTATTATATATTCGCCATGTGAGGTTACTCTTTAAATCACCTTAGAAATAGATGATGTATCATTACATAAGTGATGCGCATACAATTTATCGTGATGCTGAGTCCGCCCATGTATAAGAGTAACTTCGCCAAAAAAATTCCAGGAGGCGAGTTGCTTGAAGAAGAAATGGATCGTATCCCTATTAAGTGTAAGCATGGCATTCTCGATGTTCGCACCAATGGCATTGGCGGCATCTGTGCCAGAACAGCAGGCGGAGTTACAGAAACAAGGTCACATGCTTCAAATCGGTAAGGATGAGTTCAGCAAAAAGGTTCTTAATGCCGTATCAGTCATGGATCGCTACATCACGGTCAGCAAAGACCAATTCGTGATTGATCCTGCCGCGAAGAATGTCGTAGGTAAAGACATCTATGAGCATTACAAAAAAGGCATCGAGAGCCTTAATGCAGAAGTTCGTCAAGGGACAATTGTGATCCAAAACGGGCAAGTGAGCGTACCAGAAAGATATTCAACTAATGCATTCAGCAACACTTACTGGTGGGGAGTAGCAATCACTTTTAGCGACTCGGAGACAAAAGCACACGCTCTTGCAATGCGTCAATCGGGTAATATCACCTCATTCCTTGCCGCTGCTGCTGCTTTTATTCCAGCAGGTTGGCTTGCCGCTGTAACTGGTGCCGCTTGGGGATGGGCTGCAAACTCAATCGCGAATGACCTTGATTATTACAACCGTGGGAATGGAGCAACGCTCAACATTCATTGGTTGCCAGTGATCTATTATGAGGTCACATCCAACTAGTTGGCATTAACATAGAGGAGGGAGTTATGGAACTCAGTCAATTTGAAGCGCTTTTAACCACTGTTTCTTTTCTCACTCTATACGTTCTATTAGCCGTATTTGTCATTCACTTCATTTTTAGAAAGAACCTCGTAGTTAGGAACTTTATTTACTTGGGGTTTTTGGCAATCGGGCTACTGGTGTCGTATTACAACACGATTTTCAAGAATGGAAGTAACTGGATTCAATCAATACTCTTTACAGTTGTGTTTATTGGGCTTGTTAGGCAGCAATTAATCTACAAGAAGAAAATGAACAAATGACAGCAATCAAAGGGGCACCTCCGGGTGCTCTTTCAATTTTGTAATTTCGTTTCTTTTATCCTATTATATGGAATATATTGAAACGTACATTATACTTACCAGTGGAAACAATCATTGTAGAGTGTACGTGAGGTGAAACCATATTGATAATTAATGAACAAATAAATAATCTAAGGAACAAATTAATCGAAGTCGTAAGAGAGAAACAAAACTTCACTGACGAAGAGGTTGTACGGATAAGCCAGCAATTAGATGAACTCATTGTAAAGCAACAAACTATGAGGTTTCGGAAACGCAAATAATACAAGTGTGTAAGCGCTTGTTTAGACAGAACGTGAAAAGCTGTAACAAAAAGTCGACTCCATCGAAGATACTCCATCAAATAATTGTCATTATATAACCTCATCATAGACCACTCACGCTGATTTCTTCCCCCAGCAAGGCCGGATTGAGCTTTACTACAAATTAGGTGTTTTAACAACTCTCTGATGTCAATTGACACAAAGTTACCCCTATTAATAAAAAAACCTTATTCTGAATAAGGGAAATAAATTTGGATTATCCATCATTATGTCTGTCAACTATTTGTCAAGATGATGAACTGGACTACGCCAAAAACAATTAAGATGATGACAAGAACTAAAATAACTGCAATAGTTCTAAGAATAAATTTCAAAATTTTTCTAGTTTCCAGATCCATAAATACCACCTCCTACACTTAAGGTATTAAATAACGGACAACAAAATATCTTATGCCGTTAACCCTACGCCCCAAGATACAGTAGATGTGATCATTTTGAATCAGAGCGAAATTTACACAAATACATTGGTATCTTCAGTAGGAAATTCTAAGGTCTAAAGAGTTTAAACCGACAATACAACGAACTTCATAACGAACTCCATCAAGGACGGTGGTTAGCTTGCAATCTGCTAAGAAAGAGAGAACCTTGTTTAGCCTGACCTACTTATTGTTTCCTTTTTTTATATAGTGCTTAATTAAATCAACAACAAAGACCATAGTCACCAAGTAAACAGACAGCCAAAATGCTTTAACATAGTCTCCATAGTCGAAGTAGAAGTAAGCTACTACAAAGTTGGCTAAGAAAATAATCAAATATGTCAACATCTAATCATCTCTTCTCAGAACCAGGGACATTTTCGCTTTTCAGTGTAATGTCTGGACTTGTAGATACAGCAGACATGAGCAAACTGCAACTAAGAAGTAAGGTCAAAGATGCAATAGATACTTTTTTCATCTTCTTATATCTCCTATAATAGGGTATATTTAGATAAATTTTAAATATTGATCTTAATTTAACATGTAGTCAAATGCCTGTCTATTGAATATTTATGCAATAAAAAATAATTTTAGGAGTTTTGTTCTCGAAATATCGAATAATGTGAATCAACTATTTTATGGGAGGTCCTGTATTTGCTTATTAAGAGAATTTTTCTGAGCATCTATTTGATTGTAATTACAGTTTTAGGCGTGTTCAAAGTTCCAGTGACTGTAGTTTGGGGAGAAGAAATGAGGTATCATTCTAAGAAATACGTTTCTCTATGGGAACTGCAAGGCGAACATCAAGTGAATGAGTTCTTTGTAACTTATCAATTAGACTATTTGAGGTTGTTGTTTGAATTGGGTATCGCTACACTTATTGTTTATGTAATGTATTTGATCTTTAAACCAGATACAGAGTAAAAGGATGCCTTTTTCGAGGCATCCATAATTTTTTATAACAGCCAAAGTAACCCCCTTTCATTTCTCCAGCATATTCCTCACATCCATTTGTTCACGATACGCTCGATGTACGTATTAATTGAAGGAAGATAGTTGCCTTTTCGATTTCCTTTTTCCCAATCGTCTATCTTCGTTAACGTTTCCCATTTCACTCTTTCTTGATGTTATTGGATAACTCATAAAGAAACGTTATACTGAATGTTGCTTTTCAACCGACAGAAAATCAAGAAAACGGGTAACTAACGCTTTTTGTTCCATAGTGAACTCCTTTTATATGATTTCGCCATATTCATCCCAATGAACTAGGCGCCTATCCTATCTTTATTATCATCGGAACGGAATTTCCACATTCTCTATTCGATCTTTCAAACAATTATCCAATTAGAGCTGTAGTTGTAAGATGCCATGTACCCGAATAAATGGTCGACATGACAAGCTCCTTACCAAATGAAAGCTGGCAGGCTCCTTACCATCAGTTCAGCCTGCTAATGAGTTTCACTCAAATCACGCAGCATTTTCCTATGTTAAAACAAATAAACCGCCAAATTGGCGACTTATTATGTTTCACTTGATTTCTGTTTGGAAACTTAACGCACTCAGGTTGACCCGTTTGACGATTATTTAAAACCTCCCATCATGTGTTCATCGACACTAAGTTGCCCCATTAATGAATCAATCTCTTATTTAATAAGGACACCCGAAGGTGTCCCTGTTTTAGCATTGTTCCCATCACTTCCGCCGTTTCATACCTCTTATTGTAACCACAATCCAAACAACAGCTAAAACATATGCAATAATATCTGTAACCAAGTAGTTCATTTTGAGCAAAACAAAGAATGTGACAATAAATAATATTGGGAGAATGACAGCTGTTGCAGTGGTTAGCTCATTAAACTTTTTGTCTTCCAAGCTCTCACCACCTCTAGATAAAAGTTGTACTCAGGACTTTTACTTACAGCAATAACATCAATGCTTTAGTGATCCACCAAGCAACCGTCTCGTTCCCTGTTACTGCAAGTGCTCCTGCATAGACAGCATCTTCAACAGCGCCAGTAAAGTTGTCAATTACACTTAATAGCGTAGCAAAACCTGCTGTGCCTCCCAAAGCTACCTTCACACTATCAGGAATCAGATCCCATGCCGCCTTTAGAGCTTCAACTGCCCAACTCAACTTTCCTTTTACTTCGTACTCAGGCTCGATGAGGCTCCATACATTATGTTTTCTTCTCATTGAATATGCTTAAGGCATTTTCGTACATTTGCTGATCGATTTGAAACTTTTCCGCAACCCATTCTCTCAGCTCGTCAGGATTTAGATGTCTTTCCACCTTCTCATGCTGAAAATATTGCTTTAGCACATTATCCTTCAACGAAGTCGGAATCCCATTGATGTAGCCGAAAATTTGAATGTTTTGCAGCATAGGCGATGTATCCCAATTGTTCGCATTCCTAATCAGCGGAGTCATTTTGTCTAATTTTATCGGATTGGGATCAAGGGTTTTAGTAGGTCCGGGGTTTCGAATAATCTGAATTTCATTCTGAGATACCTGATAGGTAAAGACTTCCCTTACATTTTTCACTTGAAAAGATTGATACAGCGGGTATGCCTGAAATAGCGGAGCACAATACCCGACATCTACATAGTAGGGTTGGTCGAGGTTCACACGCAAACACAAGTGGCCAGGGTCAATGTACATATAAGAAACGGAAAATCCAAGCCGGGATAGCAGCCAATGAAACCCTATTGCATTTGTCCAGCATGTTCCTCCCATCCCTTTGTTCACGATGCGCTCGATGTACGTATCAATAGAAGGGAGGTAGTTTCCTGTTCGATTTCCTTTTTCCCAATCGAGTATTTTCGTCAGCGTTTCCCATCTTACTCTCTCTTGATGCCTCTGAATAAGTTCATTGAGAAACGCCAAGCTAATAGGCTGCTTTTCAACCGACAGAAAATGAAGAAACCGAGCAACTAACGCTTCATATTCCATAGTGAACTCCTTTCATATGCTTTCGCGATATTTATCTCATTGAACAAGGCGTCTTTCCTATATTTATTATCTCCCTCATCGCTTGTGATTTCCATATTTTCCAGTCCATCTTTCGAAAAATGATCTAATTAGAGCTGCAGTTGTAAGAGCGATATTCCCATGTACCCGATGATGGTCGACATTATAAGCATTCATCTGTTGTGAGCTCCAATACTTCTTCAAGACGACAAATAAGCCACCAAAATGGCGGCTTATCATGTCTGCACTTGGTTTCTGTTAGGAAACGTTACGCACTAGGATTGACCCGTTTGACCGTTATTTAAATACGCTATCAGGAACGTAATAAACTTTCTGTGTATCTTTCTTATTTACGGGATCCGTAACGATTGTAAAATATACGTTACCGTTTTTAGTCTGTACGCCCTCGATTTCATGAGTTCCCACATTCGTAATTTTCACGAGGGTTTTGTACGCTCCATTGTTTGTAATCATCGCAATCTGCGGGGTTTCACCTTCTGCTCCGCCTGACGTATATATTTCCGTGCTATCGAGCATATCAGCCCCCTGGAAAGATCCGTTAGGTCTGACTATACCATCACCTGACTGCGTAAAACTGGTCACACATGCGTTTATCGCCGCCGCACTATCCAGACGAACTTGTTCGTTGCTATCAAGAAGTTTATTCAATGCCACTGTGTCATATATCGACCAAGTTACGGTACCTTCTTTCGTTTGTACCCAGAAAACCGTATATTTACTATTGCCTCCCCCATCAACACGATAGGTCTCCCCTAGTCTTGCACCCGTTTTATTCGCATAATTCATGTAGGTGACCCGATGAAGAGCCGTATAATCAACTGTCGTGCCGGCAGCATATGTAAGTCGTGCCACCTGGAGGGACCAGTTATACGATGTTGAAGGATCGGCTTTTGAACTGAAATAGAAATAATTGATATCGTTGTATGTATACATAACGAGGGTTTGACAATGTCCGGTGTTGGTAACAGTCATTTCATCTACGTACGTTGCATTATTTCCGTTTATGAGCAAACGTGAAAGATAACATGTTCCCCCAGACCGCTGAGTTACGTAAAGATACTTATCTGCGATGTAAGCTTTCTGCACAGCCACATTGTGATTCAAACCTTTAAGATTGTAAGCGAGCGTGCCCGATGCGCTTACCGTTTTCCCAGGAGTCGCCGCAAAAGCGGGCAAAACAGACATTCCAAAAATAAGAATGGCGAGAACAACAGATGTGAACATTTTCAACTGTCTTTTCAGAAACCCCAAAACTTGAACTTGCGACATACGGATACCTCCATTAAGAGAAATATTATTGGACAAGATACCGGAAAGTGTAATCAATCAATTGAAACCACTTTACTTGATTATGGACAATATCATATTGAGAATGCAATTATGTAGGATGTTAAATTTCTGAAAATGTCCCTAGCGGTTAATCAACATTTAGATTCCTTCTTTTCAACAGTAACAGGAACAAGTTTGATGTCCATAATGTCGCCTATAATCACTTTTTGTTCGTAGTTGAAGCTTCTTCTATTTCTTTCAAATTTCTTCTGGGATTTCTATATATTCGGATACTCTTGCTTTCAACAAATCGATTAGTTCCTCATCCATATATGTATAATCATCTGGGATATCCAAGCATATCAGTTTCTTACCATCCAACTCTAGACTATACTTAGCTCTTAATCTCCTTATATGCTTCTTCTCCATCACAAAAATAATATCTGCCCAGCCGATATGACCACCCGTAACCTTAATCCGAGCACCCTCTTCAGTACCTGCTGACCTTACATCATATTCATTCAAAAGATTAAAGATTTTCTCCGCAGTTAAGCTCCTCCATTTATTTCTGCTGCACACAAATAGTAATTTTATGAGTTTTCACCTTCTGTTTTAAAGTTCATTTCATTCGTAATATCCATTGAAATTTTTCTTACAAGCGGATAAACATTATTTTCATAATATTGCTCTTATTCTACAAGCCCTTATTTTTCTGTCCAACAAAGTATAGCCGATCCAATCCTTCATTTGACTTTTCTACAAGGACTGCAAGGAAATTTGCATATGCCTCGATAGTATTAAAAGATAATAATGTAATAGTCGTAAGGACAACTCTATAATGTGCTGAATCTAATTTCAGTAGATTTCCCTGAAGGGTTACTCAACATTAGCATACACTTGCTCAGCAACCTCTAATGGTTTCCTTCCTTAGGTAGCCCTTTAAAGTATTCTAAAACTATTTCTCGGAAATCTAGAGCTGCATGTGATAAGTAACGACCTCTATGCCACGATAGACCAATTTCTCGTACAGATTTAAGTTCTTCGACTCGGAGAAATTTTATTTGCTCCCCCTGTGAAATACTCCACGTTGATGTCTCCGGAATAAAGAAAATACCAATTTCAGCATCCATAAGTGAACGTAACCTAGCTGGCTCATCCCCCTCGTATACATGTTTGGGTGTAAAACCACATGACTTGCAAATACGGTCAGTCAAATCACGAGTTGGATAACCTCGTTTTAAGCCAACGAATAGCTCATCCTTCAGTTCCGAGATGGATACGCTGCTCCGATCTCCTAAGCGATGACCTTTTGGAACAGCAACTAGAACTGAATCGAAACCCAACGTTATACATTCAATACCTTCACCGTGAACCGAAGGTGAGGATAAACAGAAGTCGAAATCACCCCTGTGAAGAGGCTCAATCATCTCTTCCGTTTTTAACATTTGAACATGAAAATCTATATGAGGTCGCTTGGCACGGAAGTTTTGTAAGAGTTGTGTCAACGTGCTAGCAGTGGTGACAGCCAATTCAACCGCCCCACTTTCAGGACAGGATAAATCGTTGATCTCTCGTCTCCCCTGTTCCAATTGAAAAAGTGCTTTATTTACACGGCTAAGGAATGCACGACCAAACTTATTCAGTCGAAGCCTTCGGCCACTTCGATCAAATAAAGGGACACCTAGATCCTCTTCCAAACGTTGAATCGTTTTACTTAGAGATGACTGAGTGACATGCAAATTGTGAGCGGCTGCTGTCATATGTTCCAGGTTGGCTACTACTTGAAAATATTCCAGTTGAAGAAGCTCCATTACGCTATCATTCCCTACAATCAATATATGGATGAACTTAAATGCGTTGGAATACATTATAAAATTGTTTTACGATTAATCCAAGGATGATTTAAGAAAACAGGTGTGCATTATGGAACAATGGGAATATTCACTAAACGACTTTTTCCTTGGAGTTTTTAGGTGAAATTTTCAGTTCACCTGGAACATTGTCAAATAATAAATAGGAGGTATAAGAATGTCCAACAAAACTGGTTTCATTGGAATCGAAGAACACTGGACCACTCAGAAACTGACCGATGCGATTAAGAGGCTCCCAGAGAATAGCCGTGATGAGAGTCTATCTTTCAACGAGATAGGCGACAATCTCACCAGACTGGAGGACATTAGTGACATAAGGATTGCTGCCATGGATGAGCAAGGCATTGACATGCAGATCATCTCTCTTGCTCCGCCAGCGACCTGTCCCCTTGCTCCTGCCGAGGCAGTCGCGCTCAGCAGGGAGACAAACGACATCGCGGCAGAAGCAGTCCGCCGTCATCCGTCGCGTTTACGGGCTCTGTCCACTCTTCCGATGGCTCAGCCAAACGCCGTCGTGGGCGAGCTCGAGCGTGCGGCAGAACTCGGCTTTGTCGGGGCTATGGTCTATGGTCGCACAGGCGAAACGGCGCTCGACGATCCATGCTACGACGACCTGTTCGCGGTCGCAGCGTCTCTTAACCAGCCGATTTTCATCCACCCCCAGATCCCCTCAAACACCATTCGTAAAACATCCTATTCGGGATTCGATTCGATGACTAACCTGGTGCTATCGACCTTCTCGTGGGGATGGCACCTTGAGGCGGCGATCTCTGCTCTGCGCCTGATCGTCCGGGGCACCTTCGAACGTTACCCCGACCTCAAGATCATTCTCGGCCACTGGGGCGAAATGCTTTTGTTTTGGCAGGATAGAATAGATAGTCTATCTCGCATCGCCGGCCTGGAACGGAAAGTGTCAGACTATATTCGCTCGAACGTTTTCATCACGAGTTCCGGCATGTTTAATCCTGCGCTGCTTCACCACGCTCTCGAGGTGACCACGATCGACCAGTTACTGTTTTCTACGGACTATCCCTTTCAACAACCAACTCAGGACGGGCTTAAGCTGTTTTTAAACGAATTTGACACAGATGAAGACCGCAACAAGTTCAGCAGAGACAATGCCCGCCGTCTTTTCGGTATTGATACGTCAAGTAAGTGATTATACTTCTGAATCCTACAATGATTTCGCCCTACTTATGATACGGTTCAGCTTAACGGGTCTATCTGCGAAAAAGAGAAAGGAGCCTGCCACAGCTAGCTCCTTCGTACTGAGATTAATTATAACATCTGCACGTCCTGAAAAGGGAAACTGCCGATTTTGTGCTCCCCATTATATCCCCTTTTCATCTTGTCGATCTTATCAGTCAATTTTTCAAGACCCTTTCGACCCGCACGATTCAACTCATAGCTCAATCTGTCCCCTTTCATCTTTTAATTTTTTTGTAAGCTGGAACAAGTTTGTATATGTATTAAAGGGAGGAAGATCGGCATGAGGTTTTGGGAAATAGGCTTGATCGTGGTTAATTTTGGCCTGTTGTACTGGGCGGTAATCGCGAACAAGAAAGGCGGCCGGGGATTGTTCATCCCTTTAGGGGTCGCCTTCGCTTTGGTTTTGTGCAGATTGTCGTGGAAGGTGGACGGTGGGAGATGGTTCCGGCCTACTTGACGCCACTCTTATTGATGGCTTATTTCTTCATTATCAAGCGGAAGGAAGCCGGCAGAAGCCGGAATGCTGTTACAGTTCAAGCGATGCGACCGATATTATCATTCGACAACTTTCGCATGTAAAAAATCGCCCTCTTGTTTCGCCAATAAGGCTGAAACAAGAGGGCTTTCCGTTAGCGTAAGGAGTCCGCTGCGAGAGTTTCGCCCCGAACGATGGCCTGCAGGGCGAGCCGGATCAGTTGAACATTATGCTCAATATTGGCAGGTTCAAAAATGTCAAGGTGGTTGCCAGCCAGTTCGTAGTCCACGGCCTGATCGGTCGTTGCCTCCTTCCAATCCTCGGCTCCGGCGTTTTTCATTTCCGCAACGAAGGCGTGCAGGTTAGCCCCCACCGTTCCTTCATTGACCAGTTGAACACTATAGGCGGCATAGGCCAAAATTTTAGCTCTGGCCTTCTCCCAGTCGGCCCGGTTTGCCAAAAAAGACGCGTCCCGTTCAGCGACGATTCGGAGCATGTCATCGACTCCTCGTTCCAGTTCTTCGTTGGAAAGCTCCTTCATCGTTCTGTCCCGTCTGTCGGCATCGATCAGCAAAATATCCGATACCGCATATCCCCTGCGCTCCATCGCCTTGGCGACCTCGTAGGCCAAACTGCCGCCTAGCGAGTAGCCCAACAGCACATAAGGCGCTTCGCGCTGAACGTTTACAATCGCATCGACGTACCGGTTTAACATCTCCTCGTAATCGCGCCACCCTTCGATGAAATCGAAAGCGTAGACGATATATTGATCTTCCAGCATTCTGGCCATTTCGGCATACACGAGTCCGTAGCCAGCCGAGGGAGGGAAGCAGAAGACGTTCATCCGTCCCCACTCGTTCAGCTTCGACGGCCCGTCGCCGTCATCCCGGGCAAGCCCGGATGAGAGCAGCGCAGCCATTTCTTCAATCGTCGGCGAGGCAATGACGTCGCGCAGAGACAGCTCTGCCCCCATGATGGTGTTGACCTTTTCGGTCAACTGCATCGCTTTGATCGAATGGCCCCCAAGCTCGAAGAAATGATCCCTTGCTCCAATGCGCGGGGCTCCAAGCACCTCCTGCCACAGCTCCGCCATCTTCGCTTCAACCGGCGTTCGCGGTGCCATGTACTCCGCTAAAGTGTTCGCGGCGCCTTCTGTGGAAAGCGAATGCACGTTCACTCTTTGCGGCGGTTTCACAGCCATATCGCCCAAGCCAACCTGCATTTGTTCCAATTCGGCAGGGGACAGCAGCCGAAGCTCCTCCAACCGAACGTCCGGATTCGCGGCGATTTGTTCCACGATCCTCATCCAGTGTGCCTGCAGGCGCTCCATCGCTTCACTTTCATATACCCGTGCATTGTAATCGAATCGGATGCGCATGTCACTGCCCGGTTGTATGATGACAGTCAGATCATAGCTCGTCTGTCCCTCGGTTCGGAACCCGGTCATTTCCAGTCCTGCAGCCTTTGCCGCCGCTTCAACCGCGCCCAAAGGCGAACTATTCGTTTCGAACATGAGAATATGGTTAATCAGGTTCCGTTTTGGAGCGCTTAGCGCTTGGATTTCGTAGAGCGGATGCATAGCGTACTTTTCGGATGCGGCTTCCTGCTCCTGAACGCTTCGCATGACGTCTGCCACCGTTTTCCCGCCCTCGTTGCGAATACGGACCGGGATCGAATTGCCGAATACCCCAATCATCGTTTCCATGCCCGGCACATGCGCCGGGCTGGCAGGCACGACGGTTCCGAACACAACGTCGTCCGTGCCGTTATAGACTTGCAGCAGCAGTCCCCACGCCGTTTGGAGCAGCGTATTCACCGTCACCCGATGCCGCTTCGCCGTATCTCGCAGTTCCCGGGTCAGCCGTTTCCCTAAGCTGCTTGTCAGCCGCTCGGCCGCATCCCCTGCTGCCTGCTGCTCCTGAGCTTGGACCCGCGGCAGCACGGTTTGATGGCGATAGCCTGCTAAATAATGGCTCCAGTAGGCGGATGCCGCAGCAAAATCCTGCCCCTCCAGCCACTCGATATACCGCCCATAAGGCGTGACCGGACCAAGCTGCGGCCGGGCTTGCTTCTGATAGGCAGAGTACGCGGCGAACATCTCTTCGATGATCCGCGCCATATCCCTGCCATCCATTACGATCTGGTGGAAGCTCCACAAGAAACGATACGTTTCGTCAACGGTTCGCAAAATCGACACGCGCAGTAACGTTTCTTCGCTTAACTCGAAGCCGCGGGCCTTGTCTGCCTTCGCGAGCGTTTGGATATGAGCTTCTTGCTCGCTCTCCCCGAGTCCCCTCACGTCTTCATAGACAAAATCGGCCGGTTTGCTGCGGAACACTACCTGCAAAGACTGACCTTTCAACCCGCTATAGAAGTTCGTCCGCAGCGCGTCATAACGCTGCACGACGGCGTCCAAGCTTTGCTTGAACGCTCGGATATCCAAGCTTCCGTGAACGGTAAACGCCGTTTGCCCCAAGTACGCCTCCGATTCCGGATTCAGTAGCCGGTGATACAGTATCCCTTGCTGCGTGGGCGTTAGCGGATACACGCTCTCGATCTCTCCGATCCGCCGCATCCGTTCCGTCAAGGCGAGGCCTTTGAAAACGACGTCGCTTGGCGTCAGTTCCGGCCGTTCTTTTGCCGCGCAGTGCGCGAGGATGTCCTGGAGGCTGCTATGAAGCAGCCCGGCCAGCCGTTCCATAGTTTCCCGTCGGTACTGTTTGCCGCTGTAGCCCACCGTAAGCGCCAGTTCTCCGCCTGCGATACTGCCGCTAATATAGAGCGCGTAGGACCTTGCAATTTGCCCGCTGATCTCTGCGCCGTAGGCATAAGGCGATAATTGCATCGCATGATGGGTTAAATCCTGATCGAACTGGCCCAAATAGTTAAATCTGATGTCTGGCTTGGCCGCGAACCGAACATCCCCGGACGTTTCGGACAAGTATTTCAGTATGCCGTAGCCGATTCCTTTGTGCGGGATTTGACGCATGTTGTCTTTTACCCGTTTGATCCGGTAAGCGAGCGTATCGGCAGCGCCGACTTCTTCCATCTCCAGCGCGACGGGATACTCGCTTGTAAACCAGCCGACGGTGCGCGTGATGTCGATATCCGGCAGGATGGATTCCCTTCCATGTCCTTCCAGACTAATCCATACCCGCTCGACTCCCGTCCAGCGGTACACCGCCATCCCCAGCGCGGTCAGTAGCAGGTCGTTGATGTCCGTGTTATAGGCCCGGTGTGCCCGCTTCAGCAGCAGCTCCGTTTCCTCCCGCGTCCACTGCACCGTCACCGTTTCGCTGTCCCGCATCAGCCCGTAGGCTTGCTCGTGCCCGGCTTGTGCAAAATCTCGCGGGAGCGGCTTGCACTCGAGCTGTTCGAGCTGCTGCCAGTACGTCCGCTCCGCCTCCATCGTCGGACTGTTCGCATGGCCCGCCAGCTTCTCGGCCCACGTCCGAAACGCATCCGTCTTGTCCGGCAGACGGACCATCTGTCCGCTCACGGCCTGCCCATAGCCGGAAGCCAAGTCTTCCAGTAAAATGCGCCACGATACTCCGTCGACAACCAAATGGTGAATAACGATCAGCAGATGGTCCCCGTCCGCGCAGCGGAACAGCCCCAGCTTCATAAGCGGTCCCGATACGAGCTCGATACTGCTTTGGATTTCGTTCGCTTTCGCTTCGATCACTTGAGCGGCGTTTTCGGCTGCCGTCCGGAAGTCCATCACTTCCAAAGTATACAGCTCGCCCTCGTCGATACCGCGAGTCCATGCCGCATAGCCATCTTCCGTTCGCCGGAATACCGTGCGCAGCGCGTCGTGATGCTCTGCCAGTTTCCGTACCGTCTTCCGAAGCGCCGCTTCGTCGTAGCCTTGCTCCCGGTACAGCATGACGGCTTGGTTATAGTGGTGCGACGCAGCGTCGTTTTGCCGGAAGAACCAGGCTTGAATCGGCGTCAGCCGCGCCCAGCCCTTCACTTCCCCCTGATCCGCCGTCCGGGTAATCGGCCTGACATGCGCACTCAGCTCCGCAATCGAAGGGTGAGCGAACAAATGTCTCATTTCCATCTTGTACCCGGCTTGATGCAGCTTCGCCGACACTTGAATCGCTTTGATCGAATCGCCTCCGAGCGCAAAGAAACGGTCATTCACTCCGACCTTCTCGATCCCGAGCACCGCCCGCCAGACGGAAGCCAGCATTTGCTCCACTTCCGTACGCGGAGCGACATAGTCCGTACCCGTGGCCATGCCCTCCTTCGGAGCAGGCAGCGCTTTACGGTCTGCCTTCCCGTTTGGCGTCAGCGGCAGCTGCGGAAGCTGCACGAAATACGATGGAATCATGTATTCAGGCAGCGTTTGCGACAACGCCTTCCTTAGTTCGCTTATCGCCAGCTCCCGGTCCGCCACCATATATGCGCACAGCTGCTTTTGTCCGGCTTCGTCTTCCCGCGCGATGACGACCGTTTCCCGCACAGACTCCGTTTTCCGCAGCTGCGCTTCTACCTCGCCCAGCTCGATCCGGTAGCCGCGGATTTTCACCTGATGGTCGATCCGTCCCAAGTATTCCATCGTGCCATCCGACAGCCAGCGGGCCAAATCGCCTGTCTTGTACATCCGCTCCCCGGACGTATAAGAATTCGGCACAAACTTTTCCGCCGTCAGCTCCGGACGCCGATAGTATCCGCGCGCTACCCCGGCACCGCCGATATGGATTTCGCCCGCCACGCCAACCGGCAGCAGCCGCTGCTGAGCGTCCAAAATCCATACGGTTTGGTTCGGCATTGGCCGCCCGATCGGCACCGTATCCAATGCGGCCACACGTTCCGGCTCCACTTCGTAAATCGTGGAGTCTACCGTACATTCCGTCGGGCCGTATACGTTCGTTATGTTCACTTGCTCGCCGAACGTCGTCCATACCGACCGAACCGCTTTTGTCGTTAACGCTTCGCCGCCGACGATAAAATGCTTCACACCCACTTCACCGATGCCGCCAGCTTGAGCACTTTGTACCAAGATCGACAGGAACGTCGGGGTCGCATCCGTCACATCGATCGCATGATCGCGGAAAAACTTAAGCAGCTTCTCCCCGTCCAGGCGGGTTTCTTCCGGCACGATATGCAAGGTAAGCCCTAGCAAAAGCGCCCCGTAGATCGGTTTAACCGACATGTCGAATACGTATGGCGCCAATTGAGCCATATTCCGGTATTCTGGATGCGCCGCATAAATCGGCTCAAACAGGCTGTACGCAAAGTTCACGACGCTGCGCTGCTCGATCATGACTCCTTTCGGCTGGCCGGTCGTACCGGACGTATAGATCAAATAAGCGAGGTGGTTTGCCGTAGATACCGGCTCCAGATTCAAGCCGTTTTCCGGCGGGCCCGCATACAACGCGGAGTCATCCAGATTCAGCACTTGACCGGCAAAGCCCGCTTTATCGGCCCATCGGGTCTGCGTCAGCAAGATGTTGGTCCCGCTGTCCTCCAGAACGAAACGAATCCGGTCCTCGGGATATCGTGGATCGATCGGCACATAAGCTCCGCCGGCCTTTAAGACCGCCAGCATCCCGACAATCATTTCCAGCGACCGCTCGACCAGCATCGCTACCGGCTGATCCGCTGTGACGCCGTGCGCCCGCAGCACCCGTGCCACCCGGTTAGCCCGCTCGTTCAGCTCCCCGTACGTCAGCTGCTCGCCTTCAAAGACAACTGCCACGCGGTCCTCCGTGCGCGCCGCCTGTTCTTCAAACGCCACATACAGCGTTTTGTACTGCGGATAACGATCCGCCGCCGTAGCGTTGAACGTTTCGCGAATTTGCACGATTTCCGCGGTCGTGATCATTTCCAACTCCGCCAGTTTCGCTTGCGGGCTGTCCGCAATGGCCTCAACCAGCCGTACGAAGTGATTCGCCATCCGCTCGATCGTCTCGCGCTTATAAAGCGAGCTTGCATACCGCAAGCTGCATTTCAGTTCGTCCCCGACATCGGCCGCGTGAAGTGTCAGATCAAATTTCACGGCATCATGCCCGGACGGATAAGGACCAACGGTTAAACCTTCAATTCTTAGTTCGCCTTGCTCCGTATTTTCCAGCGAGAACATCGTGTCGAACAGCGGGCTGCGACTCATATCGCGCTTCACGTTCAGCTTCTCGACCAGCTCTTCGAACGGGTAGTCCTGATGCTCGTACGCCTTAAGCGCATGCTCTTTGATTTCCTGCAGGTGATCGAGGAATGTTTTTTCGCCTGACGGGTAACCGCGCAGCGCCAGCGTGTTCACGAACATCCCGATGATCGGCTCCAAATCCGCATGCGGCCGGCCGGCAATCGGCGTTCCTACGACGAGGTCTTCTTGACCCGTATATTTATGCAGCAGCGTCATGTACGCCGTCAACAGCACCATGTACAACGTCGAGCCCGTTTGCGCCGCGATGTGTCTGAGACGCTCGCTCACGGCTTGCCCGACATCAAACGTGACCGTTCCTCCTTCAAAGCTGCGGACCGCCGGTCGGGCGTAATCCGTCGGCATATCCAGCACAGGAAGTTCGCCCCGGAAGACATTCAGCCAGTACGCTTCCTGTCTGCTCATCCGCTGTCCGAACAGCTCCGCCTGCTGCCATGCCGCGTAATCTTTGTATTGAATGCGCAGCGGCGGCAGCGCCTCCCCGCCGTATAACCGGCCGAACTCGTTGACCAAAATGCCTATCGATACACCATCCGAGACGATATGGTGCATATCGAACAGCAGCAGATGACGCTCCGGCTCCGCACCGGGCTTGTCCTGATCCAACCGGATCAAGCCCACCCGCAATAGCGGCGGCTGCCGCAAATCGAACGCCCGGACGAAGCGGCGGATGCGCTCCAGCGTCTCCGTTTCCCCGCTGCTGCTCTCGGCGTAGTCGACGGCAAACGTCACTTCGGATTCGGTATACACCCGCTGGAACGGTTGGCCGTCCACCAGCTCAAAGCCGGTCCGCAGCGTCTCATGACGCCGGATTAGCCCGCGGAACGCCTCCTCGAACCGCTCCCGGTCCAGCGAGCCTTCCAGCATTATTACCCCTGGCATGTTGTAGCTTGTTTCCCCGCCCTCGAACTGCTGCAAGACGTACAGCCGCTTTTGTCCCGAAGATACGGGATAATGTGGCTGCACGGGCGCAACCGGTATGGCTGCAAAGGTATGCTGCTGAAGCCCTGCGATCACAACGGCGAGCTGTTCGATGGTCGGAGCGGCAAACACCTCTTGCAGCGGCACATACACATGCATTTCTTTTTGAATACGGGCCGCCAGCCTCATTGCCCGGAGCGAATGACCGCCGAGCTCGAAGAAGTTATCCCTGATCCCGACGCTCGGCACCCCAAGCACCTCTTGCCATAGCTCCGCCAGCTTCGCTTCCATCGGCGTCCGCGGAGCGGCGTGCTCTGCGCCTGTAGGCACGATACCCTCCGGCGCAGGCAGCGCTTGGCGGTCGATTTTGCCGTTCGGCGTCAGCGGCATTGCCTCAAGCTGAACAAAGAAGGACGGCACCATATAGCCCGGAAGCTCCCGCGCCAGCTCGCTGCGCAGCGCGCCGGCCGCCTGTTCCCCATCAGCGGTAAAATAGGCGCACAAATACGTTTGCCCAGTTTCGTCCGTTCGTGCCAGAACAATCCCCTCTTGTACCGCTGCCACTTTCAGTAGCTGCGCTTCAATCTCGCCGAGCTCGATGCGATAGCCGCGGATTTTGACCTGATGATCGATCCGGCCCAAATATTCGATGCTGCCGTCCGGCAGCCAGCGGGCCAAATCGCCCGTCCGATACATCCGCCGTTCAGGGGCGAACGGAACCGGCATGAATTTGTCCGCCGTCAGGTCGGGGCGGTTCAGATAGCCTCTGGCCAATCCGATACCTGCGACACAAAGCTCTCCGGCCACGCCGATCGGGGCAAGCGCGTTATGCGCACTCAGAATGAAGACTTGATGATTCGGGATCGGCCGACCGATAGGAACCGCCTTTTCCATCGACGTATGGTCTGTATAAGACCATGCAGTCGAACAAATGGAGTCCTCGGTTGGGCCGTAATTGTTAAAATAGCAAACGTGGTCCTTCCACTGCTGGACAAGCTCGCCGGAAGATGCGGAGCCCGCCGTAATGAGCGTCCTCAATTCCGGCATATGCTCGGGATTCAAGTAAACGGCATAGGTCGGAGGCAACGTCGCCACCGTTATCCCCTGATCGCGGACATATTGCTCAAACAGGCGGTAATCCGCTATGACGGATGCATCGGGCACATACAGCGCTGCTCCGGTCAGCAAGCTCATGATCAACTCCGAGCACCAAGCATCGAACGAAAAGCTCGCAAACTGTACGACGCGATCCAGCTCGCTGATTTGCAAAGTGTGCTCGCAAAACAGCTTGAAGTTGCACACGCCCTGATGTTCAACCATTACTCCTTTCGGCTTGCCGGTCGTACCTGACGTATAGATGACATAAGCCAACTGATGCGGACCGACAGCCACTCCGGGACTAGACGCGTCGCCGCTATAACTGCGTTCGTCATCCAGCAGGAGCAGCTCACTGCCGAACGCCGTGCGCTCCCGCAAATGCGATTGCGTCAGTAGCAGCCTTGCTCCGGAGTCGCCGAGCATGTAGCGGATGCGATCCTCCGGGTATTCGGGATCAATCGGGACGTATGCGCCGCCCGCTTTCATGACGCCGAGTACGGCCGTAACCATGTCCAGCGACCGCTCGGTCATAATGGCAACCAGTTGCTCGGCCTCTACCATTTTGGTCAAAAGCGTACGCGCCAGCCGGTTCGCCCGATCGTCCAGCTCCCGGTACGTAAGCTGCCGGTCTTCAAACACAACCGCTATCCGGTCCGGTGTCAGCGCCGCCTGCCGTTCGAACAGGCCGTGGATCGTCATGTCCGCAGGGTACGGCAGTGCCGTTTCGTTGAACGTCACCAAAATTTGCGCCAACTCATGGACGGTAAGGATGTTCAAGGATGACAGCTTCGCTTCGGGAGTCTGAATGATTTCTTCGATCAGTTGAATAAAATGCCGAGCCATGCGCGAGATCGTTTCCCGTTTGAACAGATGGTCGCCATATTCGATGCTGAACGCAATGCCGCCCGCTTCCTCGGCCGCGGTAAAGGTCAAGTCAAACTTCACGATAGGATGCTCGCTCTCGTGCGGACTTACACACAACGATGTAAACCCGGGCGCGACCGTCTCCGTATTTTGCAGAACAAACATCGTATCGAACACCGGATTGCGGCTCAGGTCCCGCTTCACGTTCAGTTTCTCTACCAGCGTTTCGAACGGATAGTCCTGATTCTCATACGCTCGCAGCGCCAGCTCTTTCACTTCCTGCAAGTAGTCTAGGAAAGTCTTCTCTCCCGCCGGGTAGCTTCGCAGCGCCAGCGTTCCTGCAAACATCCCGATCATCGGCTGCAGATCGGCATGCGGTCTGCCTGCGATCGGCGTTCCGACGATCATATCTTCCTGCCCGCTGTATTTGGACAGCAGCGTCGTATAGGCAGCGAGTAGCACCATAAACAAGGTAGCTCCCGCCTGTGAGCCGAGCCGCTTCAACCCGTCCGCCTGCCGTGAATCGATCGCGAAGGACAGCGTACCGCCGGAAAAGCTGCGGACGGGCGGTCTCGCATAATCGGTCGGCAACTCGAGAATCGGGAGCTCCCCGCCCAATTGCTCCAGCCAATACGCTTCCTGCTTGCTCATTCGTTCACTGTCGCTGTCCGCCTGCTGCCATACCGCATAATCCTTGTATTGAATGCGCAGTGCCGTCAATTCGTTGCCTTCATACAACTGCGCCAGCTCTTCCAGCAGAATGTTCATCGACACGCCGTCGGAAATCAAATGGTGCATATCAAACAGCAGCCGATGACGCTGCGACGCTTCTTCCACCAAAGCCGCCCGCAGGAGCGGCGCTTTCCCCAGATCAAACGGCCGGATAAAGCCGGCCATTGCCGCCACGGCCTCCCCTTCCCCGCTTACCCGGATGCGTTCCAGCGTAAAATCCGCCGTCTCCGCAATGCGCTGAACCGGCTCGCCGTTCGCTGCCAGCTCAAAGGAGGTGAGAAGCGTGGCATGGCGACGGAGCAGCCCGCGAAACGCCGCTTCAAGCCGCGCCGCATCCAGCCCGCCTTCCATCAGCAGTTCGCCCGGCATGTTGTAGCTGGTCGCCGCTCCTTCCAGTCGGCTCAAAATGTACAACCGTTTTTGCGCCGAGGAAAGCGGATACGCGTCGTGCTGCCCGGCGACGGGAATGTCGCCATAAGGGCTAGGCTGCAATTGCTTAATCGCCTGCGCCATAAGCTCAAGCGTCGGATGCTGAAACATTTGCCGCAGCGACAGCGATACATTCAGCGACTGGTGAATTTTCGCGCCCAGCGTGGTCGCCCGCAGCGAGTGGCCGCCGAGATCGAAAAAGTTATCCTTGACGCCAACGGCGGCGGACAGGCCAAGCACCTCTTTCCACAACTCCGACAGCTTCGCCTCTATCGGTGTACGCGGAGCGACGTAGTCGGCGTCCGTAACAAGTCCGACCTCCGGCGCCGGCAGCGCTTTACGGTCGACTTTACCGTTGGGCGATAGCGGAAGCAATGCCATGACAACGATAGCCGTCGGCACCATGTATTCCGGCAGCTTGCGGCGCAGCTCGCTGCGCCATAGCGCCGTGAGCCCGCTTCCGGACACCTCCTCCTCCTTCGCCTCCTCTTCCGGCACGGCATAGGCGACGAGCCGGACGTCCCCCGGCCGATCCTCCCGGGTCATCACGAATGCATCTTTGACGCCTGCGCATTCCCGCAGCGCCACTTCAATTTCGCCCGGCTCGATCCGGTAGCCCCGCAGCTTGACCTGATGGTCGATCCGGCCCAAATATTCGATCGTTCCGTCCGGCAAATACCGTGCCAGATCTCCCGTTCGGTACAGGACCGGCGCTAGCTCGTCCCCGTACAGATTCGCCACGAATTTGTCCGCCGTCAGCTCTGCGTCGCCGACATAGCCGCCACCGACCTGCACCCCTGCGATGCACAACTCGCCAGGCAGCCCCATCGGCTGCAAGCCCAGCTCCCGGTTCAAAATATACACGCGCGTGCCAGCCACCGGGCGGCCGATCGGCACGGGCTTGCCGACCAGAGACGGCATATTCGTCAAACGGCCGTACACCGTCACATCCGTACACTCCGTCGGGCCGTACGTATTGACTACCTCGGCCCGGCACGCTTCCGACGCCGTCCATGCCGTGAGGCGGTCGGCCGCAATCGGCTCCCCGCCGAGGAAGACGTGCCGCAGTGTCGCAAGCGAACCGTAGCCCGCTGACGCAGTGACGTCCAGCAGTGGATAAAACGCGCTCGGCGTCCCGTTCAACAGCGTAATCCCATGCCGCTCGATCAGCGACACCACTTCGTCGGCATCATATGGACCGGACGGCAGCAGCACTAATTGTCCTCCGGTCACGAGCGGAGCGAAAATGTTCTTTTGCGTAAGGTCGAAGCTGGGCGACGAGATCATCAGCACTCGATCCTCTTCCGTCATGGCAAATTCGCCGGTGTACCACTGCAGCAGATTTTCGAAGCCGGACCGGTAGACGCTTGCTCCTTTCGGCGTCCCGGTGGAACCGGAAGTAAAGATTACATACATCAAATGCCCGGACCCCGCCTTGCTGTCCGGGTTATGCTCGGACTCCGCTTCCAGTCCCGCCGTCCCGTCATCAAGGCAGACGACCGCCAAATCAGGCCGTACCGCGAGCCCTTCCGCCCACGCGAGCTTCGTTACAAATGCCTTCACTCCCGCGCGTTCCGTCATATAGACAAGCCGCTCCTGCGGCAGCGCCGGGTCCAGCGGTACATAAGCGCCGCCCGCTTTCAGCACAGCGAGCAGCCCCGCTACCAGCTCCGGACTGCGGTCCAAGCAGACGCCGACCGGCGTATCCGGCCCGACGCCGAGCGCTTGCAGCCGATGCGCCAGCCGGTTGGCTTGGCAATTCAGCTCCCCGTATGAAATCGTCCGCCCGCCGAACACAAGCGCCGTCCGCTCCGGCGTCCGGGCGGCCTGCTGCTCGAACCGTTCGCAGATCGTTCCAACCGCCGGGTACGCTAGCGCCGTCTCACCGGAAACGCGCTGAAGCTGCCGCTTTTCCGCATCCGTCAGCATATCGATATCGGAGAGCCGCAGCTCTTGCCCGTTAATGACCCCCTCCAGCACACGGACGTAATGCTCCGCCATCCGCCGAATCGTTTCCGGCTTGAACAGCTTCGTCGCATATTCCCAAGTGCTGGAAAGTCCTGCCTTATCCGCCGTCACGCTTAAGGAAAAGTCAAATTTCGACACGCCCGGGTTGAACTCTTCCGATTCGAACGTTAGACCGCCCGCTTCGAGCGTGTGTACCGCTTCGTTTTGCAGCATAAACATCGTGTCGAAAATCGGGTTGCGGCTCAAATCCCGCACAAGTCCGAGCTTCTCCGCCAGCTCGTCAAACGGATAGTCCTGATGCTCGAAGGCGAGCAGCGCTTGCCGCTTGACGTCCTGCAAAAAATCGCCAAACACTAGTTCTCGTCTCGGGCGATTTCGCATGGCGAGCGTCCCGACGAACATCCCGATCACGGCTTCCGTGTCCGCATGTCTTCTGCCAGATACCGGTGTCCCGACGATCATGTCGTCTTGTCCCGAATAGTTGGCGAGCAGGACATTGTACGCCGCCAGCAGCACCATGTACAGCGTCGTTCCCGACTCCTGCGCCAGCTTGTAAAGCGATGCCGTCAGCTCGGGGCCCAGCTTCAGAGAGAAGGTGTCTCCTTCGAAGCTTTGTAGCTGCGGACGCGGATAATCGGTCGGCATGTTCAGCACCGGAAGTTCGCCGCCAAGCTCGCTTAACCAATACGCTTCCTGCTGCTCAAAGGCGCCTTCGGCGATCTGGTTCTGCTGCCAGACAGCATAGTCTTTGTAATGCACGTTTCTTGGCGCCAGCTGCCTTCCCTGATATGTTTGAAGCAGCTCGTCCAGCAGCACGGCCATCGAAAATCCGTCAGCCACGGCATGATGCATATCGACCAAAAGCGTAAAGCGGTCGACTGCAAATTGCAGCAGCTCGGCGCGGAACAGCGGAGCCAGGCCAAGATCAAACGGTCGGACAAACCGCACTCGCGCTTCATCCGCCTCTTCTTCGCTAATCCGTATCACCTGAACGTCCAATACGGCGTCCGGGCTGATTTTCTGAACGATCTCGCCATCCTCCAGCACAAAATAAGTGCGCAGCGACTCATGCCTCCCGAATACGTGCCGGAGCGCTTCGATCAAACGCGCCGTATCCAGCTCCCCTTCGATCTTAAGCTGCCCGGAAATGTTATATGTCGTGCTGTCGCCTTGCTGATGCAGCACGTACATGCGCTTTTGCGACGACGACACGGGGTAAGCCTCCTGGGGCTCCACCGGTTCAATCGGCGCGTAAGCGCCTTTTTCCCCGCCCCGGATATATTGGGCCAGCTCGTCAATGGTCTGAAGCTCGAACAGATGACCGAGCGGAATATGCACATGGAATTCCTTGTTCACTCTGGACAAAATCACCGTTGCTTTCAGGGAGTCCCCGCCTAGCTGGAAAAAGTTGTCGCGACGGCCCACGTTCGCCGCCCCGAGCACTTCCTTCCAGATACGGACCAACGTCTCCTCCGTAGCGTCTGCACCGTGAACATCGGAGGCTGCGGCGAAGCCGCCCCCTTCCCCGGGCTCCGGCAGCTGCGACCAGTCCGTCTCTCCGCTTGGCATAAGCGGGAGGCTCGCCATCTTGACCACGTAGCGGGGCTGCGTGTAATCGGGAAGCGCTTCGTTCATCGCTTGCTTGAGCCCGGACTCCTCCCAAGGATGGGACGGATCGGCAACGATGTATGCGGTCAAATCGGCAGTGGTGTCCGTATCTGCTTCGGAGCGAATGGTGAACGTGCAAGCGTGAAGACCGAACGTACGACGTACGTGCTCCTCCAGCTGCTGGAGGTTGACTTGATGTCCGCGAAGCCGGACAAAACGGGACGTTTTCCCGACAGGCGCCAGCTTTCCGTCTTCCGCACAATGCACCCATTCTCCGGTGCGAAGGAAGGAGTCCCGGGAGTTCCGGGAACTCCCATCCGCAGGCCGCACGATATACAGCTCCCCCATCGCTCCTGACGGAACCGGCTGAAGGTATGCATCCAGCACGCAGGGATAGCTGCCTTCCGCATCGGCAAGGGCGGCCCAGGCCGCCCATTTTTGCGCGATTTCCCTGCTATCCAGCAAGGAAAGTCCGGAGATGCGCAGCGTCTGCTCCTGCGCGATCGTATGCAGCAAATGCACATAGTACCGAGCCCATGTCCGGATCGTTTCGGCCGGGAACAAATCGGCGCTGTAGTCGAAATCGAGCCGCAGCTCGCTTCCGATCTCGATCGCATTCAGGAAAAGCTCGTATTTGCTGTACGAAATCGGGTTCGGCTGCAGCTCGGCATCCAGCTCATGGAAGCGTAGCCTCGGCAGACGGTCCATATTGAAGACGGCCGTGATCGCCGGCAGATGCCCGAGCCCCCTTTCCGCCAAGGCGGCGAAGCTGTAGGGCTGAAACGGTTCGATTTCGTTCATTCCGTTTTTGACGGCTTGCGCATATTCGGCAAACGTAAGCTCCGGCTTCACCTCGCTCGCGACCGGCAGCAGATTGACGCAGTTGCCGACGAGCGAGAAAGCCTCCATCTGCGCTTGCCCGGCTGTCGGTATGCCCACCGTGATCTGCTGCAGCCCGGTCAGCCGGTGCAGAAACAGCTGGAACGCGGACAGCAGCGTCACGAACAAGCTACTGCCCAGCCGGATGCTGGCCGCTTTAAGCTCCTTCGCAAGCCGGCTGTCCAGCATGACCGTGTGCCGGCCTCCACGGGAAGTCGGCACCGACGTTCCCCGCCGGAGCGACGGCAGCTCCAGCACCGGTAGCCGTCTATCGGACAAAGCCGCCCAGTACGCTGCGGCCTCCCGGCTTTCCGGCTGCTCAAGCTTTTGCCGTTGCCAAGCGGCATAGTCCCGGAAAGCGGCCGGGGCAGGGAGCGCCCAGCTCTCCTGCCGTACGAGCGCGGAGTAAATACGCTCCAGCTCTTGAATGAACACGCCCATGGACCAGCCGTCGGCGATCAAATGATGAAAAGTAAACAGCGCGATGTGCTCGTCCCCGGATTTTTTCAGCAGACTGATGCGAAACAACGACTCGCCCGCCGACATGCCGAACGGAGCTTCCGCATTCCGATCCAGCCATTCGCGCTGGCGCTGCTCTTGCACGTCGGCAGCGCAGTCGCTCACATCGAGCAGCGGAATGCGGATCGTCATCTCGGGTGCGACAACCTGCGTCTCCCCGTCTCCGCTCATATAAGTGCGCAGCGCTTCGTGCCGCCGGACGACAGCGTTGACCGCTTCGCTCCACGCTTCGATGCGCAGAGGCCCGCGCAGCCGAAGCAGCGCGGTCTCGTGCAGCGATTGCGCTTCGCTCCGGCCGGACATCGAAGCGAACCACAGCTGCTTCTGCTCCGGCGTCAAGGAAATGACCGCATCAGGCCCTTTATCCCGCGATTCCGTTGCAGGTAGGGACCTTTTCCCCGGATCGCTGCCGTCCGGAGGCAAATCCGGCAAGAAACCGCCTTCGCGCAACTCCCGGATACTGTCTTTCACCGCCTGTACGATTCGTCGGATATCCGATTCCGAGTGGGCCGTCGACAGGAAGCAGTTACGGCCCTCCCAGATGTAGACCCCTTTATCGAGCATATGATAGTAGAACAGCTCCAAATCGCCTTTGAGCACGAAGCGGAACAAGGAACCGAAGTGAACGACTTTCATCGGTACGTTGTCTTGGACGAAATAGTCGTTCAGCTCCGCCGCCAAGGCTGCCGTTCTGGCGTTCAACTCGGCCTGCAGCTTCCCTCCGCTTTGTTCAAGCTTCTCCAGCACGGCCAGAGCCGCTGCCATCGCCAGCGGATGATGGCAGAAGGTGCCGGCAACGAACGTCCTACGCTGCTCCTGCTGCGGATACGAATCGTCGCCGAAGCGCCAGAATCCGCCGTCGATCCCGTCCACAAACGCGGCCTTCCCGCCCACGATGCCGATCGACATGCCGCCTCCGATGACTTTGCCGTAGGTCACAAGATCGGCTTGGATCCCGAACCACGCCTGCGCGCCTCCGGAATGCACACGGAAACCTGTAATCACCTCGTCGAAAATGAACGCGGTGCCCGATTGCGCCGTAATCCGGCGGATCTCCGTCAGAAACGCCTGCGGCTGGAAGTCGGGCCGCCGGCTTTGCACCGGTTCCACGAGCACGGCCGCCAGCTCATGCGCATGCGCGCGAAGGTAGGCCAGCGCCTCTTCCGTGCCGTAATTCAGCACGACCACATCGTCGACCATGTGCTGCAGGATACCCGGCGCCAAAGGCACAGAGTGCTCTTGATCCGCTCCGGCGCTGCCGAGCGCCAGCACACCGTCGAACGTGCCGTGGTACGATCCGGCAAAAAGGACAACCTTGGCCCGTCCGGTTGCCGCCCGGGCCAAACGAAGCGCCACCATCACGGCTTCCGTGCCGGTGTTGAACAGCGCGATGCGGTCTACACCCGTCATTTTGCATATGCCTTCGGCTACCTGTCCGGCCAAATTGGACATCGGACCGACGCACATGCCATTTTGCAGCCCAGCTTTAATTTTTTCCCGGATGAAATCCGGATTGTGTCCGAACAAATTGACGCCGAAGCCCATGGTCAGATCGATATATTCGTTCCCGTCCAGATCCCAGATTTTAGAGCCTTCGGCGCGTTCCGCCACGATCTGGTACACCATTTCCTTCAGCACGGGCCGGAAACCGGCCACATTGCGGTTGCTCGCATAGACGGGGCGGTATTTCTGTGTATATTCCTTCGTCCGGCGGGTGCGGGCCGTATACCGTTCGATCAAATCGCGCAGATGCTCACCTTGCCGGAACGGCAGCGATTCGCGCGCCTTTACGTCAATCGTCTTGAAGGGCGTGAACGGCTTCGCCTCAGCGCTGTCCGGCTGCCGAACGACAGGAACGGGTGCAACGACCGCCACCTCCCTGCTCGCATCCGCATACACGAGACTGTCCGGCCGGGAAACAACGCCGGGCGCAGGTAATGCGGCCGGCTCGCGCAGCACGGCCGGTGAAGGCGCCGGATGCAGCCGCAGCACGTCGAGCTGCTGGGACATCAGGCGGAGCTGCTGCTCCATGATGCGCTCCACCCCGGAAGAGGCGGCGCTCCCCGGGAGCGGCAGATGCGGTTCCGCTGCAGCAAGAGGCGCTTCCCAATAGCCGGACGCAGGTGCGGATGCCGGTGCAGATGCCTGGCTTGACGGTTGAGCCACCGCCCCACCGACTTCGGCAAGCCTGTTCCCCTCCTCTCGGACTTGCGGGACATGAGGCTGCGTCAGCGCCGGATGCTGCGCGATGTAATCCGTTAACAGCTCCAGATTCGTTAACGATTCGAAGAAGCTGTTCATCGGAATATCCAGTCCGAACGTATTTTTAATACCGTGCTGTACCTGAGTTAAGACGATCGAGTCCAGTCCGAGCTCCAGAAAGTGCGTTTGCGGTTGAAGCTCGTCCATGTCAAGCTGCGATACATTACGGATCATCTGCATCAGGGAAATTCTGACCGACTGCCGATGGAGATCGGAGACGGCCTCTGTGCCGGAATGGTCGTTCATCGGTTTAACACGCTCCTCTGCTATCTCAGGTATCGCAGCCAAGGCTGCCGTCTTGATGCTGCGCCCCGGCCGTACTGTGGGCACATCGATCCAGCATCTTTTCCGTTCAAACGGGTACGTGGGCAGCGACACTCTCGGATAACGCCGATCCGCGTACAGCGAGCTCCAGTCGATCTTCGCTCCCCGTACATACTCTTGCGCTACTTGCACCACTCCTTCCAAGGTATCCCAGCGCAGAAGCTCCGTCTCCGTCTCGCCGGACGGACCCTCAGCCGCTCCACCGGCTCCGCTCCGATATACGCCTTGCTCCGCCAAGCCTTCGCTATGCAGCCGAATCACTTTCGTCCGCAGCTCGGCAGCTTCGGCAGCGGTCACCGCAATCCGGTGCGTCAAGTGGCTCCGCCCCGTATTCGCCGTAAAGCATACGCTGCGCATGTTCAGCTCCGGCCGGCGTTCGAACAGCTCCGCATACCGCCCGATCATGGTCCGCAGCGCGGTTTCGCTGCGCGCCGACAAGGTCAACAGCATCGGCCCGCTGTCGGGTAAACTCGGCAGAACCGGCGCCGTATTGTCGGGAACATACTCTTCCAGCACCATATGACAGTTCGTCCCGCTGAATCCAAACGAGCTGATGCCGCATCTTCTCGGAATCCCGTCCGGCTGCCAGTCTTTCAGCTCCGTATTGGGGTAAACCGGCGATTCCTCGAAGCTGATCTTGCTATTCGGCTGACGGAAATGCACCAAAGGGGCAATTTGCCGATGCTGAAGCGACAGCACCGCTTTGATCAAACCGGCGATCCCCGCTGCTTCGTATAGATGCCCGATGTTCGTTTTCACCGTGCTGAGGGCGCAAAACTGCTTGCGCTGCGATTGTTTGCGGAACGCTTTCGTCAGGCCGTCGACTTCGACAGGATCGCCCAGCTTCGTCCCCGTCCCGTGGGCTTCGATGTAAGTGATCGTTTCCGGATCGATGCGCGCGCTGCGCCAAGCCTGCGCAATCACTTCCGCTTGGGACGAGGCGTTCGGAGCGGAGATGCCGACCGTGCTTCCGTCCTGATTGATCGCGCTCCCTTTAATAACCGCGACAATGTTGTCCCCGTCCTGCACGGCTTTGTGCAGAGGCTTCAGGAGAACTGCTCCGACACCCTCGCCCCAGCCCGTTCCGTCCGAGTTGTCGTCGAACGCTCTGGCCCGGTCGTCGGAAGATTCCATGCCGATGCCCGCCTTATGCGGCAGCAGAATGGTCTTGACACCACCAGCCAGCGCCATCTCGCAATCCCCGCCGAGAATCGCCTGGCAGGCGAGATGCACCGCGACGAGCGAAGACGAGCAGGCGGTGTCGACCGTGACCGCAGGCCCTTTCAAATCAAGCAGGTAAGCGATGCGGCTAGAAATGATCGACGGCAGGTTGCCGATCACAAAATGAGGCAGCGCTTCCGGCGCGACTTCCGTCAGCAGTCGCTCGTATTCGAAGCTCGTTTTGGAAAATCCAACGTATACGCCGACTTTTTTGCCGGACAACGGGGTTCCGCCGTATCCCGCGTCTTCGATGGCGCTCCACGCCGTCTGGAGAAAAAGACGCTGGTTCGGATCCATCAGCGACGCTTCGCGTGGCGTCAGCCGGAAGAACGAGTAGTCGAACGTATCGATCTCGTCCAAATAACCGCCCTCCACCGGTCGAAGATCCCGATCTCCGGTATGCAGATGAGCGATATAGGACTCGGCGTCCTTCGTTCTTTTTTCGTTAAAAGGCCCGATGCAGTCTTTGCCTTCCGCCAGATTCGCCCAGAACTGCTCCAGCGTATCCGCTTGGGGAAACTTGCCGGCCATGCCGATGATTGCAATATCCCGATCCCTTGGGTCTCCTGCCTCGGGTTCGTGCTCTGCAGACGCTTCATGCTCTCCTTCGGCAATATAGGCAGCCAGCTTCGCGATGGTGGGATACGAAAAGAAATCGGTCACGGCGATGTTCACGCCGAGCTGGCTTTCCAACTGCTCCGCCATTTGCGTCAGCTGCAACGAATTCGCGCCGAGATTAAAGTAGCTCTCGTCGGTGCCGATGGCATCGGTCTGCAAAATTTGCTTGCAGATGTCCAGCAGCTTTCGCTCCGCTTCGTTCTGCGGAATAGCGACGGATCTCGCCTCTTTTTCCTTCCGCAGCAGCTTTGCCAATTGCTCCGAGACCGGTTGAAACCGCCCGGCTTCGTACTCCTGCGCCAGCTTGAAGCGCTGCACCTTGCCGCTCGTCGTTTTGGGGATGCGCCGGATCGGTACGATATCGTGAAGCTCCCAGCCGCCCCGAAAGTTCAGATGCTTCCTTAGCCGTTGGGCAACCGGAACGAAATCCTCGACCTTCTTCGTATGCATCACGAAGACGACAATGCGGTCCTGCCGGGCCCCGGCGTCATGAACGCCGCACACCGCCACCTTGCCAAGTTCCACACCGTCGACTTCCTCGGCGACTCGCTCGATATCGTGAGGATAAACGTTCTGGCCGTTCACGAAAATAATATCCTTCGCCCGTCCGGTGATGACCAGCCGCCCGCTGCGCATAAAGCCCAGATCGCCGGTTTTGAGCCAGCCGTCCGCCGTCATCACTTTGGCCGTCGCCTGCGGGTTATTGTAATAGCCGGCGGTCACATTTTTGCCGCTGATTTGAATGTGCCCGATCACGTTGTCGGCCAGCACCGTATCGTCATCGCCCCAGATGCGGATCCGACTGCTAGGCATCGGATAACCGACATCGACGAAGGTTACGCAGCGATTGTCGGAAGGCTCGATGGGTACGATCGCTTCGCCGATGTTCAGTTGCTCCCGGTTCAAGTGTACGGGAAGATACGTTTCTTCGAGCGGTGGATGGGAGAGGCCGACGCAGGCTTCCGCCATCCCATAGACGCACAGCATCGCGGATCTCCGGAGCCCGTGCTTCTCCATGGCATCAAGGAATTGATCGCAAACTTCGATAGAAATCGGCTCGGCTCCGTTATAGACGATGCGGATATGCGACAAGTCCCAGTCTGCCGCCGTCTCCGGCTTATATTGGGCCAGTAAAAATTTATAGCCGAAGTTCGGAGAGCAGATCTGGGTCACTTGGTGCTCGGACGCCTTTTTCAGCCATAAGGTCGGGCGCCGGATAAACAGCGCCGTCGGCATAATGAACTGGTTGGCATTGGCGATGACGCAGGTCAAGTGAAAAGCGATCAAGCCTAAATCATGCGTCAAAGGCATCCAGCCGAGGTAGCTCTCATGCTCGTCCATGCGCGATCCGGATGCACCATCGCGAATATTGTGAACCAGATTTTCATGCGTCAGCATCACCCCTTTCGGGTCGCCCGTCGATCCGGAGGAGAACTGGATGAAGGCAAGCTGTTCCGCTTTGACCGGAAATACAACCCCTCTATTCCGAGAGGAAAAATCGAGTTTATATGTAAATAAAACCGTTTGCTTCATCGCGTCGAACGAATTTTGCAATTCGTTTTGTTCGGCGTATTTCTCCAGATTGTCCAGCGCTTTGGCATCGCTCATCAGATAAGGCCGGTTCAGCGTCCCCCATATTTTGAATAGCTTCATTTTGTGCTCGTCGTTGTTGCCTACCGTGACGGGCACCGGAATGAAGCCTCCAAGCAGGCAGCCCCAGAACACCGACAAGAACGTGCGGTTATCGTCGATCTGCATCAGCAGCTCATCCCCGGGCTTCATGCCGCTGCTCTGCAGCTCGTGCAGCACGCAGAGCGCCCGATCGAACAAGGTGCCGTAAGACTCGTACTCTTCCTCCCGGTCTCCGGAAATGTAAGTGATGCCACTTGTGGCCAGCTTGCTACGATCCTGCAGGACGTCGATTAACGTTTGAAATAGATCCATCGTATCCCTCCGCAACTAGGTTGAAGTCATAGAGAACGCTTTTTCTCCTTCCGGCCCCCGCTTGGTCTGCAATACAAGATTCATGCAATCCAACGCTTCCTTTCTTTGCGCATGAGCCTGAGCTCCTGCGGAACCGCTATCTTTTGCATTTTGCAGCATTTCCTTCATCCTGCGCACAGGCTGAATCACGCCGGCGTTATACTCCTCCTCGTTCCAATTGGCATTGGGTGCAGCAACCGCTCCCGACAGGCAGCCGGCTATAAAATCGTGAAGAGGAAACCTCCGGGCTAGTTGGACAGCGTCCTCTTCCCGCTCGAAAGCGAACGTCCGGAGCTTATCAGTCATATCTTTCGCCAAATTTTTCAAGACGGACCGTGGACCTAATTCGACGGCCAGCTCCACCTTCTGCTCCTCCAAATACCGCATCGTTTGCAGCCATTTGACAGGATATGTCATCTGTAAGATCAAGCCGTCCCGGATTTGCTCCGCATTGGCATACGGGAGCGCCGTCAAGTTGGATATGACCGGCCACTGGCTTTCCCGGAACGCATACTTTCGCATAACGCCGGGTAAACGCTCCGCAGCTTGCGACATCAGCGGACTGTGAAACGGACCGCTGACCTGCAAACGGGTAACTTGAGCGCCTCTCTGCTCCGCTGCGATCGTTACCCGGGCAACGGCTGCTTGATGGCCTGTCAGCACATACTGCCGTGGCGAATTGTAGCAACCGATGGCAACCGGCTGACCCGACGACGAATGCTTTTCGCACAATGCTTCCAGCGTCTCAAGCTCCACGCCCCGCACGGCGGCCATTTCGCCCAGACCGGCATCGGCGGCCTCCTGCATAGCAACTGCCCGCTGCTGCACCAGGCGCAAGGCGTCCGCAAACGAGAGAACGCCGCTGCTCACGAGCGCGGAGTATTCTCCGAGACTGTGTCCGGCGGAAAATACGGGGACGATGCCAATCTCTTGCCTGTACTGTTCCAAAGCAATGACGCTTACCGTCAGCAGAGCCGGCTGCGTATACTCCGTTCTCGACAGTACGGCAGCGCTGCCTTCCGTGCAGATCGACTTCAAGTCATACCCGAGGATGTCATTCGCTTCCTCGAACCATCGGTCGGCGCCTTGAAATCTTTTGGACCAAACTTTGCCCATTCCTTCGTATTGGGACCCTTGACCTGGAAATAGTAAGGCGACACGCTTCATATCTAACCCCTTTCCGAGCACCGACATAAGAACCATGGAATGTTTACATAAGAAACCGTTAGCTAAATCGTAGGATGAGTGATTTAACAAATGAAAACGAAATAGGAAATGCAGTATGCAGAAGTCACGAAGCTGAGGAGTGAGTGATGGAGGTACATGTTTTCAAACTAAAAACTCCATTTAATAATATTAAATGGCATTTAAAACTTGATTCATGTAATAGTTATATTTATTACATTTTTTATGATAGAAGATAGACCCTAAAGATGTCAATCCAATAAAAAAAAGTAAGAACTGGAAGGTCGGTTATGATGCGCCGTTGCAAAAACGGGTCACCGATATTACGTACTTGACGTTTGGCGGAAAACGTTACTTGTCGAGTATTTTAGACTTGTTTAGCGGGGAGATTGTGGCTTGCAGTATAGCAGACAAGCAGGATACCGCATTTGTTCCGGACACGCTGAATCAACTGCCAGACCTACCGGCACACTGTCCCATAGCGACCAAGGCAGTGTATGCACTTCCTGGGCGCACCAGGAAGCTGTGAAAGGAAAAGGCATTACCAGCATTTCCCGTAAGGGTAGCCCGCTATAATGCCCGCCCCGCGATTCCGGACGCCATCCGAATACCACCGCATATACGCCTTTCAGCGGTCGGCTTTCCCACTCTTTGATGAGCGGAACGATCTTGTTCGTGACATTGGAGATAAGTGTCGGGGAGACCTCAATACCGTACAGGCGTTCTGTGCATCTTGTGCTGTCACCAGCTTATTTTACTTGATAAATGCTCGTAGCTGTTCTTTCGTCCATAATCCCATGTGTGATCCTCAACCTCTCTATTAATTTTATTTTAATAGGTTTAGGAGTTTACGAAACTATTTCACAGACTCAAGGAGGATGAGAATGGAAAAACATCTGCCAATCCTATATTGTTGTAAGTCCTATCAAACAACAAAAGGATATGACAGATGCCACTTCAGTAAATCAATGAACTGCTCGGATTACCAGAGCTACAACTTCATCGAATCATCTCTATGGATACTCAGGAAGTCCTTCTAGAGGCATCGCCTGTCGTCTACAAACAATCTTGCCCCATCTGCCACTCCACACAAGATGTGAAGCATGATGGTCGGAACAAGCCGCGTAAAATTCGGCATTTGAGTATTTTTGGTAGAAAAAGCTATCTGCATGTACCGACCCTTCGCTTGGCTTGTACGCGTTGCCGAATCGGCTTCGTTTGGACGTATGACTTTGTTGGTCCTAAACAGCGGTACAGCCGGGCTTTCCGTATCCAAACAATAGAGCAAGCCCTTGGCTCCACGGTAGCTCATAGCGCAAAAATGCAAGAAGCGCCTGCCAGTATGGTACAGCATGCATCAGGATGCCCTTCCAGCAGAAAGCAAACGCTTGGTGGAGCAGGCGTGGCGTGAAGCCCAAGACACTGCAGGGCTAGTATTGGAGATCGACGACTTTGCCATCAAAAAGGGACATACTTACAATACCGGTATCCACAATCTTCGGGGAGAAACGATGCTGGACCTGCTAGCGGGTCGCAAACTTGAAGATTTGCGTACCTATGCTGACCAGCATCCCGACTTTCTATCGCTGAAGCCCAAAGCGGTAGTGATGGACTTGGCGCAGGCGTATCACACATGGATCAGCGAATGTTTCCCGAGCGCGATCCGCATTGCGGATCGTTTCCATGTTCATGGCTATGTCATTGAGAGTGTCCAGGAGGTCCGCAAGACGGTTCAGTACACCCTGTCCCCTCGAGCCAAGGCGATTTTGAAAAGTCACCATCGACTGCTGAATCCACCCGTCGACCGGTTGTCTGAAAAGAGTAAGGCTCAGCTAGAAATCTTACTTGCTTTCTCTCCGCTGCTACGCAGTGTTTGGGAATGGAAAGAAGCATTTTCCCAGTGGTATGACTGTTCACCGAACGTCTGCATAGCCCAACTGGGTTTTACCCGATGGTTGGAGCAAGGCAAGAAAATAGACCACACTGCCGTGCGAAGTACCTTGAAAACCCTGTGTAATTGGCAGGATGAGATCGTAAACTATCATCGTTGTCGTTGGACGAACGCAACCGTTAAAGGACGACATAATCACATCAAGGCTTACCAGCGCCGGCACTACTTCACACGTAATCAGGAGTGCTACAAAGCTGGCATTTTAATTGAATGCAATCGACTCCGGTTACCGAGTTGAAAAGTTCAACCGTTAATTTCTAGATTGAGCCCTATTTTAGTATGGATAACTATACTAATAGGCGGACTAAATGACTCGATGTATCTTTTTACTCACAGCCCTACTCGCTTTATTGCACTTATCGTCATGCTCCTCACTTCCCGCAATGAAACAGACAAGCCGTAGCGTCAGCTTGGGAAATATTACAGGCCACTACAAGTCAGGCGTGTCGGAAGGCGAGGTAAAGAAGACCATCCTCTTCATGAAGGAATCGGCTGTGATCAATCGTGACGAGAAATTCGACTTCACCTTGGAGAAGCAACCAGATGAATACCGTGTCATCATCGATCTACAGGAAACGAGCAAGCTTGATCTGACGGAAAGTCCCTCCGCGCTGATCGCGGACTTGTTTGACTCGTCCGGTAACTCCAAAGAATTAAGCGAGGAACAAATGCTGAATGTGTTATTTCGTGGTCTTGCTATGGGATTAACGGAGGACGTGCAAACGAATACACCGAATCCCGGGTGAAGGACAACGAACTAAAGCAATACCGCATTTATCCGCCTTCGTTCAAGTGAGCCATGAATGGGAGTAGCGTCGTATGCACGTCGCATATCAAAATAACATAGATGGAGGCAGTTTATTGCATGAATTACATAAGAAATCCCATTGTCACCGAGGAGCACTTACAGAAATTCACCAGTAATGACTATTACATAGATTTTCCACTCTAAAATTGCTCTCATATCCTAACCCAACACAAAAAGACACCCTAGCAGCTAGGGTGTCTCAGATTGTTGAGAAACCCTGTCTTTTTAAAGGCACAGGGTTTCTTTTGTTTTGCAATCTAGGGATGAAAAGAGAACCGCTGGTGGTTATCCTCGTCTTTCTAGGCGATCCAGGTGGATCGCCATCTTCTTCATGTTCTGTACAGCCGCTGTCATCAGAGCTTGTTCTCTGACATTCTGAAATCCGCGCAAACGGCAATAGCGAAACCCATGGAGCTCTTTGGCATCCGCGAAGCTTCGCTCTATCGTTTCTTTCCGTTTTCGGTATAAATATTTGCCGGATCTACTTAGCCGGTTTGCACGTACCC
>Ga0209566_100200_pt1 | contig 61991 bp, 56 predicted proteins | sample Araplavi_mTSA_r2_2_FD_184287 | JGI IMG/M metagenome (GOLD analysis project Ga0209566, IMG submission 184287) | Arabidopsis root microbial communities from North Carolina, USA - plate scrape CL_Cvi_mTSA_r2 (SPAdes) (version 2) | ecosystem: Host-associated > Plants > Roots > Endosphere | place...
ACGCTTTGCGGTCATGTCGGACGCTGCCCTCCCAGCAGCAGCGCACAACGCGTCGCCAAATCAGCCCGTGCCGTCACCGGTTTGCAGCCGGCCATTTGTCGCCGATGCATTGACAGGTACGCAGTGGCGGTCGGTGCTCGCATGCGGTAACGGTTCCATGGGGCGTGGCTTGTTCCTAGTGGATGTCACGGACCCCGAGTCCACCAGCACCGCCCCGCTGCTGGCCTATGACGACACCGACGACCCAACCGTGGGCCTGATCGACGGCCCCATTCCGATTGTGCCGCTGGCCGACGGCACGCAATCGCATTGGTTCGCCATCAGCGGCAACGGCCAGGGCGACGCTCAAGCCGAAAGCCGCCTGTTGCTACTAGCACTGGACCAGCCCCGCACGTCTGCGTGGTCCAAGAACACAGCGCATGCCATCACGGTACCGGCGGCTGGCAGCCGCGGCGGATTGGGCGCGCCGGCCATCGCGCTGAACGCGCAAGGGTTTGCCACCTATGCATACGCGGCGGACACGCATGGCCAAATCTGGCGCTTCGATCTAAGCGGCCGATCGCCTTGGGCGAATGCGCTCGGCGCCAATGAGGAGCAACAGCGCACGCCGTTTTTCAGAGCCAAATCGAGCGAGAAGCTGACGCAGCACATCCTTTCCCCGCTCTTGTTGGCTGCCAGCGCTAGCGGCGCATTGTTAGTCTTTACCGCTGTCGATGCCGATCAGCACGCCACCGTGTACGGCGTCTTGGATACCTCTGCTTCTCCGCGCGGCCTCGGACGCGAAGACCTCGCTGGCCGCAGCGCCACCGCCAACGCTGGTGCCGTACACATCAGCGCGGACGGCAGCAGCGGTGCGGCTGGCTGGCGCATCGATCTGCCAGCGGGCCAGGTACCCGAAGATCTATCCACCGCCGACGCGCACACCTTACTGCTGACCACACGCGATATAGACGACAGTAAGCGCGCCTACTTGCTGGACCTAAGCACTGGTCTACCCACAGAAAAAAGCGGGCGCACCGGGCACATCATTGCCGGCCCGCCACTCATCACGACCCAGACTGAATCGCCCACCCAGCCGTCACCCGGCGAGCCCTCCACACAAGCCACACACACGAGCCTGTGGCAGGTCGATCAAGGCCGTGCCCGCCGAACGGAAACCCGCACCTACAGGCGCCGATTGGGCAGGCTGAGCTGGCGCGAGATGACCGAAACCGGGACACGCTGATGCGGCGCATACACGCATACACCTTACTGGAACTGATGGTGGTCGTTGCCGTGGCGTCTGCGCTGGCGTTTGTGGCCATGTCCGGCTGGCCAGCATATCGAGACCGCTCCCGTCGCGCGGCGGCCGGTGCGGCCCTGGTGGCAACCCTCGCCCAGTTGGAACTGCGACACGCACGTACGGGCACATACCGGTCCCCGGACGATTCCCCTGGCCCGACGCTGCGGGTCGATGGTTACTCGATCGTCTACGCAGATTGCACCGGCATTGATTCTGTCCAGCGACCCAAGCAGTGCATTGAGATACAGGCGGTTCCCGTCCCCCCCGTCCATTCCGATACGTGCGGCACACTCGTCCTGCGCAGCACCGGCGAGCGCCTGCCAACCAACCCAGCATGCTGGCCATGACCCGCCCGACACGGCGCGTCCAACAGATGGGCGTGACGCTCCTTGAATTGGCCATCGTAATGACCATCGTCGGCATATTGGCCGTGGTGGCCGTGCCCTCGATCGTGGACCGCTGGCAGCGCGCGACGGTGATCTTGCTTGCTGAACAGTTTGCGAGCGCGGTATCCCTTGCCCGGGCCACGGCGCAGTATCAGCATGTTCAGGTGCATCTACGCCCGCAACACGGGCTCGCCGACTGGTCTGCGGGTTGGGAAGTGGTCTCATCGCCGCCCGCAGACACCCCTGACAAGACATCGAAACCGACGCAAGAAATCCTGTGGTCTACGTCCCCTACCATCCCCCCTACCGTACACATCACGTCCAATTTCCCTGACGACACGTTTTCGTTTGCACCTGTGGGATACTCACGCACAAGCAACGGTGCCTTTCTGTCCGGTACGCTGACCATCACCAGCGGCCGGCATACGCGCAGCGTGACGATCAACGATGTTGGTCGCGCCCGCATTTGCGACCCGAGCACGAACACGAATTGCACGGCCACCGGCGACACCCCTTAACCTCCCTACGCTTCACACCATGTTCTCCGACTTCGACCACGCCATGATGCAACGTGCCCTGGCGCTGGCCGAGAAGGGGCTCTTCACCACCACGCCCAACCCGCGCGTGGGCTGCGTCATCGTGCAAGGCGACGCCATCATCGGTGAAGGCTACACACAGCCCGCCGGTCAGGACCACGCTGAAATCCAGGCCATCAAGGATGCCCAGTCGCGCGGCCAGGACGTGCGTGGCGCCACCGCCTATGTGACGCTGGAGCCCTGCAGCCACTTCGGCCGCACGCCTCCGTGCGCAGATCGCCTGGTCGAAGCCGGCATCGCGCGCGTGGTGGCGGCCATGGAAGACCCCAACCCCGCCGTCTCCGGACGCGGCCTGCAGAAGCTGCGCGATGCCGGCGTCGACGTGCGCTGTGGCCTGCTGGAGCGCGAGGCGCGCGAGCTGAACATCGGCTTCGTCTCGCGCATGACGCGTGGCACGCCATGGGTGCGCGTAAAGGTTGGCGCATCGCTGGATGGCCGTACCGCGCTGGACAACGGCATCAGCCAGTGGATTACGGAAACCGAGGCGCGCAACGACGGCCACCGCTGGCGTGCCCGCGCTTGCGCCATCCTCACCGGCATCGGCACCGTGCGTGAAGACAACCCTCGCCTGACCGTGCGCGCGGTCACCACGCCGCGCCAGCCGCGCCGCATACTGATCGACTCGGCGCTGGACGTTCCGCTCGACGCGCACATCCTCACCACCGACGGCCACCACGAACCAACGCTAATCTTTGCCGCGCACCCCGAAGCCGGTCGCATGCGCGCCCTGGCTGAGCGCGGCGCCGAGGTCATCCTCCTGCCCAATGCCGCGGGCAAGGTCGATCTGGCCGCCGTGCTGCGCGAACTGGGCCGCCGCGAGATCAACGAACTACACGTCGAGGCTGGCTTCAGGCTCAATGGCTCGCTGCTGCGCGAAGGGCTGGTCGACGAGATCCTCGTCTATCTGGCGCCCAAAGTGCTCGGCTCGGGCCAGGGCATGTTCAATATGGGGCCGCTGCAGACGCTGGAAGGCGCGGCCGAATTCTTCTTTCACGATATCTCGCGCATCGGGGGCGATCTCCGCATCCTGGCGCGCCGCAACCCGACGGATTGATTGCTCATGTTCACCGGAATCGTCGCCGCAGTTGGCCGCATTGAAACCGTCTCGCCGCTGGGCGACAACGCTGACGCAGGCGTCCGCCTGTCCATCGATGCCGGCGGATTGCCGCTGGCTGACGTTGCTCTGGGCGATTCCATCGCCATCCAGGGCGCCTGCATGACGGTCGTCGCCAAAACCGATACCCGTTTCGACGTGGACGTGTCGCGCGAATCCCTATCCAAAACCGTGGGATTGGAGCGCCCGGGCGAAGTGAATCTGGAAAAAGCGCTGCGCCTGGCCGACCACATCGGCGGCCACCTCGTATCGGGCCACGTGGATGGCCTCGGCACCGTCACGCATTTCGCGCCGGTGGGGGAATCTCACGAACTGCGCGTGCGCGCCGCGCCGGAATTGGGCAAATATCTGGCCTATAAGGGGTCGGTGGTTGTCAACGGCGTGTCGCTCACGGTCAACAGCGTGCGCGACGATGCCGCCGGCTGCGAGTTCTCGATCAACCTGATCCCGCACACCGTGGCGGTCACGACGCTCAAACATCTGAAGGCCGGCAGCCAGGTCAACCTGGAAATCGACCTGATCGCGCGGTATGTCGAGCGCATGCTAAGTCACACCACCCTCGCGCAGCCTGCCGCCGTTTGAGCCCCGTTTGAGCCTGGGTTAGGGGGACATCGCGGGGGCCGCCTTGGCGTACAATAGCGGGCTTCCCATTTATGCAGTCGCAGGTCCCCGAAGTTACAAATTCCGGGGCTGGCCCGCGACGCGCCTCCCGTTACGCCATGTCGATCGCCACAGTCGAAGAAATCATTGCCGAAATCCGCGCCGGCCGGATGGTCATCCTGGTCGACGAGGAAGACCGTGAGAACGAAGGCGACCTAGTCCTGGCAGCCGATTTCGTCACGCCGGAAGCCATCAACTTCATGGTCACGCATGCGCGGGGCCTGGTGTGCCTGACGCTCACAGAAGAACACTGTGACCAGTTGGACTTGCCGATGATGTCGAGCCGCAACGGTACGCAGTTCGGCACCAACTTCACTGTATCCATCGAAGCGGCCGAGGGCGTGACCACCGGCATTTCCGCCGCCGACCGCGCCCGCACCATCCAGGTGGCCGCCGCCAAGAACGCCAAGCCGTCGGACTTGGTGAACCCGGGTCACATCTTCCCGCTGCGCGCCCAGAAGGGCGGCGTGCTGATGCGCGCTGGCCACACCGAGGCCGGTTGCGACCTGACCGCACTGGCCGGCCTGACGCCCGCCGGCGTGATCTGCGAGATCCTGAAAGACGACGGCACCATGGCGCGCTTGCCGGATCTGGTGGCGTTTGCCCAGAAACACGGCCTGAAGATCGGCACCATCGCGGATTTGATCGAATACCGCAGCCGCACCGAGAGCATCGTCGAGCGCGTTGGCGAGCGCACGATGGAAACGCAATTCGGCACCTTCCGCGCCGTTGCGTTCCGTGACCGCGCTGCGGGCCGCGCTCACTTGGCGCTGGTCAAAGGCACACCGACGCCGGACACCGAGACGCTGGTGCGTGTGCACGAGCCACTGTCGGTACTGGACTTGCTCGAGTGTCAGCGCACAACACATTCGTGGAGCGTGCCCGCCGCCTTGCGCGCCGTGCAGGCAGCGCCGGCCGGCGTGGTGGTCCTGCTCAACTGCGGCGATTCGCCGGACCGCCTCTTCGCGCAGTTCACCGCGCTGGATGCCCCGCACGAGCGCCCGCGCGCCAAGCCCGACCTCCGCCTTTACGGGATCGGCGCGCAAATCCTCAAGGACGTCGGGGTTGGCAAGATGCGTGTGCTGGCCTCGCCGCTCAAGCTGCCGAGCATGGCCGGCTACGATCTGGAGGTCACGGCCTACCAATCAATGGCCGATGCACCAGAAACGGCTTCAGCCACCACCCACTAAGGTTTTGTGCGGCAGCGCCGGCTGCCGCGCTGGTTTCTTCTTTTCTGACGCCGCCCTGTGCGGCAACTCCAACCGGAATACACCATGGACCACGGTTTCTACCCGACCAATCTGAACGGCGAAGGCCTGCGCATCGGCATCGTCCAGGCGCGCTTCAATGAACCCGTGTGCGAAGCGCTGCGTGAAGCGTGCGTCGCTGAACTGGAACAACTCGGCGTGGCCGGCGAAGACGTGCTGCTGGTGACCGTGCCGGGCGCATTGGAAGTGCCGCTGGCGCTGCAGAAGATGGCCGAATCGGGCCAGTTCGACGCACTGATCGCACTGGGCGCCGTGATCCGCGGCGAAACGTACCACTTCGAACTGGTCTCGAACGAATCCGGCGCCGGCATCACGCGCGTTGGCCTGGATTTCAACATCGCCATCGCCAATGGCATCCTCACCACCGACACCGACGCACAAGCCCATGCGCGCACCCGCGAGAAGGGTCGTGACTGCGCCCGCGCCGCCGTTGAAATGGCCAACCTGACGAACGATCTCGACGGTCTGCAAGATCACGGTCAGGAAGACGAAAACGAGTAAATGCGCGAATAAGCGCCCACCAGCGCAAAGGCTTTTCCATGACGCAAGACAATTCCCAGGCCAAGACCAAGGCGCCCGCCAAGAGCGCGCGCCGCCGTGCGCGCGAACTCGCGCTGCAGGGTCTGTATCAATGGCTGCTGAACCGCAACGACCCGGGCGTGGTCGAGGCGCACCTGCAAGACGCACAAGGCTTCAACAAAGCCGACCGTGCGCACTTCGACGCCCTGCTCCACGGCGCCATCCGCGAAGAAACCACGCTGACCGAGGCCTTCACGCCGTATCTGGACCGTCCGGTCGCCGAGCTGTCGCCGGTGGAGCGCGCTGCCCTGCTGGTTGGCGCGTACGAGCTGGTGCACTGCGTGGACATCCCGTACAAGGTCGTGATCAACGAAGCGGTTGAACTGACCAAGACCTTTGGCGGCGTCGAGGGCTACAAGTACGTCAACGGCGTGCTGGACAAGCTGGCCGCCCAGGTGCGCGCTGTTGAGGTTGCTGCCCGCCGCTGATCGCGGCGCTTGTTGTTCGCTTTACCTTTTCGCATCGCTTGAAGATGGACGCCCACCGCCTGCAGACAGCCACCCGGCTGGCCAATATCCGCGCTTTTCACGTGATGGAGCTGGCCAAACAGGCGCGCGAGCTGGAACTGGCAGGGCGCAGCATCATCCACATGGGTATCGGCGAGCCGGATTTCACCGCCGCCGAACCCGTCGTCCAAGCGGCCGCCGATGCCATGCGGCGCGGCGTCACGCAATACACCGGGGCACTGGGCATCCGTCCGCTGCGCGAAGCCATCGCCCGCTACTACCAGTCCACCTACGGCCTGGACATCGCGCCCGAGCGCATCATCGTCACGGCCGGGGCGTCGGCAGCGCTGCTGTTGGCCTGTGCGGTGCTGGTGGAAGTTGGGGGCGAAGTGCTGATGCCCGATCCGAGTTACCCGTGCAACCGTCACTTCGTGGCCGCCTTCAATGGCGAGGCACAGCTGGTGCCATCGGGGCCGGAAACGCGTTTCCAATTGACGGCCGCGCAAGTCGAAGCCAACTGGAGTGACCGTACGCAGGGCGTACTGCTGGCGTCCCCGTCCAACCCGACGGGCACATCGATCCTGCCGGACGAGCTGCAACGCATCGTGCAAACGGTGCGCGCGCGGGGCGGGTTCTCAATCGTCGACGAGATCTACCAGGGCCTGTCGTACGACCACGCACCGGTCTCCGCGCTGTCGTTCGGCGACGATGTCGTCACGATCAACAGCTTTTCGAAGTATTTCAATATGACGGGCTGGCGCCTGGGCTGGCTGGTCGCGCCCGCCGAACTGGTGCCCGAGTTCGAGAAGGTCGCGCAGAACCTGTTCATCTGCGCGTCGGCGGTAGCACAGCATGCGGCGCTGGCATGTTTTGAGCCCGAAGCGCTGGCCATCTATGACGACCGCAAGGCCGAATTCCGCCGCCGGCGGGATTTCATCGTGCCGGCGCTGGAGTCCCTGGGCTTTAAGGTGCCAGTCAAACCGGACGGCGCCTTCTATGTGTATGCCGACTGCCGTGGCGTGAACCACCCGCACGCCAACGACGCCGATGCGCTCACACAGTCCATGCTGCATGACGCGGGGGTGGTGCTGGTGCCAGGGCTGGATTTCGGCCCGCACACGGCGCAGCACTACATCCGCCTATCGTATGCAACGTCGATGGATCATCTGGAAGAAGCGATAGCCCGACTGGGCAAGCTGTTCGGCCGTTAGCCCCAGCACTGCGCGTCGCCCAAACGAAAAGGCCGTCCCGAAGGACGGCCTTTCTTATATAGCGGACGCAAGCGGCAACTGTAGAGGATCAGGCTTGGCTTCTTTGATGCGCACTGCCTTCCAGACGAGCTTCTTCCTGCTGGCCTGCGACCGGCTGCTTATCGGCCGGCTTGGCGGTTTGCGCCTTCGCCTCTGCCTGCGTCACGGGCGCTGCGGCAGCCACCGGCTTTGCTGCCGGCTCCCGCTCGGATGCCATGGTCACCGGTGACTTGTGACCCGTCGCCACCATGCGCAGGCGCGAACGCTCCTGCAGCACCTTGCCACCATAGCCGCTGCCATCCGTCGTCACCGCACCCACGTACAGCTTCAGACCACCCTCGATCGATCCGGCACGCGCGATGCAATCCTTGAGAACCAGCGCGCCCACCTTGATATTGGCGTACGGATTGAGCGCAGCGCCAACGCCACCGATCGCCTCGTACTTATCCTTGTGGATGTTGGTCATCACCTGCATCAGGCCTTGCGCACCCACACCGCTTTCGGCAAACGGATTGAAGCTGGATTCGATGGCCATCACGCCCAGGATCAGCAGCGGGTCCAAGCCGACTTCCTTGCCGGTCTGGTAAGCCGCCTTCACCAGTTGACCAGTAGCAGTCGCTGCTACACGGTACTTGCGGGCGATGTACTCCGCCACGGCAGCCTGCTCACGCGGGGTACCGGCGGTTGCCGACTCACGCGCGTCGCGGACGACCTGCGTGTTCGGGATCTGAGCAGCCAGTTCGGCCACGGACGGCACCTTGGAGAGCGTGTCCCAGCCGGCAGCCGCCACCGTGCCGCCTTGGGCCACCGCAGGCGCCACCGCCTGGACGGCACCCGTCCCAGCCGACGGCGCAGTCGGCGTAAAGGCGACCGGCTGTACGCCAGCCGCAATCGCGGACGACGGACTGGCCGAAGCGACATTGGTGTCCACACCGGGCGTGAAGTGCAGCACGCGCTGGGCAACCACGGCACGCCACTCGCTATTGAGCGAAAGCGCCACCGCTGCCACCACCGCCAGCACGCCAATGCTGTTGAGCATGACATGCCCGCCGCGGAAGACCCACAGCACGCCAGGATGCAACTCATTGCGGGACACGACAGCGCCCCCTGCGTTCAACTCCATGCGCAGCTTACGAGGCAGCGCAACTTGACCAGCACGCGCAAGGCGGCGGCCAACCGGGGCAACGAGCCGGCGTTGCAGCGCCGAACCGAGCCCGGAAGAATGAAGGGTTTTCCAACCGTTCATACTTACCTCCGTCCGCTGCGCAGATCCGGTGGGCGCCTTTCTTTTGCATGGCGCCGTGCGTTTCGAATCGCAACGGTTTTTAGTAAGGATGCCGCGCTGTTGCAGTCAGCCGGCATCTGTTGGGGGCACTCCCCTAGTGCCCAGAGAAATGCGGGCCGTGTCCTTGGGGAGGTCACGTCCCGCAGCGATGCTGTAGTGCTCTGGCGGCGCCTCTCATTCGAACGAGAGTAGGCGAAGGCGAGTAGCCAAATATATGTTGCAACGCAACAATTGCCAGATCGGATTGGATTGTAGGAAGCGCGTTATGCCAAGTCAATCATAAAGAAGTAAGCTTTTATATTCAAAAGTTATAATTCGACCAGCGTTGTTGGGACTAGCTGACCTGCGGCGCGTTCTGTCATCAGGGTGCCGCGAAGTTTTGCCCGTACAATCGCGGCCACCCCGCCTACACCAAAAAAAAGCGTCCCGGGACGATCCTTCGGCCGTTCCGGGGGTGCGTGATGGCGACCCAATCATTACCTTTCGTTACAAAATCTCCATGCAATACAGAGACTTACGTGACTTTCTCGCCCAGTTGGAGCGCATGGGCGAACTGCGGCGCGTGCGTCAGCCGGTGTCACCGCGGCTGGAAATGACCGAAGTCTGCGACCGCCTGCTACGCGCTGAAGGCCCTGCCGTGGTCTTTGAGCAACCAGTGGACGGCACGCGCAAGTACGACATGCCGGTGCTCGCCAACCTGTTCGGCACAACGCGCCGCGTGGCGCTGGGCATGGGCGCGGAGTCGCTTGACGAATTGCGTGACGTGGGCCGACTGCTCTCTGCATTGAAGGAGCCCGAGCCGCCGCGTGGTCTGCGCGAAGCGGGCAAGCTGTGGACGATGGCCAAGGCCGTGTGGGACATGGCGCCGCGCAAGGTGTCGTCCCCCGCATGCCAGGAGATTGTGTGGGAAGGCGATGATGTGGATCTCGCGCGCATCCCCGTGCAGACGTGTTGGCCTGGCGATGCGGCACCGCTGGTCACATGGGGGCTGGTCATCACGCGCGGGCCGCACAAGAAGCGGCAGAACCTGGGCATCTATCGCCAACAGGTGATCAGCCGCAACCAAGTCATCATGCGCTGGCTGGCGCACCGCGGCGGCGCGTTGGATTTCCGCGAGCACGCCATCGCCAACCCGGGCCAGCCATTTCCGATTGCCGTGGCGCTGGGGGCGGATCCGGCGACCATCCTCGGCGCGGTGACGCCGGTGCCGGACACGCTGTCCGAGTATCAATTCGCTGGCTTGCTGCGGGGCAGCAGGACAGAGCTGGCGACGTGCCTCACACCCTCCTTGGCACAGGCCCAACTGCAAGTGCCCGCTGGCGCGGAAATCGTCCTCGAAGGCCACATCCAGCCAGACCCGACGCACCCGAGCGGGTATCAACACGCGCTCGAAGGCCCGTTTGGCGATCACACCGGCTATTACAACGAGCAGGACTGGTTCCCCGTATTCACGGTCGAGCGCATCACCATGCGGCGCGACCCGATCTATCACTCCACGTATACAGGCAAGCCGCCTGACGAGCCGGCCGTGCTGGGCGTGGCGCTCAATGAAGTGTTCGTGCCGCTGCTGCAGAAGCAGTTTCCGGAGATTGCGGATTTCTACCTGCCGCCTGAAGGCTGCAGCTACCGCATGGCACTGGTCAGCATGAAGAAACAGTACGCCGGCCACGCCAAGCGCGTGATGTTTGGCGTGTGGAGCTTCCTGCGACAGTTCATGTATACGAAGTTCATTGTGGTGGTGGACGACGATGTGAACCTACGTGACTGGAAAGAGGTGATCTGGGCGATCACCACCCGCGTCGACCCGGCGCGCGATACGGTCATGGTGGAAAACACGCCCATCGACTACCTCGATTTCGCGTCGCCCGTGTCGGGTCTGGGCTCCAAGATGGGCATCGATGCCACCAACAAGTGGCCCGGCGAGACCACCCGCGAATGGGGCCAGCCGATCGTCATGGATGCCGCCGTCAAGGCGAAGGTCGACACCATGTGGGAGTCGCTCTTCCAGTAACCACGCGGGCTGGCGGCCCACTCCATGGGACAGTCGGCGAGCGAACGGTCGTTCGGTTATTCTTACCGAGTTAAGCGACTGCTGCATCTAAAAGGCAGGCCTCCCGGTCTGCCTTCTTTCCTTTCGGAGACCGCCATGGCCGAAGCACTCGACTCTTCCCATACCGCCGCCAACGCGCTGGAGCGCATCAAAGACCGCACGCTCATCAAAACGCAGTCCTATGTGGACGGCGCCTGGGTGAGCGCGACGGACGGCGCCACCTTCGCGGTTCAAGACCCGGCCACCAACGCGCATCTGGCTGACGTCGCCAATCTGGGCCACGCAGAAACGCTACGCGCCATCGACGCCGCCAACGCCGCTTGGCCCGCCTGGCGCGAGTTGACCGGCAAGGAGCGCGCGACCCTCCTGCGCCGCTGGTTCGATCTGCTCATCGCCAACGCTGATGACCTTGCCGCGCTGATGACCGCCGAGCAAGGCAAGCCACTGGCCGAGGCCAAGGGCGAGATCATCTACGGCGCCTCGTTCATCGAATGGTTTGCCGAAGAGGCCAAGCGCGTCTCCGGCGATGTCATGGCCAGCACCTGGCGCGACAAGCGCATGGTGGTGCTCAAGCAGCCGGTGGGCGTGTGCGCGTCCATCACGCCGTGGAACTTCCCACTGGCGATGATCACCCGCAAAGTGGCGCCGGCATTGGCCGCGGGCTGCACCATCGTCATCAAGCCGGCGGAGCAGACGCCGCTCTCCGCACTGGCGATGGCTGAACTGGCGCACCGTGCGGGCATTCCCAAGGGCGTGGTCAACGTGGTGACGGGCGATGCGGATCGCTCGATCGCCATTGGCAAGGCGCTGTGCGAATCGCCAATCGTGCGGCACCTGTCGTTCACGGGGTCGACGCCGGTGGGCCGTATCCTGATGCAGCAGTGTTCCCCGACGGTGAAGAAAGTCGCGCTGGAGCTGGGCGGCCACGCGCCGTTCATCGTGTTTGACGACGCCGACATCGATGCCGCCGTAGAAGGCGCGGTGCAGTCGAAGTACCGCAACGCCGGCCAGACTTGCGTGTGTACGAACCGCTTCTATGTGCATGCGTCGGTGTACGACGCGTTTGTCGAGAAACTCTCAGCCAAGGTGCGCGACATCAAGGTCGGTAACGGCTTTGATGCAGGCGTGGTGCAAGGCCCGCTGATCGACGACCAGGCCGTGGAGAAAGTGCAGCGCCATATCAACGACGCGACGCAGAAAGGCGCGCGCCTGACCGCCGGGGGCAAGCTGATGCAGGGCTTCGGCTCGCAGCGTTTCGTGGAGCCGACCGTGCTGGTGGACGCCACGCCCGACATGCTGATCGCCCGCGAAGAAACCTTCGGCCCCGTCTCGGCCATCTTCAAGTTTGAAGACGAAGCGGAAGTCGTGCGTCTGGCCAACGACACCGAATTCGGCCTCGCCTCGTACTTCTTCAGCCGCGATATCGGCCGCATCTGGCGCGTGGCCGAGCAGCTCGAATACGGCATGGTCGGCATCAACACGGGGCTGATCTCCAACGAGGTGGCGCCGTTCGGCGGCATCAAGCAATCGGGCCTGGGCCGCGAAGGCTCCGTCTACGGCATCGACGAATATCTGGAACTGAAGTACCTGTGCATGGGCGGCATCTGAGCCGCATCCCCTTGGCCGACCTGTTCCATCCATAGAGAGCGGGCGGCCTCCCCCTTGCCGATATCCCATCTGGCGGAGGAGACACATGAGCACCATCCAGGAAGGCGCCCTGCTGTGGACGCCCTCGGCGGGTTTCATTGCGAATGCGCGCTTGACGCATTACCTCGACTGGCTTGCGCGAGAACGCGGCCTGCGCTTCTCGGCCACTACGCCCGAGGGCTACGAACAACTCTGGCAGTGGTCCACCACGGATCTCGAAGCGTTCTGGACCTCCGTCTGGGATTACCTCGACCTGCGCGCCTCCACGCCGTTCACCAAAATGCTGGGCGACCGCACGATGCCTGGCGCGCAATGGCTGGTCGGCGCCAAGCTGAATTACGTCGATCAGGTCATGCGCCATGTGGAGGAAGGCGGCAGCCCCGACCGCACCGCCATCCGCTACGCGAGCGAGACCCAACCCCTGGCGGATCTTTCATGGCGCGAACTGCGCCAGCGCGTTGCCTCGCTGGCCGATGCGCTGCGCAAGATGGGTGCGGAGCCAGGCGACCGCGTGGCCGCGTACCTGTCGAACACGCCGAACGCCATCGTCGCGTTTCTCGCCACAGCCAGCGTCGGGGCCATCTGGTCGGTCTGCGCGCCCGACATGGGCCAGGTGGCCGTGACCGATCGCTTCCGCCAGATCGAACCGAAGGTGCTGATCGCGGCGGATGGCTATCACTACGGCGGCCGGTCGTTCGACCGCACCGATGTGGTTGCAGAGATGGTCGCCGCGCTGCCGACGGTCAAACACCTCGTGCTGGTGCCACAACTGCACGGCGACATCAACCGTGCACGCTTCCCGCAAGCCAAGGATTGGCGCGACCTGACGGCCAACGACGTACCGCTCGTCGTCACGCCCGTGGCGGCCGATCACCCATTGTGGATTCTGTATTCGTCGGGTACGACCGGCATGCCCAAGCCCATCGTGCACGGCCACGGCGGCCTATTGCTCGTGCAGACAGCCATGGGCGCGCTGCATCTCGACCTCGGCCCCCACGACGTCTACCACTGGTACAGCAGCACCGGCTGGGTCATGTGGAATTCACAGGCGAGCGGGCTGCTGGGCGGCGTGACGCTCGCGATCTACGACGGCAATCCCGGCACGCCCGATCTCAACACGCTGTGGCGCTTCGCCCAGGACGCGGGCGTGACGTTCTTCGGCGCGGGCGCGGCGTTCTTCGCCAATTGCCTCAAGGCTGGCATCGAGCCCGGGCGCGATTTCGATCTGTCGAAGCTGCGCGCCATTGGCTCCACCGGCTCACCGCTCTCGGCAGAGGCGTACGACTGGATCTACCGCCACGTCAAGGCCGACGTCTGGCTCAACCCGATTTCTGGCGGCACCGACTTTGCCGGCTGCTTTGTGGGCGGCGTGGCCACCCTGCCCGTCTACGCGGGTGAGATGCAATGCCGCAACCTCGGCTCCCGCGTGGAAGCGCTCGACGAAGCCGGCAAACCGCTCATCGACGCCGTGGGCGAACTCGTCTGCACCGCGCCCATCCCGTCGATGCCACTGTTCTTCTGGGGCGACACCGACGGCAGCCGCTACCGCGACAGCTACTTCGACATGTACCCCGGCCAGTGGCGCCACGGCGACTGGATCAAGATCACCCCGCGCGGCGGTGCCATCATCTACGGCCGCTCGGACGCCACCATCAATCGCCACGGCATCCGCATGGGCACGGCCGAGCTGTATCGCGTCGTGGAAGACTTGCCGGAGGTGCTCGACAGCCTGGTCGTCGATCTGGAATTCCTGGGGCGCGAATCGTTCATGCCGCTGTTTGTTGTGCTGCGTGAGGGCGTCATGCTCGACGACAGGCTGCGTGGCACGATCAACGCGCGCATCAAGGCAGGGCTGTCGGCGCGGCATGTGCCCAACGTGCTCGTGCAGGCGCCGGGCGTGCCGCGCACGCTGTCGGGCAAGAAGATGGAGGTGCCGATCAAGAAACTGCTGCTGGGCGCCCCGCCCGAGCGCATCGCCAACCCCGACGCGATGGCCAACCCCGGCGTACTGGCGTGGTATGTGGACTATGCCCGCACGCTGGTTGCGCAAACCGGCGCGGCGGCCGAGGCCACCCCAGCGCTGGAATCGTGGCGGCTCTAAACCGATTGATCGCCAGAGGTTCTACAATCTCCACCAATCGTACGATGGCATGGCGCAGACAGGCTGACTAACGTACAGCGTGCACCGGCACGCCAAGAGGTCGGGCTCGCTGCTTTAACGGGGAGTCACCATGCTTGCAACGACGAGCGTTCTCATCAAAACCGAGGACGGCCGCGAGGCGCTGGCCGCGCGCCGCCACGACATGCAGATACGCCAGCGGCATCTGCTCATCCTCATTGATGGCGCACGCACGGTCGGGCAACTGCACCAGTTGCTGGGCAACTGGGCGGATCTGGACGAATTGCTCATTGGGCTGCAACAAGCCGGCATGGTGGACGTGCTGCCGGGCGTGCGGTCAGACCTGCCTGCCGCGGCGTCGCCCGCTGATGCCTTCGACCCCATCGCCTATTTCAATCGCCCGTTGTTTGACGACGACGCCGAACCGGGCACGCTATCGCCGATCTACGACGAGTTGCCGCCGCTCACCGGCATGACGCTCGGCCTGCAGACCACCGCCGGCCCCACCGATATACCTGCCGCCAACGAGCCACACGTGACGCTCGTTGACGTTGAGCCCGTGCATGCCACCCCTGCGTCCGTGGTACCAGTCGTACCCATGGCGTCCGTCACGCCCGAGCTGGCCGACGTCCTGCCGAATGTGATCAAGGTCGAACTGATGCGCTTGGCGCAGCACCACTTCGGCTCTGCAGCCGGTGCCGCCATGCCGCTGCTGCGCGCATGCCGGGAAGACACCCAATCGCTATGCGACGTGATTGCCGCCTGCGCCAAGGCAACCGAACCCGTCGTCGGTGAACGGGCAGCCGCCCGCTTTGTTGACGACGCCATGCACGCGATGGCACAACGGCGCTAGGTGCCCACGGCCGTACAAGCCTTCGCACGGCAGTCCTTGCCTCGTCACTGATTCCACCACCCCCAAAAGCAGTGGAGCCACTTTGCGTGCGCCGCAGAACAGCGGACAATCTCGCTGTCATGCAGTTCGCCATCCTCCGCCGGTATGTCAGACCTCAACCCCTCCGAAACCGCCCGACATGCCCTACGCGAGCTAGCCTCGCGCAAGCTTGCCCCCACGCCAGACAACTTCGCGGCCATCTATCACGAGATTGCCGGCAGCAACCCAAACGAAGGCACCGAACGCGCCGCCCTCGTCCGTGAGTTGCGCGAACACATCGCGCGCACCATCGAGCGCTGCCTGCCTGCCCTGGGCGAGGACGATGCCGCCATCGGGCCCGCCGCCGCGGCGTTGGTCGCGGCGTGCCGGTCGGAATCCGAAAGCCTGGCGCACCTGAACGCGAGACTCGCGACGTTCAACCATTGGCTGGCACTTGCCGCAGAAGACCAGAACGAGATTCGCAAATCGCTCCTGGGGCTGCTGCAGTTGATCTTTGAGAACATCGGCGAACTCTCGCTGGACGACCGCTGGCTGCGCGGCCAGATCGATGCACTGATGAAGGCCAGCGAAGCTCCCGTCAGCCTGCGCCGGCTTGACGACCTGCGCCGCCGCCTCAAAGAAGTGATTCACAAGCAGGGCTCGCTGAAGACGAAGTCCATCGAAGCCCAGGAGGAGATGAAGCGGCTCCTGGCCTCGTTCATGGAGCGACTCTCCGCCGCGGCGGAGATCTCGGGCGAGCATCATCGCCAGATGGAGGCCTGCGCCAAGAAGATCGAATCGGCCACGTCGATCGCCGAGATTGCACCGGCGATTCAGGATGCGCTGTCTGCCACCCGCTGGATGTCGCTGGAATCGGCCCACACTCGCGATGAGCTATCGGTCATGAAGAAGCGGGCCGAAGAAGCCGCCAACGAGGTCGCGACGCTGCGTAAAGCGCTTGATGTGGCGTCAGCTTCAGCGCGTCACGATCTGCTGACCGGCACCCTCAACCGCAAAGGGCTGGAAGAAGCGCTGGCGCGCGAGGTTGCGCATGCGGCACGCGAAAGCTCGACGCTGTCGATTGCGTTTCTGGACATCGACAACTTCAAGGCGATCAACGACACCCACGGGCATAGCACCGGCGATGATGCGCTCTCGCATCTGGCCCAGGTGGCGCGTGAAGCGATGCGCCCGCAAGACACGCTGGCCCGCTTTGGCGGCGAGGAATTCGTGATCCTCATGCCCGATACGGGTCTGGAAGATGGCGTCCAGACCATCATCCGGCTGCAGCGCGCGCTTACCCAGCGCTTCTTCATGGCGGGCGATACGCGACTCTTCATCACGTTCTCGGCCGGTGTGGCCGAACTGGGCAAAGACGAAGCACCCATGTCGGCGATTCAGCGTGCGGATCGCGGCATGTATCAGGCCAAGCGGGCGGGTAAGAACAAGGTGGTCATGGTGTGAGTGGACTGCCGTGGTCCACGGCAAAGTCCACCCGCCGGCCCATCAGCCATCAGGCCGCCATCTGCGCCGCATCTGCGGCCACCGAGACCAGCGCCCCCGCCACCCGGCCAATCTGCTCCGGCGCCAATCCCGCGATGTTGATACGGCCGCCTTGCGTGCCATAGATGCCGTGTTCCATGCGCAGGCGCTCCATGGCATCGGCATCCAGCGGCAGCACGGAAAACATACCCTTGTGCCGCGAGAGGTTCTGTAGCGCGCTTGGCGCCCCCATGCTGACGAGCGCATCGTCAAGCCGGCGTCGGGTGCCGATGATGCGCAGACGCATGTGTTCCAGCTCATCGCGCCAGCCTGCCGTCAACGTGGTATCGGCGAGGATGGTGGCCACGATGGCCGCGCCGTGGTCTGGCGGCATCGAATAGTTGCTACGCGTAATGCGCTCCAGAACACCGCTGACGGCCTGCAAGGCCGCCGCGTTCTTGCCGATCACCATTGCGGCACCGGTGCGCTCGCAGTACAGGCCCATGCTCTTCGAGCAACTCGCCGCTACCAGCACCGTGTCCAGCGCATCCACCAGCAACCGCAAGCCTTGTGTGTCCGGCTCCAGACCTTCGGCAAGCCCCAGATACGCCATGTCGACCAGCGGCACCAGCCCCTGCTTTGCGCAGCGTGCGGCGACGGCCTGCCAGACGCTGGCGTCCATGTCGATGCCCGTGGGGTTGTGGCAGCAGCCATGCAGCAGCACGATGTCGCCCCCACGCGCGGCGGAAAGGTCCGCGAGAACGGCGTCGGCATCGAGCACGCCGCCTTCGGCGCACCAGCGGTAGCGCTCCACCGCCAGCCCTGCGGCCCGCATGATGGGCACATGGTTGACGTAGCCAGGGTCGGACACCCACACGCGCGCCCCAGGCGACGCCACGGCGATGAACTCCGCGAGCAATCGCAGCGCCCCGGTGCCGCCTACGGTCTGCATCGTGTAATGGCGAGCCAGGCGCCGTGCGTCGTGGCCGAGCAACAGCGTAGCGAGGCCCGCGTTGAAATCGAGATTGCCGGCCAACCCGCGGTAGGTCTTCGAGGCGCCGGCAGCCGCCAGGCGCTCTTCTGCGGCTTTGACGGCGGCCATGACCGGCGTGCGCCCGAGTTCGTCACGGTAGACGCCCACCACCAGATCGACTTTGTCGGGCCGGGGATCCGCGCGGAAAGCGGCAGTCAGGCCCCAAAGCGGGTCCGGGGCAACGGTTGCGAGGGTCGCGAGCATGTGTGGTCTCCGCAAGTGCGATGCGAGGGTCTAAGTTATGTGTCAACAGACCCTAGGCGCGGTTTGCCAGGATCACGCCAGTGGTGATCACGGCAACGCCGCACACAACGGTCAGAGTCAGCGATTCGCCCAGCAAGGGCACGGCCCCCAGGCATGCCAGCGCGGGTGCCAGCGAGCCGATGGCAGAACAGCGCGGCGTATCCAGATGACGGATCGCCAACGCATACGACACGCTGGAAATCACCCCAACCCCCAGGCCCTGGGCCAGCAAGAACGGCATGGCGTTGGACAAGGTGAAATGCCCGATGTGGCTGTCGACCAGGCCCAAACTCACCAGCAGCACCAACACCAGGAACGACGGCACGCTCAGCAGCAGCGCGCAGCCGATGGCATCGAGCCCCGCGCGGCGCAACCCCAACGTGTAGCTCCCCCACAGCAGGCTGGCCAGCAACAGCGTTGCCGCCCCGCCGACGAACGTACCCTGCGACGCGTGCGACTGCGACACCAGCAGCAGCATCACCCCGGCCAGGATGATGGCGATCGCCCGCGCCCGGGCCGCGCCGATTCGCTGACCATCCAGCGCATAGGCGACCAGCGCCACCGACAACGGCGTGGTACCCGCGATAAGCGCAGCGACGTGGGCGGCGGAGGTCGCCTTGCCGCCGGCAGACGCCATGAAGAAGAACGGCAGGCCGGCGCCAGCCAGAATCATCAGCGCACTGAGCGGCTTCACACGACGCAGCATCGACCAGCGTGATGGCAGGAACGGCAACAGCAACAGCGTCGGCAAGCCGAAACGGATCAGCGCCACATCAGCCGCCGCCAGGGGCGAAGCGCCAATGGCGCGAATCGACAAGGCAAAACCGGCCCAGATCAACACCGTCAGCACCATCGCCGCATACCCGATCAGCGGATTGGCCTGAAAGGCTGCTCGCCCAGCCGGATCACCCGCACCCATCCCCCATGTCAAACCGCGCATTCCCGTTCATCCTTGATTTTCGAATGAAGACAGAATGCCTCAGCATAAAAAGTAGTATCTTGCGATTTCCGCCAAGGTAAACGCCCACCTTGGCAGAATCTGCCATTCTAGGAAAATCGCATGGACAAGAAAGACAGACAGATCATTGCGGCCCTCCAGAAAGAAGGCCGCTTGACCAATCAGGAGTTGTCGGAACGGGTCAACCTGTCGCCCTCGCCCTGCCTGCGACGGCTGCGTTTGCTCGAAGAGGCAGGCGTGATCCGGGGCTACACGGCCATCGTGGACGAAGAGGCGTACGGCCTGCCCGTCACGGCATTCGTCCATATTCGCTTGCAGCAGCACTCTCGAGACGTGGTCACGACATTCGAGAGCCGCATCCGCGCCATCGACGCGATCCTCGACTGTTACGTGCTAACCGGTGAAGCGGATTACCTGCTGCGTGTGCTGGTGGAAAGCCTGCAGGATTACGAGCATTTCGTGCGCAGCCAACTGCATGCGATTCCGGGCATCGCGGCCATCGACACGAGCTTCGCTTATGGCGTGGTGAAGCGCTCGACGGTATTTCCGGCGTGGGATGAAAACCGAAGAAGCGCGGGGCGGCGAACCGACACCTGAGCCGCGGCGCTTGCCCAACCCCCACAACCCCGCATAAAATGAAGGGCTACGCGGGCGTCGTATAATGGTAATACCCTAGCTTCCCAAGCTAGAGCCGTGGGTTCGATTCCCATCGCCCGCTCCACTGAACAGTCTGAAGCCGCCCTCGGCGGCTTTTTTGTTGCCTGCCCGTCGCCCAATCGGCGGGATATGGCACCGGATCTTCATGCAGCCCACCGACCAGCCGGGCACCGGCCCCGCCGACACCACGCCGGAATCGCAAGACAGCCACGCCACCGAAGGCACCGAGATCGGCCACCCGCGCCGCATCCGCTCCTTCGTACGCCGCGCCGGCCGCACGTCGTCTGGCCAACAACGCGCCATTGACGAACTTGGGCCCCGCTTCCAGTTGCCGTACGCCGCCGAGCCGCTCGACTGGGAAGCTGCCTTCGGCCGCACCGGTGCCAAGCGCATCTTCGAGATCGGCTTCGGCATGGGCGAGACCACCGCGCATATCGCGCAACTGCGTCCGGACGATGATTTCCTGGGCGTAGAAGTGCATGAGCCGGGCGTGGGTGCGCTGCTCAAGCTGATTGGTGAACGCGAGATCGGCAACATCCGCATCTGCTCCCACGATGCGGTGGAAGTGCTGGCGCACATGATTCCGGAAGGCACGCTGGACGGCATTCACGTGTTCTTTCCCGACCCGTGGCACAAGAAGCGCCACAACAAGCGGCGCCTGATCCAGGGCCCGTTCGTGGCGCGCCTGGCGGCACATCTGAAGCCGGGCGGCTATCTGCATTGCGCGACGGACTGGGAGGAATACGCCCACCAGATGCTGGAGGTGCTCTCTGCCGAGCCGCAACTCGAGAACACCGCCGACGGCTTCGCGCCGCGCCCCGACTATCGCCCCGTCACCAAGTTCGAAAAGCGCGGCCTGCGCCTCGGGCACGGCGTGTGGGATGTGGTCTTCCGCAAGCGCTGACCACGCCCCACGCGCACATCAGCGCCCGCCGAAATGCGTCTCGCCGAAGAGGTTCTTGGCGTGACGCGGGAAGGCGCGCCAGTATTGCGGCGGCGCCTTGACGGTGGCGCCCAGCTCAGCGGCTGCGGCCCACGCCCAATGCGGGTTGTAGAGGAAAGCGCGGCCGACAGCGACCAAGTCTGCACGCCCTTCCGCCACGATGGCCTCGGCCTCGTGCGCCTCGTTGATCAGGCCGACGGCGATGGTCGGGATGTCCGCTTCGTTGCGGATCTTCTCGGCAAACGGCACTTGGTAGCCGGTCGACAGCGGAATCTGCTGCAGCGGCGAGACGCCGCCTGACGACGCATCGATCCAGTCGCACCCACGCGCACGCAGCGCCTGCGCAAACACCACTGAATCTTCCGGCGTCCAGCCGCCCTCGACCCAATCGGTGGCCGACACGCGCACGCCCACCGGAATGTTGTCCGGCACCACGGCACGCACGGCGACGAAAATCTCCAGCGGATAACGCATGCGGTTCTCGCGCGAGCCGCCGTAGGCATCGGTGCGCTGGTTGGCAATCGGCGAGAGGAACTCGTGCAGCAGATAACCGTGCGCACAGTGCAGCTCGATGGCGGCCATACCCAGGCGTACGGCACGGCGCGCGGTGTCGACAAACTGGTCGCGCACGCGGGCGAGGTCGGCATCGGTCATCTCGCGCGGAGCACGTTCTTCCGGGCGCTGCGGCAATGCGGAGGGGCCCATCGTCTCCCAGCCACCCGCGTCGAGCGGCAACAGCGCGCCGCCCTCCCACGGACGCGCGCTCGAAGCCTTGCGGCCCGCATGCGCGATCTGCATGCCGATCGGCACCAGCGCGTTCCGGCGGATGGTAGCGAGCGTGCGTTCTAGCGCGGCTTCCGTCGCGTCGTCCCACAAACCCAAGCAACCATTCGTGATGCGGCCTTCCGGCGACACGGCCGTCGCCTCGATCATCAGCAGCCCCGCGCCCGAGAGCGACAGGCTGCCCAGATGCGTGTGATGCCACGCCGTGGCCTGGCCGTGGTCGGCCGAGTACTGGCACATCGGCGAGATGACAATGCGGTTCTCAAGCGTGAGACCGCGCAAGGAAAAAGGCTGGAAGAGTGCACTCATGATCGGGAGATCCGGTTGTCAGCGGCTGACGGAAACAAGCCGCCAGTGTGTCCGAATCCGCCCGATCGTGCAGACGGCGCGAAAGCCCGCGCCGAGGAAGGGAATAGCGCGCTGGCTTAGGCCTGCCAGGCGATGAGGTGCGTGTACGCGGTCACCAGCACGATGATGCCGAAGATGATCCGGTACCACGCGAAGCCGCGGAAATCGTGCGTAGCGATGAACTTCAGGAGCCAGCGCACGCAGAAGAACGCCGAGATGAACGCAGCCACAAAACCCACCGCGAAGATCGACAGGTCATCGGCCGACAGCAGCGCGCGCGACTTGTACAGCTCGTACACCGTCGCGCCAAAGATCACGGGAATCGCCAGGAAGAACGAGAACTCCGTCGCCACCTTGCGCGACAGGCCAAACAGCAAACCGCCGATGATGGTCGAGCCCGAACGCGACGTGCCCGGAATCAGCGCGAAGCACTGCGCAAAGCCCACCTTGATGGCGTCGGAAATGCGCAGATCGTCCAGCGTTTCGATGCGCGGCGCGCCGGCCTTGGCGGCCTCGAGCAGCGCATTGGCGCGCGGGTCGTGCGTTTCGCCGCGATGGCGCTCGCGCCATTCGGCCCACAGGATCACGAAGCCACCAATGATGAACGCCGATGCCACCACGATCGGGTTGAACAGATGGGCCTTGATCGACTTGCCGAAGATCAGCGCCAGCGTGATGGCAGGAATCGTCGCGACGATCACGTTGATCGCAAAACGCTGCTGGCGCGGGTCGCTGGGCAAGCCCTTGATCACGTCGATGATCTTGTGGCGAAACTCCCAGCACACCGCCAGGATGGCGCCGAACTGGATCACGATCTCAAAGATCTTGCCCTTCTCGTCATTGAAGTCGAGCAGTTGGCCGGCGAGGATCAGGTGGCCGGTACTGGAGATGGGAAGGAATTCGGTCAGGCCTTCGACGATGCCGAGAATCAGCGCTTTGATGGCGAGTGCGATGTCCATGCAGTGGGCAAAGAGGGAAAAGTGAAACGAAGCGCTGGGCGTGCTACCGGGCTCAGGGCCGCTTGGCCTGAACGTGTACGCCTTCGGGCAAAACCGTGATTGTACCGGGCTCGACGGCGATTCCCGCCACTTTCAGTTGCTCCGGTTTGAAGGTGTAGACCGCGTAGTCATTGAGCAACTGGCCAGCGATCAGTGAGCCGATCGCGCTGATCTGTGGGCCCACGCCGCCCGGCACGTTCTGCAGGTCGAAGCGATCGACGTTGGGCTGGTCCAGGCGGATCGAGCGGGTCGCCGCGTCGTAGTGCAGGCCGCTGGAAACGGCCAGTGGCCCCGTCAGCGGCTGGCGAAACAGGCCACTCTGCACCTGCGCATCCGCTTGGATGGCGATGCGGTTGCGTGCCGGGTCCAGCGTGATCTGGGGGTTGGTCAACGTCACGTCGAAGAAGCCCAGGAAGCGCCGCTGGAACGGAAACTTGCGCGCCAGCGCCTCTTGCATCTGGCCGCGTGAAAAGGTGTAGCCATCGCCTGTCCAGCCCGTCGGCATACACGCGACCAGCACGGCCGTCACGGCGACAGCAACAGCAGTTGCCCCAGCCCACCAGCGAACACGGTTCGTGCGGGATGCAGGTTTCGTCGAATCGTTCATCTTGGTCAATGCGCTGCGGTGGCGATTTCGAGCCGGGTCAGGAACTGCATGGCATGGAAGGCCGATGCGCCGCACATGTCCGGCTCCGGCTGCAGGCTGCCACAGACCGCTGGACGGTCCGGCCGGCCGAAGATGCGGCAGCGGTTGTCGTCATCCAGTTGCGCACAGCGCACGCCAGCCGGCTTGCCGTCAGGCATGCCGGGAATCGGGCTGGAGATGGAAGGCGCAATGCAGCACGCGCCGCAGTGAGGTCGGCAGTCCATGGCGGGGTGATGGACGAAATCGCGGTAGAAACCGCTATTGTGCACCAGCACATTCGAGGCCCAATCCGATTGACAACGGCGATTGACAGCACCGATGCCGCTTGACCCGCCCTTGCGGCATGCGTACATTAATGACCCGAAAGTAAGTTATCCGTGAGTCAGTGACGTTTATGTACCGACCCACACCCCCAATGCAGTGACCGACGTGACCGACCGAGATTCCGAGTCTTCCGCCAAACGCTGGACGCGCCGTAAAGAGGCCCGCCCACAAGAACTGGTCGCCGCCGCGCTGAACCTGTTCGTGGCGCGCGGCTACGCAGCCACGCGCCTCGAAGACGTGGCGGCTGCGGCGGGCGTGTCCAAGGGCACGGTCTATCTGTATTTCGCCAACAAAGAAGAACTCTTCAAGGCCGTGGTGCAGGAAAACCTGCTGCCCGCGCTGGCCGAGGGCGAAGCCCTGATCGACAGCTTTGACGGCACCAGCGAAGCGCTGCTGCACGAGATTCTGATGGGGTGGTGGGAGCTGATCGGCGAATCGCCGGCTTCGGGTCTGACCAAACTGCTGATGGCCGAATCGGGCAACTTTCCCGATCTGGCGCAGTACTACAACGAAGAAGTCATCGAGCGCTGCGATCGCCTGTTCGCCCGCATCCTGGCGCGCGGCGTCGCCCGGGGGGAGTTCCGCGATACCGACGTGGATCTCTCCACGCTGGCCCTCACCGCGCCCATGCTGTTCCTGATGATGTGGAAGCACTCGTTCGGCCCGTGCGCCTCCAAGGTGCTCGAACCCAAGGCCTTCATTACGCATGTCGTGGCGTTGATGCTGCATGGGCTGTTGCGCAATCCGGTGCCAGGCGCAGTGGTTCCCCCGCCACCTCCGCTCACCGAACAACCGTGGCGCGCACTGCCGGAGGGCAGCGGCAATACCGATGAGAGCGCCTCGTCATGACACCGTCTGCCGGAATGTCCTCCGGACTTGCTAAAATGCCGGGTTTGTCGTCAAACCCTCATTTGCATCACTCGCTCCGCGTGGAAGGCATGCCCATGGACATCGAAAAATCCCGGTTCAACATGATCGAGCAACAAATCCGTCCGTGGGACGTGCTCGATACCGACGTGCTCGACCTGCTGAGCGTCGTCAAGCGCGAACACTACGTGCCCGAGGCCTATCGCGCCCTGGCCTTCGTCGATATGGAAATCCCGCTGGCGGGCGGCCAGAACATGCTGGCCCCACGCGTGGAAGCCCGCGTGCTGCAAGAGCTGGCCGTGCGCAAGCACGAAGACGTGCTGGAAATCGGTGCGGGCTCGGGCTACATGGCCGCCCTGCTGGCGCACCGCGGCCGTCAGGTCACCACGCTGGACATCGTTCCCGAACTGGTCGCCTTCGCCCGCGACAACCTCGCGCGCAACGGCGTGACCAACGTCGACGTGGTGGAAGCCAGCGGCGCGCAAGGCTGGGGCGATGGCCTGTACGACGTGATCTGCGTATCGGGTTCGGTGCCTGCCGTGCCGGAAGCCCTGCTCAAGCAGCTCAAGGTGGGTGGCCGCCTGTCGATCTTCGTGGGCGGCGCACCGGTCATGGAAGCGCAACTCATCACGCGCCTATCCAACACCGAATACCAGACGCGCAACCTGTTCGAGACGTACGTAACGCCGCTGGTGGGCGTGTCCGCGCCCTCGCAGTTCCGTTTCTGAGCGTTTAACCCACCCCGCTCGGCTCACCCCAATCATCATGCAACAGCTCGCTCCCACCGCCCTCGCCCAATGGCTCGCCGACGCTTCGCGCGCGCAGCCCATCCTGCTCGACGTGCGGTGGGCGGAAGAACTGGAAATCTGTGCCCTGCCCGGGATCACGCATATCCCCATGGACCGGATTCCGGCGCGCGCCAGCGAGCTCAATGCTGACCAAGACATCGTCTGCATCTGCCACCACGGCGGGCGCAGCGCGCAGGTCGCGCAATTTCTGATCACGCGCGCGGGCTTTGATGCCGAGCGCGTGTACAACCTGCAAGGCGGCGTCCATGCCTGGGCCAACCAGGTGGACCCGCAGATGGCGACGTACTGATTGGGGAAGCTGCCGCCAGACGCCGTCGACTGAACACGGCGTCTGCGCTGCCTTCCGAACGTTTTCCTCGTCCGGGGGCTTTATGAGTGTTGCTCGCAGTAGCCGCATGCGGATGGCCGCGCGCGGTTCGCTGGTTGTTCTGTGCTGGTCGATACTGCCGATGTTCGCGTGGGCGCAATCCCAACCGAGCGTACCGGCCGCGACTGATCTTCTCTCCGCTTACCGCGCCGCGTTGGCCAACGACCCGCAATTCGCGTCGGCCCGCGCGCAATCGCTTGCCCAACGCGAAAAGCTCACGCAAGGCCGCGCCGGCCTGTTGCCGCAGATCGGCGGCGCATGGAGCTCCACGCGCATCATCTTCGATCAAACCGCGCCGGCTGAATTCAACAAGACGTTCTCGTCGACAGGCTGGACGCTATCGCTCTCGCAGCCGCTGTTCCGCTGGGACCGCTGGGAAACCTACAAGCAAGGCGAGATTGCCGCGCAGGCCGCCGAGGCCTCGCTCGCGCAAGCGCAGCTCGATCTCATCACGCGTACGGCGCAAGCGTACTTTGACGTGCTGAATGCGCAAGACACGCTGCAGCTCGCTACCGCACAGCGCGACGCGATCCAGCAGCAGTACGAACAGGCCCGCCGCAATTTCGACGTGGGCAACGCCAACATCACCGATGCGAACGACGCGCAAGCACGGCGCGATGCGATTGATGCCACTGTCATCGCGGCGCGCAGCGACTTCGAGGTCAAGCAATCGGCGCTCAGACAGATCATCGGCGAGCCCGTCGGCCGGCTGGCGGGCGTGCGCGCTGGCGCTCCCATTCCGCAACCTGAACCGGCCGCCGCAGAACCTTGGGTGGACCAAGCCCGCAGCAGCAACCTGCAAGTGGCACTGGCGCAATACAACCTGCAAAGCGCTGAGCGCGATGTGAAAAAGGCCAACGCTGGGCATCTGCCATCGGTGGACCTGGTGGCGCAGACCGGCCACACGAATGCCAGCGGGAATCAGTATCTGCCGTCGCTACCGGGCGGTGCGCGCTTTGATAGCTCGCAGATTGGCGTGCAAGTGTCGATTCCGATCTTTGCGGGCGGTGCGATCCAATCCCGCGTGCGCGAGAACATCGCGCTCGAAACCAAGGCCGCGAACGATCTTGAATTCGCCCGCCGCTCCGCCGAGCAAGGCGCGCGGCAAGCGTATATCGGCGTGATTGCGGGGCTGGCACAGGTGAAAGCGCTGGAAGCGGCCGAGTTGTCGGCGCGCACGGCGTACGACTCCAACCAACTCGCCTACGGCGTGGGTGTGCGCATCGGGACCGATGTGCTGAACGCGCAGGCCCAGTTGTTCCAGGCGCGGCGCGATCTGGCGCGCGCGCGGTACGACACCATCCTCAATGGTTTGCGGCTCAAGTCGGCGGCCGGCTCGCTGTCCGAGGCGGACGTGATTCAGGTGAACACGCTGCTGACGGCCAACGGCTCGAGCGATATCACGGCGCTGCCGCCGCGCCCCAGCCGATCGGCCAAGCGCTGATCAGTGCGTCTGGCCGCGCGGCGGTAGCGGCCGCTCGGCAAACTGCAGCAACGCGCCGCTGGTGGTCTTCCAGATGATTTGGCGACCCTGCTTGCCGTCAGCCGAGGGTTGCATGCCGACCGTCGCCAGCGGCGATTTCAACGCCTCCAGGAACGCGGTTTCCAGCTCCATGCGCGGCGGATCGCATGCCATGCGCGTTGAGACAAGATTGCCGAAGCGCATGCCCGAGGCCAGCTTCTCGTACGGCCCGGTGAAGCGGTTGCAACCCGAGTAGCCCGATGCCACACCATTGGCGGCATCCAGCCCCGCACTGAACTCGACCGAGATCGGCTGCGCGGCCGGGTCGGCGTTGTCCTCTTCCGCGGAAGGCAGTTCCTTGGGCGCGGCACCGGGGTCTTGCCAGCGCACCAGCACAAAACGTGAGCGGCCCTCGCCCTGGGCCTGGGTCAGCGTGGCCTGGCCGGGGTTGGGGGCCGCGCTGGCGGGCGTCGGCTTGGTTTCGGCGGCCGATGCCGACGCGGAAGCGACCGGCGCAGATGCCGCGGCGGATGGTGCGGCCGGCTTGGAGGAGGCCGCCGGCGTCATGCAGCCGGCCCCGATAATGGTGGCGGCCGTCAGCGAGGCGAGTGCCGCTGCCGTCAGCACCACGCGGCGGGGCGTCTGCAGCAGGCTCGGCTTAGGACGATTCGGTTGAGACATGAACGGGTCGTAGACAGTGACGGAGTGCAAACTGCGTGAAGAGCCGTTAGTCAGCGCAGCTCGCCATGAGTTCGCACTTTTCGTGCCGGCGCCAGCGACTGCGTTACAGCGTTGGCAACACCAGTGACGCCACGGCCTCCACAGTGCGCGCCGTTGCGCCGCCATGCGTGGCGGCAAACGCCAGCGCCGCGCGCGAGGCGGTTTCGCGCGCATCGGCATCCGAGAGCCACGTGTCGATCACGCGCATCACCGTGCTTGCGTCTTCAACCTGTACGCACGCGCCCGCAGCCACGGCATCGCGCGTGGCCTGCGCAAAATTGAACGTGTGCGGGCCAATGACCACCGGCGTGCCGACCGCGCATGCCTCAATCAGGTTCTGTCCGCCCAGCGGCAGCAGGCTGCCGCCGATGAATGCCGCTTCAGCAGCGGCGTAATACAGCACCATTTCGCCCATCGAATCACCGAGCAGGACGTCGGCATCGCGCAAAGCGGCATCGTTGGACATGCCGGCGCCCGACACCGTCATCGCACTGCGGCGGGCGACACGCAGGCCCGCGCGCTCGGCCAGTTGCGCCACCTCATCAAAGCGCTGCGGATGACGGGGCACGAGAATCAGCAGCGGGTGCCGACGTCCGGCATGCTGCGCGCGATGCGCTTGCCACGCATCCAGCAACAACGCCTCCTCGCCTTCGCGCGTGCTGGCAGCGACCCAAGCGGCGCGTCCACCAAGCGCCTCCCGGAGCACGCGCCCCGCCATGATCTGATCCACATGCGGGGTGATGTCGAACTTCAGGTTGCCGGTCACGCGCACGCGCGGCACGCCAAGTGAGCGATAGCGGTCCGCATCGTCCGGTGTTTGCGCCAGTACGGCGGCAAGCTGGGCGTATGTCTCGCGCGCAGCGTCACCGAGCCGGGCCGTACGCCGATGGCTGCGCGCAGAAAGGCGCCCGTTGACCAACACCATCGGCACACCGGCCGCATAGGCGCGCTCGATGAGAACGGGCCAGATTTCGGTCTCCATCAGCAGCCCCAGGCGCGGCTGGAAATGACGCAGGAATCGGTCGACCGCACCAGTCAGGTCATACGGCAGATAGGCCTGGATAACGCGGCCGTTGCGCTGCGCGGCAAACTCCGCCCCGGTGCGGCGGCCCGTCGGCGTCATGTGCGTGAGTAACACGGCGTGGTGCGGAAAGCGCGCGAGTAACGCGTCGATCAGCGGCTGCGCAGCACGGGTCTCACCTACCGACACGGCGTGCACCCAAAGCAGGGGGCGATCAGGATTGACGCGCGGTCGATAAAAACCGAGCCGCTCACCGACATGCTGGCGATACCCTGGCTCCTTGCGACCGCGCCACCACAGACGTAGCAGCGCGAACGGCAACGCGATGCGCCACAACCATCGGTACAGAATGCGCAGCATCACAGCACACCCAGCGCACGCAGCGCATCGAGCGCCTGGGCGCTGGTGGGATGGGCCTCGGCGCTGCCGAGGTCGTGCACGTTAGGCGTCCAGTAGCCGCCCGTGCGCCATGACGTGGTGAAGTTGTAGAGCGCTACCGTCGGCTTGCACAGCGCAGCGGCAATGTGCACCAGGCCCGTGTCCACCCCCACCACCGCCGTCGCCTGATCGAGGAACGCCGTCACATCCGGCAGCGACATGCGCGGCGGAATCACCACGCGCCCCACCGTGCCCGGCACCGCAGCAACGATGGCCTCGCGGATGCTTTCGCTCGTGCGCCGCTCGGCCTCGCTACCCCATGGCAGGGCGATGGCGTAGTCGCGCGCCAGCAGCTCGCGCGCAACATCCACCCACGCGGCTTGCGGCCAGCCCTTGTCAGCGCGCGAGGTTGCGTGCACCAGCGCCACATACGGACGCGGCAGCGGGAACAGCAGTTCCGCCGACGGCTGCAGGCCAAAATCGATGGTATCGGGCAGCGTGTAGCCGAGCGCCTCCGCCACCATGCGGCGAGACCGCTCCACCACATGCACACGCGGCTCCATCATGATTTTGCGCTGGTAGAACAACTTGGCGAGCGGCTCGTAACCCGCGCCATCGGTGCGGTTACCCAGCCCTGCGACAAAGCCGTTTGGCGTCAGCTTGGCCTGCGCGGCAATCAGCGCGGTCTTGATGAGACCCTGCGTATCGAGCACCACATCGTACGCATGGGCGCGCAACGCACGACGGAACGCCGTCATCTCATCCCACGTCTTGCCAGAACCCAGCGACTTGCGCCAGCGCCGCAACGCAAACGGAATCACGCCCTGCACGCCGCGCACAATGCGCACGATACCGGCGAAGCCCTCCTCGACCACCCAGTCGATCTCGGCGCCCGGATATGCACGCAGAATGTCCGCCACGACGGGCGTGCAGTGCACCACATCGCCAAGCGACGACACCTTGACGATCAGCACACGCATGCCGTCATCCTTTCCCCCAACTTCATGAACGCGGACAGGTCGATCAGAACGGCAGCGTCGCGTCCGGCTTTTCAGCCAGGATCGCGTGACGGAACTGCGCCTGGATGCGTGCCATAGCCGCATCGTTATCGGCTTCAAAACGCATCACCACCACCGGCGTGGTGTTGGACGGGCGCGCAAGCCCAAAGCCGTCTTCGTATTCCACGCGCACACCGTCGATGCGGATGACTTCCTTGGCGCCCTCAAACGTGGCGTTGGCCTTGATCTTGTCGAGCAGCGCAAACGGCTCGCCTTCGGCGCACTTGAGTTGCAACTCGGGCGTGCAATGCGAATTCGGCAACGCGTTGAGCGCAGCGCTTGGGTCGGCCAAGCGCGAGACGATCTCCAGCAGGCGCGCCCCCGTGTACAAACCATCGTCAAAGCCGTACCAGCGGTCCTTGAAGAAGATGTGGCCGCTCATCTCGCCGGCCAGCGGGGCACCGGTTTCCTTCAGCTTGGCCTTCACCAGCGAATGGCCGGTCTTCCACATCGTCGCGCGGCCACCATGCTCGCGGATAAACGGTGCCAGTTTGCCCGTGCACTTCACGTCAAAGATGATCTCGCCGCCGGGGTTGCGCGACAGCACCTCCTGCGCGAACAGCATCAGCTGGCGGTCGGGGAAGATCACCTGCCCGTCCTTGGTCACCACGCCCAGGCGGTCGCCGTCGCCATCAAAAGCGAGGCCGAGTTCGCAGTCGGTCGTCTGCAGCGTGCGGACGAGGTCTTGCAGGTTTTCAACGTGGGCCGGATCCGGATGGTGGTTCGGGAAGTGGCCGTCCACCTCACAGAACAGCTCCGTCACCTCGCAGCCCATCGCGCGGAACAGCTCGGGCGCAAACGCACCTGCCACGCCATTGCCGCAATCCACGGCAATCTTCATCGGGCGGGCCAGCTTGACGTCGGAGACGATACGGTCGATGTACTGCTTGCGGATATCCACCTGGACGTACTCACCGGCACCTTCGGTGAAGTCGCCTTGCTCGATGCGCGTGCGCAGCGCCTGAATTTGGTCGCCGTAGATCGCCTGGCCGCCCAGGACCATCTTGAAACCGTTGTAGTCCGGCGGGTTGTGGCTGCCGGTGACCATCACGCCCGACGTGGCGCGACGGCCAGCCAGTTCGATATTCGTGCCGAAGTAGACCATCGGCGTGGCGACGAGGCCGAGGTCGATCACGTCGACGCCGCTTGCGCGCAGGCCGTCTGCCAGGGCTGCCAACAACTCGGGGCCCGACAGGCGGCCATCGCGGCCGATGACGACGGCGGATTCGCCTTTAGCGCGTGCGGCTGAGCCGAAGGCACGGCCGATCAGGCGAGCGATGTCGGCATCGACGGTTTTTCCGACGATGCCGCGGATGTCGTAGGCTTTGAAGATGGTGGGATTCAGTTGTGTCATGAGGCTTTGGGCACACTGCAAAGCGTGGTGCGCGGCGAATGTTACAAGTAGTTTCTGATTCTAACCCCTGGCCCTTTATAATACCCGGCTGGCTCCTGTGAGCCGTCCGCCTCTTCTTCCTGCGCAGCCAAAGACTTCGGCTTCCGCCTCTGCGCGCAACGATTTTTCGACAATCGCATGATTTTGATTACAGGCGGCGCCGGCTTCATCGGCGCTAACTTCGTTCTGGATTGGCTGCGTGGTTCCGATGAGCCGGTGGTCAACGTCGATAAGCTCACCTATGCCGGCAACCTCAAGACGCTCGCGTCGCTGGAGGGCGATCCCCGGCATACATTCGTGCGGGCCGACATCTGTGATCGCGCGGCAATGGATGAGTTGCTGGCCAAGTACACGCCGCGTGCCGTTGTGCATTTTGCGGCGGAAAGCCACGTAGACCGATCGATCCACGGCCCGGCGGATTTCGTACAAACGAACGTGGTCGGGACCTTCACGCTGCTCGAGGCTGCACGTGCCTATTGGAGTCAGCTAGAAGGTTCGGCACGCGAAAACTTCCGGTTCCATCACGTTTCCACGGACGAGGTCTACGGCTCACTGGGCCTTGACGATCCGCCGTTCACAGAAACTACGGCTTACGCCCCCAACAGCCCGTACTCTGCATCGAAGGCGGGTTCCGACCATTTGGTCCGTGCCTACTTCCACACCTATGGGATGCCAGTACTGACGACCAACTGCTCCAACAACTACGGCCCGTATCACTTCCCCGAGAAGCTCATCCCGCTGATGATCGCAAATGCATTGGCGGGCAAATCCCTGCCGGTGTATGGCGACGGTCTGAACGTGCGCGATTGGCTGTATGTCAGCGATCACTGCGCCGCCATCCGCCGTGTGCTCGAAGCAGGCAAAGTGGGCGAGGTCTACAACGTGGGCGGCTGGAATGAGAAGAGCAACCTCGAAGTCGTCCATACGTTGTGTGATCTTCTGGACGTACTCAAGCCGCGTGAGCAGGGCTCGTATCGCGAACAAATCACCTTCGTGAAGGACCGCCCCGGCCATGATCGCCGCTACGCGATCGACGCACGCAAGCTGGAACGCGAGTTGAACTGGAAACCGGCGGAGACTTTCGAGACCGGTTTGCGCAAAACGGTCGAGTGGTATCTCGCCAATCAGGACTGGGTGGCGGACGTGATGTCTGGCGCCTATCGGGAGTGGGTCGACGTGAACTACGGCAGCCGCCACTAACTAACCGGACTTTCCATGGCACGCAAAGGCATCATTCTAGCGGGCGGCTCGGGAACACGTCTGTACCCGATCACGCATTCCGTCTCGAAGCAACTGCTCCCGGTTTACGACAAGCCGATGATCTACTACCCGCTCAGCACGCTGATGCTGGCGGGCATCCGCGACATCCTGATCATCTCTACGCCGCAGGACACACCGCGGTTCTCTGAGATGCTGGGTGACGGCAGCCAGTGGGGGCTGAATCTCCAGTACGCTGTCCAACCCTCGCCGGACGGACTGGCGCAGGCCTTTATCATCGGCAAGGATTTCGTCGATGATGACCCATCTGCGCTCATCCTTGGGGACAACATCTTCTACGGCCACGATCTGGTGAAGCAGTTGAACCGGGCCAGCGCCCAGACCAGCGGCGCCACCGTGTTTGCTTACCATGTTCACGACCCAGAGCGCTATGGCGTGGTCGAGTTTGACAGCGGCATGCGCGCAGTTTCCCTGGAAGAAAAGCCCGTCAAACCGCGCTCGAATTACGCTGTCACCGGGCTGTACTTCTACGACGCGGATGTCTGCCAGATCGCCGCAGACGTCAAACCGTCGGCACGCGGTGAACTCGAGATCACCGAGGTCAATCAGCGCTACCTTGAGCGCGGCGCCCTGGAAGTGGAAATCATGGGGCGCGGCTATGCGTGGCTTGACACGGGCACACATGACTCCCTCATTGAAGCCGCGACGTTCATCGCCACACTGCAGCGCCGTCAAGGTTTGATGGTTGCATGCCCCGAGGAGATTGCGTTCCGCCAGCACTGGATTGATCTGGAGCAGGTGCAGAAGCTCGCTGCACCGCTGGCGAAGAACGGTTATGGCGCCTACCTACATCAGCTCGTTGCAGATCACGCTCGATGAATCTTAAAGCCATTGAAACCACATTGCCGGGCGTGCTGATCCTCGAGCCCAAGGTCTTTGGCGACAGCCGCGGCTTCTTCTTCGAAAGCTTCAACGCCAGAGAGTTCGAAGCCGTGACGGGAATTGGTACGACATTCGTACAGGACAATCATTCGATGTCTCGCAAGGGTGTCCTGCGCGGCATGCATTATCAAATCCAGCATGCCCAAGGGAAACTGGTCCGCGTGATTTCCGGCGAAGTTTTTGACGTCGCTGTCGATCTACGCAAGTCGTCACTGACCTTCGGTAAGTGGGTCGGCGTCCACCTGTCGGCCGACAACAAACGTCAGCTGTGGGTGCCGCCCGGTTTCGCCCACGGCTTCTTGGTCCTGAGCGAGACGGCTGAGTTTCTCTACAAGACAACCGACTATTGGTATCCGGAGCACGAGCGGTCCGTTGTGTGGAACGATCCCACGATCGCTATCGAATGGCCGCTGGCAGGCGTGGACCCCATTCTCGCCGCCAAAGATGCCGCGGCAGCAGCGTTTGCCAACGCCGAGGTCTTCGCATGACCACGCGCTCGCGACCACGCATCGTCGTGACGGGCACGACTGGCCAAGTTGGCTGGGAGCTGCTGCGCAGCCTACAAGGCCTGGGGGAGATCATCAGTGTCGACCGTTCAGTAGTAGACCTGTCCCGCCTGGACGCCGTGCGCGCGCTAATCCGCAGCATCGAGCCGTCGATCGTCGTCAATGCCGCTGCCTACACTGCCGTGGACAAGGCAGAACAAGAGCGGGATGCGGCGTTCCTGCTCAACGCTGATCTTCCGGGCGTCCTCGCCGAGGAGTGCAAGCGCGCGCAAGCGGCCTTCATCCATTACTCGACCGACTATGTGTTCGACGGCCGCAAGGACGGTGCCTACACGGAAACCGACGCCACCAACCCGCTGAACGTCTACGGCGCCTCCAAGCTGACTGGGGAGCACAACGCGTTGGGCGCCAATGCCGCCACCCTGGTTTTTCGCACCAGTTGGGTGTACGGCGTGCGCGGCAAGAACTTCCTGCTCACGATTCAGCGGCTGGCAAAGGAACGTCCGCAGTTGCGCATCGTCTCCGACCAGATTGGCGCACCCACGTGGTCACGCACCATTGCCGACCTGACCGCCCACGTCATCGCCCGCGGACTCGGCAGCAAACAAACCGATCCGAACTGGTGGACAACAAACGGGGGCGTCTATCACCTGACCAGCAGTGGAAACACAAGCTGGCACGGCTTTGCCCAGGCCATTCTGCAATGCTCCGGTATCACCGATGTGGCCGTTGAGCCGATTCCTGCCGCGGAATACCCGACACCGGCAGCCCGACCAGGCAACTCGCGACTGGCGCTAGACAAGCTGCGGTCGGTTTTCGGACTCGTACCCGAGAGCTGGGAGCAATCGCTGACCAAGTGTCTCGCCCCTACCTCAGTCGAACGAATTCATGCTAACTAACACGCACCTGATTAGCTTTGATGTCAAAGGTGACGACCGCGGTTCGTTGATCGCGTTGGAGCAGGGATACAACCTGCCTTTCCCCGTTGCGCGTGCGTATTACATCTTTGACACAGCCCCAGGAGTCCGGCGGGGATATCACGCGCATGCCGACCTGTTGCAAGTCGCGGTTTGCGTCAAGGGCGCCTGCAGCTTTCTACTGGATGACGGCCAACATCAAGAGGTCGTCAGGCTCGACTCGCCGGACAAAGGTCTGTTTATTGGACCAATGATCTGGCGTGAGATGTTCGATTTCACGCCAGATTGCGTGCTGCTCGTGCTGGCAAATAAGATTTACGACCCGGAAGACTACATTCGCGAGTACGAAGCATTCAAGCAACTCATTGATGGCTCAGAGCAACCTTCGATTTTGCCTGAGTCGCCAGATGAAGAGAGGAAGCAATGATTCATCCGTCTGCTGATGTACAGAGTAGGACCATCGGGGAAGGTACGCGCGTGTGGCAATTTTGCGTGATATTGGAAGGCGCAAGAATTGGCAGGAATTGCAACATCAATGCCCACTGCTTTATCGAAGGCAATGTCAGCATTGGTGACAATTCGACGATCAAGTCTGGCGTATATCTCTGGGATGGCACGGTCATCGAAGACGGTGTTTTTGTTGGGCCGAACGCCACCTTCACGAACGACCGTTACCCGCGATCAAAACAATACCCAGACCGGTTTCCGGTTACAACCGTCAAGCAAGGTGCGTCGATTGGGGCGGGAGCAGTCATACTGCCCGGCGTGACGATCGGCGAGCATGCACTCATTGGGGCGGGTGCCGTGGTGACGAAGGATATCCCTGCCCGCGCTCTGGTTGTCGGCAATCCAGGCAGGATTGTTCGATACCTCGACACCAAGAACTCCGATTAATTCCGCGACATGGTAGAGAAAGCGCACAGTCACCCGATCATGAGAGAGCACATTCCTTTTCTCGACTTGAAAGATGTCAATGCCCGGCAACGGGATGCTTTGATTACTGCATTCACTGAAGTGCTAGATGCGGGCTGGTTCATACACGGCAAACAGTGCGAAGCCTTCGATGCTGAATTCGCTGCCTATTGCGACGCCAAGCACTGCATCGGCGTCAGCAACGGTCTGGATGCCCTGCACCTCATCTTGCGCGCAATGTCGATCGGCCCGGGTGATGAAGTTATCGTGCCATCCAATACATTCATCGCTACGTGGCTGGCCGTAACGTTCGCGGGGGCAACGCCTGTGCCCGTCGAACCTCGGGAAGATACGTGCAACCTAGACCCTGAACTGATCGCCGCTGCGATCTCCCCGCGTACCCGAGCAATCATTCCAGTACACCTGTATGGGCAACCGGCCGACATGGATCCGATCCTGGAGATCGCGCGCGCGCACGGGCTCAAGGTCATCGAAGACGCCGCCCAGTCACATGGCGCGCGTTATCACGGCAAGCGCACGGGCAGCCTAGCGGATGCCGCGGCTTTCAGCTTCTATCCTGGCAAGAACCTCGGGGCACTCGGCGACGGCGGTGCAGTGACGACATCCGACCCGGAGTTGGCGCAGCGCATCCGCATGCTTTCGAACTATGGATCGCGGAAGAAGTACGTTCACGAAGCGGCCGGCTTCAACGCGCGCCTGGATGAAGTGCAAGCGGCACTGCTCCGCGTCAAGCTCCGCCAACTGGATGCCGATAACGCTATCCGCCAGCGGCTGGTCGCCATCTACACCAGGGAGTTGGCAAATCTGCCATTGACGCTGCAAGCAGTACCCCAAGGCCTCGATCCCGTCTGGCATCTGTTTACCGTCCGGCACCCGGCGCGGGACCAGTTGCAAACCGCTCTCTCCGCAATGGGTGTTGGTACGGCCATTCATTACCCGACCTCCCCGCACCGTCAAGGCGCCTACGCAGCTACTGCGCTGGGTAAGCTGGACCTGCCGATCTCGGACCGTATCCATGCCCAGACATTGAGCCTTCCGCTCTCGCCCGTGCATGCAGAGCAGGAAATCCTGCAAGTCGCTGAAGCCGTGCGGCACGCCGTCGTGGAAATTGGGGCCGCGGCCCGCTGAGCCCCATGCTGCAAATCTTTAAGGCACTCCTGATCACGGGGCTGGGTACGATTACGTCGCTCGGCCTGGGTGCCTTGGCATTGAAGATCATGGCCGTCCAGACGGGTCCCGCGGGCGTCGCCGTGTTTTCGATGCTCCGACAAGTGCAGCAGACCGCGACCACCATTGGGTCTTGGGGTGGCCAAACAGCGTATACGCAATCTTTGGCGCGCAGCACGCCGAGCTACCCCGTCCGCTTCTGGACACTCGCGCGCCTTGTCACTGCGGGCTGCGTTCTGACTGCGCTGTTCCTGGCGGTCGTGTGCCTGTTCGGTGCGCAAACGCTGCTGCCGGGCATTCACTGGGCAGCGGCACACTTGACCATCGTCATCGGGGCGGCAGTCGCCGGCATCCTGTTCTTTTTCTTCATGGGTGTACAGGCAAGCGGCGGCCGTCACGGTGGAATTGCGGGCACGCAAATCGCAGCGGCCGGTACACTGCTTGCGGTCGTGACCTCTGGCTACTTCGCACCTGCTGAATGGCGTACCCTCGTCAACGCCATGGCGTTGTGCATGTCGCTCCTGGTGGGGGCGGCCTATGCATGGCAGTCCGCACGCCGACGGGGCCTCTTGCCATCTCGGGACCCCACCACTCCAGCGCTCGACCGGACCGTGGCTCGCGAATTCCTGCAAGTGGGCACATCGTCGCTGATCAGCGCCGCATTGGCTACTGGCTCGGGACTATTGATCCGTCGCATGCTGATCCAGCGCCTGGGGCTCGACGCTGCTGGCGTCTTCGATGCCGCTTGGACAATTTGCATGATGTATGTGTTGACACTGCTGAGCGCGCTGTCGAATGTCTATCTGCCCAAGCTGGCGGCCTGCAATACCATTGAAGAGGAGCGCCACCTGCTTCAGGCCGTGCTGAGGCTTGTACTAGCCGCATTCGTCCCCTTGGTGTGCGTGACGATCGCCGCGCGCGGCGTAGTGATCGAACTCCTTTACTCGCCAGCGTTCAGCGATGCGGCCTCCATCATTCGCTGGATGCTTGCGGCCGACCTTTTGAAGGTAGCGGGCTTTATTTTTGCAATGCCCCTGCTGGCGCGCGGGCACAGCCGGCTTTTTCTCGCCAGCGAACTGCTGTGGTACGGATTGTTCTGGATGGGTATCTGGGTGGTCCGTGATACCGGACAGGCACTGCCAGAGCATATCGGCATCGCCTATCTGGTCTCGTACGCCGGGTACTGGTTATTCGTCGCCGTGTACACCCCTTGGCTGAGATCATATGGCTCGCATCTCTGGGCCAGCTACCTGCTGTGCCTGTGCGCGGCCGTACCTGTCGCGCTGACCATCACGCTTAATTGGCATGCCACTACCGCGCATATCGACTGGTTGCGCGGCACACTCAGCGTGATGCCTGCGCTCGCCTTCTCAGCGGCCGTCTTGCGCCCATGGCGCCTAATTCCTCAGAAGAATCGCTCGTGACGTCGACTTTCAAGCCCCTGCCAGCGGAACCATTGGTTTCCGTAATGGTGATTACCTACAATCAAGCGCACTTCATTCGCGAGACGCTGGACAGTATCCTCTCGCAGGACTACCCGCACCTCGAAATTGTCGTGGCCGACGACGCTTCGACCGATGACACTCCTAAGATTCTTGAGGAGTACGCCGCCCGCTACCCTGGGCGCGTCAAGCCGATCCTCAACGCAGCGAACCTCGGGATCACCGGAAACAGTAACGTGGCCCTGTTTGGTTGCACCGGGGACTTGATCGCTGTCATGGGTGGCGACGACCTCTTCTTGCCCGGCAAGGTCTCGAAGCAAGTCGAGGCATTCCACTCGAACCCCGAGGCTGTGCTGTGCTTTCATCCGGTCGACATCTTCGAATCCCAGTCGAACGAGACCATCTTCGTAACCGACCAGCATGCCCGCGAAGACATCCAATCCTACCGCGACATCATCCTGAAGGGCGGTATCGCGGGCGCATCGTCAGTCATGGTCCGCCCCGAGGCCATCCCCGCGGGCGGCTTCGACGAACGTCTGCCTTGGGTCAGTGATTGGCAGTTCTATATCGAGGTTGCACTGCGAGGCGAGGTCATCAAGGTCAATGAAGTCCTGGGGCGGTATCGCAAACATGGTTTCGGTGCCAGCGACCGTACTTTCGAACTATTGGACGAGTCGCTCTATGCGCTGGATCTGGTCGTCGAGAAAAATCCCGAATTCAAGGATCTTCCTGCACTGTGCAGGCAAGGGAAGGCTCGCTATATCGCCGGGGAGGCGTTCCGGCAACTGACGAAGAACCCGCAGATTGCAGCCCAGCTCGCGAAACGCTGTGTTGAGCTCGCGCCCGGATCGAACCGGTACCGCACTCTGCGCGCTTTCGCGGTCGCCAACCGATGGGTGCCGGGCATGTCCTGGCTGACGTGCAAGATGGTGCCGTATGCAAAGTACGCACTCAAGCGCAGACTGGGATAGCCGCATATGCTCGGCTTGCTGCACTTTCGCCGTCTGTATCTACTGCCCGTAGTGGGAACGCTGATTTTCTATGCGATCCCAAGCACGTTGGGACTTCTGCTCCGGAACAACGGAAACGATGGGGAGATGCTCACGCTGTCGTTGATCGCGATGGCGACCTATCTCCTCGCGTTCCACCTTCTGTGGACCCCAGCCGCAATCGACGCATGGACCCGCCGGCTGCATGTCCGCGTATCTTGGCAGCACTTCTGCCTGGTGGTGCTGATCCTCTACTTCGGCATGATCGCGTACGCAGCAGTAACCGCACCGGGAATCGCGCTGGTTGCGTCGCTGCAAGGGGCGTCCCTTGATCAGATTGCGCAGTTGCGCGAGACATTCCTGCGTACACGAACAGGCGCGGAACGTGCGCTGCTCTATTGGTATGCAATCAACATCTCGTCGCTTATGCCGTTGGTTTTGAGCATTGTGTTCCTCAAGCAGGCAAGGTATCGCTACTACGTGCTGTTGGCGTTCCTGTTCACACTGGCGCTGACGCTGGAGAAAAGCCTGAGCATCACGGCGCTGATCCCACTCATCGTCGTGTTCTGTAACTCGAACCGCAAGAAGCTTGTCTACCTGATCGGTATTGCGCTCATTGTTGCCATCACCGTCGTTTCCTTTGCCGCGCGGGGTGGCCTGAGTAGAGAGAGAGACGAACCGGCATCGGACGCAACCGCCGCATCTGTTCCTGACGAGTACAACCTCTTCCAGGGAAGCGACAGCCAAGCCCTCTATGTCGTCAACCGCATTTTGTACATTCCATATGCAACTGCAGTCGATTGGTTGCGCTACCTTGATATCGAGCTGGAAGCCGAACCCGTCGACGGACAGTCGATTGGTATCATTGCGTATTTGACTGGCCGGCCCAGTCTCAATCTGGAGCGCGACATCTTCGCATTCGAGTGGGGGCAAAATGAAACAGAGACGGGCTCTGCAAACACCGTTTTCTACATTGATGCCTATCTGAATTTCGGCGTGATGGGAGTACTTTTTTACGCCATGCTGCTTGCCTTGCTGGCTAGGCTATGCCTAGCTTCAAAGAATCGCGCGCTTTGTGCGGGGCTCGCTGTACCCCTGATCTATGTGTGCTTCAACTCCTTGTCGGCGATCATATTCAGCGGCGGACTAGGCATCCTTGTCATTCTGGCGGTTCTGGCCCGCTTTGATGACAGCGCGCTGGAATGGACGCGGAACGATCAGTTTATGTTCAGCCGGATTTCTCGCTAACTGGAACCCTTTAATCAGTACCGATTCAATATGTCGAATATCGTTCTTGTCACAGGTGGCGCCGGATTCATCGGATCGCATCTCGCCCCAAAACTGTTGGCAGCCGGCTATACGCTGCGAATTCTCGACAGTCTCTCGACTCAGATTCATGGCGCGCTGCCCACAGATCTGGAATGGCTGAACACCGAAGGCATCGAGTTCGTCAGAGGTAGTGTGGCTGAGCGCGACACCTGGGTACGCGCCCTCAAGGACGTGGGAACCGTCGTCCATCTAGCCGCCGAGACCGGCACCGGCCAATCGATGTACGAAGTCGCGCGCTACAACATGGTCAACACGCACGGCACAGCGTTGCTGTTCGACGTATTGGCGCAAGACAAGACTCGCACCGTAAAGCGCGTGATTCTGGCCTCGAGTCGCTCGGTGTACGGCGAAGGCGCCTACCATTGCATGTCCTGCGGGCTGGACCCGGTCTATCCGGATAGCCGCACACCAGAGGCGCTGGCTGCGCATCGCTGGGAATACACGTGCCCTCGCTGTAACTCGACGCTGACGGCAAAACCCACCTCTGAAAGCGATCGTGTCCGTCCTGGCTCCATCTATGCCGCCACCAAGTACGCGCAGGAAGACCTGACTCGCATTGCCTGCGAATCGCTTGGGATCGACTACATCATCTATCGATTCCAGAATGTCTATGGCGAGCGGCAATCCCTAAACAACCCTTACACCGGCATTCTCTCCATCTTTTCGACACGCATCCGCCGTGACTTGGCTCTTCCGCTGTTCGAGGACGGCGAAGAGAGCCGCGACTTCGTTCACGTGGAAGACGTTGTCACGGCAGTCGCCATGGGTGTCGGGTCGCAAAGCGCCATCAACCGCATCTTCAACGTGGGGAGCGGGGTTCAATGTTCCGTCAGGCAAGTTGCCGAGGAACTCACTCGCGCCCTTGGCAAGGTACCGAACGTTCAAGTCACCAGCCAATATCGTGTAGGAGACATCCGCCACAACTATGCCGACATGACGGCAAGTGCCTCGGTACTCGGCTTCAGGCCGGCTATTTCGCTGCAGGAAGGACTTGGCCGGTTCGCCGCTTGGGTGCATACCCAACCGCTCCCGGTCGACCGGCTCGAAGAAGCCAATAAAGAGCTGCGTGCCCGGAAGCTGATGGGTTGAGCGATGGCGACTACGTTCCGCCTAATTCCGTACCTACGAGAGGATCTTCTGCGCGGCCTGTCTCTGGAGGGCAATACGTCCGTCTCAGGAGGCTGGCGCTTGTGGATCAAGGTGCTGTCTCCGCGCTTTGCGCCAGTGCTGCTCTGCCGCATGGCGCACAGTTTCCATCGACGCGGCTGGGGAGCGGTCAGCAAAGCGCTCTCGATGCTGAATTTCGTTATCTTCGGCATCGAGATTGCCGCTCGCTGTGAAATTGGGCCAGGGCTGTATTTTCCACACACCCAAGGTACGGTGATCGGGGCGTGGAGCATTGGCAAGAACGCCGTGATCTACCAGGGCGCGACACTCGGGGCCAAGGAACTCGATTTAGCCTATAGCGAAGCATCCCGCCCCAAACTCGACGACAACGTGACCATCGGCGCTGGTGCCAAGGTGCTCGGCGGTGTACACCTTGGGCGCGGTGCCCGCGTCGGCGCCAATGCGGTGGTAATCATCTCGGTCCCCGAGGGGGCACTGGCTGTCGGCGTACCGGCGAAGGTTTCAACTACATGAACACGACTCAAGGCTCGCTCGCAGGGAAGCGCGTACTAATCATGAGCCCGCGTTTTTTTGGCTATGAAAACGCGATTGCTCAAGCAGTTCGCGCGCTAGGCGCGCACGCAGAGGTGGTGCTCGACAAGCCGTCGAATACGCTTTGGACCAAGGCCGCCACACGAGTCTCGCCGTCGCTGGTGGCCACTCGCATGACGAATTACATTCGTTCGCTTGCGAAGCAATACAGCCGGGACAGCTTCGACGAGATCATCGTGATCAAAGGTGAGGCACTGCACGCAGAGGCCGTGGAGCTTCTGCGGGCATCGTTCCCACGAGCGCGATGTACTTACTACAACTGGGATTCGCTAAGAAACTACCCTCACCTCACACGCATTCTTTCGCTGTTCGATGCATGCTTCAGCTTCGATGCCGAAGACTGCGGGTCCATCGAGGGACTTGCTCATCTGCCGCTGTTCTATACCGACGAGTACCGGGATCTGCAACGGGCCGAGTCTCAGTACGATCTCTTTGCCGTGGCGTCGCTGCATTCCGACCGCTATGAGGTCATTCAGCGCGTCATCCGGAAATGTCCTGCAGCAACGCGCGCGTTCACGTACTTTTTTTATCCGAGCAAGATTGCGCTGGTCGGAAAAAAGATGCTTGAGCCAAGCTTTGTCACGCCGCCGTTGCGTGAAATCCAGTGGACGCCGTTGCCGAAGCACATCATGATCGACGGCCTCGTTCGCAGCCGTGCCGTCATTGATGTGCAACACCCGCGCCAAACGGGGCTCACCATGCGTACCATCGAGATGGTAGGCGCCAACAAGAAGCTCATCACAACCAATCCCCTGGTCAAGACTTACGATTTCTACGATCCGAACAACGTCCTGGTGATCGATCGAACGCAACCCGAAATCCCACCCGCCTTTTTCGACACGGGCTACACACCACTGCCTGAGGCAATCCGCCAGAAATACAGCATCCACACATGGCTGGCCGTCCTGCTGGGACTCCAGCCCGTCACGCAGTATCAATGCGTGCCACCCGACTCCCCTGAACTGCGGACCCCTGCAGCATGTTGAATTTCAGTATTGGTTTCGTTATCTCGTTCTGCATCACCATGCTGGTGGTCAGATACGCGCATCTGCACTCTCACTTGTCCGGCGATGCCGATCTGAGCGGCGCTCAGAAATTTCATACAAAACCGGTACCCCGCATCGGCGGCAGCGGCATCGCGGTTGCCCTGGTTCTGAATGGCATTGCGCTCTGGATGGCCAGTGCATACCAGTTCCAAGAGTATGCAATGCTGATCGGCGCTTCGGTCCCCGCGTTCCTCGGAGGCTTCATTGAAGACCTGACCAAGCGCGTCAGCGCCCGCGACCGGCTGATCGCGACTATCGTCGCAGCACTGCTCGCAGTGTGGCTGCTCAACGCGCGGATTACGCACATCGATATCCCCGGGTTCGGTTCGCTTGTCGTCCCGTATTTCATCTCTATTCTTTTGACCGCACTAGCAGTCGCGGGTTTGGCGAATGCGATCAACATCATCGACGGTTTTAACGGGCTGGCGGCGATTGTCGCCACCATGATGTTTTTGTCGCTTGCGCTCGTGGCATTTCATGTCGGTGACGTGTTCGTTCTCTCCTGCGCGCTCGTGATGGCAGGGGCGATCCTCGGTTTCTTTCTGTGGAATTTTCCCGGCGGCCACATCTTCCTTGGCGACGGGGGCGCGTACCTCATCGGCTTCATGTTGGGGGAGCTGGCGGTGCTTCTGACCATGCGCCATGTGGACGTGTCCGCGTGGTACCCGGTGCTGATGTTCATCTATCCGATCTTCGAAACGCTGTTCTCAATCTATCGGAAGCAGTTCCTGCGCGGAATCTCTCCTGGAATACCGGATGGCATCCACCTGCACATGCTGATCTACAAGCGCCTGATGCGCTGGGTCGTTGGCAGCCAGGAAGAGCGGCACCGGTTACGTCGAAACTCGTTCACGTCACCATATCTATGGTTGTTGAGTTTAGTGGCTGTTCTGCCGGCAACGCTTTTCTGGAACCGTAATGGTTGGTTGATTGCGTTCGTGGTCGTTTTTGTTTCGACTTATGTCTGGCTTTACTGGAGCATCGTGCGCTTTCGCGTGCCGCGTTGGATGATCGTCAAGAAGAAACATCATGATTGAAAAACATCAGTCTCCTGAAGAGGAGCGTCTATTTGTTGGCGCGGCTGACATCAATGCATTCCTTCAGCGCCACGCGCTCCAGCTTGTTGCATGCATTGCATTCGGCGCCGGCGTTGCACTGGCTTCAACCTGGGTTATTTCCCCACTTTGGCAAGCTAAAACAACGATCCAGAACGGTCAGCTGTACTTGGTCACTTCAACAGGGCCAACGGTCGTCAATATCGAACCACCGGCGCGCACAGTGGATCGCATAAAAGTCGGCTCCTTTCAAGACAATGTCCTCAAGCAGCTGAACCTCCCAGTGGATGACGGTGTAAACGCGCGGACCGACCTGATCCGGCGTAGCTTTGACGTCCGTCTCCTACGCAACTCCGATCTGATTGAGCTTTCGGTCCGAAATTACAGTCCGGAGGAGGCATCACGCGTTCTGCAACAGTATGTTCGCCGCCTTGCCGAAGAGCATGCCTACTTGGCGAAGCCCACCCTGGACCGCCTTTCCGAGGAAATGCGACAGGTCCAAGCTGATCTTTCAGCGGCCTTGGCCCGACGATCGGAGCTCGAGAAGCGCTCGAAGGAGCGCTACAAGGCCGGCATTGCTGGCCAGTTCTCGGAGAACGTGCTGCTGGACAACATGTTGGGTACCAACGCAGCGGATATACGTTTGCTACAGCAGCGTCGTAATACTTTGCTGGAGCAACTAAACCCCGAGCGCACGTTCAACACTAGGATGATTGGGGAGACAGAAGTAAGCCGAGAACCCGTATTCCCGAAACGTTCCCTCTTCGCTGTGTCCGGCGGTCTGGTCGGTCTATTGCTTGGCCTAGTCTGGACTGTATGGCGTGCTAGCCGACAGAAAACGACAACATAAGCCTATAGACCATATGGCCCACGCCATCGGCGACCTCCAAGGCTGCTGCTCCCCCCTCCAAACCTTACTGGCCGCGCTACCAGCCAACGCCCCGCTGCGCTTCGTCGGCGACCTTGTCAACCGGGGCCCCGACTCTCTCGCTACCCTGCGCCAAGTCATCGCCCTGTGTGAATCGGGCCGCGCGCGTACGGTGCTCGGCAATCACGACATCCACCTGTTGGCGGTGGCTGCGGGCGTGCGTAAGCCTGGCAAGCGGGACACGATCGCCGACATCCTTTCCACGCCCGATAGCGATCAACTCATCACATGGCTGCGTCACCAGCCCCTGGCCATCTTCGAGAATGGCTTCCTGATGGTGCACGCCGGCGTGCTGCCGCAGTGGACGACGGGTGACGTACTGGAGCTGGCCGGCGCGGTGGAGCGCGAGCTGCGCAGCCCACATTGGAAAACCTTCCTGGCCGACGCCTTCGGCAATCAACCGGACAAGTGGAGCAACGATCTCGTCGGCATGGATCGCCTGCGCCTGACCATCAACGCCCTCACGCGCCTGCGTTTCTGCAAGCCCGACGGCACGATGGAATTCGAGACGACGGACGCGGACGGCGCTCCGGATGGCCATATGCCCTGGTTTGACGTACCAGGCCGGCGCACGCGCGGCACGCCGATCGTATTTGGGCATTGGTCGACGCGCGGGCTCGTCATGCGCGACGACGTGATGGGCCTGGATACGGGGTGTGTATGGGGCGGCAAGCTAACGGCCGCGAAGCTGTCGCTGGCGCCGGCCGGGCGCGACGTGGTCCAAGTGGATTGCGAGCAGGCGCAAGACCCGCTCGCACATAAGAAGCAGTAACTCGCCCCGCCTAGCCGGCGCGGTCGATCAGCGCGGCGACGGCGTCCTGGCTATGCGCGGCCAGGGCGCGGCGATCCATCTCCGGGGCCACGGCCGGGCCCACCAGGACTTCCACCACCAACGGCGGCCCATTAAGGATGGCGTTGATCGTATCCATCATCGACAGATCGCCGATATACGCGGGAATGGTCGTCAGCTCGCCCGTCGAGGCAACGCGATAGCGCAGCGCCAGCGGGCGAATCGGCGCGCCGGCGCTGACCGGCGCCTGGAACAGGTTGGCGTGGAAGGGCAGCAGCTGCAGCCCGTCCGACGTCGTGCCTTCGGGAAACACGCAGATCGCATCGCCACCCCGCATCGCGTCGGCGATGGCATGCATGATGCGGTGCGCATCGCGCTTACGGGCGCGCTCGACGAACAGTACGCCGGTCTGCGCGCACAGCCAGCCGATCACCGGCCAACTCCGAATCTCCGACTTGGCGACGAAGCGCGGCGGGTACCAGCTGTTGATCGCGTAGATGTCGATCCACGACACGTGGTTGGACACGAGCATGGACCCGGCCAGATCCTTGCCCTCAACCGGCTCGCCATGCACGACAAGCGAGACGCGAAACAGCGCCAGCAGCTTGCGCGACCAGCGCTGAATCAGCGCCTGCTTGGTGCGCGGCTTGACCCACCAGAACAGCAACGCACACGTGATCAGGCCCTCGACCAGATGCACGAGCAACCGCGACTTGCGCAACAGATGCTTGCGCTGCGGCGTGCTCGCCGTCTCGGTAGGCGCGCTTGCCACGCGCTGGTCAATGCCCGTCATAGGCAAGGTGGCCGGCAACCAGCGTGGCGCGCACACGGCCAGCCAGCTCAAAGCCCAGGTACGGCGAGTTCTTGCCTTGGCTGCGCAGGGTGCGCGGCTCGAGCTTCCAGATGGCTTCCGGATCGAACACGCACACATCGGCCATCGCGCCCACTTCCAGCGAACCCGCATGCAGGCCCAGCACACGTGCCGGCTCGCAGGTAATGCGTGCCAGTGCCTTCGGCAACGCCACCTTGTGCTCAGCTGCCCAACGCAGCGTCAGTGGCAGCAAGGTTTCGAGGCCGGTCGCGCCGGGCGTGGCTTCGGCAAACGGCAGCAGCTTCTCGTCGTCGTCCACGGGGGTGTGGTCGGAGCAGATGGCATCAATGGTGCCGTCGGCCAACGCACGCACGATACCGTCACGATCGCGGCCCGAGCGCAGCGGCGGCACGAAGCGCATCTGCGAATTGAAGTACCCGATATCGACATCGGTCAACGAGATGTGATGGACGTTCACGTCGCACGTGACCGGAAGGCCTTCAGCCTTGGCGCGGCGCACGAGATCCAGCCCTGCGGCAGACGACAGGCGGCACAGGTGCACGCGAGCACCGGTGCTGCGAATCAGTTCGAAGATGGTGTGCAGGCGCACCGTCTCCGCCATCACCGGCACACCAGAGAGGCCCAGGCGTGACGCCAAGGGGCCGCTCGCCGCCACGCCGCCATTGCCCAGGAACGGGTCTTCCGGACGCAGCCAGACGGTAAAGCCGAATGTCTGCGCGTATTGCATTGCGCGCATCAGCACTTGCGTGTCAACGATCGGCGAATCGGCTTGCGAGAAGCCAACGCAGCCGGACTCGGTCAACTCGGCCATCTCTGTGAGCACCGCACCCTTCAGGCCGACGGTAAGCGCCCCGAGCGGATACACGTGCGCCTGGTTCAGGTTGCGTGCGCGGAACTTGAGCATTTCGACAAGACCGGGCTCGTCCAGCACCGGGTCGGTGTCGGGCGGACACACCAGCGAGGTCACGCCGCCCGCCATGGCCGCAGCCATTTCCGATTCGAGCGTCGCCTTGTATTCAAAGCCGGGCTCACGCAGGCGTGCGGATAGATCAATCAGGCCCGGGCAGACGATCAAGCCCGTCGCGTCGACCGTCTTGTTGGCATGAAAATCCGCCGGGGCATGGCCGACACCGACCACTTTGCCCGCTGCGATGTACAGATCCTGTTGCGCGTCGATGCCGTTGGCCGGGTCGATCAGACGGCCGCCTTTGATATGCAGTTTCATCGTTCTTCTTAGTCGTTGTTGCCAGCCACGATGCCCATCACCGCCATCCGCACCGCGATGCCGAACGTCACCTGATTCAGGATCACCGACTGCACGCCGTCGGCCACGGCGGAGTCGATCTCCACGCCGCGGTTCATCGGCCCGGGGTGCATGACGATGGCGTCGGGCTTGGCCAGCGCCAGGCGTTCCTGCGTGAGGCCATAGGCCTTGAAGTATTCCTGCGCAGACGGCAGCAGCGCACCGCTCATGCGCTCGTTCTGCAAACGCAGCATGATGACCACGTCCACGCCCTTCAGGCCTTCTTCCATGCTGTGGAAAACGCGCACGCCCATGTGCTCCAGGCCGCCCGGCAGCAGCGTACGCGGGCCGATGGCGCGCACCTCGGCGCAACCCAGCGTCGTCAGCGCATGGATGTCGGAACGCGCCACACGCGAGTGCAGGATGTCACCGACGATCGCCACCGTCAGGTTGGAGAAATCCTTCTTGTAGTGGCGGATGGTGAACATGTCGAGCAGCCCCTGCGTGGGGTGCGCATGGCGGCCATCGCCTGCGTTGATCACATGCACGTGCGGCGCGACGTGCTCGGCGATCAGGTACGGCGCGCCCGAGCTCGCATGCCGCACAACAAACATGTCCGCCTGCATCGCCGACAGGTTGTTGATCGTGTCGAGCAGCGACTCACCCTTGCTGGTGGACGACGCGTTGATGTTCAGGTTGATCACGTCCGCCGACAGCCGCTTGGCCGCGATCTCGAACGTGGTGCGCGTGCGCGTGGAGTTCTCGAAGAACAGGTTGAACACGCTCTTGCCGCGCAACAGCGGCACCTTCTTCACCTCGCGGTCGGAATCCGATACGGAAACGAACTGCTGCGCGGTGTCCAGCACGTGCGTGAGGATGTCGCGCGACAGCCCCTCGATCGACAGCAGATGCTTGAGCTCGCCGTTTTTCGTGAGCTGCGGGTTGGCGAAAGTCTTGGGCATGGAGAAGACGAAAGCGACGAAAAAGCGACGACGGGGTCAGGTCAAAACAGAAGCGATGCAGCGCAGGCGCTCAGGCACCCTTGGGCTCGCGCGTGAAAACGAAGCGTGCGGAGGCGCCCTCACCGGACTCGCTCAGCACGAGCGACTCGTTGGCCGGCAGGGTGATGCGCTCGCCGATGTAGTCGGGCGCGACGGGCAGTTGGCGTTCACCGCGGTCTACCAGCACAGCGAGTTCCACCGCAGCCGGGCGACCGTAGTCGAACAGCTCATTGATGGCTGCGCGAATGGTGCGGCCGGAAGCCAGCACGTCGTCCACCAGCAGGATGTGGCGGTCATTCACGTCGAATGGCAGCGTGGTCGGCTGGGCCTTGGCGTGCAGGCCCTTCTTGGCGTAGTCGTCGCGGTGCATGGCCACGTTGACCACGCCGTATTCCGGCAGGCCCAGGTCATGCGCCAGGCGTTTGGCAATCCAGGCGCCGCCGCTGACGATTCCGGCCACCGACCAGGTGTGGCCCTCGGCCATCCGCGTGCGCAGTTGTGCAACGAGGCTCTGATACAGCGCCTCGGCATCGATCTGTTGCGATGTCATGATTCGTCGAAGAACTGTTGGAGGATGATGCGCGCGGCTTCCGCGTCGAGCACATCGTCGGAGGCACCGGCATCCTGCGCGGCGATCGACGAATAGCGCTCGTCCACCCAGGTGACCGGCAGGCCGTAGCGGCCATGTAATTGGTTGCCGAAGCGTTTGGCGAGCTTGATCATGGGCTGCTCGTCGCCATCGGGGTGCACAGGCATGCCGACGACAAAGCCGACTGGCTGCCACTCCTTGATCAAGCGTGTGATCTGCTCGAAGCGAAAATCGACGGAGCGGTTTGGAATGGTCTCCAGCGCCCGCGCAGAGCGCGTGATGGAGTTGCCCAGCGCCACGCCGATGCGCTTTTCGCCGTAATCGAATGCCAGCAAGGTGCCTTCAGCGGGCACGGAAGCGGTGGCCGGACCCGTTGAAGATGCGGGCTCAGGCATGCCCTGCCTCGCCAGACAGCATGGCGGGGTTGATGCCGAGCAGGTTCAGCGCAGCGGCAAACCGCGCTTCGGCAGGCACATTGAAGATGATTTCGGGATCGGCCTGGACGGTCAGCCAGCCATTGCGGCTGATTTCGTCTTCCAGCTGGCCGGCGCTCCAGCCGGCATACCCGAGGGTCAGGATGAAGCGATGCGGGCCACCGCCCTGGGCAACGGCTTCGAGCACATCCTTGGAGGTGGTCATTTCCAGCCCGCCCGGCACCGCCAGCGACGACGAATACGCCCCGGTGGCGTCGTGCAACACAAAGCCGCGCTCGGTTTGCACCGGGCCGCCGTAATACACGGATTGTTCTGCGAGGGGGTGGATTTCGAGCTTGAGATCGATCTTGTCGAACAGCGTCGCCAAGTCGATATCGATGGGCCGGTTGATGACGAGCCCGAGCGCGCCGCGCTCGTTGTGCTCGCACATGTACACGACCGTGCCCGAAAACGTGGAATCCGCCATGCCGGGCATAGCGATCAGGAACTGATTCGTGAGATTGATAGGTGCGTCCGGCGAGGCCATACAACTAGTTTACCAAAAGCCCCCGGCCATCGCCCCCTTTCATTTGGAGGAAACGGCTTCGGCGGCAAGATTTTTTGTGCTGACTCATGCACCCGAGCCGCTTGCGTGCGGCGGCGTGGCATTCAGCGCTTCCAAGTCGGCGGCCTCGAGCCAGCGCCATTCACCCGGCGCGAGATCCCCCAGCGACAGCCCCCCGATCGTGCTGCGATGCAACCCGGCCACGTGGTTGCCCACCGCAGCCACCATGCGTTTCACCTGGTGGTATTTGCCCTGCGTGAGCGCCATGCGCAGGTGGTGCGTGTCGACACGCTCGGCCCAGGCGGCGCTCACGTTTTCATTCTCGTCAGCCAGCAGCACACCGGCACAGAGCTGCGCGACCTGGGCATCGGTCACCGGTTCGGCGGTGGTGATTTCATACACCTTCGGCACCTGGTGGCGTGGGCTGGTGAGCGCGTGGACAAACTGGCCGTCGTCAGTCAGCAGCAGTAGGCCGGTGGTGTCCTGATCGAGCCGCCCGACACACTGCACGCCGCGCTCGCGCAACGGCACCGGCAACAGCGTGTACACGCTCGGATGATGCTTCGGCTTTTGCGAGCACTCCACGCCGGTCGGTTTGTTGAGCATCAGATAGGCGCGGGCGTGATACGTCCAGCGTTCGCCGTCCACGTCGAGCACCAGACCGGCGGTATCGACCACCGTGTCTGGGTCTTCCATCTCGACGCCGTCAATGAACACCAGCCCCGCGAGCACGAGGTCCTTGCAATAACGGCGCGTGCCAAACCCCTGCGATTGCAGGATGCGATACAGCGGAAGACGAGCAGAAGAATCAGCCATGACAACAACGTGAAGAAGACAATACAGCGCAGTTTTTGCGATACGCTCAGCCAGTCTCTGACCCAGCCGAACCGTCGATGCCCACCGCCACCCAACGCCGCACACCCTATGAGATTGGCGCGCATTTCCAGCGCGGGCTGGTGTGGTTCCGGCGCGATCTGCGTCACTTTGACCACGCGGCGCTGCATTATGCCTTGCGCCACTGCCGCGAGGTCTTTTGTGTGTTCGTGTTCGACCGCGACATCCTCGACGCGCTGCTCGCGCGCGGGCGGAAGGCAGATCGCCGCATCGAGTTCATCCGCGCGTCCATCGAGGAATTACGCGCGGCATTGCGCGAGGCCGGCGGCGACTTGATCGTCGTGCACGATCACCCGCGACATGCGATTCCGGCGCTTGCACGCCAGCTTCATATCGATGCCGTGTTTGCCAATCACGACGAAGAACCGGCCGCGCAGGCCCGTGACGAAGCCGTACGCAAAACACTCGCGCAGCAGCCGTGTGCCTGGTTTGACTTCAAGGACCAGGTGATCTTCGAGCGCGCCGAAATCCTGAACGGCCAAGGCAAACCTTACGGGGTCTTCACGCCCTACAAGAATGCTTGGCTGGCGGCGCTCACGCCGTTCGACCTGCGTGCGTATCCGACAGAGCCGTACTTCGGCGCGCTGGCCAAGGTGCCGCAGGCGCTGACGCACGCCACACCCTCGCTGGAAGCGATGGGCTTCGCGCCATCCAACCTATCGGAGATCGCCCTGCCGACTGGTATGGCCGGCGCCAAAGCGCTACTCGATGATTTTGAAGCGCGGATGGATAACTACCATGCGCGGCGAGACTACCCCGCCGCGCGCGGCCCCAGCTATCTGTCGACGCATCTGCGCTTCGGCACCGTGTCAATCCGCACCTTGGCCGCTCGTGCCCACGCAGCCATGCTGCGCGGCAACCAGGGCGCGGCAACCTGGTTATCGGAACTGATCTGGCGCGACTTTTATTTCATGATCCTGCACCACCGCCCCGACTTAGCCGACGGGGCGTCGTTCCACCCGGAATTCGATCGCGTCCGCTGGGTGGACGGCGAAACCGGCGACACGCGCTTTGAAGCGTGGAAGGCAGCCCGCACGGGCTATCCCCTGGTGGACGCCGCCATGCTGCAAATCCACCAGAGCGGCTACATGCATAACCGCCTGCGCATGGTGGCGGCCAGCTTCCTCATCAAAGACCTGGGCGTCGACTGGCGGCGCGGGGAGCAGTACTTTGCCGACGTGCTCAACGATTTTGATTTCGCGGCCAACAACGGCGGCTGGCAGTGGGCGGCATCGAGCGGGTGTGATGCGCAACCGTGGTTCCGCATCTTCAACCCGGTCACGCAATCGGAGAAGTTCGACCCGCAGGGCCGCTTCATCCGCAAGTACCTGCCGCAACTGGCGGGGCTGCCCGACAAGTACCTCCACGCGCCTTGGACAGCACCAGCCAGTGTGTTGAAGGAAGCCGGCGTGGTATTGGGCGAAACGTACCCGCATCCGATTGTCGATCACGCAGCCGCACGCGCGGCCACGCTGGACCGCTACGCTGTCACCAAAGCCAATCGCACGTCAGGCGCGGAAGCCGCCGCGCTCAGCAAAAGCGACGCCGAATAACGCACCAAAGACAACGGGCCGGTATGCACCGGCCCGTCATCCGTACTGCCTCAGGCTGCCTCAGCTTGCGTTGGCCGCCGGCGCACGGTCTCCGATGAGCGTGCGCAGATGCTGCAGCAGCTCCTCTTCGTTGTACGGCTTGCCCAGGTAGACATTCACGCCGATCTCCGCAGCGTAGCGGCGGTGTTTGTCCGCCGTACGCGACGTGATCATGATGATCGGCGTGGCGCCGATACGCTCGTCCGCACGCACGTTGCGCGTGAGGTCGAAGCCGTCCATGTGCGGCATTTCGATGTCGACGAGCATCGCATCCGGCGTGACTTCCTGCAGTTGACGCAGCGCGTCCACACCGTCGCGCGCAAGCACGGCCTGGTAACCGGAACGCGTAAGCAGACGCTGCGTGACCTTGCGCACCGTGAGCGAATCGTCGACCACCATGACGATCGGCTGCGTGGCCAGGCCCGGCACCGCGTCGGTGTTGCCGCTGCGCGAGAGTTCTGCCACGGCGCCCGTGGTTTCCTGATCGGCCTGCGGCAAACCCAGCGCAGCGGCTTCGCGCTCAAAGCGCTGCGTGAGCACCACCGGGTTGTAGATCAGCACGATCTCGCCGTCACCCAGCGTGGTCGCACCAGCGATACCTTCCAGACGTGCGAGGTGCGGGCCAATGTGCTTCACCACCACTTCGCGGTTGCCGATCACTTCGTCAACGTGCACGGCTGCGCGGTCGGCACCGCTGCGCACCACCACGGCGGGCGAGTACTTGCGCGCGCCCGTCACCGGTTGCGCCTCTTCAAGCAGCGCGCCGAAGTAATGGAACGGCACCTGGCCGTTCGGCAGTTGCAATGCCGCGGCGTTGTAGGCCTCCGCCAGCGCCTGCGGACGCAGTTGCTGCACGTGGTCGATCATGCCCGACGGAATCGCGTACACGCGTTCGCCCACGCGCACCAGCAGCACCTGCGTAATCGCAGTCGTGAGCGGCAGGTGAATCGTGAAGCGCGTGCCGACATCCGGCGTGGTTTGCAGCGAAATGCGGCCGCCAAGTGCCACCGTCTCCGCACGCACCACGTCCATGCCCACACCACGGCCGGCCAGCTCCGACACCTGATCGGCGGTGGAGAAGCCCGGCGTAAAGATCATCTCGGTCAGGCGCGCGTCGCTGGCTTCTTCGTCAGGGGCCAACAGTTGGCGCTCCAGTGCGCGAGCACGAATGCGGTCGAGGTTCAGGCCACCACCGTCGTCAACGAAGTTCAGCACCACTTCGTTGCCTTCCTGCTGCACTTCAAGCGTCAGCTCACCAGCGGGGGCCTTGCCCTTGGCGCGGCGCTCGTCGGCGGTTTCAATGCCGTGCGCGACCGCGTTGCGGATCATGTGCTCGAGCGGGCCGCCCATGCGGTCCAGCACGCTGCGGTCCAGTTCCACCGTACCGCCCTTGATGAACAGGCGGACTTCCTTGCCGGTTTCCGATGCCGCCTGGCGAGCCACGCGGTACAGGCGGTCTGCCACGGTATCGAACTGCACCATGCGCGCGCGCATCAGGCTGCGCTGCAGGCCGCGTGTGAGGCGTGCCTGCGTTTCCAAGTCCAGCGAAGCCTGATCGAAACCGCGGAACAAGTTCTGCTGCACCGTGGCCACGTCGTTGACAGACTCGGCCATCATCCGCGTGAGTTCCTGCAAACGCGTGAAACGGTCGAACTCCAGCGGGTCGAAGGCTTCGGAGTGCGCGGCCGCATCGGCAATGCGCGACTCCATCTGCGTTTCGGCCTGGATTTCGATCTCGCGCACCTGTGAGCGTAAGCGCGCCACGTTGTCGTTCAGTTCCGACAGGTAGGTCTTGAGCGCATCGACTTCCGATTCCAGACGCGCACGCGCGGCACCGACTTCGCCAGCATCGTTGATGAGCGAATCGAGCGCACGCGCCTGCACACGCACCATCGCGCGCTGGCGTTCGGCTACCTCCAGGGCTTCGGCTTCGGGGCTGCGCGCGCCGGTCAGATCGACGCTCGTCGTGGTGGCCACCGTAGGCAGCATCGACGCGCCGGACGAGGCCTGCGCATCTGCCGACATCTGCGGCGCGTCGGCAGCGTCGGCCAGGCCGGCGTCCAGCGACAGCACCTTGCCGGAGCCCAGCGCATCGACGTGTGCCTGGATGCGGTCGAACCAGACGTAGAGCTTGCGGAACAGCGCGTCGTCCACGCGGTTCTGGCGCAGGCCGCCTTCGATGGCGCTTTCCATTTCGTGGGCGACCTGGCCCAGCGTCATGGCACCTGCCATGCGCGCGCTGCCCTTGACGGTGTGCAGGTTACGCAGCAGCAGGCCAGAGGCGCTACGGTCCTGCGGCGCGGCTTCCCACGCACGCAGATGCTGGCCGAGTTCGGGCAGCGCCGCGTGGGCTTCTTCCAAGAAGATTTCCAGCAGTGCCGGGTCCAGCGCATCGGTCGGCGCCTGGCGCACAAGTTCGGCCACTGCCGGCTCAACCACCGGCGGCTCATACACCGGCGTCAATTGGACAAGGTCTTGCGCGGGCGCGAAGGCGGGCTCGTCCGCCAGGCCGGCGGTTTCGTTCTCGGCCTGTTCGGCTTCGACAACGGCTTGCGGCGCCGGCTCCAGCGGCAGGCGCGGACGCACGAGCACGCGCTCGCACAACTCTTCCAGGCTGCGGCGCAGCGGCTCGTCGGTCTCAGGCCAAAGGCTGGCGGCGAACTGATGCAGCATGCCGCGCATGCGTTCAACAGCCTGATCGAGCAGGCGGAAGTCGCCCGGGTGCATCGCTACGGGGCGGCTGTTCAGGTTCAGCAGCACCTGTTCCAGCGCATCGGCCAACTGGCGCACGGGCTCCAGCTCAACCACGGCAGAACTGCCTTGCAGCGTATGCGCGGCACGCAGGGCCAGCTCGCTCGGCGGCGTGCGGCCTTCATGGCGCCACTCCGAGAAATCCACGCCCAGGCGACGGATCAGATCATCCGCTTCCTGCAGGTAGACGTTGTACAGCGCCACACTCACACGCACCGGGCCGATGACCTTCACGCCATCGTCGTGCGGCACCTCTTCCTGCTCGGCGGTCTGCGCGAACGGGAAGGGAATCACCTTGGCATCCGCTTCAGCTTCGGCTTCGACTTCGTTGGCGACAGGCTCAACGACGGCCTCTTCGGCCAATTCGGCAGGTTCGGCAGGTTCGGCAGGTTCAGCGACAGGCTCTGCAACGGATTCGATCGCCGCCGCTTCCATGATCGGCTCGCTGACGAGCTCGACCGGGGGCTCGACCACCGGTTCCACGAACGACGCCGCAGTCTCAGGCTCGCTGACTTCGGGTTCGATGGCGGGTGCCGTCGCCTCAGGCATCGGCACTTCGACTTCGGGCAGCGGGGGTTCGTCGTCCCACATGAGCGTTGCTGCTTCGTGCAGGTCGACAGCCGGCTCCTGCAGTGCGGCCTTGACTGCCAGCGCTTGCGGCTCTGCGGGTTCTGCCGGCTCTACATGACCGGCAGGCTCGTGTGCTTCCTGCACGTTGTGCGACGTCTCCAGCCACACGAACGGGCCGCCATGGCGTACGCGTTCTGCAGCCGCCACCAGCGGTTCGATCGGGTGATCGGCTTGCGGCGATTGGGCAATCGCGGCGGCCCACGTCGACAGCTCGGATTCGGCACGCGTGAGCAGCGCAGCCAGATCGCGCGTGGGCACACGGCTCTCGGCCAGCCACACGTTCATGACCTGTTCGATGGCCCAGGCAGCCTCGCCATAGCGGGTGAGGCCGACCATGCGGCCCGAGCCCTTGAGCGTGTGGAAAGCACGACGCAATTGCGTGAGCAGATCCAGATCCGAGCCGGTCGCCACGCCACCGCTGCCGGCTTCGGCGGCAGCATGCAGCGCATCCAGATCTGTACGCACGCCGGCCAGCACTTCCTCGGCTTCGGACAGGAAGATGTCGAGCAGCTCGGCATCAATGGATTGCGTATCGCGCGTGACAACCGCAGGGGTTGCAGCGCTGGATTCGGCGGCTGGCGCCGCAGCCGGTGCGGCCAGCGCCGCTTGCATACGCTCCAGTGCGCCTGCACTGCCCGCCTGCCAGGCATCGAACTGGGCAAGCGCCTCTTCCAAACGGCGGCGGCGCGCCGGGTCATCGTCGATGGCGGCAGCGTCGCGGGCTTCCTGCAGCGCGGTGCGCAGCTCAACGGCCAGCGGGTCGGCTGGGTCGACGGGTTGCTTGGCCAGCAAGCGGTCCAGCATGGCGTGCAACGGCGATGGCGCATCGGCATCCGCAGCATGCGTATCGGTTTGCGTGGCGGCTTGGGCTTCGCGGCGGACCAGCATGCCGGTTTCGGCGTCAAAGGCAAAGGCCTGCCAAGCGGTCTCGCGCTCGGTCGGGGTCAGCTTGCCTTCAATGACGATCTCATCGACCTGTCCGCCCGTCAGCTCGGTGCCGGCAGACAGCGCATCCAGCAGGCCCTGCAGCCCGCTGACGTTGGCGGCCAGCGCAGCGAGGTAGCGCTCACGGTCGGCCACTGCATCAACGCCGGCAGCTTGCAGTGCGGCAATGGTCGATTGCGCGACTTCCGTGGCGTGCACGGCTTCGTCTGCGCCCAGCGCAGCAAACGTGCCCTGCATTTCGCCGAACAGGCGGGCGGCTTCTTGCAGGCCACCGCTTTGTTCACCCTCGCGCTCAAAGGCGTCGAGGTGCGTCTCGGCCGAAGCCAATTGCGTTTGCAGCGTGCGGACTTGGTCGGCACGCGCACGGCGTTGTGCGGTTTCGTCGGCCAACAGGGCAAGCCATGCGGGCGCGCTGTCGTTGTCGTTGCCGCTATCGCGGACGGCCAGTTCGCTGCAACGTGCGGCAAACCAGGCACTGCGCAGATCACCGGATTCGCCATGCAGCGCCCACGGGCGGGCCAGCATGCGCGCGAGGAACTGCAGCGTGGGCGCCACGTCGTGGCCACGCGTTTCCGTCAGGCGGGACGACAGTTCCGCCAGTGCGGGTTGACCCAACGCATGCGCGTGCATGGCCAGCGTCTGCAGCGCGGCGTCGATCTCTTCGGCGTCGGGGGCGGGTTGCTGGCTCAGCGTTTCGAGTGTGCGGCCCACGCGTTGCAGCATGTCGCTGGCATCGGCCGGCAGCAATGCGTAGTACTGGCGCGTGTGCAGCGCACCGGCGGGTGCGTGCGTGGGCGGAATCGCGAAGGCCTGCACGCAGGCAACGATGTCGGGGCCGAGCGTGTCATCGCCCACCGGAGCGGCAGGCGCGTTGTGGTAAGCCATGCCCGCCAGCAGGTACAGTGCATCGGTCAGCAGACCCTGCGGCAGGTGGATGTTGTTGTGCGAGTACTGGCGCAGCAGCAGGTTGACGCGCGCGGCCAGGCGCTTGGCCGTCAGATCGACCGGCACCAGGCCCGCACGCAGCGCGCCAAAGGTCAGCGCCAGCACGAGCCAAAGATCACGCTGCAGGTCATCACCAGTGCGGCGCGGCTCGCGCTCCAGTGCGCGGATGCTGTGCAGCAGTTGCTCCAGCGGCGCATAGGCCGCTGCCGCGGCTGCGGGGTCGGCTTGCGCGCCCTCACTGGACGCTGGTGCGCGCAGCGCGGTCAACAGCGCGAGTTCGAATTTGCGGCGCAAGCGCGCCAGGCCCGGCAGATCCCGCGAGGGCAGCAGCAGTGCCGGCAGGTGGCGCAGTTCATCAGCCCACAAGTCAGCCGGGTGAACGCGCTCTTCGCCCAGGCGGGCGAGCACGGCTTGATACGGTTGGAACAGGCGCAGCGGCTCTTCGGCCATGCCGGCCATCAGGTCGGCCACGTATTCCTGCATGGCCTGCACGGCGCGCGAGAACACATCTAGCGTCTGCATGTCCGACGCCACGGTGCCGGCATCCACTGCATCGAGCAGCCGCTTGGCGGCCTGGCAGTACACGTCGATACCGCGCAGGCCGACGATCAGCAGCGCGCCGGCGGCCTGGTGCAGATATTGGCCGGCCAAGCGCAGCGACGTGTTATCGCGCGCGCCAATGACTTCCGGGTTGGCGACGATATCGGCCACGTATTCGCCGAACTCGCGCACAGCGTCGTCCAGCGCGGCGCGCATGTTGGGCGCCACCCAGGCCAGCGCGGAAAGATCGCGTGCCGGCACGGCAGACTTCTGACGCGCCACAGGGGCTCCCACCGCCTCAAATGAGGCAGCATCTGGCGGGGCGGGCTGCGCGGAAGATTGATGATGCATATGTGCTTCCAAAAAGCAGGAGGCGGTTGCCGCGATTGCCCGGGGTTGGCCCCTTCGGCGTTCCCGCCCGAAATCCAGTGACGGCGTCGATCGTGACGCCGTTACGTCACGCAGTTACGCAACTTAGGCGATACGGAACCGTGCCACCGAATCACGCAGTTCTTCAGCAAGCTGCGTGAGCTGGCGCACCGACTGTGCGGTCTGGCGCGTACCGGTCGACGTCTGCTCCGTGATGTGCAGAATCTGTTCGATGTTCTGCGCCACGTCAGATGCCAGCGTAGCTTCGTGCGAGGTCGTCTGCGAGATGCTTTCAATCAGTTCGGCAAGCTGGCGCGACACGCGGCCGATCTCCACCAGTGCAGCACCGGCGTTATCGGACAGCTTCGCCCCTTCCACCACACCCGCCGTGCTGCGCTCCATAGCGTGCACCGCGTCTTGCGTATCGGTCTGAATCGTGCGGATCAGCGCACCGATCTGCTTGGCTGCCTCGGCAGAGCGTTCTGCCAGGCGCTGCACTTCCTCTGCCACCACCGAGAAGCCGCGGCCGGCTTCACCAGCCGATGCCGCCTGGATGGCTGCGTTCAGTGCCAGCACGTTGGTCTGCTCGGTAATGTCCGAGATCAGCTCCACGATTTCGCCAATCTCCTGCGACGATTCGCCCAGGCGCTTGATCCGCTTCGAGGTTTCCTGAATCTGATCACGGATGTCGTTCATGCCCGTGATGGCGTTCTGCACGGCTTGCTGACCTTGCTCGGCAGCCGCCAGCGAGGCGCGCGCCACGTTGGCCGATTCAGCTGCGCCGCGCGAGACCTGCGTAATGCGATCAGCCATCTCCACCACCGACTGACCGGTCTGGCGAATCTGGCGGGACTGTTCTTCCGACGCGGCCACGAGCGATTCCGACGTGCTCTGCACTGCGGACGATGCCTGCGTCACCTGCTCGGCCGTCTGCTGCACCCGGCCGACCAGCTCGCGCAGTTCTTCCACGGTGTAGTTCACCGAGTCAGCAATGGCGCCGGTAATGTCTTCCGACACGGTGGCCTGCTTGGTCAAGTCACCGTCTGCGATGTCCTGCAGCTCGTTCATCAAGCGCAGAATTGCGGCCTGCGTGTTGTCGTTGTTGCGCTTTTCAACCATCCGGCGCTCTTCCGCTTCACGCTGACGGGCTTCTGCTTCCATCGTACGCACGCGCGAATCGCGCAGGTACAGGGCGGCCAGGCCGGCCAGGCAGACCACCGTCAAGATGGCCGACAGCACCACCGCGCCCAGGGTCAGCGGACGGTTACGCACGCTGCCTGCATAGGCAGACTGCAGTTCCGACAAGTCGGCACGCAGCTTTTCGTTGTCGTTGAAGATCTGCTGCTGGGCGCGCTTTGCTGCAATCAGGCCCGGCAGGTTTTCCAGAATGATCTGCGTGGTCTTCTGCACGTTGTCGAAACGCGACTGCAGTTCCACCAGGTAGCCCTTCGTTTCCGGATCGGTCACCGGCGACAGGCGCAGCGCTTCCGAGCCGTTGAGCAGGCCATTCAGGGTTTCATTGAAGGTGTTGGTGTCCTTACCGAGCAGGAACGCCGTTTCCGGGTTCACGCCTTCGCCGGCCAGGAACTCGTTCATGTTCTTACCCAGACGCTGCGTCAACATCACCAGCTGCGACGAGGCGGCCACTTCACGGGCCG
>Ga0209566_100201_pt1 | contig 61860 bp, 45 predicted proteins | sample Araplavi_mTSA_r2_2_FD_184287 | JGI IMG/M metagenome (GOLD analysis project Ga0209566, IMG submission 184287) | Arabidopsis root microbial communities from North Carolina, USA - plate scrape CL_Cvi_mTSA_r2 (SPAdes) (version 2) | ecosystem: Host-associated > Plants > Roots > Endosphere | place...
CCGTCGAGCCTGGCTGGATTCCGATAATATCGACGCGAGACTCACTGCCTGACTGGCTACAAAATTCCACCGCAGGTCACCTGGATCACCAGTTGAAGGAGGATTCAGTTGCCAAAGCAACAGAAGACTATGTCAAGCACCTCGTTGCATGGGCATCGGTTTCGTACACACTGGGATTCGGAATTGTCACACTACGCACGTGGCGACTTGGACTGCCTGTGATCGAACTTCTGCATCCGATCTATGTATGGGCTGGACTACCAGTTTTAGTCGTTCTGTTCTTTTCCCGTCGCATTACAACAATGTGTCTGCGTGCTGGCGACCGCGCTGCGATGGATATTCGTCAAGGGTGGGCTCAGGCGAGGTACCCGGCAATCCGGAATGAGTTCGCTGTGATCGAATATATGCAGGCTGCGGCGCGTGCATTACCACTATCTTTGGGAGGTGCAGCACCCATCCCCGCAATCGTGCGACTTTTCAGTCTCACCGAAATTCTAACGGCAGAACGCTCGAAGGATCGTGTGACTTTCGATCGGTCCGTCCGGCGATTTCGCTGCATTGCCGGAATCGTCAGAGTAATCAATGCCGCCCAAAGCATTGCCGGCATCGTGTTTGCATTGATCTATCTCGTATCGATCTTAGCGACATACATCGTCACTCTATACCCTCGGATACGGCAGTCCCTTGGCGGAGAAAAGCCCGTCACGGCACAAATGGTCGTCGAGCAGTCAGCCATCCCACCGTCTCTAGTATCACCCCCCCCAAGCCCCCGGGACCACAGTTGGCGAGAAAGCAACGACGTTGCTCTCGGTAAAGTTGCCCTATCTGACAAGCAGCGCATACTACGTCGAAACACTATCGGGGGCGAGGGCGTCGATCAAGTCCGATACGGTTAAATCCATCATATGGAGGCCCGTCGCTATCAGCTCAGCGCATCAGCTGAAGAGGCCGACGAGTTCTATGATGCCTTAACAAATCCCACGCATCCCTCGCTACACTTCATCGAAATACGGAAAGAGCATCAGGATCACGACCTGGGAACAAATTCTTATCCCGTCAATCTTTCGCGCAAGGAAAATAGCATGACAGATAAATTACAAGAATGCATGACGGAATCTGACGGCGCACATTTTTATCGGGGTGACCTTCACATTCATTCCTTTCAAGCGTCCCACGACGTGAGCGATACCGCGATGACGCCGCAATCCATCGTCGACACGGCCGTACGGGAAAACTTGAAGATCATCGCAATAGCGGACCACAACGAAATTGCGAACGTTCAGGCCGCCGTTACAGCGGGCGCCACTTCCGGCATTCTAGTCGTTCCGGCTGTTGAGTTATCCACCCCCGAAGGGCATTTACTTTGCTACTTCCCTTCGATTTCAGCGCTTACTCAGTTCCACGGCCGCCTCGATCTTGCTGATCGCGGGCTACCCACCAGCCGCTGCCGAAATGCGATGCATGCATGCCTGGACTTGACGTACAACCTAGGCGGCTTTTGTATTCTCGCTCACGTTGATGGCGGCAATGGGTTGGAAACCAACCACCCCGGCGGCTCGCCCCACAAGACGGACATCATTTGCCACAAAGCTCTACTCGGAATTGAGCTAAGTAGTGCCGCCTCACAGGTACGGTATGCACCGGACGATCCTGAGCAGGTTCGAGCACATATCGGCAATCAACGCATCGAACGGCTCGGTCTCGGTGAACGTCAGTATCTAGCACGCATCCTCAGTTCCGACTCTCACACTGTAACCGCACTTGGTCGAAACGCGAGTCAGGATCGAAAACTCACCCGCTACAAGATGGCCGCCCCGTCGTTTGATGGTTTGCGCCACGCTCTCGAAGAAGGGGACTCTCGCATCCGACTTGAAGACGAGATACCTACAGCAACACCGTTCATTCTGGGCTTAACGATCGGCGGCGGTTTTCTGGCAGGGCAGACAATTCATTTCAGTCGAAATCTGAACTGCATTATTGGCGGACGAGGAACAGGAAAGTCCACTACATTCGAGGCCGTACGCTGTCTGACAGGTGAAGATTCCGGTGCAGAGGTCGTCGATTCAGAGGTATGGCCACATCAACTTAACCTGTTTTGGCAAGACGAAGCTGGTCAGCAGCACTCTTTATCGAGGGCAATCGGCGAAGATTTGTCCAACCTCGACGATTCGATCGACGGACCGATCGCATTCGAGCTTGACTGTTTTGGGCAAGGCGAAGCAGCCCGCGTACGAGAGCAAGCGAAAGGCGATCCGCTAGCGCTTATGAAATACCTTGATACCTTTACGGGAGTCCGCGACGCAATCGAGGAAGAATTCCTGATCCGAGGCAGTTTGGGGGAGCAACGTGACAAAATTGTTGAGGCCGTAAAGAACGTTAACTCTATTCCCCAGACTCAGCGGTCACTTAATGTTGTGCAGCAACAACTGAAAGCGTTCGAGGCAGCAAAGGGCGCCGACATCATAAAGCTGCAGCGCAGCTTAGCAATCGAGAAATCAAGGAGGGAGCAACTTAAGGAAAAACTCAACGAATTGAAGAAAATCGTTGAAGATGCTTCTCTCACCGAGACCGGAACCGATCTCCGGTCTGTCCTCGATGCCGGCGACATTATTATCGGACATACCGAGGCAGCAGAAATTGTCGCGGCACTGGATGAATTTTCTGCAATCGCAAAACAGGCACAAGATGTTGTCTCAGCGGCATATGAAAAACTTCATACGGTAGCGACATCGTCCATAGCGAGATGGACCGCTAATGAGCGTCCTATTCGCGATGACATCGACACGAAGCGGGTCAATTTAGAGGCGCAAGGCGTCAAGCTCGATATGTCGCACGTCGCGAAACTGACAGCGGAAGAAGCGAAGTACCAGAAACAGCTTACGAATCTGAAGACGTGGGAACCTCACCTGAAGGTTCTCCAGAGCACCTATGCAACGACTTTGACGAAGCGGTGGCAAGCACGCAAGAAAGTCGCAACGCTACGACAGGCATACGCAATTAAGGCGTCGCGCGCGCTCGCAGAGGTACTTTCTGACTTGCAGGTCAAATTGCAATACGTGGAGAGCGGATTCTCGGAAGAAGCAGTGAATATGATAGCGTCGGCCTTGAGCTGGCGGACTGTAAACCACCACAAGGCACGCGTCATAGTCGAAAAGCTGACAGTTCCTGGACTGCTTAACGCGATTGCGAAAGGGCAAGCGACACCACTAACTGCAATCAGGGTCGAAGACAATGTACAGCAATTTTCAAACTCTGACGCCAAGGAAATTCTCGAAAAACTCAGTGAACCAACGATCCGATCCGCACTTGAACACTGCCACGTCGATGATCTTCCTAGATTGACGGTAACCCGGAAGATTGATGATGGTGAGAATGGACGGTATGTCCAACGCGATTTTTCTCAGCTTTCACTGGGGCAACAACAATCAGTTTTACTCGCACTCATCCTCTCATCCGATAGCAAGCGCCCACTAATCATCGATCAACCGGAAGACAACTTAGACAGCGAGTTCATATTTCATACCTTTGTGCCCGTTCTCCGTCGCGCCAAAGAACGAAGGCAAGTCATCATTGTCACGCACAATGCAAATATCGCTGTTCTCGGCGACGCCGAACAATTAATTGTGTTCAAAAGCAATAGCGATCACAGTAAGATCGTGGCGCGTGGATCGATCGATGATGCAGGTGCTCGAGATGCAGCATGCAAGATATTGGAGGGAGCCCGAGAAGCGTTCACGAGGCGTGCCAAGATCTACGGAATCAAGTGATCGACACAGGTCTCCGAGTGAAGAGTGTTAGCAAGAAACACTATTGCGAAATCTCAAAGGGATGGGGGGTTACATTTCGAAGGCGTTCTGCGTGTCGTGGATGCGGTCTGGCTTCGTCGCGTCGAACGAATGAGTGTTGCATAGTCGTCCATTAGCGGCTTGGTCGCCATGTGTGTAAGTCAAGACTTGATGTATTAGTTAGGTGCTTTTCCGACGAGCGCAACAATGGCTGCCTCGGAGACATCGACACGTTAGAATATCGATTTAAAGTAGAACTGCTTTCGGTGACAATGCCTTATGAAGTCCAGAATCGGACCAAACGGAGTACATCTTTTCGATCGAGTTTCAGGTCTGAATGTCCTGCTAGACGAGTTTCGCCCGGAAGAGGCGGTTTGGTCGACGTCCCCTCGCCAGGTATCCATTGCACTTACCAATGTTTGCGACCTTCACTGCGCGTACTGCTACGCGCCGAAGCACAAGGCCTCGCTGCATACTGACCAAGTGCTTGGCTGGCTGAGGGAACTTGATACCGAGGGGTGCCTCGGTATCGGATTTGGCGGCGGCGAACCGACGCTGCATCCCGATTTTGTCGACATATGCAAACGGGTTGCGGGAGAGACTCAGCTTGCGGTCACATTCACGACTCATGGTCATCGCATGACGCCACAGTTGGTCGAGCGCCTCAAGGGCTCGATTCACTTCGGACGGGTTAGCGTTGATGGGGTAGGTCGCACCTATGAAGAGCAGCGTGGGAAGCAATTTGCCAGCCTGCTCCGGGGCATCGAGTCGATTGCAACCTTGTCGCCCTTTGGGATCAACGTCGTAGTCAACGAACGCACGGTTGTAGAACTTGACGCAATGAGCGAACTCGCGCAAAAGTTTGGAGCTAGCGAATTGCTGTTGCTTCCTCAGCAGGCAACCACCGCGGTCACAAGCATGGATGGAGTGGTCGATCGAGCACTTCAGGACTGGGTTTTCAACTACAGAGGCAAGGTTCGCCTAGCGGTAAGTGAGGCGGGTGCGTCAGGACTACCTACGTGCGACCCCCTCCCCGATGAGCGAGGCCTTCGGTCCTATGCGCACATAGATGCGTCCGGCATGCTTCGCGCGAGTTCTTACGCGCCCGTCGGCGCAAAGATCGGAGACGCAGGCGTTCTGTCGGCGCTTCAGCGACTCAGAAATACCTTCGAAATCAAACGAGAGACGCAATCATGAAGATTTGGAACGGATACGGGTCTGAGCATTCGATGAACCTGGTTCTCATCGGGAGGTTCAAGCGAGAGCAAGACGCAGAGAAGGTCGAGAAGGACATTGACAGACTCAGTGCTCAGGCTTCTAAAGATGAAAGCCACACTATCGCTTTTGATGAACCAGAGGATCAGCGATTTTCAGATGACATGCTCTCGCTGCTGCGCAGCCTGAAACTCAACACCCTAGGGCCGGCTGATCTCGGCCAGCTGGTATCTGAGCATCATCTCAGGCGTGACGGTGATCGAATTACCATCACGACTGACGAGGCTGAGGTGTCTGCGTTCGTGAAGCTCTTTATCGAAGCAGGGGCGAAGGTTGAAGTCTTTTCGGCGCACGACTACCCGTCCGATTCCACCGACGCGAGCTGATAGAGAAAACACCAATGCCTGAAGCAAATTGGGATGTATTCAAAGAGCTGCCCGGAGCGGCAGATGAAAACTTTGAAAAGCTTTGCCGCTCTCTGGTACGCCGCCACTACGGGCGCTTCGGTTGCTTCAAGCAACTCGCAAACCAGCCTGGCGTGGAGTTCCATCTCCAGTTGGCGGAGTCTTGTGATCTCGGAGCGCCGCCACGCTGGATTGGTTGGCAATGCAAATGGTATGAGCTGGAAAACGGGCAAGACTTGGGATCTGCGCGCCGTACCAAGATTATCGAGGGCTTGGAGAAGACGCGCAGGCATGTTCCTAATGTGACCGATTGGAAGCTTTGGACACGCCACACGCTGACAAAGGGAGACCAAGAATGGTTCTTCGCGCTTGAGAAAGACCACTTCCCCGAATTGAAGTTGGATCTGCTAACAGCAGCCGACATCGAAGACCTCCTAGTTGGGCCTGGAGCGCTACTTCGAGAAGCCTACTTCGGAGAGCTTGTTCTGACGCCTGCACTACTTGCTGAGCAGTACAGGCTCGCTGCAGCTCCGTTCAAACGCCGATACCAGCCGGAAGTTCATGTTGTCGTCGGGGCTGAGGCTAAGATACTCAGGCGTCTGGGCGGCCAGAGCGCGTGGGAATTGCTGGAGAAACTCTCAAGTGCCCTCAAGACGAATTGCACCGGCATTGCTTCGCTGACACGGCAACTCAAAACTGAACTCAAGGCCGGAGTCGACTCGCTTTTGGCTCGGGCCACCGGATTGGCTGACGTGCTTGATAGCCTGCACGCGGCGCTTGGCAAGGGCGACTTCGACGCTGTGCAACAAATACTAGCGTCGAATCTGCCGCTGCCCGTGCGCTACGATAGGCTGCTCTCGAAGCTGCGTGGGGCACGTTCAGACGGAGCTCCGCTAGCGGCGAATCTTGTCGCGGACATTCACGCAGTTTCGTCGGCGTTGCGCAGTCTGGAGCGGTCGATCGGCGTCCGAGCCGTGGCCGTGCTTGCAGCTGCGGGCGAAGGAAAGTCCGAGCTTGCCGTCAAGGTGACGCAGGTAGATGGAGAATTCCCAGGTGGAGTCTTGCTGTTGGGCAAGAATCTTCATTCAGGCCAAGGGCTTGACGATCTCGTCTCTGCCTTCAAGATTTCTGGCCGGCCAGCGGAGAGCTTCGACCGATTGGTCGAGGCCGTAGATGCGGCGGGTCAGCGCGCGGGCAAGCGCATCCCTATTGTCATTGACGGTCTGAATGAGGCGGAAGATCCGAGAAATTGGAGGGATGAGCTCTCCCGAGCCGACGAGCTTCTTAAGGACTTTCCGTACGTCCTGCTGGTTGTCACTCTGCGCAATGAGTTCGCGCAGATGTGCCTGCCGGAGGAGTTTCCTCAAATTGAACACAACGGTTTCCGGGAAGACCCACAGACGGCCATTGACAAGTACTTTGAGTACTACAAGATCGATGCCGCCGACGCGGATCTGCCAATCGAGTTCTTGCAGCACCCATTGACGCTGAGAATCTTCTGCGAAGTAGCGAACGCTCGTCGCCAGCACGTTGTCGGAGTGGAGGCGCTGCCCAGTTCGCTTGCAAGCCTGTTCGAAGAGCACTTTGACAAGGTTGCCGCACGAATTGCTGAGCTTTCACCGACGGCCCATCGCATTTTTCAAGACGAAGTGCAAGATGCGCTGCTGACGATCGCGGGTCTCCTCTGGACGAGCAACGCGAGAAGCGTGGAGTTCCAAGCCGCACGGACGGCAGTTCGAGATCTGGGCCGTTGGGACGCCAGTGTCATTCGTGCTCTGGAGTCCGAAGGCGTCCTCGTTCGAACGACTTCTGAAGAAGGCGGCCAAGGAATCGCATTTTCATACGACCTGATGGCCGGACATATGATGGCGCGTCACCTTCTTGCCAGGCCGTCTTTGGCGCAATGGCTGCAAAGCGATGAAGGACGCGCACAATTCCAGTTTCGTGAGCCTGGATCGCATACCTTCGCCTATGACGTGTTCCAGGCTCTGGTTGGTCTGTATCCGCAACGTCTTGGTAGGCGACAGCTTTGGCAAGACTTGTCGGACGAGAACCTCGTTATGGGAGCTCTGTTGTTGACAGCGCAATCAGACCCAAGGCAAATCGGGCGGGAAACGGTGGAACGGTTCGCGCGCGCAATGCGGGAGTCGAAGCAGTTCGCGCGAAGCGCCTTTGAGAGACTTCGAAGTACCAGGGCAGCACGAGCGCATCCATTTGACATGGACTTCTTGCACGGCGTGCTCTTGACCATGCCCAACACACAGCGTGATCTTTTCTGGACGGAGTGGGTTCGCGAGAGGTCTGAGGAAGTTGACGACGATTTCAAATTCCTGTCGACCAGATGGAAGTCCGGGGGCCTAGATGAACGAGAGATTCGGCGAGCCCGCTGGGTGATGTGGACACTGACATCGACGTCCAGAAGCCTGAGGGACGTAGCCACAAAGACCCTGTACGAATTCGCCGTTAAGCGGCCCACGGAGTTTTTCCGGCTAGCAGTGGAGGCAATTGCCATTTCAGACCCATACGTCCCTGAGCGGATGTTTGCCGCTGCCTACGGTGCGGCGCTTACTACTTGGTCGGATATCGACGCGGTGGAAATGCGTGAGGCACTTCCTAGAGTCGCTCGTGAGATTTATCAAGCGATGTTCGCGCCAGGCGCGATGCATCCTACTTGGCATGCTTTATATCAACAGTACTGCCTGGGAACAATTGCCATCGCAAGGATCGTTGATCCAGCTTGCTTGTCTGAGGACGAGGTAGCTCATCTTCTTCCACCGTTTAGCCATCTGCGAAGTCCGTTTGAGGGCATGCCGCAGTACGATTCATCGGTGATTGAACGTGCGAAGCGCGTGGCGATTCGAATGGACTTCGGTAACTACACGATGGGGAGACTGATTCCAGATCGATCAAACTACGACGACAGCAATCCAGAGTACTTGCGGGTGTTGCTGGCTGTCGTTTCGCGAATGCTGGTGCTTGGCTATGACCCCGAGCAGTTTGAGGCTATCGACCGGCGAATGAACTCCGGCCCTCGTATGGGAGATGACAAGCACAAGGTCGATAGATACGGGAAGAAGTACGGCTGGATCGCTTACTTCGAAATGTGGGGTGTCCGGTACGCGCATGGCCTCCTTGCCGAGGAGCGCAGCGCTCGCCCGTCAGATGCGGACATCGACCCCACATTCCCACTCGAGGCCGCGAGCATCGACCTGCAACTCCCAGTCTTGTTCAGCGGTCAGCCTACGGCTACTGGAGACTGGATAGTGGGAGGTCCGCAACCAGACTACCGTGGCATCCTCGAAATTGCGGAGATTGATGGCCTGACGGGGCCGTGGATTGTACTTGACGGGTTCCTCGAACAGAACGCTCCCGCTGATGATCGACAGATCTTCACCTTTCTCCGAGGTGTAATCGTGGACAGCGTAGAAGTCGACCGTCTGTGTACGGTGTTCACCGGTCTCGAATACCCAGGCAATGATGCCATTCCGGAGGAGCCAAGCTACTACTACACCTACGCGGGCGAAATGCCTTTCGCTTCGATTCCGGGACTGCCTGTCACTGGTGAGCAAGAGGGCGACCGCACCGAATACATGGTGTCCGCTGATAGGTGGTCCAACGATGGCGTCGCGGTCGACATCCCAGTGCAGAAGTACAACTGGGAGAGCTACCACAGCGTGGTGAACCAGAATAGCGGTGCGTGCCTGCCCTCTAAGCGGCTCTGTGAGGCATTGAGTCTCAGGTACCGCGCCAATAAATGGGACTTGCACGATGCTGCGGGCGTCGCGTCTCTGTACCGCGAGGTCGGCGAGTACGGCTCGCAGATTAGTGGCTCTTTCAGCTATCTGCGTCGTGATCTTCTTGACAGCTACTTGACGCAGTCCGGCAAGGCGCTGGTGTGGCTCATGTGGGGAGAGCGAGGCATCCATCATCGGTCAGCCGAGGCGCACAATGTGCACGAGTACTACGCGAACCACCAGCATATTCACAAGCGTACTCACGTTTATCAGCCTGCTTCGAGAACTCAATCTTAGGTCGAATCAGGGTAAGCGATCCACTATCGCCGTCTACTCAACGACGCTCTGAGCGAGGAGCATACACGTGTCCACTTAAAATTAAGTGGACACGATCCTCCCGGTCGGGAAGCGGACAGACAAGATGACTTCACCGGGGGCTTACATTCTGGGGCGCAAAACAGGCATTTCAAACTTTTCCGCCAATTCATTTGTGTGATTCACGGACATCGTTTCAACTAATATGGGACGATGGAGCGCGAAATCTCGATGCGATTACGTTGGGTGCGCATGTATCACGAGACCGGCAACGCCGGTCTCGTGTGCACGCGTTGTGGCATCTCCAGGCCGACGCTTCGCAAGTGGCTGCGCCGCTACCAGGAGGCGGGAGAAGAAGGTCTTCGCTCTCAAAGCCGTCGCCCTCTGACCAGCCCGAATCGAAAGGTCTCTGACGCTGATCGGGCAACGATTCTTCGCCTGCGGGCCGAGCGCAAGGGGGCACGGCGGATTCAGAACGAATTGCGTCTGAACGAACAAAGAGAACTGTCCCTTGCGACCATTCACAAGGTCCTGTGCGAAGCGTCGGTGAAGCCGTTGGTTCGCCCCAGGAGGCCGGCACAACCGAGGCGCTACAGCCGTCCAGTTCCCGGAGACCGCGTCCAGATGGACACGATGAAGATTGCACGAGGCGTCTACCAGTACACGGCCATCGACGACTGTTCACGCTTTCGTGTGCTGGCCGTCTACCCCCGTAGAAATGCCCGAAATACGCTGTTTTTCCTTGATCGCGTCATCGAGGAGATGCCGTTTCCGATTCAACGTATCCAGACCGATCGCGGCGGTGAGTTCTTCGCTGAATCCGTGCAGCGGCGCCTGATGAACGAGTGCATTAAATTCCGGCCAATTCCACCACGCTCGCCGCACCTCAATGGCAAAGTTGAACGTTCGCAGCTTACTGACCTGAACGAATTCTGGTTGCACCATGCCCCGACAGAGCGGGCAATCGACTTGCGAATCGAAGAGTGGCAGTTCGACTACAACTGGCGTCGGCCACACGGCTCACTCGGTGGAAAGACTCCGGTTGACCGCATTGCGGAGCTGGGTGAAATCACACCTCTCGCGGAAGCGGTGGAAGGTGCGTACGACGAGCGGAAAGAGCGAATTCGGCACCGCGAATGGCGGGTCGACAAAATCCTCGGCGAACATCATCGGCGCGCGTCGGAACCCGTGTTCCCTACGGGCGCCACGGGTTCCGACGCGCCAAAGAAACGGCCTTCAAAAAAGTGAAACAATGTCTGCGAATCGCACAATTCAGTCGAGCGTAGCAAACAATAAATTGAGGCCTTCAGACAAAAGCGGATGCGCGATAATCGAGTCACGAACCGCTCGGTAGGATAGGCCTCCAAGCATCGCCATCTGGACAGCGGTCGTCACATCGCCAGCACCTGCACCGACCATCGTAAAACCGAGGATTCGATCAGTCTCGGGGTGAATCAGCGCCTTCATGAAACCGCGCGTGTTCCCGTTCGTACGGGCCCGAGGAACCGCCGCCATGGGCAGCTTCGCGACACGTACTAAGATCCCCTCGGCCCTGGCATCGGCCTCGTTCAGGCCGACACGACCCAGTTCCGGATCAATGAAGAGTGCGTACGGGATCGTACGATTAGCGGTACTGACGGAACGCCCCTCGATGCCGGCCTTTAGCACCCGATAGTCATCAAACGACGCATGAGTGAACATCGGCGTACCCGCGATCTCGCCAATTGCCCATGTGCGCGGGGCTGTAGTCGCCAGCTTTTCGTCGACCTTGATGATCCCGCGCCCATCCACCTCCACACCCGCAAGGTCGAGACCAATAGCATCAGTCTGTGGCTTGCGACCAGTAGTGACCAGCAAGTGTGATCCCTCGACGACACGGCCGTCAGCAAGCTCGATGGTAACGTGCTGGCCACTTATCCCGCGAACGTTCACAATTCTGGATTGGAGTTCGAGCTTGATTCCGTCAGCCTCGAGCGCTTGCTGGATTTCTCTGCTGACATCCTCGTCTTCTCGCATCGCGACACGCGGCGCATCGTGGATCAGCGTGACAGCGCTCCCGAGCCGACGAAAGGCCTGGGACATTTCCAGACCGATGTAACCTCCACCAATCACAATGACGTGCTCAGGAAGTTTGTCGAGGCGGAGTGCTTCGACGTGGGTCAGCGGCTGCGCGTCGCGCAAGCCGGGCACGTCCGGAATCTGAGCAACCGTACCCGTATTGATGTAAACGTTCTCGCCTTCGTAGATTGCTTCGCTTCCGTCTTCTGTGCGGACGCTGATCGTACGAGGTGCAATGAAGCGACCGGTGCCGGTGATCAGATCCAGGCCGGACTTTTCGAAGGCCGCACGATTGATCTTCACCATGCCGTCGACGACATCGCGCACATTTTCCGACACGTTCGCCATATCGGCCATGATCGATGCATCACCGGCCGCTTCGCGCCATCCGTGAACCTGCCGAGCGTTTTGAATCAACGTTTTGCTCGGAATGCAGGCGACATTGATGCACGACCCGCCGATCATTCCGCGCTCGATGAGCGCTACGCGCCTCCCCTGGCGCGCCATATCCATCGCGAGAGTTTTCCCTCCCTTCCCGCCACCGAGAAAGAGATATTCGTAGTGCTTTACGTTAGACATTATCAACTCCGAAAGTTGCCCGTCCGATTGATCGTGTGCGACTCGAAGCAAGCACGAGCCCCCCTTAACGAGATGACCTCATACATCGGTGTCCACGAAGAGGAACTCTCTCGCACTCACAAGTCGTGACGGCAAATTATTTTGGATACCGGAATAAAATCACGAGTTACGATTTCCTTTATCTGCATCCTTCGACACTCTATATCCAATCGCATGGTTGAGATATCGTCGAAAGGAAGCAGCCAGTGTTTACGTTGGTTTCGCATCGTACATACCAAGGTATAAGCCCGCCAGCGATCGCTTCGATCCACACCCGCAGCGTACAGGCCGGCCTCAGTCTAGTCGCTTCGATCATCGACCCATGTCTAGCGCGCAGTCGTTATTCGGCTTGTTGGGTCGTTACTCGTCAGATACGTACAATCCGAGAATCGAAGAGGATGCGTCACGCTCATACGCTCATAACATAGCTGACGTCCTGCCGCCCATGTGATGGCACGACTCCGCGTCAAGCTCCACACGTTCCACGCCTTGTACCCTTCGCTCCTGCATCCGTCGTTCCAACAGTACGGGAGTCCGACGCACAAATCGAGCCGTCAGTGATCGCCGGCGACTCATCGACACATTCAAGTAAGCCATGCAGCACGCTGCGATTTCGACCATCAAGCCAACATTAATACACGGCAAGGATTGGAACGATGCCTGCGTTGCCGATGTGGTCGAAAGCGCCCTAAGGAAAATCATACTAAGCAGCAAAGATCGCAAACCAATGTGCACCAAGATCCAGTAAAATCCACTGGCCTCACGATTGTTGCACGGTCTGGTTGCCGTCCTTAAGGACTCGAACGTCGTGCCCTATTGTTCACCATGGCACATACTTTATTGGTGTGCTACCAGCAGACAGCGACTCTATCTTATGTATGGCCCAGCACATCCCCGCATGACAATCGCCCATCAGGCCCCCGATTCTCTGAACACGGATTCAGTCTGAGAATGTGGTAACAAGGATTACATACAGGCATCCGTTCTCGATCGGATCAAGAGGCACGCCGATACCGCGTTACCGAGTCTGTTGCAACAACCGACATACGACATCTTATTCGACCCTCGGGAGCACCACTTGGAATTGAACGCTACGGGAATATCCGATTCCTTGCCCGTGATTACCACGGTCGATGCAGCCAGAGCCGATCGCATTTTCAAGCGACTCGCGCTGCGAGTTCTGCCGATCTTTATGTTTGCGTATCTTGCATCCTATATTGATCGCGTCAACGTAAGTTTCGCTAAACTTCAGCTTAGCCAGGACCTGGGCTTTACCGATGCCGTTTTCGGTTTTGGTGCGGGCACATTCGCGTTGGGCTATGTACTATTTGAAGTTCCGAGCAACATGCTATTACAAAAGGTCGGCGCAAAACGATGGCTGACACGCATTATATTGGCGTGGGCGATTGTCTCGGCTCTAACCACACTGATTGCCACACCCAAGCAGTTCTACGTCATGCGTTACCTCCTCGGAGTAACGGAGGCCGGCCTCGTTCCGGGTGTCGTATATTATATTTCTCAGTCGTTCCCGCGCTTCCACAGAGCACGAATTTTGTCCATATTCTATACGGCACTCCCAATGGCCGGCCTGATTGGATCCCCCATGAGTGGATTCATCATGGAATATCTCGATAGTCTTCTGAGCCTCGCCGGCTGGAAGTGGATGTTGATCATCGAGGCGATTCCAGCCTTCGTCGCCGCAATCATGTGCTGGAAATATCTGGAAGACGACGTCACCCAAGGAAACCACCAATCCGAATCAGATCGTAACTACCTTATTAGCGCGCTTGAAGAGGACAAGTCAATAGCCGCATCAATAAATCAGAACAACATCTTTTCAAGCAAGATTTTCTGGATTTTTGGAATTATTTATTTTCTCGATGTTTTTGGAATTTACGGCTACACACTCTGGGCGCCGACCATCATCAAATCGTTCGGTGTAGAGCGTAATTCCTTGATCGGGCTCCTCGCCGCGCTGCCCAATGCGGTTGCCGTTATCGTAATGATAATTGCCGGTCGGAAGGCCGATAGTCGCAGGGAGCGCAGGCTGCTCGTCGCCGCATTATTCCTGATGGCCGCCGCAGGTCTGACTCTCGCACTTGTCTGGCACGGCACGCTTTGGCTGAGCATTGCGGCGCTCTGTATTGCCAATGCGGGATTATTGTCCATCCCCCCGATATTCTGGGGTATGCCAACTGCCGTCCTCTCCCCCCGCAATGCCGCGAGCGGCATCGCGTGGATCAGCGCAATAGGCAATATAGGCGGCTTCTTCGGCCCCTATGTCGTGGGCCTATTGAAACAGTCCTCGGGCAGCTTCGTACCGGCGATCTATTGCATCATCGCGTGCCTTCTATTCGGGCTAATTCTCACACTCTTATTACCGAAGCACTTGGTCAATCGCTAGGAAATAAGGCCCGCTCCGCAGGCGGGCTCAACTCCGAAACACCGCGCAACCGCGCTACGTTTCCACATTATCATCGCCTATGTGAATTTGAATCATGCCGCCTAGCGGCGTGAATGATCGACAAGCGATATCCGGCACGCGGCGTGTCGACTTAGTCGTCAGCGGGAGCAATACCCAGCAGTTTTGCCCCGAGCACCAACTCGGCCAGCGAGCGAACTTCCATCTTGCGCATCGCATTCCCGCGATGAATCTTGACGGTGATCTCGCTCAAATCCATTTCCGCAGCTATCTGTTTGTTCAATAACCCCCGCACGACGAAGCCCATGACTTCCCGCTCACGCGGGGTCAGCGATTCATAGCGACGTCTCACCTCCGCAACCCGTCCATCCGTCCTGCGACGAGCCTCGTGTTTCAGTAGCGCCCCCTCCACTGCGTCCAACATTTCCTGATCGCGAAACGGCTTCGAAAGAAAATCCAGCGCACCATTCTTCATCGCCTTGACCGACATGGCAACGTCACCATGCGCCGTGATAAAGATGATAGGCAACCCCATGTCGCCGGCAACGATCTGTTCCTGCAACACGAGCCCGCTCTGCCCCTTGAGCCGCACATCGAGAATAAGGCAACTGGATACGTCCGGCTTGTCGAAGGCGAGGAATTCTTGCGCCGAACTGAATAGCTCGACTCGCAGCCCAACAGACCGAAGCAACATGCCGAGCGCCGACCGCATGGAATCGTCGTCGTCGACAACATAAGCGATCGATTGCTTCACTACCTGTGGTGTCGCCTCACTCATGGACACCCCCACCGTTAATGGGCAAAACAAACCACATGGTCGCACCGTTATTCCCCCGGGATTCAGCCCAGATACGGCCACCATGCGCCTCGACAATCGATCGGCAAATCGACAGCCCCATACCCATCCCCTCCTTTTTAGTTGTGAAAAATGGCGTGAACAACATACTCGCATCTGCTTCGCTAATGCCGTGCCCGGAATCCTCGATCGCAATGAGCGTCTTGTCGCCCTCGTATCGCTGAACTGAAACACTCAGCCTTCGCGTGCGATCCGTCACAACGGCCATCGCTTGAATTGCATTCATCAGCAGGTTGATGACGACTTGCTGAATTTGCACTCGATCGCCAGTAATCCAGAGCACCGACTGAGAAAACGACAGCGACACTTCGGCCTGGTGACTTTGCAGTTCTCGTCGCACCAGATCCACCGACTGTTCGATCACGGCAACGAGGTCGATTGACATCATATCCGGATCCCGCCGTTGCGCCATCGAGCGGATCTGATGAATGACCTGCGTCGCACGCCTCGCATCGTGAGTCATTTGCCCGAGCGCGTACTGAACCTCGGTGAAGTCGGGAGGCGAGCGCTTGAGCCAACGCATGCCCGCCTCGCCCGCCGTCACGATTGCGGCAAGCGGCTGCGTGACCTCATGTGCGATCGATGCGGCAAGTTCACCAAGCATCGTCAGGCGAGTCACGTGAGCAAGCTCCGCCCTAGAGCGCTCAAGAGCCTGCTCCGCGAGCCTGCGCTCTTCAATGTCCGTATTGACGCCGTACCATCGAACGATCTCGCCATTAGCGTCACGCATCGGTGCCGCGCCGATCATCATGCACCGATAGTCACCGTTGCCCAACCGCACACGCACGGTCACTTCAAAGCTACTTCCGGTGGAAATTCCTTGACGCCAAGCGGCTTCCAGCACGCCGATATCTTCGGCATGGATAATGTCGCGCCAGACGTCCTTGTCACTGGCAACCTTGACGCCGTAATCCGACCAACGGCGGTTCAAATAAACGATGCGACCGTCGTTGGATGTACTCCAAACCATGCTCGGAATAGCATCGATCGTCGCGATCAACTCTTCCTTCTGCTGCCGCAATTCGGCTTCCAGGAATCTCGCTTGAGTGACATCGCTGTCAGTTGAAAGAACCGCAACGGGTTCGCCCGATTTATCTCTCGATATCGTCCAGCGACTGGAGATGATGATTCTCGCGCGGTTCTTGCAGATTCGCGTGAACTCCCCCTGCCAGCTACCATCCTCTATGGCTCTGCTTAACAGATCGGCCGCCGGCAGTTGCGATTCCGTGGCAGTGAGTTCATGGAACGCCTTGCCCGCTGCTTCGGCTGCGCTCCAGCCGTAAAGACGCTCGGCCCCGCGGCTCCAAAAACTGATAAGACCGTCCAGTCCGCACACGACGACCGCATCGTGAGTAAGGTTGAGCAGATCGATCTGCTTCTGGAGGGTGAGTCGATTGCTCTGGTTGCGCAGCGCCAAAGCAGACACCGTTACGATGGCTAGCACGCTCAGCCCGCAACGCGCCAGGGAACTGATCGCCGTTTGATCGCTTTGTGCAAGCAGAAAACCCAGGACAGTCATGGAAACGCATGACCATGCCACTACAACGGTCACGGCCTGGGACGCGACCGACGCGACCAGTAGTATCACGACAACGTAAAGAACAGCCACCGCAACATCGATTGGCGTGAATGCATCGGCGATAAAGATACAAACGGCGAGGAGCGTAGCAATGAGGTAGACGACCCGCTGTCTTCTCTCCAAGACATCTTCCTCATTGTCGCTGAATTTCGCGGCCCTCATGTTCGCATCAGAGCGCGACGCAAATCCCGCACTTACGGTGCTGCTTTCGCTCCTGCGACGATCATCATCCATATGACCTTTTGCTTCAAAACGATATCCTGAGGATCAACTTCATGCACTCGGTGAGGCGATGTCGTCGAGGCGAAGTTCGATCTGAACCGGATCAACAGGTTTGCTGAAAACGCAAATCGCGCCAAGCCTCATCGCCTGCCTGTGAGTGGCTTCGGATGGAAACGAGGTAATGAAAATGACAGGAGGAGCTACGCCTCTTTCAAGCAGCATCTCGTACATTTCCAACCCCGAGATACCGGGCATTTGCACGTCCGAAATGATACACGCAACGTCCGCGATTCGTTCTGCACTCAGGAACTCTTCCCCCGATTCGTAGGTTCTGACTTCCCACCCGAGCGAACGCACAAGACTGCCGGTTGCTCTACGAACTGATTGATCGTCGTCGATAATTGAAACTACTGATTGATTTGCCATAAGAGCAACGTTCCTTACCTCCATGCATTAAGGATGGCGCAAATTCGGCGCCCAGCGTCGATGCCCCATGCGAATGGTAGTTCGCGGTCGAGATCACGGTAACTATACGTATGTATGAGCGCTACCCTCGGCGTTATCCGATGAAACGATGAGGTGGCGCAGAAGCCGCCGACGGCCGCCCGCAAGGCGGTCAGCCTCTCACGGCACACGAGATCAACACCCGTCACAATCCATCCGGCCTCAACGCTTGCCCATGTCCATCACATACGATGCACCAATGCGTCGTGGCCAACATGCCGAATGGGCAACGCACCGATATGGCTCATGCCGACAACCCTACGAAGGGGCGCATCAAATGATTCAGCCTGCGCCGATATCTGCACCCGCGAATCCTCCGCACCCTGCCGCTGAAGTTGTTCCTGGATCCAATCAAGAAACGCCCTGACGGACATGGGAACATGCTTTCGATCGCTATAGAGAACCGAGATCGGCTGCGGCGGAGGAGAGTTCTCTTCGAGGATGCTTACCAGTCGACCGGCGGAAATTTCTTCTGATACCATTCGCTCGCAAACTTGAACGACTCCGACTCCGCCGACCGCATAACGAATTGCGGATCCGGCATCGTTTACAGAGATGCGCTCGGGGAACTTCAGACGCACCTCCTCTCCTCCGACCATGTATCGAAATTCGCGCGTCGGCCCGAAGCGTCGTGGCGTGTAATGAATTATCTCGTGATCTCGCAGCCCTTCCGGATCCCGCGGTATCCCATGCCGCGCGAGATACGAAGGGCTCGCAACCGTCAGCGCGTGAAAGCTACCGACGCGCCGACTGCGGAGAGACGAATCCGCGAGTTGGCCAACCACGACAGCGCAGTCGACGCCGTTGGCAATCAAACCGTCCGGATCGCCTCCGACGTTGATGCGCAGCGCCACCTCCGGGAATGCCGCCTTGAATTCCGGGACAAAAGGCAGAATCGCGTGGGCCACTTCCTGGTCGACGTCCACAGTCAGGTGGCCGCGTGCAATCTTACCCGTCCCACTGAGCTGCTCCTTCATTTCGCAAATTTCGCTCAGTATCCTCTCGCAATGCTCGAAATACTGACTGCCTTCTGCCGTCAATCGAATACAGCGAGTGGAGCGCTGCATTAATGTCACGCCGAGGTGGGCTTCCAGTTGGCGAACAAGGGTGCTGGCCGATCCAGCGCTCATACCGGCAATTTCAGCCGCCGCTGTAAAGCTGCCGACGCGCGCGATGTGAGTGAAGATCGACATTGCCTGCAGGATTCGGTCCATACTTTTCTCCTGGATTCGTGAGTGAAGAAACACGAATCCAGTCTATGGAACAGCGGCCGTTCACTCCATTACCTCGCGGGAGTCAATGTCACATACGATGGTGTTAAGTCGTTAATTCATTGTCGCGCGAAAGCGCCACCCGGCTTCGGTCCGACATCCGTCTGCCAACGTGACGTGTATCCGCACCACGTCACAACCCATCGCGAGACGCGAGACCTTGCCCCGGCGTGGAGTTTGACAAGGTAAGACGAGCGCAATGAGTGGTGGCGCGAACAATTGCGTGCAGCGAAATCTATCGAATACCTGCGTGGACGGCCGGACGACATCCACGCGCGCTCACGACGTCGAAAACAGCCACAGCGGGTCTTCGCTCGCGATGCCCGCGGACAGCAAGTCCAGCCCGAGTTTGAGGCTGTGCGTCAGGTGCGATTTCGCCGAGCAGCGGCTCCAGGTTCCCGCAACCAAATGAACCTGTCTTGAACTGAATACCTGCCAGGCGTGCAGCCGGGTTCGCTCCCGTGGACCCGGTCTCGAATACAACGATGTCGTTTTTGAACGACATCACTGGCAAAAGCAAACGTTGTTCAATTCCGAGTCTCGATGCCGATATTCAGATTGTTGGTTACCGACGTGACACCGACGACTTGGCGCGCACTCGCTTCTGCGAGCTGAATCTGAGCTTCCTCATCGACGTGGCCGATCAGCGTCACGACGCCGTGTCGAGCAAGCACGGTAATGTCTGACGACGCAAGGTGCGGCGTAGCCGACAGAGCGCGCCGCACCTTCTTGGCCAATAGGCGGTCCGCTGCACGCTGTTCTTTCCGAGGATTTGCCGCATGCGCAGTGCCCGTCACGACAGCCGGAACGTAGCCCGTATCCGGACCTCTCTCTGCAGATGCGTTGACGCAAAATGCCAGGCAAGTGATCGCGAGAATTGAGGTAAATGTATTTTTCATGCTGGTTCCCTAGTTTCGACAATGGATAGACAAATCAGCCTTCGAGCTTCCTAGTGCTTTCTCGCTGACCACGTGAATCATAAGATTCGTTGCTCACGATTTATATACGTCCACGCCGAAAACTCAATTCGTCAACAACCAAACCAGCGTCGATAGTCGATTGCCCCCAACCATCCTCTCTCACGGATATACGAAGGTATATATCACACAATTCTTTAGGATGTGTTCAACAGAACATTTGCGCAATAGTTAATCACAATCCTTATTGGTACCTTGCCATATCCCAACATCTTGTCAGGCATGGGAATGAAATCCACAAAGACCATATTCCGCATATACGAAATTTGGTTACTCATTGCACTCACGCTGTTCTTCTGCGTTGAATCTCTGCTCGACGCGATCTATATGCAGGATGAGAGTGAACTCGCTCCCATGATTGTCGCGCGCGCAATCTGGCTTGCGCTGATCATCGGCGCGTTTTCCAGGTATGTAGTTGCGATTCGAATCCTTGCATTCGTATGCGGAATCAGCGCCATTACCGTTGTTTTTTCACTGCCATGCTTGGCGACGATCTCTCCCGTCCTCGCTGGCGCGCTGTGTGTTGGCGTGGTAATCAAAGCGTCCACCGGAATCTACATGCTGCATCAGATCAGTAATCCCGATTCGTTCGGTGCACAATCGCTCGACGCCCACAGAACACCACACTAACGAAGCACTGATTCGCCTAGCTTGATAGTCATCCCCGACGCAGCCGAGAGCGTTGTCGGAGATTTTTTACGGAACATGCCCACGACGACGAAACGGCAAGCCAATTTTTGCGCAAACGGAATACGTGTGACTCGGTGTCCGCGTTTCCTCGGGCGGGTGTAAAAACTCGATCCGTGGTCGAGATTGCTGACGGCAACCGAGCCGTACTACCCGAAATGGGGCCGCCGCCCGTTGATCAGCCTATAGAGAACGACTCGAATTCTACCGGCGTATAGGATGTTGCTGATGGCAACGGTCCGGCCGAACTGCTCAACGATATACGACGGGCTATTCGATATTCTCGGCCGTGATTGGGCCAACCTGCGGTCGACGTGATCACCCCACCCGGCTGCCGCGAATGGTAGAAGTCCCGCGGCCGCCATCGCCTCCCCGGAGAGTAGAAGCACTGTGCATCCCCGAATTCTCTCGCGGGCAACCGCTTGCGGACATGGCACACCGACTCGCATGAGACCGACGCCGCCTACGAAGCGGACATGCTGAATTGCGTACAGGATCTCGTCCGCCTGCAATCCATTAGCATTGCGTACGATCATTATGTCTCGTGACCGGCCCCGTCGATCTCGGTCAACGGGAATGCCGATCACATCAGGGCGCCTTACAGTGACTCAGCCATTCAGTGGTTGTTCGCCGTCTCCTTACGGAGTTTCGCCACGTCCGCCGCCTGCACGGCCGGCGCACCGTTGTTCCAGCCGGCGCGCGTAAACGTCAGCACGTCGGCGATCTGCTGGTCGTTCAGCTGGTTCGAGAACGCCGGCATCGGATACGCGGACGGCACACCGCCGATCACGAGCGTGTCGCTGCCGTTCAGCGTCACGTTGATCAGCGACGATGCATCGGCTTCGAGCACGTTCGGATTGCCGGCGAGCGGCGCGAGCAGCGGCGCATAGCCGCGCCCGTCCGCACCGTGGCAATGCAAGCAGTAAGCGTTATACACCTTCGCGCCCGGATCGGCTGCCGGCCGGCCCAGCGCCACCTGCGTCGGCTTCGGATCATAACTGTACGGCGGCGCGCCCGTGCCGCCTGCGGCCGGCAACGATTTCAAGTATCGGGACATCGCGGCCAGATCGTCGTCGGTCAACGCCTGCGTGCTGTGGTTGATCACGCTGACCATCGAGCCGAACGCGGTTGCGTGACGGTTCGCGCCGCTCTTCAGGAATTGCGCGATATCGGCCTCGCTCCAGCGGCCGAGCCCCGTATTGTGCTCGCCGGTCAGGTTCGATGCGAACCAGTTGTCGATCGGCGCACCCGACAGGAACGCCGCGCCGCCTTCGTCGAGCGCCTTCTCCTGGAAGCCGACGCCGCGCGGCGTGTGGCACGACCCGCAGTGCCCAAGCCCCTGCACGAGATACGCACCGCGATTCCAGACCGCATCCTTGCCCGGCTTCTCCGCGTAAACCTTCGTATCGAGAAACACCATGTTCCACAGCTTCAGCGGCCAGCGCATGTTGAGCGGCCACGGGATGTCGGACGGCCGGTTCGCCTGCTTCACCGGTTCGACGCCGTGCATGAAGTACGCATACAGCGCCTTCACGTCGTCGTCCTTCAGCTTCGCGTACGATGGATACGGCATCGCCGGATACAGGTTGTGGCCGTCCTTCGCGACGCCCTTGCGCAGCGCGCCCGCGAACTCGGCTTCCGTATAGCCGCCGATGCCCGTCTCCGGATCGGGCGTGATGTTGGTCGTGTAGATCGCGCCCATCGGCGTGACCATCTTCAGGCCGCCCGCGAACGGCGTACCGCGCGGCGCGGTGTGGCACGCAACGCAGTCGCCGGCTTTCGCGAGATAGGCGCCGCGCGCGACGAGCGCGCTGTCGGTCGGTGCCGTTTCCGCGGCATGCGCGGTCGTGCCGGCCAGCAGCACGGACAATGCAAGCAGCGATGCGCTGAGCGTGTTCAGGGTGAGGTTTCGCATGGTCGTCCCCTCCCTCAAGCCGTCTTCAGCTGGTTGCCGACCGGCAGCTTGCGCAGCCGCGTGCCGGTCGCCGCGAAGATCGCGTTCGACAGCGCCGCCGCCGTCGCCGCCGTGCCCGGCTCGCCGATCCCGCCCGGCGCTTCGCCGCTCTTGACCAGATGGACCTCGATCGGCGGCGTCTCGTTGATCCGCATCATCCGGTAGTCGGTAAAGTTGCTCTGCATCACGCGGCCGTCCTCGATCGTGATCTCGCCGTACAGCGCGCCCGTGATCCCGAAGATGATGCCGCCCTGCACCTGCGCCTCGATCGTGTTCGGATTGACGACCATCCCGCAATCGACCGCGCACACGGCGCGCTTGACCTGCACCTCGCCGCCGTCCACCGCGACGTCGATGACGATCGAGAAGAAGCTGCCGAACGCGTGCATCACCGACACGCCCCGCCCCTGCCCCTTCGGCAACGACGCGCCCCAGCCGGCGGCCTTCGTCGCGACGTCGAGCACGTTGCGTGCGCGCGGCGTCTTGTCGAGCAGCGCGCGGCGATATTGCACGGGGTCGGTCTTGGTCTGCGCGGCGAGTTCGTCGATGAAGCTCTCGACGACGAACGTGCCCCGGGTCGGCCCGACGCCGCGCCAGAACGCGGTCGGCACGTGGCGCGGCTCCTGGCGCACGTAGTCGACGAGCTGGTTCGGCAGGTCGTACGGCAGTTCGGCCGCGACCTCGACCGCGTCGGGATCGACGCCGTTCTGGAATGCGGGCGGCGCGAAGCGTGCCATGATCGACGAACCGACGATTCGGTGCTGCCATGCGACGGGCTTGCCGTTCGCGTCGAGGCCGGCCGAAATCTTGTCGTAGTAGCACGGCCGGTACATGTCGTGCTGAACGTCTTCCTCGCGCGTCCAGATCACCTTCACCGGCGCGTTGACCTGCTTGCCGACCTTCACGGCCTGGCCGATCATGTCGGTCTCGAGCCGACGCCCGAAGCCGCCGCCGAGCAGATGGTTGTGCACGACGATCTTGTCGGGCGACAGGCCCGTGAGTTGCTGCGCGGTGTCAACCGCGCGCGTCGGCACCTGCGTGCCGACCCAGATCTCGCAGCCGTCGCCGCGCACGTGCACCGTGCAGTTCACCGGCTCCATCGTCGCGTGCGCGAGCAACGGCTGTTCGTAGACGGCGTCGACACGCGTCTTCGCGTTCGCGAATGCCTTGCCGACGTCCCCTTCCTTGCGTGCGACCGCGCCCTTGCCGTTCGCCGCCGCCTGCGCGAGATCCGCGAACAGATCCTTGGTCGACACCTTCGCGCCCGCGCCCTCGTTCCACTTCACGACGAGTGCCGATGCGCCGCGCTTCGCGGCCCACGTATGATCGCCGACCACCGCGACCGCGTTGTCGACGCGCACGACCTGGCGCACGCCGGGAATCTTTTTCGCGACCGTATCGTCGACGCTCGCGACCGTGCCGCCGAATACCGGGCTGTTCACGATCACCGCGTACAGCATGCCGGGCAGGCGCACGTCGAGCCCGAACTGCGCGGTGCCGTCGACCTTCTCCGGCGAGTCGAGGCGCTTCGCGGGCGTGCCGATCAGCTTGAAATCCTCGGGCTTCTTCAGGACGACGTCCTTCGGCACCGGCAGTTTCGCCGCGGCGTCGGCCAACTGGCCGTACGATGCGCGCCGGCCGCTGGGCGGATGCTGTACTTCGCCGTTCGCCGCGCGGCAGGTGGCCGGATCGACGTTCCATTGTTTCGCGGCCGCCGAAACCAGCAGCGTGCGCGCGGTGGCGCCCGCGCGGCGCATCGGTTCCCACGCGTAGCGCACCGACGTCGAGCCGCCGGTGAGCTGGCCGCCGAGCAGCGGATCCATGAACAGTTTCTCGTTCGGCGGCGCGTGGTCGAGCGTCACGTTCGACAGCGGCACTTCGAGCTCCTCGGCGATCAGCATCGGCAGCGCCGTATAGACACCCTGCCCCATCTCGACTTTCGGCATCACCAGCGTGACCTTGCCGGCACGGTCGATCTGCACGAACGCGTTCGGCGCGAACACGCCGGGCTGCGCCGGTTCGGCCGCGTCACCGCCGATCACCGAGCGCCGCGCATCGTCGCCCGCCGCCGGCAGGCTGAAGCCGAGCAGCAATCCGCCGCCGGCCGCCGCGCCAAGCGACATGCCGAGTTTGAGGAACGAACGGCGCGACACGCCCGCGCCGGCCCGACCTGCTTCGATCAATCCTCGCGACATGTCAGGCCTCCTTCGCGGCTTGCTTCACGGCCGCGCGAATCCGGTTGTACGTGCCGCAGCGGCAGATATTGCCGGCCATCGCCGCGTCGATGTCGGCGTCGCTCGGGTTGGGGTTCGACGCGATCAGCGCGGTGGCCGCCATCACCTGCCCCGACTGGCAGTAGCCGCACTGGACGACGTCGAGCTCGCGCCATGCCTGCTGGACCTTGTGGCCGGCCGGCGTCGCGCCGACGGCTTCGATCGTCGTGATCTTGCGGCCCGCGACGGCCGCGACCGGCAGGACGCACGAGCGCGCGGCGACGCCGTCGAGATGCACGGTGCACGCGCCGCATTGCGCGATCCCGCAGCCGAATTTCGTGCCGGTGAGGCCGACGACGTCGCGCAGCACCCAGAGCAAGGGCATGTCGTCGGGGGCGTCGACCGTGCGGGTTTCGCCGTTGATGTTGAGGTTTACCATTCAGCCTCCAGGGCCGGTAATTGGGGAAGCGCCGCCGGCGCGCGCCTCTGTTGCTGCCACTGAGCGAGCCATCACTGCACGGCACGCTCCGAATAAGCCTGGCGTCCGCACTATATGTGCGTCAATACCACGACGCGCGACGCCACCGGCGAATATTTCGCGTATCACATACCCGGCGCGGACAGCCGCTGAAGCAGCAATGCCGGATCGCATCGATTCAGTCCGACATTGCCTGGCAAGCGCGTCCGCAGCGGTCAAGCAACCTCCGCGAGGGTGCGGACAATCTCATTGACGCTGCTCGCGCCGTCGACCATAACCACCCGCGATTGGCGCGAATATCATGCCGAAAATCCGCCACCGCCCATAGTCTCTACAACGACATTTACGGCTAGGATTTCGGACAAGCGGACGGGGCGCCCCCAACTTGGCCGACTCCGCTCGCTCCGCTTCTGGCCCGGTAACCTTGTCACACCGGGACTACATACCCACGTATAGTGGGACTCCCGCCTCGGACGTCGTACACTTTGCTCTCGAGTCAAGCAATGTTCCTCCCAGCGCGATCGACATCCGTATTTCGCACACTGTCCAGAATTCTCTTTCTACTTCAGCCATGCACGTGCGTTCAAATGATGATGGTAAGCAAGGCGATACCAACCCACTGTCCAGCCCGGTTGCGATTGGTGACACCGATTACCAACGGGAGCGATACCCATTACTCACCGAAGCGGAAATACACCGAATCACGCGATTCGGTGAAATCCGCGAGTGGAACGACGGCGATCAGATCTTCCGTGTGGGCGAGCCGGGCTTCGGTATGTTCGTCATCCTTTCGGGCTCGATTCGCGTCACTCGCCGGGATGCACTGAACCGACAGATTGTTGTCAAAGAACTGGGGGATCATCATTTCGTCGCCGAGGTTGGCCAGATATCAGGAGCGAGATGCCTGGTTGACGGCGATGCCGCTGGCAACGTCCGCGCACTTCAAGTTACACCGGCCAGGCTGCGCGCATTGTTGATCGCAGAAGCAGAACTCGGCGAGCGCATCATGAGAGCCTTGATCCTGCGGCGAGCTGGACTCGTCGAAGGCGGCAGCGGCATCATCATCGTCACGGAATCAAATTCGCCGACTCTCAATGCACTTCAGAACTTTCTCACACGGAACAGCATTCCCCACACCGTCGTCGATAGTACGGATCTCGAGATTGCGCGCTACGTCAATCAATACCCCACCGATTCCGCAGACTATCCGCTCATTATCTGCCCGGACGGAAAGGTTCTCTGCGCGCCAACCGAAACCGAACTGGCGACAGCGCTCGACCTCGTTCCCGATTTTGACGAAGCCGAAGTGTTCGATGTCGCGATCGTCGGCTCGGGCCCTGCCGGCCTCGCCACTGCGGTGTATGCAGCATCGGAAGGCCTAGCTGCCGTCATTTTGGATAACCACGCACCAGGCGGACAGGCAGGCGCGAGCGCGCGTATCGAGAACTTCTTCGGTTTCCCGGCTGGTATATCGGGGTATGCACTGACCGCACGCGCATATATCCAGGCTCAGAAATTCGGTGCGCGCGTCGCGATCCCGGTGGATGTCGAAGCCCTGGAATGTGACACATCTCCATTTCGCCTCCGGCTCGGCAATAACGGCGCGGTGCGGGCCCATTCGGTCGTCATAGCTACAGGCGCGGCTTACCGCAAGCCTGCGATCGAAGGGATCGAGCGTTTTCAGGGGCGAGGCGTGTATTACTGGGCCTCGCCGGTAGAAGCCAAACTATGCGCGGGGAAAAATGTCGTGCTTGTCGGCGCCGGAAACTCGGCCGGACAGGCGGCCGTCTATCTGGCATCGCACGCGAAACATGTCAGCATGCTTGTTCGGGGACCGAATCTATCCGACAGCATGTCGCGCTATCTCATCGATCGCATCGAATCACTGGACAACATCGACATTCACTTCAATACGCAGATTGCGTCGTTTCGCGGTGAGGATGAGCTGCAGGAGATCGAGATTACCGGCTCCGACGGAAAGCGCACATCGAAGAAAACCGAGCACGTCTTCCTGTTTATCGGGGCGACACCTAACACCTCGTGGCTTGATGGATGTGGAGTCACCGTCGACACATCTGGCTTTGTGCTAACGGGATCCGACGTTTCCGCACAAGCTGGAGAGCATGAAACCAGTGTCCGTGGCGTATTTTGTGCCGGAGACGTGCGGCATGATTCCACCAAGCGCGTGGCGGCCGCTGTCGGCGATGGAGCAGCGGTCGTCTCGCAGCTTCACAAGTTCCTTGCCAGCATGACCGCATAAAACAGCGTCGATAACGGGCGCGGTAACGGTGACGCCACCATCACTCGAGACAGCGCCCAATGCAACCGGTCCGGCGCTGTCTAGACACACGAATTGTCGAGCGTCATCACCGTGCTCGAGCAACTTTCGCGCCCGTATTCCGGATAGGTGACGGCAATACAAGCAGCCGTCGTGGCCCGTTAACACACGACATTGACTCTTGCAGATACGTTGACTTCGCAACGGGCTCAGCCGCCGATAAGGCACAACACATCGACTTCCGTCTTTCACGCTTTCCATGGAAGCAGAAGCGCAGTACCGTCCGGCAAGAACACGTCACCCGGTCAGATTTCAAGCATCGCCTGGAGAGCGGTCAGATCCAGTTCAACGTGCACGTCGGATTTCGCACGTCCGAGAACGAGGTGCTGTGCCCCTTCAGACTCCGCTGCAAACTGCGTGTTGCCGCGCGAAGCGTCCGTGCCCCAACACGACTGCAATGCGCGCGATTTTCCAATCTCCATCATTGATGGAGCAATCACATTCGCATTCCGCCAACGCAGCTGGATCTCGAGCCAGTCGATGAAAGCACGAATCGACCTCGGAATGTAGCGCTGGCCCACATAAAGGGCAAAGATCTGCAGCGATGTCGGACGATTTTCGGCTAAGAGGCTCACCAAACGCCCATTGGCTATTTCGTTCACTACCATTCGGCCGCACACCTGTGCGATTCCGATACCTTCAACAGCGTACTGAACTGCCGAACGCGCATCACTCACGGAGATCCGCTCGGGAAATTTCAAGCTCACCTCGCCTCCGTCCACGCAATATCTGAAGTCACGCACGGGGCCGAAACGGCGGGGGGAATAATGAATGATGTCGTGGCGATCCAAATCGCCAAGCTCATGCGGAACGCCGCGTCGGGACAGATAGGCCGGGCTCGCGACCGTCACTGCGTTGAAGTCGCCAATGCGTCGCCCGCGGAGCGACGAATCCGGCAGCGGCCCTACCGCGATCGCACAATCGATTCCGTGCTCGACCAGGCCGCCCGGATCGCCACCGATTTCTAGGCGAAGTTCCACTTCCGGAAACGTCAGGCGAAATTCCGGGATCAGCGGCAACACCGTATGAGCGATCTCCTGATCGATGTCCACCGACAAGCGGCCACGCGCCACATCCCGCGCGCCGGCGAGATGAGCCTTCACTTCTTCGATCTCGCCCAGCACCCGCTCGCAGTGCTCAAAATACTGCGCGCCCTCGGTAGTCAAGCGCACGCATCGCGTGGAGCGCTGCAACAAGGTCACGCCGAGATGATTCTCGAGATTGCGTACCAGGCGACTGGCCGTTCCGGCGCTGATGCCAAGCAGTTTTGCCGCTGCCGTGAAGCTTCCCACACGCACGATGTACGTGAAAATCGACATCGCCTGCAGTGTGATTTCCATGGTTTTCTCCGAACGAATTCTGAGGAATGGCAGTATCAAGCCCGTCAAAATCCAATCATCTCCTCACAATCCAATCGGTTTGGAATTTACGTCTGCTGATTCAATGACCGATGACCCATCTTGCTCACCCATCGGCATTTCGGGTCATCGGCAGGTCCCGGGCCGAACTCGGTCATCGCCAGCATCCGGCCCAAGTTCTGCCTTACTTGCGTGTCGTGTTCTCGAAGAAAGCGAGCAGATCCGCATTGACCTGATCGGCGTGCGTGATCGCGATCCCGTGCGATCCGCCCGGATACACCTTCAGCGTCACATTCGGCGCAATCGCGGCCGTCCGGCGCGCCGACGCGTCGATCGGAACGATCTGGTCGTCGTCTCCGTGCAACACCAGTACCGGCACGTTGATCTTTCGAAGATCCTCGGTGTAATCCACTTCCGAGAACTCCCGGATACAGTCGAACTGGCCCTTGATCGAGCCCATCATGCCCTGCGACCAGAACGAATCTATCGTCCCCTGCGAAACCGTCGCACCCTCACGATTGAAGTTGTGGAACGGCACCGCCAGATCCCTGTAAAACTGCGAGCGGTTCTTCACAACACCTTCGCGAATACCGTCGAACACTTCCATCGGCAAGCCGCCCGGGTTCGCTTCCGTCTTCAGCATGATCGGCGGTACCGCACCGATCAGCACCACTTTCGCTACACGTGCCGTGCCGTGACGGCCGATGTAGTGCGTCACCTCGCCGCCACCCGTGGAATGGCCCACCAGCATCGCACCGCGCACGTCAAGGTGATCGAGCAGCGCAGCCAAATCGTCCGCATAGGTATCCATATCATTGCCGTCCCACGGCTGCGCCGAGCGACCATGCCCTCGACGGTCGTGCGCAATGACCCGGTAGCCGCGACGGCCGAAGAACAGCATTTGCGCATCCCATGCATCCGAAGTCAGCGGCCAGCCGTGCGAGAAAACAACGGGCGTGCCATGGCCCCAGTCCTTGTAGAAAATTTCGGTATCGTCACCCGACTTAAAGTAACTCATTGCGCAACTCCAAACTTGTCTTGAATTGAATACATGTTCGGCGTATCGGCGGACGGCGCGTAACGGCATCGGACCATGACACGCCATCCGACCGTACTTCCGTTAATTGTGCTTGATATCGAAACGATCGGCGTTCATCACCTTCGTCCACGCGGCAACGAAGTCACGCACGAACTTCTGCTGCGAATCCTCGCTGCCGTACACTTCCGACAGCGCGCGCAGTTGCGAATGCGAACCGAACACCAGGTCGACACGCGAGGCCAGCCACTTGAGCTCGCCCGTCGCACGATCCCGACCTTCATAGGCTTCGTTGGCCTCCGAGGTCGGCTTCCACTCCGTGCCCATGTCGAGCAGATTGCGGAAAAAGTCGTTGGTCAGCACTTCGCGACGGTCCGTGAACACGCCGTGCTTCGAATCGCCCACGTTCGTGCCGAGCACGCGCAGGCCACCGATCAGCACCGTCATCTCCGGCGCCGATAGCGAAAGCAGTTGCGCCTTGTCGATCAGCAACTTCTCTGCCGGGATCGTATATGCACCTTTCAGGTAGTTGCGGAAGCCGTCAGCGATCGGCTCGAGAACCGCCATCGAATCGACATCCGTCTGCTCGGCGCTTGCGTCGCCGCGCCCCGGCGTGAACGGCACCGTGATCTCGACCCCGGCTGCTGCTGCGGCCTGCTCGACACCCGCATTCCCCGCGATCACGATCAGGTCGGCCAGCGAAACCTGCTTGCCGCCCGTGGCCGCACGGTTGAATTCCACCTGCAGCGCGCCCAGCACCTCCAGCACCGTGGCCAGTTGCGCCGGCTGGTTCACTTCCCAGTCCTTCTGTGGCGCGAGACGCACACGCGCGCCGTTCGCTCCGCCGCGCTTGTCCGAACCGCGGAACGTCGAAGCCGACGCCCACGCAGTGGAGACCAGTTCTGAGACCGACAGACCCGATGCGAGCACCTTGGCCTTCAGCGCGCTCACATCCTGTTCGTCTACCTGGGGATGATCCGGCATCGGAATCGGATCCTGCCACAGCAATTCCTCGCTGGGCACTTCCGGACCCAGATAACGCACGCGCGGCCCCATGTCACGGTGCGTCAGCTTGAACCACGCGCGCGCGAATGCCTCGGCGAACTCGTTCGGATTCTCGAAGAAGCGGCGCGAGATCTTCTCGTAAGTCGGGTCGGCACGCAGCGCAATATCCGAGGTCAGCATCGTCGGTACACGGCGTTTGCCCGGTTCAAACGGATCCGGCACACTGTCCGCACCGGCGCCGCCCTTCGGCTGCCACTGATGCGCGCCAGCCGGACTCTTCGTTAGCTCCCAGTCGTAGCCGAATAGATTCCAGAAGAAATTGTTGCTCCACTGCGTCGGCGTCGACGTCCAGATCACCTCGAGGCCGCTGCCGATCGCATCGCCCGCCTTGCCTGACCCGAACGAACTCTTCCAGCCCAGCCCCATCTGTTCGAGCGGTGCCGCTTCGGGCTCAGGCCCGACGTGCGACGCATCACCCGCACCGTGGGTCTTGCCGAACGTGTGGCCGCCCGCGATCAGGGCGACGGTTTCCTCATCGTTCATCGCCATGCGTGCGAAGGTCTCACGGATGTCGCGCGCCGACGCCAACGGGTCGGGGTTGCCGTTCGGGCCTTCCGGGTTCACATAGATCAGCCCCATCTGCACTGCCGCCAGCGGCGTCTCGAGCTGACGATCGCCGCTGTAGCGCTTGTCGTCCAGCCAGGTCGATTCCATGCCCCAGTAAACGTCCTCGTCCGGCTCCCACGAGTCTTCCCGGCCGCCCGCGAAGCCGAACGTCTTGAAGCCCATCGATTCCAGCGCCACGTTGCCAGTCAGTACGATCAGGTCCGCCCACGAAATCTTGCGTCCGTATTTCTGCTTGACCGGCCAGATCAATCGCCGGGCCTTGTCCAGCCCGACGTTGTCCGGCCAACTATTCAGTGGTGCGAATCGCTGTTGACCTCGCCCTGCACCACCGCGGCCATCCCCCGTCCGGTATGTGCCGGCACTATGCCACGCCATGCGCACGAAAAACGGCCCGTAGTGACCGAAGTCCGCCGGCCACCAGTCCTGCGATGCCGTCATCAGCGCGCGCAGATCGGCCTTGACCGCAGCCAGATCCAGACTATTGAATGCTTCAGCATAATCAAAGCCCGGATCCATCGGATCCGCCTCGCTCGAATGCTGGTGCAAAATCTTGAGGTTCAACTGGTTCGGCCACCAGTCGCGGTTCGTCGTCCCGTTACGCTTTCCATGGTTAAACGGGCACTTTCCCTCATTCGACATCTGGATTCTCCTCGTGTTGCAAATACGCAATCTTCAGTAAATCAACGTATATCCGAGCGTTCACTGATCCCGGAACTCTTCACTGCAAATCCGCAAAGTCAAAAAAATGGCGGAACACCTTCCGTAACGATCTTCCAGACGGCTTTGTTGCTCGCGACCATCTTGAGCGCAGGCCCGGCGTTCTCGGTGACCTCACTTGCATTCTTACTCATGGTCGTCCCGAACCTGCTCGCATCGATCAGATGCGGAACATCGATCGCGCGAATTTGAACTCCCAATTCGGCGAGAGCAAATAGGCTTCAGCAGCATGACGTCCAGTCGAGCCGGCTGGCCTATCGACACGAGTTGCCTTCCTGGCTTCAATCGCCCGTGGCACGTCGACGCACAAACGTTTCCGTACGGGACAACACGCCCCGTCGGACGAGCTATATCGCTCCCTACCGATTCAAAGGAGTTCGATGTTCTCCAGATCAATTGATACGACCAGTGGTTCGGAAATCGAAGTACCGTCAGGCATGCGCGGATAAATCCGACGACGCATCGGAACTCGGATGCCGGAGACGGTCACATAGTCGCTCACGTAGTGCGCGCCAGGCGTGTTTCCGGCAATCTCTACGTCATAATCCAAACGGCGAATCAAGTTGTCGGGCCCGACATACATTGCCTGCACCTTGCTGAATACTTCGAGCGTCGCGGGGTACACTACACGGATCTTCCGCCACCGTTCACCTTGCTCCGACCACGGTCCGACGTCTTCACATTCGACACCATCGAAAGCAAGCAGGAACGGAGAATTCAGATACGTCCACATCGCACATCCGGCAAAAAAGGCCAACTGCAACGCATTCCACGGCGTCTCCAGCGTGTGGCCAGCGAACAATTCGCGCGGCTGCGCCTGGGCTTCAATGACGCGCCCCGAGTCGTCGAGCAGCGCAATGCGATCACCAGTGAACTCGCTTCGCGCGGCCACCGTCGCGAACGGTGCATGCGATGCCCACTGGCGATCCGTTGCAACCGAGACACGCGTGCGATCCAGCACGCCGCTCTGCCCTTTCAATCCCCACAGCGCGCCGCCCTGAATCAGATCGGCACGGACCTCCCGAAATGTCCGCCATTGCTCGATCCCGCCATGCGCATCGATAATGCTTTGAGCGACTTTATTCATTTCTTCACCCCAAAGTTTAAATAGTTCATAGACGGAATCGTTCAGAACCCAACATCAATTCAAAAACTGATATCGCAACCAATCCATGCCAGATCTAGTTTGAGCACCTCGATAAACGGATAAATCCCAAAAAAGCAAATAGGCCACGGAAGAGTACGACATTCGATATAACCAATACGCATCTAAATACGATAAATCAGGTATGTTAGATTAAATCTTTCTATCGATAAAAAATGAGACAATATACTTCTCCAGCAAATCCAACACACGGACGATGTGATATTTTTGTTCACGATTTGCAACGCAGACAGACTGTGAGCCTGCGATCTCAGTCGTGCGATTGATTGATCCTAATCGGCAGTTCATTCGCCTGCACGTCGACGCGCCGAAACCGCATTCAGGGGCCAGTAGGTGCTTGATACCGATACGTGACTGCCTCGGCAAGCGAACGATGAGGTAGCCACTTGCCCCCCATTCTCGGCCATGCGTACGAACTCTCTGCACGCCTTCACTACGGACCTTCATCCCCGTGCTGTCGACCGCCGGATCAATCGGCTCGGTGCTTTGAGAAAGCTTCTGTTGAACCTCGTTCTTTTGCGACCAACAGCAGAGCACCGTGTAGCTCGGCCCGGGCAGGGTGATAGAGAAATCCAGATCACGAAGACTCCGCGCGGAACCCTGCAAAACACTCAGCGGCAAGCTGAGCACGGCCTTCAGACCAGACAATGCCCCAATAGGTGCATCGTCGCGCAGGCGTGTGCAATCACGCTTCAGTTCGGCATCGGCCGCACTCGCAATGGCGATTTCGTCGTCTCGCATCGTACCGATATCTCTGTTGATCAGTCCGGCGTTGCAGCCCACTCGGTTCCCGGCGCGATATCGCACCCTTGAATCTCGCGTGTTGCTTGCGTGCCTGCTCATCTTTCTGACAAAAAATCGATAACTTATGAAAGAGCACGAACTGTTGTCACGCGGTTCATGGTGCACCGTCGCACGTAACCTTCTTCATGCCCAACCTGACTGATGCTGCATTGCCGCGGCTCCTATGATCAACGCTGCTTACCAATTCTCAAAGGACATTTATGAGTATGATTTGAGACAAACATCGACCCTGTCCTACGCGTCACATTGAGTCTACAAATAGCCCTATTTTGGTGCGGCACCATCAGAACGCATCCATCTACCGAAGCACGGCCTCTCCATATGTTGGGATGTGACGACGAGATGTCGGCGCACAACGTTCCGTGGTCAATTCCCACAATAAAATTCGGGTTCCTACACAAATGATCGCCACCTTATAAAAATAATTTCGGATCCCTGCATTACTTCACTACACCCCCTATAATTCACCATTTTGATGAGAGACTTGGTGGGCAAAATGCATCGAATTGGTTTTCTCCTGACGGAAGGTTTCCAGGTGATGGCAATCGGGACTCAGGCTGTGTTCGAGATTGCGAACGTCGTAGCAAAAGAGCAGATTTACCATCTAACGAATGTTTCCGTCGCCGGCGGGCCGGTTCGTTCGTCGCTCGGCCTTTCGGTTCTGACTGAACCCGCAAACACGGCCGCTGCAGCCGATACATGGATGATCGGAGGTGTGATTAATCCGGGCACCCGGACCTCATCGGCCGCCGAACTTCAATTCATCAAAGAGATTGGCAGCAGTGCCCGGCGCGTGGCCGGGCTATGTACAGGTGCGTTCATCCTCGGCGAGGCGGGCCTGCTCAATGGAAGACGTGCCACAACCCACTGGGCCTATGCAGACGAACTGCAACGGCGCTTGCCGCTTGCCCAAGTCGTGCGCGACTGGATCTTTATTACCGATGGCCCGATTTGGACGTCCGCCGGGCTGACTGCAGCCATGGATCTCGCGCTCGGTATGGTGGAAGAAGATATCGGCCCCGAGTTTGCGAACTCGGTTGCGCGTGCACTCGTGATGAATCAACGACGTTCGGGCCGGCAATCGCAACAATCCGAGTTGCTGGCACTAGCTCCCAAGTCCGATCGGATACAACTCGCGCTCGAATACGCTCGCGCCAATCTGGCAGGGCCCTTGCGCGTCAGCGATCTCGCACGAGCCGCACATATCAGCACTCGGCAATTCGCGCGCATCTTCCTCGCGGAGACTGGCGAGTCTCCTGCCAACGCGATCAAGCGGCTGCGACTCGAAGCGGCAAGGGTCCTGATCGAGCGTGGCCGGCATACGCTCGATACCATTGCACGCGAAACGGGATTTCGCGACCGCAATCACCTCCGCGAAGCGTTCGTTCGCAGTTACGGCCTGACTCCTCAGGCGGTGAGAAGATCCGTTCGCAATTCGATCGAAGATCAGCCCGAGGAACTAAGCGAAGCTGCCTGACGAACTGGCACGCGCGGGACGAGTAATTGATCTCGCGTTCTCGGCCGATCAACCTCCATGAGCGGCGTTGATCCTGTCCTCACCACGCCCAATCGAGTCGCCAATCTGGCGACGTCAAGCCGCCCTCGACGAACGACACGCAATAGCCCGGTGCCACGCTTGTGTCGCGCGGAGATATGACGACATTGCCGATCACGATTTCCGTCGCGGACATCGGTCTTCGACCGACAAATGACCGCGAACGCCGAGCGTCAAGGTGGACACACCCACTGATCGGAAAAGTCGACGCCACCTGAACCTGCATCGCGATGCCAATCATTAGCATCACCTGATAGTTCAAGGGCGCCGCCTCAGACATCAAACGAAAGAAGCTGTCGATATCATCATTCGATTCGATCGTCAGCGATTCGGCTTCGGCATGTGCTCGCCAATTGCACAGTCCAGCAGCTCAAACATCAGCCGCACATGCCGCAGGCACCGGAACGTCGATTGCGTGGCCGCGCCCGGCACACTGTCGACAGTCCGATCGACGACGAATGACACTCCTGCGGAGCATCGAGTTCCTGCCCAGTAGCGGATGCCCTACTTCAACGCGGGGAAATCCACGACCGTGTCATTCACTCGATTGAATACGTTCGTGAACGTGATGAGCGCGATGGCCAGAGCAACATCAACGACGGACTCGTCCGAGTATCCTGCTGACCGGAAAGCCTCCAATTCCTCTGACGCAATTGTTCCGCGGCTTTCCTGAAGAACCCGAATGAACCGAATCAGCGCATCGCGACGTGCGTCACCAGTGGGCTCCAGGGCCCTAATCGCGCGCACGGCATCGACCGCGATACCGGATGCCTTGCTGGCCAGGCTATGTGCTGCCACGCAGTAGTCGCAACCGGAAATGGCGCTGACCACGAGTTTGATCGTTTCGCAATCCTGTGCGGACAGCGAGCCCTTCGAGAGCACCGCGTCGGCGGAAAGAATCGCCTGCAGCGCAGGCGTATTCAGAGCACCGATGGCCGCATAAGCGTTCGGAACCATGCCCACCGCCTTGCGGATGGTGGCAAAAACGTCGGCGGTCGCGCCAGTGGCCGCAGCAGCGGCAGGCGTATTGATCCGGGCAGTCATTTGGTCAGCTCCATTTGAGGTTGTCTTCGCGGGCGAGCCATTCGCCATCGAAATTTGATAGAAGTCTTGTTGATTGAATCGGTCAGGCACCGAGGGCACCGTACAAGCATCGTCCAGTTTCAGGCACGGGCGTTTCTGCTAAGGACCGCGTTGAGAGCCAAGGCGATCAGTTCGGCCAGCGCCGCCACGGCTCCGATGCCCCAGACAGCGCCTGAGCTCAACACTGCGGCGCCCAAGGTACTGCCGACAGAAAAACCGAAGTACATGGTGGACGTATTGAGCGCGAGGGCAACCGGCGCTTGCGCCGGCGCGCCGGCCGCGATGAGCCGCGACATCTGGGCCGGGAAGTACGACCAGACAGTAAAGCCCCAGACAGCGACTGCAACAAGCACCGGAACCAGGGCAACCTGCGGCGGCAGACGCGAGGCGATAGCCAGCGCCAGGAACGACAGGCCCAGCAGCATCAGCGATCCGTGCACCACCCGATTGGCCCCGAAGCGGTCATTGAACACACCTCCAGTCATCACCCCTGCTGCCGCAGAAAGCCCCCATAGAGAAACCGTCGCCGTGATTGCATTCGGGCCGAAAGCAAGGACGGCATCCAGGTATTCCGCGATGTACGGATAGGCAGCAAAGGCGCCGATCGACCAGAACAGGCTGACTCCAAGCAAGCGCTGAATCGGAGCCTGGCGGATCACGGACACACGTTCGCGCAGGCTCGCCACGGCAACTCCCTCTCCGGCGTCGCGGGCAATACCCGCGAAGATGCCCGCAATGGCGATGACGCTCATTGCGCCGACCAGCAGAAAGGTCGCACGCCAACCGAAAGCGTGACCGATCATCCCGCCTAGCGGCAGTCCGAGTGCGATGGCCAATGTCTGGCCCGCGCTGACGATGGCGAGTGCGCGGCCTCGCATGCTCGGCGGCACGATGACACCGGCGAGCCCATTGGCCGCTGGTACATACAGGCCTGCAGCGATAGCCATCAATACCCGTGCTCCGATCAGCAAGGCGAACGATGCGGACACCGCCGCCGTCACGTTGCCGATGGCGAACAGCGACATGGCTGCGAGCAAGACCCACTTGCGCGCCATCCGGCCGGTGGCAACCGTGGAGATCGGTGATGACAGCGCCAACACAAGGGTGAAGACGATGACGAGCACCGCAACGGTCGGGACCGGCAAACCGAAGTCCTTGGCCATGACCGGCAGCAGCGGCGCAATCATAAAGCCCTCGGTGCCGATGGCGAACGTTCCGAGGGCAAGGAACCCGGCCGGCATGAGCGCGGCTCGGGAGTTCACGGCGAGCGACACGTTCATGACGCGAGTCTCGTTGATGTGGGTCCGCCCCGTGCGGACCCAATGGTATGGCCGGATGCGTCAGACCGGGATAGGGTTCGCGGCGATCTCGGCGTTGAAGCCATCGATCAGCGCGTGTTCGCCCAGGCCGGGATTGTCGCGCAGCGCGCGAATCGCCTCGACAAAGACTTCGGGCTCTTCGGTCGCCAGGCCCTTCATCGTTTCTGCGATGAATGCATCGAGCGGCATGGCGCGCGGGTCGCCACTCTTCTTGATGAGGTCGGTGTCGACCCACGGAGGCGCGATTTCCTGCACGGACACGCTCGTGCCCTTGAGCATGAAGCGTTGCGACAATGCATACGAATGCAGCGCCGCCTTCGAGGCTGAATAGACCGCGTTGGTCGCGATCGGCACATAGGCCAACACCGAGGTGTTGTGGATGATCGTCGCGCGAGGCTGCGCCTTGAGGTGCTCGATCAACGCCGAGGTCAGACGAATCGGACCCAGCAGATTCGTGTCGAGGATTTGGCGGGAGACGGAATCATCGATCCGGCCGGAAGGATCATCAAACGGCATGATCCCGGCATTGTTGATCAACACGTTCAGCGACGGATAGTCGCGAATCAACTGCGCTGCGACGCGGTCGATGTCGGCCGCATCCGAAATGTCCAGCGCCACACCTTCCATGCCCGGATTGGCTGTCGTGACCTCATCGAGCAGAGCCTTGCGGCGCCCGGCGATGATGACCTTGTTGCCTAGTGCGTGAAACTGCTCGGCCAGCGCGCGACCAATGCCGGAAGTGCCGCCCGTGATGAAAATGGTATTGCCCGTCATCTGCATGATTCTTCATTTCCCTTGCGCCACCATGGCACTTTCGATGTATGAACTATGCGCGAGTTGGGTTGCACCTCAAATGACATATAAACGGCGATAACAGTCATGCAAGACTCGTGACGGGAACGAATACCCGGTCGTCAGCTGGTTCCCATGAGAATCCTGCGCTCTCCCCAGGCAGCGGCCGAAGGACCATTACTCCAGAAACAGATCGATCTGCGCCGCGAAGTCGTCGATTTCCTGGAACAGGAAAGCATGGCCCGCGTCTGGGTAGAGAATCAGCTTGGCATCCGGCGCTTGCTGCGACAGGACATAGGACCGATAGGCCGGCAACATGACGTCATGCGCGCCGTTGGCGACCAGGACCGGCATGCGCAATTCTTTTGCGCGGTGCAAGACGCCCGGCCAAGTCGAAATGGCCTTGATCTGCGCCATGAAAGCCTCGGCCGTGACCGCTGGCCCCACATGCGACTGCTCGGCAATGCGATTCAGCGAAGCTTTGCCCGCAGCGACACTTGTTTCGGATTCGGGGTAGAACAGGAACAGGAAATCGGCGGCGTCGTTTACGCTGTGCGACATGACTTGCGGCACACGGGGGTGAGGCTGAGGGCCGTCCGTGATGCCGCCCGGACTGGCCCCCGCGACAATCAGGCGACGGATGAGATGTGGAGCGTCCAGCGCAAGCTGTTGAGCGACAACGCCGCCGAGAGACCAACCGAGGACGTCGACCTGCCCTAGCCCCAGTTCCTCGACGACCTCGGCAACGACTACCGCCATTTCGGCAATCGTTTCCGGCACTCGACCTTCGGATCGACCGATGCCGGCACTGTCGAACCGAATCACCCGCCTGTCGGCCGACAAGACCTTGATGAACGCCGGATCCCAGTCGTCCATGGTGCCACGGAAACGCTGAAGCAAAACCAGAGGTACGCCACCGTCCGGTCCGTCCTGCATGGTGGCGAGTTTGCCACGGCGAGTGTTCAGCCAGCCGATGCGCGAGGTGTCGCCCATGTCATTCCCCCATCCCGTTGTGATGCCGGCAGGTTATCTCGAGACAGGGAAGCTTGAATGACGTAAAGGCGTCTAATCAGGTCATGTGACTGTGCCGTCTTCCATTGGCTTCGGGTCGCGCTTCAGGCTTGTGGGCGCTTGCCCATAGTTGCGCAGGAAGGCGCGCCGCATCCGGTCGCGGTCAACAAAGCCGGTGTCGCGTGCAACGATGTCTAGCGGATGGCGCCCATCCTCCAGCATCACACGCGCGGCCTCCAGGCGCAGCCGCTCGACCGCTTTGGCTGGAGACTGCCCCGTCTCTTCGCGAAACACGCGACTGAACTGGCGCGGCGACAGGCTGGCTGCTTCGGCCAGTTCCTCGATCGACAGCGGATTGCGCAGGTTTTCGCGCGCATAGGTCAGGGCGCGCTTAATTCGGTCGGAGCGCGGTTCCAGCTCCAACATCGCCGAGAACTGAGACTGCCCGCCCGGGCGGCGATGATAGACGACCAGTTTGCGGGCTATGGACCGGGACAGAGCTGAGCCGTGATCATCTTCAAGCAATGCCAACGTCAGGTCGATCGCCGAGGACATGCCCGCCGAGGTCCAGATATTGCCGTCACGGATGAAGATACGGTCGTCATCCACCCGCACCTTCGGAAAGCGCAACTGCAGATCGCGCGCATGCGCCCAATGGGTCGTTGCCGTGCGCCCATCCAAAAGACCCGCCTGTGCCAGCACAAAGGCACCTGTGCAAACCCCTGCCACCCGTCTGGCTTCGCTACCGGCGCGGGCAACATAGGCGCACAGTCCGGCCGAAACGCTCTTGGGAACCAGTTCGCCAGCCACCATAAGCGTATCGGGCACGATGTCCACCGGCACGGTTTCAATGCCTGCGTTCATCGAGGAGTGGACCGTGCCGCCATGTTCGGACAGTAAAGTCAGCCGGTAGCCATCGTCGCCAAGCTCAGCATTGGCGAGCTCAAAGGCCGCCAGCGCAGCCAGCCCCATCAGTTGGAACCCGTCTTCAAGAATCAAGCCGACCTGTCGCATCAAGTCTTCGTCCCAAAAAAATGCAGGATCATAATAATTTTGCCGCGATCTTGCAGGGAACACCAGAATTCGTGGTGCTTGACATCCATCCGATCACATTGGCGTAAACGAAAATATAGTTATCGCCGTTTGACAAGTAAAAGTATCACTTCGCCAGTCATTGTCAGCCCGGAAATGCGAAATGCTCGTGAATTCATGAAGTCGCGCGTAGCGCACCAATGTTGTCACCGGAAGCGAGCCACGAAGGTCGAGTGGTGTTCAGGTGCAACTGCAATAGGCTCGCAGCCCTGTCCGTCGCCACCGCGTTCAGATGAATGTCGCCGTCGTGCTTTGAAGAATCACAACTGCCATGCCAGGGTCCTGGCGGCGTTGATCGATCAAATTGCAGTCGTGGGTGCTCAAGTTGCACTCCTGGGGGTCCTTGAGCCGATGTCGGGTTCGATACGGGAAAAGGCTGGCGGCAATGCGCAGGGGAGCGGCGGACGGGGGGCGTCTAGGCGGCGCCCTCGCCCGCTTGGCCCCCGGGCGCGAGGGTAGACGGCAGTGGCCCCGAGAACGGTGAATCTGACAAATCACCCACTGGGTAGGACGCGGGGCCGATCGCGTGCCTCAAAGATTCCCGGCGCCTGGCGTCGGTTGATCGTCGGGATATAGGATCGCGTCCGCGATCCGGCCTGCCACCCCGTCGAGGTCGGGGAACAGCACACCGCGGTTGATGCCGGCCGTCTGCAACTGCGCGCGCATGGGACCGAACGCGTCCGGCGGGATCCGGATGTAGCTCAGTCGCATTTTGAAATGCACGTTGGTGTCGAGAGAGACATACTTCATCCCCAGACCGTCCTCGACCCCTCGATGCACACTGAACCAACCGTCCTGAGCTGCAATCCGCCGTGATACATGCCGCGGCTTCAAGAGCTTCGTTTCAGTGATCTCTAGCGGGTTCGAGCGCTCGTCTAGATCGATCATGTCCGCGTCGGTCGCCGCTAGCAGCCAGACGGCGGCCGCCTTGGGCGAGCCGTCGTCACCCTTGATAGCTGGCCGCTTGATTGCAAACCACAACGCAGCAAGCGCACTGCCAGTCCAGTCGAGCAGCCGGGTCGGCATCGCATGGTGCTGCGCGATCGCCAGCCAGTCGGCATCGGCGAGTTCTACCGTCGACTCCAGGTGCGGGATGCCGCGCTGCTTGAATTCGCGCAGCATGCTCTTTTCGGTACCGGGCCTGACGCGGTTGGCGTACTGGGGGCGAGCAATACCGGGCTTGAGCAACCATGACTCGTCTTCCTGACCGCGAAACAGCGACATGCGGTAGCCGAGGGTCGGAATCCCTCGGGTCCAGCGGTCGACCAGATTCATGAACGTCGCAAGGTCACGCGCGTCCCCGAAGCGCTTTGCCGTGCGCTTGTAGTTGAAGGCAACTGTCATCTGTGACTCCCGTATTGGATGGTTTGAGGCAGTGCGCAAAGGGATTGCGTGCGCGGCGCACGGACGTACGCCTGGTTGACCGAAGTCCTGTTCAACCTGATAGCCGCAGCAAGTGCTGAAGGTTCTGCTTCATCTGCTCCCCTACCTCATCTTCCTGCATGCCCCATATTGCCGCCAGAGGGGCTCGCACGGACCATGCATCCCACGGCTGCAGTTGTATCCCGCCCACGCTCGTAAACGGACCATCCGTTTCAGGTAGCACTCGGTGTAGAGGCATTCGCGCCACCAGCGCCCGCCCCTTCTCACCCTCGAGCATCGTAGGGCCAACGCTGAACCAACAACCAATGCGAACAGCAGTCTCAAGTTCAGCGAACCCGCCCGAGAACCAATGAAGCACGGGTACGCCGGCATGCTTCGTCGTAGCCAGCAGTTCCACGACTCGGCGTGCAGCACCGCGCGAGTGGATGCTCATCGCCTTTCCTTGGTACCGTCCGCATTCAGCGAGGGCCGCTCGGAAGACTCTCTCCTGCACAGAAAGTGAGCCTCGAAATCTGGGGGAACCATCCATCCCAATCTCGCCAACAAAACGTGCTCGCGAGATTCCCTCAATAAGGTCGCCCAGCTCTCCTTGTTTGGCGGCAGCCACTTCCGGATGCAGGCCGATTCCCACCTTGATGTTCTTCAAACCGAGAAACACATTCGACGTTGCCCGGTAGGCGCGCGGACTAGTGGTGACCACGAGGGTAAACTCGTTCCTTCTGTTCACCTCCTGCGCAAGCTTGAGGCCATCGGGATACAGGTCAAGGTGTGAATGGAAGTCAATCACAGGATTTGTTCCTGCCGCAAAAGCACGCCCAGTTCCGCTAAGCCACGTTGCACGACGCCTTCGAACTCTCTTCGGAGGCTTGGCTCTGCGAAGGACAGCTGGCCAGCAGTGAAGAGGCGGACGCCACTCTGCTCGACCTTCAAAACCGCAACTGCGACTGCACCGATGTCGTTGGGCTCGTTTTCGAGTTGCGCTCCTCGAAGTGAGGGATACACGTAAGTCGTGTCGTCTCGGAGGTTGGCTCGAATAAATGATGCACGGCGAACCAAACATGGAACACAGCGGCCGCAATGTTTATAGCCGTTCCGGACGAAACGACCACAACTCGTGGCTTCCGAGGCAACATCAGCTAGCACTGTAGATGCCCGGCATTCGGCCATCATCTCCCCTTTGGTCATCGCCGCATACGGAAGACGCAGCACGGCACGAATTCCAAGCTCATCCCACAGCGCTTGTAACCGCGCCATGAACACCGGATGTGTGGTCTTGGTGCTAAGGCTTCCGACTCGGCCAGGGTTGAGCGGTATGTTTAAGCTGATGAGCCCGTTCTCTGGAACGAAGACTTCAACGGGTCTCGGCAATGCAGTGATCGTAGTCGCGAGATGGTCTGCAGCGACCGCCGCGAACGCGAAGAAGCCGATGGATCGCCCGCGCGTCGAACCTTCGATATCCTCCACCTTCGGACGGATATTCTGGTTCCATTGCAGATGCCGGTCGTTCCCGCCCAGTCCGATCGCAAAGCGACTCTGCGTCTCCTTATCACCCTTGGCGGTTTGGGACACAAGCAACGGGTGGCGGCCTTCTTCGGTCAAGTCAAGCGCTCCCACAAGGCTGTCCAGGCCGCCGGATAGCAAGCAAACACAGTCCGCATTGAAGATGGTCGGCATCTTTGGCCGCGGAGGGGGATAGCCGCCATCAGTAAAGGTGAGCGTCCAGAAATCGCCGGTTAGGAAACGTAAGGCCTCTTCAATCTTCGCGGTCAGGGCCTGGTACGGTTCGGGCTCGTAGAGCACCACCTCCAGCTCTATCTGCCGCGTCCAACCGTCCGGACTTTGCGCTCGCTCGAGGACGTTGTCGGCTGCGTTCACGGCCAGTGCAAGTGTCAAGAAGTCCCAGCTCCGAGCGCTCGGGGCAACACCAGCAGCGACGATGTCCTTGATGAGCGCCGTTCCAACCGTACTCACGTCCGCCAGGCCATCGTGCTCGTACATCGAGACGTAGTCGACTCCGAACTCTCGTTCAGTAGGAATGCAATCCTTCGGTCCACAAAACACGCGTGTCATAAACCTGCCTCGAACAGTTCAAAGGTCATCTTCAGGGTCTCCTGGAAGACCGCGTCCAGGTTCGACCGCGTAGGATTTGGATTCGTGCCCCGAAGCAGATCAAGGTGTTCACCGATCTCTAACTTGATGAAGATGCGCATTTCACGCTCGCGCTGGACCGCGATGGCTGGGTCGACCTTCGCACTCTCCAAGAGTGGACCGAGGTCAAAGCAAAGCCGATGAGTCACCTCCAATGCGAGGTAATTCTTCATGAGCTCCCAGATGTCGGGCGTCTGCAGATGCATTAGGTCTATGCCAGGGTTGTCCAAGACAAGTTCCGTTAGCGCCGACGCCATTGAACCACGAAGCGCCTCTTCATCGGCACTGCCACCCGGCGGAGAAAGCTCCCGGACAATGGCGTCGACTACGTCATCCGCGGTCGGACTGCCGCTTTGCAGGTCATGCACCCACTGTCGCGCCTCAACGGAGCTGCCTTGGCTAACTGCGTTGAGAAAGGAGAATAGTTCTGCGCCGGCTCGCGTCGCGGCGCGCATTCGGGTCGATGCTGCACTGGCCCCTCCGCTGCCCTTACGTGAGTAATGTCCGAGGGCGTCCCGAAGGCTGTCGGTGTTACCGCTCTTGATGAATTTTTTTAGCTCGCGCCGCGCCTCAGCGAAACGAGCAGGCTGAGCGGTTCCAAGTGCGCCCTCTGGCGGAACCGGTTCATCATCCGTAGCCGGAACCGTGTCGCCCCCAAGCCCCTCGAGCACGTCGTCAAGCCAAGGAGGATCAAGACTCACATTCGGGCCAGGCCCACGGCTTGAAGTCGAAGTTCCCATCAATTCCCCCCCTTGAACGTCTTCAGGTACTTCTTGACCGGCTCAGTCGACTCCAGGTCGTCGCGCCAGTCTGCGAGCAGAAGCGCTGCCCAAGGTTTGTTCTTCAGCTTGGGGAGGATTGCGACGGGCCTCTGAGCCGGCGGAATTTCCTCCAGTGCCTGAACAAACTGCCCACCTAGCTCAGGATGGGCCTCGGTGCAGTTCAAGCAGCGCAGAAGATCTACGGTGTCCCACTGCCCATCTCGAGCCTTTCGAATAACCCGGGTAAGGATGCGCGATACGTCCGCTTGGCTCAGCGCCATGAGCTGGGTTACCAGGACATTGGAAACTTCCTTTGCCTCCATCGTCGCCTCCAGAAGCCGCTTAGCCTCCTCAGACAGCTCGTCATAGGCCGCCAGTCCAAGCGAGCGGTCTCGACTCAGATGCAGAAGGGCTCGCAGGTCCGAACCTGCCAAGCGAGGACTCAAACGCACCCACTGCTGATAAAAGGACGTTGACCACGAGGGGTGCGGCGCAACGTACTCGTCGTCCGCCTGCGCAGCAACTTCTAGTGCCTCCAAAAACTCGGCCTCGCCATTAAGGCTAGAAGCGACCGCTTTGACGAAAAACTCAAACGCCGCTGGCGATGCCACGCGCTCGAGTAGCTGCACCTTCACCAATTGCTCGATGGCTATAGGCATATTCATCGCCTTCGCGATGGTCAGCCGAATCATGAGGTTATTCAGGAAACGCTTGATGAGTCGCGGATTGCCAGCGATATCGCTCGCGCTGACTAAAAGTGGTGCAAGCTGGTCTGCGATATCCAGTGAGTTCGAGATGCTTTTAGCCTCGCTACCGTACACCTTTGCCAAGTCGTCGCGCGCGATGCCCTTTCCCCAAGCAGTCTTCAGAAGTTGAAGAAGAGCGTCCTGCCCTTGCGCCTGAACCTTCGGAGTCAGTTGCCCTTGCCTCACGGCCAGTTCAGCCATTAGCAACGCGAGGTACACCTTCACCTCGTTCACACCGAGCCGAGGCACTTTGAGCGGAACCTGGATGAGCTTGTCGAAGTAGCTCGTCACCAGCCCGCTCTCTATATCTACCCCTGCGAAGTGCGCTCGGACCGCGCCGCGAATCATGCTTTCATCCGCGGCGATTACGAATGCCGTGTTCTTTACGTGCAGCAGTAGTCGCATGGCCTCTAAGGTTGCGATAGCAGTGTGAGGCAGGCATCGGTCCAAGTCGTCGACAAACACAACGAGAGTGACACCCATGTCGGCAAGCAGCTTTGCGAAGGTCTCCCTGAGCGCGTGAATCTCCTTGGGTAAAGAGTCTTCCTGACGCTCAGCAATCAGCTCCTTCAACTCAGGTTTGAGAGCAGCGTAGGCATCCTTTAGTGCTGTCAGCTGTTCTTCTCTCTTCGCCTCGTCGGAGAGGCCCTTCACGAAACCAGTCGCCGCGCCGATGAAAGCACCCAGAGGGCCGCCGGCGACCGAGCCAACGCCAGCGTGCGCGAGCATCGGTGCGGTGATGCGCGCCACCTTCAGCAGCCGAACGCGTTTTGCGAAATCTAGCGCTTTGTCGACAAATGTCTTACGCCCTTGCGCCTCTTCGAGGAGCCGGTCTGAGACCGACTGTAGGAGTGCTTGGCGCGCATCCTCATACCCTTGATAGAGCCACGCGTTAAACTCCATAACGACATACGCTCTAGATTCGGGAGCCCCCTTCGCCGCCCCGGTTTCGAGGTCAGCCTTGGTCAACTTTACGAGTGTCGACTTGCCAGTGCCCCAACCGCCCGACACACCAATGGTCAGCGGTGCGCCGCCCGCCTGTCGAATCAAATCCGCTGCCGCGCGAGCAACCACTCCGAAGTTGAGCAAATCAACTTCTGCCTCAATGTCGTGCCACATGTCGCTATTCCCCTAAGATACTATTATTGCTTTCTACCGATATTGCCACATTAAAGGCTGACTGCCACTCCTCGTCTGCCAACGTGGCAGGGCGAAGCGGGATTTCTCCTATACTTTTGTTCGCCCTCAAGCAACCCACACCTAAAGACAACAGATCTGCAGTCCGTGATGGCACCGACATAGCTTTTCGACAGCTCTTGCACTGACTGACATTGAGCACTTCTGTAGATTCCTTGCTGTGGCCACGGCGGAGTGCTCAGCTCACATGAAACCAGCTATCATGTCCACAGTACAACCAGAGGAGGACTAGATGGCAAGTTACAAAGAGCTGAAAGCGCAGATGGATGCATTGGCTGAGAAAACTGAAGCCGCTCGCATTGCTGAGTTTCAGGCCATTGTTGACGACATTCGCTCGAAAGTTTCCGAGTATGGCATCAACGAAAAGGACATCTTTGGCGGGCGCCGCGGGCGACCGGTAGCGCAGACGGCAAAAGTACCAGTAGAAGCGAAGTATCGTGATCCGAAAACCGGCGCCACATGGTCAGGTCGTGGCCGCGCACCGGCCTGGATCAAAGATGTCAAGAACCGTAATCGCTTCTTGATTCAGGAGTAAACATTCGCCTCATCAACCATACTGACTGCGGAGAAAATCTCTCCGCAGTCAGCGAGGCCGTGAACTGAGCGTATGTCAACGGCTGAGCTGGCAGCCCTAGCATAAATTGATCTCACGCCTCCTCCTCTGGTACCACACGTCCGGAGCTGTACATACACGGGATCTGCTGCGCAAGATCTCGCCAATCGCGACCGAACAACTTATCCATATCGAGTCCAACGTAATGCACAATCGACGAACGTTCGGATGGGATACTTCTGAGGTAACGCCCAACGAACATCGGCGCTAACTCTGGTATTCCGAGATCCGATACTCCTCCCCTTCGAACCCTTTCATGAAACCATCGCTGGAATACGATCATCTGATTTGCGATCTCATCACAAATCGGATTAGACGGTGCCGTATGCAAGGGTGTCGTACAATGGTAGCAAAATGAAGTCTCCCATATCGCCACTTGACCTGGTCTGCACGGGAATTTCCAAGTTAAATCGACCCTCCTCCCGCAATACACACAAGCGTCGAATAATGGACAACGATGGATTTCACATATAAAGTTATACGCGAACCTCCACGAGATTTTGAAGTGAGAAACTTCATCCCCCTTCAAACAAGAAGGGCAATATCTATATATTGGGCGAGATTCAGAAAAATCGTTAGTCAAACAAGAAAATCTCGATTTCCCTAGAATGGTGTGATCGAGGTACGTTGCCTCATCGAGGTCCTCCATATTGCACATCGTAGTCGAGGCAATTCTCAGCAGAATAGGCCGACCGATCGGATAGAAATCAAGAGCTGATGTGGGAGCTTCGAATCCCCACCTACGCATCAAACTGCCTGGCTTGATCCCATGATGCATGCATACGCGATGAATCCATCCGCTTAGCGCTTCATCTGGCACAATAGAAGGGGACCCTATCAATCGCGGGGCCGGATAGACATCGGCCTTTGCGCTTCCGCCCCATAATGCGAAAGTTTTATTACGTAGTTTATAAAGTCGATTAGCCAAATGGCAACTCCTTTTGATTTAGGCAAATTTTCAGAGAATTATTTCTCGCTTTTTTAGCTACATACGAACGCACATAAGCCACAAAAGCACCTCGCATATCAATTACGTCGCCACGACTTGTTAGTGCGACAATTTGCGCCCACACCGCCCTAAGCACTCTATCGACCATTTCAGCATCTCGACGACTACGCGTTCGATGCAATCGATCTAATCGATAAAAGAAAGACCCCGGCCAATCACGCATAATTTTCACCGCCTCGTCACAAACGGAAATTGCTCGAATCTTACTCATCGTGCTTTGGCCGCGAGTTGGAATACCTGCAACGAGCGTAGGGAAGGTTGCACCGAAGAACCAGAAGTATCGTAAAGTAGACAACAAATTGGTTTGGGCGGAAATCTTGTTCACCACATCAATTTCCGATAATAAATCCGATCCAGCGTTTCTCCAAATATCATTCTGAATGTCGCGCGCAATCTCGACTGCATCGCAAGATACGAGTACCGGCTTTATAGATCGATAGTCGTGACCACATCGACACTGGCACACTTTGTTTCGTCGAATACTAACCAGCAATCCACATTGCGGACATCTATCGACGAGCATAGTCCTATGGCATGGGCAACAAGAGACCAACGCAACGTCCCATATCGCTTTCGAGTACGGAGTTTCATCAAGGCAAACCGGGCAAAGTGCCGAACACGAACGCACCACATGCGGTCTTCTAGGTATCCACCATTCGCCTATCATGCTTTCATCTATACCATCACGTAGTCGCCAATACCCGGAAAGCTCGCAGACAGAAGCTGGATCAGATCGACAGAAATCTGCAAGGGCGCCTGCCTTTTCGAAAGTGAATCTGGATTTGCTACCAAACACCGCTTGAAGAAGATGCTGCGCTGACCATCCCAAGTTCACCTCGGAAATGCGCAACATATATCCGCCAACAGATTCGTCACAATATGGGGTGACAGAGAAAAATGGTGTGGGATCTAGCCTCACGGTTACCTCACGATGCACTCAAAGTGATAGTGCGTATCTTGCACTTTCAAAGTGATCAGGCGTAATGAACTGCCTGCCATCTGCGCAAGCTAGGCGCACGCATTCACTCAAATAGGACTTCAAGATTCTAAAATTTCCACGTGTAATCTGATGAATAGAGCCGGCTCGCGTGGCTTCCCCGAGGCCGGACTTCCGCTCCATCGGCAGCGCTTCGTCGATCACATCAAGTAAAATTTTCCACGTGTCGTCATATTTGTACTCTACGAGTCGGATGGTTCCCGGCCATCGACTTTTAAATTGCTTATCTGCATCAAACAAATCTCCCAAACTGGGTCTACCGCTCCAAACAAACGGCAATTTACATTTATCATAAAGATTTTTGGCGACATCACCCAATTCACCACCCAGCCGCTCCTTATTCCTTCGAGATCCAGACGAAGGAATTAAATGATGAGCCTCATCGATCATGATTATCTTGACGGAGCACTCGATTAATGCTTTAAGTAATATCGGAGTCAGTTTTTTTAGCGGTATGTCATCGCGAACAAATCGATACCCGAGTGCCGTCAGCAAATCAGCGACCAGCTGACGCGGAGTCGGCGTGGCAAAAAACTGCATCGCCAGGACGGGGCAAAAGGTACGCAACGCCGTCTCTTCAATTGGATAACGCCTAACAAAATATTCACTAATGAAACTCTTCCCCGTCCCTCCATCACCGATTATGCATAATCCCCCGGGACAGGATAGTGCCTCAGAGCGTTGCATTAAAGATTCAATGGTCGCCTGAGCTTGCTCGAACTCCGCTGTTCTAATCAGCATCGTCTCTACGTACTTTGCACGTTCAAGTGGACTTCTGGCCAATGCCTCCATACGCACTTCATGTGGCGACTTCTTCACTTCCTTATTAAAAACGAAAGGCGGTTCGAATAAAGTTCGATCGCGCTCGATGACATCCATTGAGCAATCCTCCGCACGCTGACATTAGGCCCACACCGCGATCATCAGATAACATCCCAACGCGGCCGCCGAATATCGGAAATTGAACTAACAACTTCGGTCGTCGAATCGGATCGAGCCCTGGATGGTGCTAATGGATCGAGAATTGTTCTACCCTCGCCACTCAAAGTAGCCTGAGAGTTGATACCCGCAAGGCGAGCCAGCGTCGTCTTTGATCTTGTATTCTTCGCCGCCAATTCATCTCTAACTCTCGCGTTGATTTCCGCCTTTACCGAAACCAGCCCATCTATAGATGATTTTTATATTTTTCTCGGCAAATTTTTTTCATCCATTTATGCTGAAACAGTGAAAGTCCGTTCGCATAATCCGGCCGCGTATTTGGAATCGGGATATTTTTGTTACTCCGAGGGTCCAGCACGTATGCAACCCCCAGATCGTTATCCGGAACTGAAAATTTAACGACCGCGCCTGGACCGAGATCCTTCATCAAATCGCGTAAATAGCTATCCGAATAAGTCATATTTTCATATCGCAGACCGACGTTCGAGAGGTGACTGGAAGCCACGTTGCCGAGGACTACTTCCAGTTGATCTAGATTAGCTGGTAAACTGGGAGGCGCAGTAATAATCCCCTCGTTCCACAGATCAATAGGACGAGCACCGGATCTACTGTTGGGGAATACGTTGTGGAAATCTGCAGCCCACTTGTGAAGCAGATATACAAGAACTGAAAATCGTATCACCGCGGTTCCAGACGAATCGTAATCCATACGGTTCGCAAGACAACGGAACGTTTTTCCTGGCAGACTCTCAAGAAATGTTGTTTCGACAGTTCCAAAGAATCTTTCGATTGATGCTTTGTGCCATGGAGTTCTGACTTCACAATACTGATATTCAGCACCAAGGCTTCGTATGGCCATCCGGTATCGAAGTGAGCGATAGTCCGATCCGCGATCGGAAACATATGTCGCAGCGAGTCCGGACGACAACCAAGGATTCTCTATATCCGGCCACTTGAGCGTCGCTAGATGGTGACCTTCCAATGAATGTCGAAGTAGCCCGAATGTACTTTGTAGACTGGGGGGAGAAAAGGTTAGATACAGACCGAGTACCACTCCAGAAAACCGATCTTTCATTGCCGATAGCCACGGTTTACCTAGTGGTAGATATGACTCGTCATCGATAACAAACAGGTTGAGCGGCGTATGGTCGGACTCGGCGTAATCCAACGGGTGACTCGCTGGCAGATGCCCTTCGATCATGGTGTAGCGCCGCTTTGCAACCTGAGCTCCGAATCGGGCCACATCTACTTCATACTTTGGGCGCTCGTCGATGCGGCGCACGTATGTTCGGTATGAGATGGGTACAAGAGGATCGAGTGAGTCCGATAGTCGCTCGCGATTCTCTGCCTCGAGGCTCCACCGGTACCACCGGTACGAGCTCGTCCTTGACGGCCTCGTCGGCAATAAGTAATGATCGTCGATTGATGTTTGGATAATATCTTCATGGTCAGGCCCCGTCGACTTCCGGCGAGATTTCGTAGCGAAGCCTGACACAACGGACGCAATGTCCCGACCGGAGCCCTCGAACTTACTCATCCATTTTCCTACCGTCGAAGCAGCGGGCGGCTTTTCCAAGTCTCCCAATTTTTTGGCGATTTCACGGAGCACCGCACGCATTTGCGTACGCTGCCCACACGTTATGCCACGGCGATTCAGTTCGCCCATGTAAAATGCCTTTCTATCAGCATCTTCTTGCCACCTTTCAGCCAACTGAGTGATATTTTTATCATTATTTTCACCTCCATCCGAACCTCTTTCCTCGTAGAGTAAATGTGTGGGTGTCGACGTCGCCTCTACTATGCAGAGTTTTCTCGATCTAAATTCACCCCAGAATTCAACCTCGGCAACCTGAATAACGGCCTGCGTTAGAACGTCTCGAAAGTAGAAAGTGCCTGTCGCGCGTGAGATGTATTCATATACCACCCCTTTCCATTTTATAACCAGTCCTTTCGCTATGATGAAATTTCTCATTACGCTCTCCTTTTTCGCTGCAGATTGCTCGAAGAGCGTGTTCGATTTCGAGCAGTTCGTCGGGAGCTAGAGTTTCGAAGTACATCGTCGGGTTCGTAGATACGACTTTTGCTCTTTTCGCTCGGAAAACCTCCAACAATTGATGGTCCTTCAGAAGTACGGCCTCGTTGTCCATCAATCTTCGCAAGCTCCAACATTCGTTGATCCTGCGGTCGATGACCCATAGCGAGTTGTGCCAGAAGAGGATAAAACCGACCCGAATTGATAAGCGTCTCAAACGCAAGCCCCTTGTTGTCGGATGTGGGTGTCGTCACGCTGGATCGGAGTGTGACTGTTTGGTCCCAATCGATAGTCAGATATCGCCTCGCGACCATCGTGTAGATCTCTCGGATACTCACCTCGCAACACTCAGTCAGTTCGCTGATAGATAGAGCACCGTCCGAGAGGCGTTGGACAACGGTACTGCTGCGCTGCTCGTCGAGTACACCGCTGATGTACCGACGCATCAGCATGACGTTCTCAACTCGCTCTTTCTTGGAAAGAATCTGCTCATCTGTAAGGAAAACTAAGTTTTTCCCTTTGATTCGCAGCTTTCGCGCAATTTCTGTGTATCTGCACAAGTTGTCGTCTCGGACGAGGATAGCCAGGGGCTTCACCTCGACGTAGTATTCGCCGCTGCTGCAACGAACAAATAGATCCGGGTAGTACCGGCGCGGCACCCCATCCAGTACATACTGCAACTCATCCGGTTGGGATGCCATCCACTCGACGTCCTGTGACATCGCCAAAGTTGCGTAACAAACTCGTTCCAGATATGACTCCCACTCGAGCGCATATGGCGCCCGATCTGGTAGGTCGAACCCTCCAACGATTCGATGTGGCACCACGGAAATGATCGACCGCGCCGGTTGTTTGTTCTTCTTGTCAGCGGGCAAAGAATTGAGATCGCCCCACTCGGCACTATCGTGGTCGCGCGATGCTGGCCTGCGCCTGGCTGCAAATGGCATATCTCTGCTCCATTTATGGGAGCACGGAGTTCCATTTCCTTCGCTCCCGTATTTTTGAGCAAAAAGAGCCCTTGACGTGCGTACCAGCGAGGCCACATACTGAAAACTCTCACGTGCTCAGTGCGGCATTGCTGGGTACACACGGCGGGGGGACTCGAAAGGGTCTTTCTCGCCGTTTCTCGTTTACATGGGCTCCTCCGTGGTAACCGGGGCGTCGCTATCTGCGACCGCCTTCAATATCGACGAAAGACATCTGAGTTGGGTTGCAGACAGCATGGGGACTGCTGCCAGAATTTCGCTTCCCTCTTGCGGCCAATCCGGTGGTGCTCGATGGTCCACATAGGATTGGAGGCCATGAGCAAACGCCAACCGATGCAATTGCCGCCGCTCCTCCTCTGTCGCATCGATAGCATCCAGCAGACGGTTTATCACCTCCGACGACGGAGGATTCCGGCGGCCAGTCTCAAGGGACGCGAGGTACGAGGGGTCCATGCCACTTCGATGAGCGACAGTCTTCTGCCGCTGCCCGCTGCGACGGCGGATTGCAGTGAGGTAGTCAGCGAACGATATCTGCGTTCGTGCAACGAGCATAAATGAACTCGCTTTTGACAATTTCGAATACGTTATCTCAGCGACTATTCGACGTCAAACACCACAATAAATACTACAATTCAAAAAAATATCTGTTTTTTTATCCACCGGAATCCACTCACCTTTATAAATGTGGAACAGATATATTTACCTACACTTTTCATCGAGAACCGTAACTACCGGCGCATCGAACTCGATGTCGCATGCACCTCCACGCCGAGCCTGTTCCTTCAATAGCACTGTATTTGGGGTACGACTGTCATGCGGCATCGCCAAGTGGAGTGTTGTCAAATTTCCACGTCGGGTTAGTCATAACCCGACAGCCGCATGATTACCCGTAGCCCTTACTTTTCGGGTTTACACGGCATGGCCAGTGCTTCGCGAAAGGCAATTTTCTGCAAATCGGCCTAGCCATCTTTGGCCTAGGTGCAGTATCGTTGGATAACACGGAAGTAACTCGTCAACACCACGTGACCTTCTCCATGGCTGCCATCAGTATTCGTTACTGGCATGAACTGATCCGTTCGGTCGGGATCGGCAGCCTTGCATTCGCACGCCCCGTGCGAAATTCGATGCGAACTGACTGCTGAGTTCTCAGCATCGGACCAAACCGCGACGAAGGCGGTTTGGATGTCGTGGCTACCAGGCCGCTACATCGCATTTGGAGAATCCGTCATGTCGGTATCGAAACAACATGCCGAATGTCCTGCGGGATTTGCCCCACTTGGTGATCTGTCAACGATCCAGTGTCGCGATTCGCGGCGACTACTCGTTCCACAGAGCACGCACGATGAGCTTGCTGCGATCCGAGAGATTCAGCGAATGGCCTCTGAGCCAACGCAATCGCCGGTACACTCCGAATCGAAACTCACGGCAAAGCCGATAGCAAACAAGCCTTCACGTCGGCCTAGGGCTCGGCGTGTCCAAATATTCTCGCCAGATGCACTTGAGCAAGCAAACGCTGCTCTGGACGGCGCCGACGCGAGTCAACAGCAGTGCGCACGACCGCTGCTTGAGAAGGCCGGCAGCAACGATGGCTGTCGAAAGCTTCCCGATATTCAAAAGGCACTGAAGAGACTTGACGTTGCGCGCGGGAGCTTCGCCAACCTGAGCGAGCCCATTGGAAAACTAATGGTCGATCTCGTGCTCGCAAGTGCCGTGCGCAGCAGAGAGTTTCGCGTTCGCCCCATTCTGCTCATGGGCGAACCCGGCGTTGGTAAAACGCATTTCGCGTCCAAGCTCGCGGAGGCGCTCGCGGTGCCAATGCGAAAGTGGTCCGCCGGAAGCGCTCAGGCAAGCTTCCAACTCGTGGGCGGGGACAGTGGATGGCGCCAAGCGCGACCCGGGGCGATATTCGAAGTCCTTGCCAAAGGGGATTCGGCAGCTCCGGTACTGATACTCGACGAAGTAGACAAGATCGGAAGCAGTAGCAACTACCCTGTCGTTCCTGTACTGCTAGACCTCCTCGAGGCAGATACAGCTGGAGCGTTCTACGACGCGTTCTTTCGCATGGAATTTGATGCAAGCCGAATAATCATTGTGCTCACGGCGAATGATCTTGACCGGGTGCCGCTCCCCCTTCTAAGTCGTGTCGAGGTGTTCGATATTCCGACACCGGATCCGGAACAGCGAATGCAGATCATCCTTGCGAAGATCGACCACTTGCAACGCTCCACAGGGAAGCACATACAACTCGAAGAAGGCGGAGCAACTGGCCTTGCGGAACGCACAGACCTGGATCTGCGCAAACTTCACCGCATTGTGATCGATGCGTTCGCGGTCGCGCTAGCGACGGGAAAATGTATTGCCACGCTGGCGCTACCACCCTCAGCTAAACGACAACCAATCGGGTTCACGTGTCACGGATAGACGGTTGCGGATCCTCTGCAATCTGCACCGCAGTGAAAGCAGGGAGCAGCGCCGGGAATTGAACCCGGATCTCCGACGCGGTACGATGGAGGCACCACCCAACCGTCGTACACCCACTCTCCGCGAGTGGTTCTAGCGTCGGCGCTCTATCCTTTGAGCTACGCTGCGGAAATGTTACGTATTACTACGCTGCGCGTGGCCGTCGCCACGCGCTTTTCATAAAAGGGGCAGCACCGGGATTTGAACCCAGATCACTAATGCGTACGATGAAGGTACCACCCAGCCGTCGTACAACCACTGTCCGCGAGTGGCTCTGCATCAGCGCTCTATCCTCTTGAGCTATGCTGCGTATTGCTTATGCCTTCCCGCCTTTGACGATTGCCAAGGGCTTCTTACGCGTCAAGCGGTCGGTTTGTTCCTTCTGCCTCCGCTCACGCTCCGCGATCTTTTCTTCGGCGAAAGGCTTAGCTGCCTTGATCAAACCGCTCAAGTCATACTCGTTCGTGTCGTTGTCACCGACGCTCGTCGTGCGGTAAATACGTTTGATGAATCCAGCAGCCTCCATCGCCGCAATTCGCTTTTGTATTGTGCGTGGAGCTACACCAATTGCCCTCGCCAAAGTACCCTTAGACGGGCGTGCATGTTCTCCGGGCCTCCACCAGTAGCCAGCGAGGTGAATCAAAATATTGATATCGAGCGGGGTAAGGCCCAACGCCTGCTGACGCTCGAAAATGATGTTCGGGAAAGAAGTCCATCCCGCTTTCGCCAACGGCGCCGACCACTTGGCCGCAACACTCTTGTCTACTGCATTGGTTGCCTGCGGTTTTGTCGCGACACTCATTTGCTCCCCCCGACGTTCATTGCGTTGAGTTAAGTATCGCGACGGCGCATCGGTCTTGCAAGATCAGGAGAGCGAATACGGGACGCCCTAAGCATCTCCCCCCGCACGTAGTTTGCTGTGTACTGGGTCTCTTCATCTAATTGGGTGCATCTCATGAATCAGGCGTGTGTTTTGGGAGGCTCCCGGTTCCTCCCTGGGGCTGGCCCAAAGGCCGCCCGGTACAGTTCTCGAAAGCTTCCCCGCGAGAATGTGGAGCCTCCCCCTATCCAATCACATGGGCTCACCTTGTTGACTCTGTGACCTTTTTCGTCACGTCACCGGGAATCTAGGGGGGTCTTGTGCGCGTGTGCAGTGGGCTTACCGAGAGGCCGGGCGCGACATTCACTACCGCACGGGAGCCCTCTCGCTCGCCTTAGATGTCAATCCGCTCGGCTTTAGCGACAAACGACACCGGCGTGCGCATGGCCGCTCGAAAATACGCAATTACGGAAGCTATGCAAGAATCTTTCGATCCGTAATCGCACAACAATAGCCATGAGTGACACGCTGCAGGAACAGCACGCAGCCGCAGATCACGCAATGCGCAACTGGACCTTCGAGAGGCAAGGTCCGGTCCGGATCGGTTCCGATGCGCACATGCAGATGTTCTGCCGCATGCTGCTCGACACACACAACCCGTACAAGCCGGCGGTCATCGACTGGCCGGCGCTCAAGCCCGCCGAGCTCAAGCGGCTCACGTCGCTGCCGATCTGGGACATCGCGGTGCAAACCGAAGGTCGTGCATCGATCCGCGTCGCGACCTATGCGGCGACGGTCGGCGATCCGCTGCTGCGCCGCGCGCTCGAGATGGACGGCGGCGAGGAAGCGCGCCACAAGGTCGTGCTATCGAAGCTCGTCGAGGCATACGGCATCCGGCTCGCCCCCGAGCCGCCCTACCCGGCGCCGAAGGATCCCGAGTGGTCGTGGATGGTCACGGGCTTCAGCGAATGCATCGACAGCTTCTTCGCGTTCGGCCTGTTCCGCTCCGCGCAGCGCTCCGGTTATTTCCCGCCCGAACTCGTCGACACCTTCGAGCCCGTGATCCAGGAAGAAGGCCGCCACATCCTGTTCTTCGTGAACTGGTACGCGTGGTACTGGCGCAGCCTGCCGTGGTGGCGCCGGCCGTGGTTCTTCGCGCGGGTCGCGGCCGTGTGGGTGCATTTGATCCGCGAGCGCATCGGCATCGCGCGCGGGATCGACGCCGACGGCGTCGCGCGCGACGCGAACTTCCCGGCGACGAACACCGCCGACATCGGCGAAGCGCTCAAGCCGCGCGAGCTGATCGAACTGTGTCTCGCCGAGAACGATCGGCGGATGGCCGGTTACGACAAGCGCCTGCTGCGCCCGTTGTTCGTGCCGCGTATGGCGCGGCTCGCGCTGCGGTTTCTCAAGAAGTAACGCAACCGATCCGGGCAAGGGCCCGGTTGCCCGGTCGAGCATCCTGGCAACCGGGCCTCGGCCATCATCACGTCCGGGCCGGCTGAATGCCGGCCGGAGCCGGCCGGTGGCAATCGCATCGTCCGCATCCGGGCGCGCAGCAGCGCAATACGCTGTGATCGACGTATCCGTTCTGCTCCGTGCTCCACGTCCCGTTCACACCTCGATGCGCGTTCGTCACACTTTGCATGGCGAGCCGCATCGCTCGGGCTGCCCGGCCCGCCGCCCGCTCGACGCCGCCACATCGCTACATCGCATGCGGTGTGAAACCTCACCGGCCTGCATCCACCTGCCAGATGTGGCGCCCTCGACACATTCGCTCACGCCGTTTTTTCTTCGGCGCTTCGAGGCGCGCGGACAAATTGTCACACCCAGGATTTGACAATTCAGGGGCGTCGGCCAGCGGCTTTAACAACCTGCCGCCAGCACGCGCAAATCGGTAGCGGGTAATGCCTCCCGGACGGGCTCGCCTCGTCGTCAAACCCCACACGAATGTCAACATCAACGAAATAGTCAATAGGACAAATTCGAAATACGAATGACGACGGCCCTGACCATCGCCCTGTAGCACTTTTTTACAAATTCGACGCGCCATCCCGCCCGGAACGCCCGTCGCACGGGCCATCGCAGCGAACGAAATGCGCATATCAGCACAGCCCGACATTCTTCATTTTGAATTAAATTGATTTAAAGATAATCCAGTAAATCAATAAGAAATCGAAACTCAAATCTCGAATTAACAAATTAATAAGGTGGATATCCCATTATCGCAAAACACGCCACCAAACATTACAAATTAGAAAGGAATGCCTCGCTCGCAAACGTTTGCTATTTCACTTTCCTTACTTTTGCTCCCGAAGCATCTGTAACCTACCGCACAAAACAAACATAACTCATTGATTTTTATAGATAAAATGCCGAGCACGCCAAGGGAGTTCGATCCTACATTTTTCATTCTTACATCTTACAAATTCATTCATCATTGACACATCAAAACACGGTGTATTAACCATCCTTTAACTTTTCAAACCCGATATTTATCACTTTTTAGCAATCTGAAAAATCCTCCTCCAATAAACTCCGCCCATCAATTTTGAGATTCGCGCGAGCGCACGGAGCATTCCTCTAACAAAAGAGACCGGTGTGTGGCGTGCACATTTGGAGGTAGCAGGACATGAACCGCACATACCGCTCGATCTGGAACGAAGCCCTCGGCGCCTGGGTCGCTGCATCCGAACACGATTCGGCACGGGGCAAGCCGAACAAATCGGCTGTCATGGTCGCAGCCGTCGCGGCCCTGGCGATCAGCCTGCCCGGGCTCGCCGAGGCCAATACGATCAACACACAGCAGACCTGCCTTACGGGAAGCAACGGCGCGGTCGGCCGCGTGAACCCGGGTGGCACGCAAAACCAGGCCGGCGACGGCTCCGGTACGTACTCGGTCGTGGCCGGGTGTAACTCCAACGGCAACGGTTTCACTGGTGTCACGGTTTATGGCGCGTTCGCACAAGCAAACGGCAACGGCGCCGTCGCCATGGGCATCCAGTCATCTGCCGCCTTGTGGGGTGTGGCAACCGGCCTTGAAACGACCGCCAGCGGCATCGGCGCGACCGCCCTCGGCTTCGGCTCGACGGCAGCCGCGCTGAACTCCGTCGCAATCGGCGGCGCGGGCGGCAACGGTACGACGCCGCTGTCGCAGGCAAACTCGACCATCGCATCGGGTGCGGGCTCGATCGCAATCGGCAGCAACGCAACGAAGGGCGCGCAGTCGGCCGCTTCGGACAGCATCGCGGTCGGCGGCCAGTCATCCGTCGCATCGGCCGCCACGTCGGGGATCGCACTCGGCCGCGGCGCGACCGTCAACGGCGCGTACGGCATCGCTCAGGGCGACGGCATCGTCTCCGGCGCAACCGGCCAGAACGTCGCGATCGGTTCGTCGGGTACGACGGCCAACAGTGGTAGCGCGAACGGCGGCGCGGTGGCAATCGGCCGCGCGCAAACGGCCAGCGGCGACGGCGCGGTCGCGCTCGGCACCAGCAACTCGGCGAACGGCACGGGCGCGGTCGCGCTCGGCAACGGCAACTCGGCGAACGGCACCGGTGCGGTTGCGCTGGGCAGTGGCAACAGCGTGACGGGGACGGGTTCGGTCGGTATCGGCAGCGGCGCCAAGGCGACCTATGCGGGTTCGAGCGCAATCGGTGCCTCGTCGTATGCGGGCGGGACTTCGGCGCCTGCCTCCGCTTTCGGGAACGGGAGTTCCGCGACGGCGAACTATGCAACCGCGATCGGCGTCAACGCCAGCGCTGCCGGCGGCGGCAGCGTTGCGCTGGGCGTGGCCACTGCGAGTGCGCTCCAGAGCGTTGCAATCGGCCAGCAATCCAATGCTTCTCAAGCCGGCAACATTTCGATCGGCTCGTTTGCGACGGCCAGCGGCAACGGCAATGCGGTCGCCATGGGCTATCAATCGACCGCTTCCGCCGGCAACGCGATGGCGCTCGGCTACCTGTCGACGGCCAACGTTGCAAACTCCGTCGCCCTTGGCAACAACTCGGCGACGATTGGTGCGGCGGACACGGCGACGGGCGGCACCGGTTCGGTCAACTCCGCCACGATCGGTGGCCAGACGTTCGGTAACTTTGCGGGCGCAAGCGCCGCCAACGGCGTCGTCAGCGTGGGTACGGCGGGCAACGAGCGTCGCATCCAGAACGTCGCAGCGGGTCTCGTCACGTCGACCAGCACCGATGCGATCAACGGTAGCCAGCTCTACTCGGTCGCGAGCACGACGACGTCGAGCATCACGAGCCTGTCGACGTCGGCTTCGACCGGCTTGTCGTCGGCGAATAGCTCGATCACGTCGCTCTCGACCTCCACGTCGACGGGCCTCTCGTCGGCTACCAGCTCGATCGGTTCGCTCTCGACCGGCCTCTCGTCGACCAATAGCTCGGTCACTTCGCTGTCGTCCTCCACGTCGACGGGCCTGTCGTCGGCTACCAGCTCGATCGGTTCGCTCTCGACCGGTCTCTCGTCGACCAAAAGCTCGGTCACGTCGCTGTCGACCTCCACGTCGACGGGTCTCTCGTCGGCCACCAGCTCGATCGGTTCGCTCTCGACCGGCCT
>Ga0209566_100202_pt1 | contig 61727 bp, 62 predicted proteins | sample Araplavi_mTSA_r2_2_FD_184287 | JGI IMG/M metagenome (GOLD analysis project Ga0209566, IMG submission 184287) | Arabidopsis root microbial communities from North Carolina, USA - plate scrape CL_Cvi_mTSA_r2 (SPAdes) (version 2) | ecosystem: Host-associated > Plants > Roots > Endosphere | place...
CTTATTAGAATAAGTCCGCATTCTCGATATAGTCGAATCGGTTAAAGATGGCAGCATTAATTTCGAAGGGCAGGGCGGCAGTGCGGATGGCGTAACGGATGTTGGTGTCCCGGCCGGATTCGCCGGGGCCGCATCATCAAAAGGGGAGTCGAAAAATGTCTCAATACGCGAAACTCAAGGCGCAGATCGCGGATCTGCAGGCCCAGGCGGATGATGTGCGCCGCCAGGAAGTGGCGGCAGTGATTGCCGAAGTCCAGCAAAAGATTGCCGAATATGGACTGACTGCCCAGGATCTGGGCTTCGCGGAGCGAGCGAAGCGCGGGCGCCCGCCGAAGAAGGCGCCGCTGCCGCCGAAATACCGCGATCCGAAGTCGGGCGCGACCTGGAGCGGGCGCGGCAAGCCGCCGAATTGGATCGTCGGTAAAAACCGCGATCGTTTCCTGATCGAATGACCGAATGACCGAAAACCCAAACAAAAGAGCCGCATCGAGATGCGGCTCTTTTGTTTGGCGCGCCGATTGCGGCGCGGATTGGATTACGAAATATTTCTTCGCGGATTTCCGTATCAGGCGCCGGCGACGCGGCGCAATGCCGGTTGGCGCGCTCCCGTGCAAAGCGATTCGTAAGTTTCGACATAACGCTGCGCCATTGCCTTCGAACTGAAGCGCGTATCGAAACGTTCGCGGATCGCAGTGCGCGACAGGCTGTCGATCCGGTGCAGCGCGCCGACCGCACCCTGTACGTCCTCGACGATGAAGCCCGTGACGCCGTCCTCGATCACTTCCGGCACCGAGCCGCGGTTGAATGCGACGACCGGCGTGCCGCAGGCCATCGCCTCGATCATCACGAGGCCGAACGGCTCCGGCCAGTCGATCGGGAACAGCAGCGCCTTCGCGCCGGACAGGAACGCGGGCTTCTGCGCCTCGTTGATCTCGCCGATGAATTCGACGTGCGCCTCGCCGAGCAGCGGCTCGATCACTTCCTTGAAATAGTCGGCGTCCGCCTTGTCGACCTTCGCGGCGATCTTCAGCGGCAGGCCGCTTTGCGCGGCGATCCGGATCGCGGTGTCGACGCGCTTTTCGGGGCAGATCCGGCCGAGGAACGCGAGGTATTCGGGCTTCACGCCCGGCTGCGGCGTGAGCAGCGTGTCGGGCAGCCCGTGATACACGGTGCCGGCCCACGCGGCCTGCGGCAGCGGCTTGCGCTGGTTGTTCGAGATCGACACGACCGGCGCGTCGGGGAACGCGTCGAACACCGGCTGCAGTTCCGGCAGGTCGAGGCGGCCGTGCAGCGTCGTCACGTACGGCGTGTCGAGGCGCGACATCAGCGGGAACGGCAGGTAGTCGAGGTGGAAGTGCAGCACGTCGAATTCGTGCGCGACCCGGGCGACCTGCTCGAGGAGGCGCATATGGGGCGCCATCGAATCGCGGATCGACGGATCGAGCCGCAGCGCGCGCGGCCAGGCCGCCTCGAGGCGCGCCGACGTGACGGAGTCGCCGCTGGCGAACAGCGTCACGTCGTGGCCGAGTTCGACGAGCGCCTCGGTGAGGTAGGACACGACACGCTCGGTGCCGCCGTAGAGTTTCGGCGGAACGGCTTCGTAAAGCGGCGCGATCTGGGCAATTCGCATGGGTGTTCTCCTGTTTGATCCGGGGGCACGAGGGTGCCGATGCGGATCCCGTGCAAGGTTGCGGAACTCGCCGACGCACGCGGTTGGCGGTACGTGGCCGTGCCCTGGGCGGGGTGCGCGGGGCGCCGGACGGCAAGCTGCGGGGCGGGCCGGCACGGCTCGCGCCGCCGCCCATTGGAGTCCATTATCGATATCGCCCTGAGGGGTTCGAGTGTTTTTTCAAACACTTAAGGCTTGTTACACGATGAAATACGCAAAAACCCCGAGAAAAAGGGCGCGGAATCAGGAATGGAGACAGATGCAACTATTGTTGCGTCATCGTGAAAAAGCACTATAATTTTTACCGATTCGATTGCCGGCAGCCTTGCCCGGAAAGCCTTTCGTTATTGCACCGAGGCCATTGAATCCATCACAGCCGAACCCGCGCCGGCACTTGCTTTCCCGACTGAAGCTTTCAATTCGCCTTGTCGGAAAAATTCCTACACGGTTTACAGACAAATCCTGCATGGCATACGCCACTTCGCTGATACCGGCATAAATGCCGTTTGGCCAAAATTCGCCCTGTAAGACTATAAACGAGCCGACTGCGCGCCCAGAGCGCCCTGATCGAGCAAACGTTTTCATAACACGAATGGCCAAAGAAAGCTCTTTAACGGGGGAATCATGAGCGCTACCAGCGAAATGCTCAGTGAGATCAAAGAGGTCAACCTGTCGTACCTCCTCCTCGCGCAACGCCTGCTGCGGGAAGACAAGGCGATGGGCATGTTCCGCATGGGAATTTCCCAGGAACTGGCCGACGTGCTCGGGAACCTCACGCTCGCACAGACCGTGAAACTCGCCGCGTCCAACCAGATGCTGTGCCGCTTCCGCTTCGATGATCACGCGCTGCTGTCGTCGCTCGCCGACAAGGGCCGCAGCGATGTCGTCGCGCACGCCCACTCGGCCATCCTGATGGCCGGGCAGCAGGTCGAAGGCGTCCGCTGATCCATCACCCCGCCTTGCGTTGAGTCCCGGCGTGTCGCGCCGGCGGACAGCGTATTGGCCACCCATCCGAATCACGTCAAGCGGACGGTTATCACCATGGCAAGCAAAAGCGTCGTGATCGAGGTGAAGGAAATCACCCTCGCCATCGAACTGATCGAACTGGGCGCCCGGCTGCAGTTGCTGGAAGCGGAGACGAGCCTGTCGCGGGATCGTCTGATCAAGCTGTACAAGGAACTGAAGGGCGTGTCGCCGCCGAAGGGGATGCTGCCGTTCTCGACCGACTGGTTCATGACGTGGCAGCCGAACATCCACTCGTCGCTGTTCTACAACATCTACCGGTTCATGCAGGACCACGGCCGCTGCGAGCCGATCCAGTCGATCGTGAAGGCGTACCGGCTCTACCAGGAGCACGTGAACCTGTCCGGCGACGAGGCCGCGCTGAGCCTCACGCGCGCGTGGACGCTCGTGCGTTTCTTCGATTCGGGGATGCTGCAGATGACCCCCTGCACGCGCTGCGGCGGCCACTTCGTCGCGCATGCGCATGATCCACATCAAGGTTTCGTCTGCGGCCTTTGCCAGCCGCCGTCGCGCGCGGGCAAGACCCGCAAGGCCGCCGCCGCGCGCGCCGAACTGGCCGCCGCCGCGGCCTGAGCGCCGGGCCGGGCGGGCGCGAGCGGCCGCGCCGGGCGGCGCGAATTGCCCGTGAATCGTCCGCGAATCGTCTGTGAATTGCTGGTAAACACCGTCGGGCCGCCGCCGGGCGGCCGCGAAAGTTTTCCTGCCGACTGCCGTAAACCTGTTTAACGGCGGTCTCCCCGCCGGTCATTCGTGAGGGACAGGCAGTGCTGATTATCGTGGGAACACTCGTGACGCTGTTGTCCGTCTTCGGCGGTTATGCGCTGGCAGGCGGGCATCTGGGCGCGTTGATCCAGCCCGTCGAGATCCTGATGATCGTGGGTGCCGGCGTCGGCGCATTCATCCTCGGCAACGGCGGCAAGACCATCAAGGCGACGCTGCGCGTGCTGCCGACGCTCTTCAAGGGCTCGAAATACACGAAGGATGTCTACATGGAGCTGATGGCGCTTCTTTACGTGCTGCTCGCGAAGGCACGCAAGGAAGGCACGCTCACGCTCGAGGCCGACATCGACGATCCGGAAAAGAGCCCGATCTTCACGCAATACCCGAAGATCCTCGCCGATCACCACATCGTCGAATTCCTGACCGACTACCTGCGCCTGATGGTGGGCGGCAACATGAACGCGTTCGAGATCGAGAGCCTGATGGACGAGGAGATCGAGACGCACCACGCGGAAGGCGAAGGCCCCGCGCATGCGTTGATGCGCGTCGGCGACGCGATGCCGGCGTTCGGCATCGTCGCGGCCGTGATGGGCGTCGTGCACACGATGGCGTCCGCCGACAAGCCGCCCGCGGTGCTCGGCGCGATGATCGCGCAGGCGCTGGTCGGCACGTTCCTCGGGATCCTGCTGTCGTACGGGCTGATCGGGCCGCTCGCGAGCCTCGCGGAGCAGCGCGTCGCCGAGTCGACCAAGATGTTCCAGTGCATCAAGGTGACGATCCTCGCGACGCTGAACGGCTATGCGCCGGCGATCGCGGTCGAGTTCGGCCGCAAGGTGCTGTTCTCGACCGAGCGCCCGTCGTTTTCCGAGCTCGAAGAGCACGTGCGCCGCGTGAAGGCGAAGTGACGCGGAGCCCCCGATGAGCAAGAGCAAGGATCGCGCAATCGTCGTCAAGCGGGTGGCCCCGGCGAAGAAGGGCCACCACGGCGGCGCATGGAAGCTCGCGTACGCGGACTTCATGACCGCGATGATGGCGTTCTTCCTGCTGATGTGGCTGCTGAGCTCGGTCACGCCGGTGCAGCTGAAGGGGATCGCCGAATACTTCAACACGCCGCTGAAGGCCGCGCTGTTCGGCAGCGGCGACCGCAGCTCGCAGGATTCCAGCATCATCAACGGCGGCGGCCGCGACCTGTCGAGCGTCGACGCCGGCACGTTGCGCCGCACCGACGGCATGACGCAGCTCGCCGAGCGCCTCGCGAAAGCGGGCGACGAGAATTCCCGGTCGCAGGCGCAGGGTGCGCAGGACCGGCTCGAGCAGGCGCGCCTGCACGACCTGCAGATCAAGCTGATGGCCGCGATCGAGGCCAACCCGACGCTGCGCCAGTTCAAGCAGCAGATCCGCATCGATTCCACGCTGATGGGGCTGCGCATCGAGATCGTCGATTCGCAGAAGCGGCCGATGTTCGCGATGTCGAGCGACAACGTCGAGCCGTACATGCGCGACATCCTGCGCGAGATCGGCAAGACGCTGAACGACGTGCCGAACCGGATCATCGTCCAGGGCCATACCGACGCCGTGCCGTACGCGGGCGGCGAGGGCGGCTACAGCAACTGGGAACTGTCGGCCGACCGCGCGAACGCGTCGCGCCGCGAGCTGATCTCCGGCGGCATGGACGAGGCGAAGGTGCTGCGGGTGCTCGGCCTCGCGTCGACGCAGAACCTGAACAAGGCCGACCCGCTCGATCCGGAAAACCGCCGGATCAGCGTGATCGTGCTGAACCGCAAATCCGAAGAGGCGCTGATGCGCGACGATGCGACGACCACGACGCTGTCGGCCGATGCGGCCGGCTCGCAGCAGCTCGCGCAGCAGCTGGCCGGCCCGGCGCCGGCCGCGCGGCCGGCGCTCGCGGCGTCCGCCGTCGCCGTGCCGAAACCCTGACGCTTAAAAGATTCCGAGACAGACATGATCCGAACCATTCTCGCCATCGACGACTCCGCGACCATGCGTGCGCTGCTCCAGGCGACGCTGGCGCAGGCCGGCTACGACGTGACGGTGGCGCCGGACGGCGAGGCCGGCTTCGACCTGGCGGCCACCGTGCCGTACGACCTGGTGCTGACCGACCAGAACATGCCGCGCAAGAGCGGGCTCGAAGTGATTGCCGCGCTGCGCAAGCTGACCGCCTATACGGAAACGCCGATCCTCGTGCTGACGACCGAAGGCAGCGACGCATTCAAGGACGCCGCGCGCGACGCGGGCGCGACCGGCTGGATCGAGAAGCCGATCGACCCCGCCGTGCTGGTCGACCTGGTCGCGACGCTGTCCGAACCGGCCGCCTCCTGACATTCACGCGACGCATTCAACCCGGGACCGGGCATGACTCTCGACATCACTCAGTTCTACCAGACATTTTTCGACGAAGCGGACGAGCTGCTCGCGCAGATGGAGCAGTTGCTGCTGAACCTCGACGTCGGTTCGCCCGACCCCGAGGATCTGGCCGCGATCTTCCGTGCCGCGCATTCGATCAAGGGCGGCGCCGCGACGTTCGGCTTTTCCGCGCTGACCGATACGACGCACATCCTCGAATCGCTGCTCGACCGCGCACGCAACCATGAGCTGACGCTGACCAAGGAAATGGTCGACGCGTTCCTCGAGACCAAGGACGTGCTGTCCGACCAGCTCGTCGACTACCGCGCGAGCGCCGAACCGGACGCAGCCGCCGCCGCGACGATCTGCGCGAAGCTCGAGCGGCTGAAGGCCGAGAGCGGTGCGGATGCGCCGGCTGCCGCTGCCGCGCCGGTCGCCGCTGTCGCCGAACCTGTCGCGCCGGCCGCGCCGGCCGTGGAGACGGCCGCCGGCGACGCTCGCGCGCCCGATCACGTGGTCGAGCAGGCCGTCGCGGCTGCGCATCCGGCGGCCGATGCCGGCACGGACGAAGGCGGCCCGCACCTGAAGATCACGCTCGTGGGCGTCGACGCGAAGGACCAGGAGCTGCTGACCGAGGAACTCGGCAACCTCGGCCGGATCGTGGGCCGCGAGCAAGCGGGCGCCGACCTGACGCTGTGGGTCGAATCGGACGTGCCGTCCGACGACATCGTCGCCGTGTGCTGCTTCGTGATCGACGAAAGCCAGATCCGCGTCGCGCACGGCACGGCGCCGGCCGCGCCGGCCGCCGCTCATGAAGCCGCGGCACCCGCTGCGGCACCCGCTCCCGCTGCAGAACCGGCCGCCGCCGCGCAACCGGTACGCGCCGAGGTCTTCGCGCCGCAGGCCGCCGCGCAACCGGCCGCACCGGCATCGGCGCCGCCGCCCGCGCCCGCCGCGCCGGCCGCCGCCGCGCCCGCGCCGCAGCCGGCCCAGCAAGCGCACGCCGACCACGCGCCGCAGGCCGCCGCGCATCACGACGACAAGCGCGCGCGCCCGGCCGCCGCGGCCGCTTCGGGCGCCGAAGGCAGCTCGATCCGCGTCGGCGTCGAGAAGGTCGACCAGCTGATCAACCTCGTCGGCGAACTCGTGATCACGCAGGCGATGCTCGCGGAAACCGCGAGCGCGTTCGATCCGGCGCTGCACGACCGCCTGTTCAACGGGATGGCGCAGCTCGAGCGCAACGCGCGCGACCTGCAGGAAGCGGTGATGTCGATCCGGATGATGCCGATGGACTACGTGTTCAGCCGCTTCCCGCGGCTCGTGCGCGACCTCGCCGGCAAGCTCGGCAAGCAGGTCGAGCTCGTCACGTTCGGCCAGGCGACCGAACTCGACAAGAGCCTGATCGAACGGATCATCGATCCGCTCACCCACCTCGTGCGCAACAGCCTCGACCACGGGATCGAGACGGTCGACAAGCGCGTCGCCGCCGGCAAGGACGCGGTCGGCCAGCTCGTGCTGTCGGCCGCGCATCACGGCGGCAACATCGTGATCGAGGTGAGCGACGACGGCGCGGGCCTGAACCGCGAACGCATTCTCGCGAAGGCCGCGAAGCAGGGCATGCAGGTGTCCGACAACATCAGCGACGACGAAGTCTGGCAACTGATCTTCGCGCCGGGCTTTTCGACCGCCGAGACGGTGACCGACGTGTCGGGCCGCGGCGTCGGGATGGACGTCGTGAAGCGCAACATCCAGTCGATGGGCGGCCACGTCGAGATCACGTCGCAGGCCGGCCGCGGCACGACCACGCGGATCGTGCTGCCGCTCACGCTCGCGATCCTCGACGGGATGTCGGTGAAGGTCGGCAACGAGATCTTCATCCTGCCGCTGAACTTCGTGATGGAGTCGCTGCAGCCGTCGAACGACGACATCTACACGGTCGGCAACGGCGAGCGCGTGGTGCGCGTGCGCGGCGAATACCTGCCGCTCGTCGCGCTGCACGAGGTGTTCTCGGTCGATGACGCGCGCACCGACCCGACGCAGGGGATCGTCACGATCATGGAAACCGAGGGGCGCCGCTTCGCGATGCTGATCGACGAACTGGTCGGCCAGCAGCAGGTGGTCGTGAAGAACCTCGAAACCAACTACCGCAAGGTGCACGGCATCTCGGCGGCGACCATCCTCGGCGACGGCAGCGTCGCGCTGATCGTCGACGTCGCGGCGCTGAACCGCGAAACCCGTGCGACGCACGGCGCCCGTGCCGGCGCCGAGCTCGCGATGTTCTGATGTCTCTCGCCATTCAACCGATTGGGGGCAAACGTGTCTGCTGAAGTCCAAATGATCAATCCGGCCGCGGCGAACGCGGCAACGAGCCGCCGCGACGCGGAACAAGGCGACGCGACGGGCCAGGAATTCCTGGTGTTCACGCTCGGCGACGAGGAATACGGGATCGACATCCTGAAGGTGCAGGAAATCCGCGGCTACGACAGCGTCACGCGCATCGCGAACGCGCCGGATTTCATCAAGGGCGTGATCAACCTGCGCGGGATCATCGTGCCGATCGTCGACATGCGGATCAAGTTCCATCTCGGCCGCGTCGAGTACGACCACCAGACGGTCGTGATCATCCTGAACGTCGCGCATCGCGTGGTCGGGATGGTGGTCGACGGCGTGTCGGACGTGCTGACGCTGCAGACCGACCAGATCATGCCGGCGCCGGAATTCGGCGCGACGCTGACGACCGAGTACCTGACGGGCCTCGGCACGGTCGACGGCCGGATGCTGATCCTGATGGACATCGAGAAGCTGATGTCGAGCCGTGAAATGGCGCTGATCGAGACGCTCGGCGGGTAAGCGCGCCGCGCGCGCAGGAATTTCGGGAGAATCTGCAATGTTGCATAACTGGTCGATCCGCACGACGCTCACGGCGGTCGGACTCATCCTCGTGGCGCTGGCCGCAGCCGTCGGCGGGCTCGGCCTGTACGCGCTGAATCAAGCGAGCCGCTCGCTCGACGAGATCGCGCACGTCGACCTGCCGGCGATCCATACGCTCGACGACACATCGTCGTACCTGCTGCGCGCGCGCGTGTCGCTCGACCGCTTCCGTTCGCTGACGGAAGCCGGCAACACGGCCGACGCGGCCAAGGTGCTCGACCGCGCGCAGGAGCTGTACGCGAAGTCGAACCAGAACTGGCAGGCGTTCCAGGCCACGCCGAAGCTCGGCGTCGAGCAGGCGCTCGTCGACGAACTCGCCGCACGCTATGCGACGATCGTGAAGGAAGGCGTCGAGCCCGAATTCGCGGCCGCGCGCGCGGGCGACATGGCCGCGTACCACGCGGTCGCCGATACCAAGATCAGCCCGATGTTCGTCGCGTACGACCAGGCGGCAGCGGCCGTGGTCGCTTCGCTGCAGAAGCGCGCGGAAGATCGCCAGGCCGCGACGCAATCGCAGATCTCGCTGATGATCGGGCTGATCGCGGCGGGCATCGCGATCGCGTTCGTCGTCGTGATCGCGATCCGCTTCGCGCTGCGCGGGCTGATCGTGCAGCCGCTCGAGGACGCGATCGCGCACTTCGAGCGCATCGCCGGCGGCGACCTCACCGAGCCGGTGAACGTGTTCAGCACCAACGAGATCGGCCGCCTGTTCGGCGGCATCAAGCGGATGCAGGACGCCGTCACGACGATGGTGCAGGCCGTGCATCGCGGCACCGAGTCGATCGACGTCGGCGCGCGCGAGATCTCGACCGGCAACACCGACCTGTCGCAGCGTACCGAGGAGCAGGCCGCGTCGCTGCAGGAAACCGCGTCGAGCATGGAGCAACTGACGGGCACCGTGCGCCAGAACGCGGAGAACGCGCGGCAGGCCAGCCAGCTCGCGGTGAACGCATCCGACATCGCGACGCAGGGCGGCGACGTGGTCGGCCAGGTCGTGTCGACGATGCAGGACATCGCGGCGAGCTCGGGCAAGGTCGTCGACATCATCGGCACGATCGAAGGCATCGCGTTCCAGACCAACATCCTCGCGCTGAACGCGGCGGTCGAAGCCGCGCGCGCGGGCGAACAGGGCCGCGGCTTCGCGGTGGTCGCGGGCGAGGTGCGCTCGCTCGCGCAGCGCAGCGCGAGCGCCGCGAAGGAAATCAAGCAGCTGATCGGCGATTCGGCCGAGAAGGTCGAAAGCGGGTCGGCGCTCGTGTCGCGCGCCGGTTCGACGATGGACGAGATCGTCCAGGCCGTGCGCCGCGTGACCGACATCATGGGCGAGATCAGCGCCGCGTCGGACGAGCAGTCGACCGGCATCGAGCAGGTCAACCGCGCGGTCGGCCAGATGGATTCGGTCACGCAGCAGAACGCGGCGCTCGTCGAGCAGGCGGCCGCCGCGGCCGCGTCGCTCGAGGAGCAGACGCGCCAGATGAAGACGGTCGTCGCTGGCTGGCGCGTCGCAGGCGGCATCGTGCTCGCGCCGTCGCGCGGTGTCGCGCGGCCGGTCGCGCATGAACCGGCGCGTGCGCCGGCGCTGACGTCGGAGCCGCGTTTCGACGCGGCGCCGGTCGCCGCGCTGCCGGCCCCGCAGGCCGCTGCCCAACCGGCACGGCGTGCCGCGCCGGCGCCGCGTGCCGCGGCCGCGTCGGGCGCCGGTCACGAACCGAAGCGCGCGGCCGATGCCGGTGCGCATGCGCAGAAGGACGCGCCGGCTTCCCGCGGCGCCGCTGCGGGCGGCTACGGGCCGCGTCTCGCGAAAACCGCCGCGCCGGCCGACAAGCCGGCCGCGAAGCCCGCGCTCGTGCGCCCGGCGCTGAACGGCGAGAAGCCGGCGCCGGCCACGTCCGGCACGTCCGATGACGATTGGGAGACCTTCTAAATCATGTCGCACGCGCGCGCGCCGTTTCGACCCGATGCACCGGATGCCTCGCCTCGCGCGGGCGAGCCGGGGCGCGACTTCGCGTTCACGGGCGCGGATTTCGCACGCATCCGCGCGCTGATCCATCAACGCGCGGGGATCTCGCTGTCCGAGCACAAGCGCGACATGGCGTACAGCCGCCTTGCGCGCCGCTTGCGGGCACGCGGCCTCGACACGTTCCGCGACTACCTCGACCTGCTCGAGCAGGAAGACGATCCGCTCGAGTGGGAAGCGTTCACCAATGCGCTGACGACGAACCTGACCGCGTTCTTCCGCGAGTCGCACCATTTCCCGATCCTGTCGGATTTCGTGAAGGGGCGGCCGGCGCCCGTATCGGTCTGGTGTTCGGCGGCGTCGACCGGCGAGGAGCCTTACTCGATCGCGATCACGCTGATCGAGGCGCTCGGCGAATCGGCCGCGCGCGGCGCGTCGATCCTCGCGACCGACCTCGACACGCAGGTGCTCGCGAAGGCGGAGGCCGGCATCTACACGTATGACCAGGTCAAGCACCTCGCGCCGGAGCGGCTGAAGCGCTTCTTCCTGAAGGGCACGGGCGCGCAGGCCGGCCGCGTGAAGGTGCGCCCCGAGCTGCGCGCGATGATCCGCTTCGAGCAGCTGAACCTGACCGATGCGGACTACGGGATCGCGAAGCCGTTCGACGCGATCTTCTGCCGCAACGTGATGATCTATTTCGACAAGCCGACGCAGGGGCAGGTGCTGTCGCGCTTCGAGCCGCTCGTGAAGCCGGGCGGGCTGCTGTTCGCCGGCCATTCGGAAAACTTCACGTACGTCACGCAGGCGTTCCGGCTGCGCGGGCAGACGGTGTACGAACTGACCCGCGACGCCGCACAGGGCGCGCGGCCGCGTGGCGCGCAGGCACCCGCGGCGGCCGCGACGGCGTCGCCGGTGCGTGCGCGGGCCGCGGGCGCCGCGCCCGCCTTTGGAGAGCGCGGATGAGCGCACTGCCGATCGCGACCAATCGCTACTTCGACAGCCACTTCGGCCTGCCCGGCGTGAAGCTGCTGCCGAACGAGTTCTACACGACGTCCGAGGACATGGTGCTGATGACCGTGCTCGGCTCGTGCGTCGCCGCGTGCATTCACGATCCGTACGCGGGCATCGGCGGGATGAACCACTTCATGCTGCCCGACGACGGCGCCGATGCGGGCGCGGCCGCGTCCGACTCGATGCGCTACGGCGCGTACGCGATGGAAGTGCTGATCAACGAGCTGATCAAGGCCGGCGGGCGCCGCGAGCGCTTCGAGGCGAAGGTGTTCGGCGGCGCGGCCGTGCTGGCCGGCATGACGACGATCAACATCGGCGATCGCAACGCCGATTTCGTGCGCCGCTACCTGGCGCTCGAACGCATCCGCATCACCGCGGAGGACTTGCAGGACGTCCATCCGCGCAAGGTCGCATTCATGCCGCGCACGGGCCGCGCGATGGTGAAGAAGCTGCGGCTGCAGGTGCCGGGCGTGACCGAGCGCGAAGCCGCGCTCGCGCGCGAGGCCGACCGCCTGCGCGCCGCGCGGCCGCGTCCCCACGTCGAGCTGTTTGCGGCGAAACGGCCGGCCGCGCCGCAGCCGGCGCGCCCGCGTATCGAGCTGTTCGGCGCACGCGGCGCGGCGCCGGGCGGTGCCGGCGGCTCCAGCGGCTCACGGGCAGCGAACCCGCCAGCCGGCAGCCCGTATGCGGCGAACCTATCAAGAAAGCAGGAGGCATGACCGCAGTGCAGAAGATCAAAGTATTGTGCGTCGACGATTCGGCGCTGATCCGCAGCCTGATGACCGAGATCATCAACAGCCAGCCCGACATGACGGTGGTCGCGACCGCGCCCGATCCGCTCGTCGCGCGCGAGCTCATCAAGCAGCACAACCCCGACGTGCTCACGCTCGACGTCGAAATGCCGCGCATGGACGGGCTCGACTTCCTCGAGAAGCTGATGCGCCTGCGGCCGATGCCGGTCGTGATGGTGTCGTCGCTGACCGAGCGCGGCTCGGAAATCACGCTGCGCGCGCTCGAGCTCGGTGCGGTCGATTTCGTCACGAAGCCGCGCGTCGGGATTCGCGACGGGATGCTCGACTACGCGGAAAAGCTCGCCGACAAGATCCGCGCGGCGTCGCGTGCGCGCGTGCGCCAGGCGCCGCAGCCGCAGGCCGTCGCGCGCGCGGCGGACAGCCACGCGGCCGCGCCGATGATCAACAACCCGCTCGTCAGTACCGAGAAGCTGATCATCATCGGCGCATCGACGGGCGGCACCGAGGCGATCCGCGAAGTGCTGACGCCGCTGCCGCCGGACGCGCCGGCCGTGCTGATCGCGCAGCACATGCCGCCGGGCTTCACGAAATCGTTCGCACAGCGGCTGAACGGCCTGTGCCGGATCGCGGTGAAGGAAGCCGAGCACGGCGAGCGCGTGCTGCCGGGCCACGCGTATATCGCGCCGGGCCACGCGCACCTGTTGCTTGCGAGGAGCGGGGCGAACTATATTGCGCAACTGTCGGACGAGCCGCCGGTCAACCGGCACCGTCCGTCGGTCGACGTGCTGTTCCGCTCGGCGGCGACGCACGCGGGCAAGAACGCGATCGGGGTGATCCTGACCGGGATGGGCCGCGACGGCGCGGCCGGCCTGCTGGAAATGAAACGCGCGGGCGCCCACACGTTCGCGCAGGACGAAGCAAGCTGCATCGTGTTCGGGATGCCGCGCGAGGCGATCGCGCTCGGCGGCGCGGACGAGATCGCGCCGCTTGCCGACATGAGCCGCCGCGTGATGGCACGCCTGGCGACGATGGGCGATCGCGTGCAGCGCGTTTGAATGGAATGTCACGGGGCGCGTGCCACGATACGCGTCCCGACGGAAACGAATCTGGAAAGGAACGACGATGGACAAGAGCATGAAAATCCTGGTGGTGGACGATTTCCCGACGATGCGCCGGATCGTCCGCAACCTGCTCAAGGAGCTGGGCTACTCGAACGTCGACGAGGCCGAGGACGGCCTCGCCGGCCTCGCGCGGCTGCGCGGCGGCGGCTACGACTTCGTGATCTCGGACTGGAACATGCCGAACCTCGACGGCCTCGCGATGCTGAAGGAAATCCGCGCGGACGCGACGCTCACGCACCTGCCGGTGCTGATGGTCACGGCCGAGTCGAAGAAGGAGAACATCATCGCGGCGGCGCAGGCCGGCGCGAGCGGCTACGTCGTGAAACCGTTTACGGCCGCGACGCTCGACGAGAAGCTGAACAAGATCATCGACAAGATGGCGAAGGCCGGGAGCTGACGTGAACGAGCCGATCCATGCCGCGCTGACGGGCGCCGGGTTCAGCGCAGACGGCCAGGCCGAAGGTGCCGATTACGCGAGCGACCGCATCCTCGCGCGCATCGGCCATGTCACGCGCACGCTGCGCGATTCGATGCGCGAGCTCGGGCTCGACAAGCATGTCGAGCGGGCGGCCGAAGCCGTGCCCGATGCGCGCGACCGGCTGCGCTACGTCGCGACGATGACCGAGCAGGCCGCCGAGCGCGTGCTGAATGCGATCGAGGTGGCCAAGCCGATGCAGGCGCGCCTCCAGAACGAAGCCGAAGCGCTCGACGCGCGCTGGGCGCAGTGGTATGCGGCGCCGATCGAGCACGCGGAAGTGCGCGAGCTGATGGACGATACGCGCACGTTCCTGCGCACGCTGCCCGAGTCGACGTCGGCGACCAGCGCGCAACTGCTCGAGATCATGCTCGCGCAGGATTTCCAGGACCTGACCGGGCAGGTGATCAAGAAGATCATGGACATGGTCTACCTGATCGAGCAGCAGCTCCTCACGGTGCTCGTCGAGAACATCGCGCCGGAGCGGCGCGAGCAGTTCGCGGCCACCGCGGCCGCGCTCGCCGCCGAGCAGATGAGCTCGACCGGCAGCCCCGAGTCGCTGCTGAACGGCCCGCAGATCGCGCCGGAAGGCAAATCCGACGTGGTCCAGGACCAGGGGCAGGTCGACGACCTGCTCGCCAGCCTGGGCTTCTGACCCTGCCGCGTGCATCGGCGCGCCTCCGGTTCGCGGGGCTGCGCGATGCATGCGTCGCGCCGTTTCCACAACGTCCACCACGTTTACCCGGGCTCGCCGCCTGCGCACGCGCCGGTCGGCCTGCGTCGAATTGACACTTCGACACACTCAGCAGGCATACTACGCGTCAGCAGCAACGAAGCGTCATTCATACGACTCATACGTCGGCGGGCGGCGCGGGCATGATCGCCGCGCACGCCGCCACGAAGCCAGTCCCGTGGGAGGGAATGTGAAGCTGAAACGCTTGGGCCGCGCCGTCGCGCACGCGACGGCTGCAACGGGTGTGCTGTGGGCCGTCCACGCGCACGCCGAACTGGGCGGCGCACCGATGTCGCCGCCGGCGGACGATCAGGCCGCAAGCGTGCGCGCGCTGCAGCGCGCGATGCGTTCGGCGGACGGCGTGCAGGCGAGTACCGCCGCCTATACCGTCCGCGAAATCACGCTCGGGTCGGGCACCGTCATTCACGAGTACACGTCGGCCGCCGGCAGCGTGTTCGGCCTCGCATGGCAAGGGCCGACGATGCCGGATCTCGCGTCGCTGCTCGGCAGCTATTTCCCGCAGTACACCGCCGGCGTCCAGGCGGCGCACAAGGCGCGCGGCTGGCGCGCACCCGTGTCCGTCGACACGAGCGGCCTCGTGATCCGGACGGGCGGCCACATGGGCGCCTTCTCGGGCCAGGCCTGGCTGCCGGCGGCGCTGCCTGCCGGCCTGGCCGGCACCGACATCCAGTGACAGCGGGAGAGCGATCTTGAGCATTCCTCGTACATTCAAGCGCTGGCTCGGCGTGCTGGGCCTCGCGGCGGCAACGGCCGTCCTCGTGACCGCATGCGGCGGCGGCGGCGACGGCGGCGGCAGCAGCAACTCGGGCAACAACGGCAACAACGGTTCGGGCGGCTCGGACGGCAACTCCGGGAACACGGCCGTCATCAACGTCAACGCCGGCGTGGCGAACGTGATCAACATCCCGACCATCAGCGTGAAGGTCTGCGCGCCGGGCACGTCGAACTGCCAGGTGGTCAGCAACGTGCTCGTCGATACCGCGTCCTACGGGCTGCGGCTCGTCGGCAGTGCGGTGTCGGGCGTGCTCGGCAGCCTCCCGCAGGTGACGAGCGGCGGCGCGCCGGTCGCCGAGTGCGGCAAGTTCGTGTCGAGCTATACGTGGGGTTCGGTGCGCACGGTCGACCTGTCGATCGGCGCCGAGCAGGCGCGCTCGCTGCCCGTGCAGATCATCGGCGACCTCGGCACGACGAACGTGCCGGCCTCGTGCACGAACGGCGGTGCGTCGGCCAACTCGGCGAGCGCGCTCGGCGCGAACGGGATTCTCGGCATCGGGCCGGCGCCGGTCGACTGCGGCACGACCTGCGCGACGTCGACGTCGTCGAGCAACAACTACTACGCGTGCCCGAACGGCGACAACGCGAACTGCGCGGTCGCGCTCGTGCCGGTGGCGCAGCAGGTGGCCAACCCGGTTCATCATTTCGCCGACAGCAGCGGGGTGAGCGTGACGATGCCGGGCATCTCGAACAGCGGGCAGGCCAGCTCCACCGGGACGCTGACGTTCGGCCTGCCCGACCTGACCGGGAAGACCGTGATGACGTCGACCACGACGGGCGACGTCAGCGCGACGTTCCTCGGGCGCAACGTGACCGCGTTCTTCGATACGGGCTCGAACGCGTACTTCTTCAACGATTCGGGGCAGACGGTTTGCTCGAAGAACACGCAGTTCTACTGCCCGTCATCGCCGCCGGCCAGCTACTCGGCGACGCTGAGCGGCCAGAACGGCGTGGCCGCGACCGTGTCGATGTCCATCGCGAACGCGGATTCGCTGTTCTCGAACCCGTCGACGTACGCGTTCAACGACATCGCGGGCCCGTTCGGTTCGTCCAGCTGGCTCGACATCGGCATGCCGCACTTCTACGGCAGGACGATCTACTTCGGGATGGACAAGACCTCGACCGGCGGCGCGGCGCCTTTCGTCGCGTTCTGACGCGGCAGGGCCGCACGCTGAAGGGAACGGGGGGCGAGAGATCGCCCCCTTTTTTTATCCGGCGGCCGCGCACGGCACGGCCGGCCGGGCCGGAGCGCCGCCGCGTGCGGGCACAGCGCCTACGATGTAATACCGGCGGCCGTGCCGGCACGACATCGAGGAGGCAGCGTCATGAGCTCGCGCATACAACGCATCACCCCGTTCCTTTGGTTCGACCGCGACGCCGAGGCGGCCGCCGGTTTCTACGTGTCGGTGTTCGACAACGCGCGCATCGTGCACGTCGCGCGCTACGGCAAGGCCGGCGCGCACGCATCCGGCAGCGCGGAGGGCGCGGTGATGACCGTCGCGTTCGAGCTCGACGGGCAGGCGTTCATCGCGCTGAACGGCGGCCCCGTGTTCCAGATCACGCCGGCCGTGTCGTTCGTCGTCAACTGCCGGGACCAGGACGAAATCGACCGCTATTGGGCGCGCCTGTCCGAAGGCGGCGACGAGCGCGCGCAACAGTGCGGCTGGCTGCGCGACCGGTTCGGCGTGTCGTGGCAGGTCGTGCCGGTGCAGCTGCCGGAACTGATGGCGGGCGATCCCGCGCGCGCCGAGCGCGTGATGGCGCAGGTGATGACGATGAAGAAGCTCGATCTCGCCGCGCTGCAGCGGGCGGCGGCGGGCTAGGCGCGTGCGCCGGCTTGTTGTCGGCGTGAACGGGGCCTCGCCGGCGCCCCGTGGCCGGCACGGGCCGGGAAGCCCGTGATCGCCGCATACGGGCGCTAGACCGGCGGCCGGCCGGTACGCATCAGCTGCGTATGGTCGAGGAAGCGGTGGCCGGGCCCGTACGCGGTGCTTTCGATCCGGACGGCATCGGCCGGCGCGACCGGGCGCCCGGCGGCATCGACCGACACCGATTCGATCTCGACGACCGGCACGCACCAGGCCGCGCGGGCGCGTTCCGACGGTTCGCCGCGCGCGTCGGCGCAGCGGAAAGCGACGCTCGCGGGGACATCCTGCGCGCGCAGGGTTTGCGTCGACCCGTTCCACGCATGGTGCAGGGCGATCGTGCCGGGGTGCGGTGCGTCAGGCGCCTGCGCGCCGGGCGGCAGGGCCGGCGTGCCCGCGCAGCCGGCTGCCAGCGCGCAGGCGAGCGACAGCGACGGAACGAACGGATGACGGAGCATGGTGCGGTTCAACCGGAATCGGGAATGACGAAGCGTAGCGCGCTTTGCGCGCCGGCGTAATACCGGCCGGTTAATCGAATGCGGTACTCGCGGCGATTATCGATCGCACCCGGTTTCATTCGGATGTAATCAGGTGCTGGATTATCGAGGGCTGTCGTTTATGTCAGGTGTTCAAGATTATTAAAATGACGCGGCATGCAAGCCTGCGGCGCCGCATTCCGCTGCGGCAGCCGTTCCCGCGCCGTGCCGGCGGGCGCTGCAGCTGGGCGTGCGCATTACCCGCCATGTGAAAATAGATTGGAGCCCGCCGAAATTCAAACATATAATGCCGGCGTTGTTTCCGGGGTCATCAATATAAAACAGGAGGGTAATAAGATGAATTTTTCAGAAGCCGTTCGTTCCGTACTCAATAAATACGCGACATTCGAAGGCCGCGCGCGCCGTGCCGAATACTGGTATTTCGCGCTGCTCACCTGCGTGCTGTCGATCGTCGCGCAGGTCGTCGGCGCGGGGAGCCACGACGCGGGCCTGATCACGCTGCTGCTGCTCGTCGTGCTCGGCCTGATTTCGCTCGCGCTGATCATTCCGAGCATCGCGGTCAGCGTGCGCCGGCTGCACGATACGGGCCGCTCGGGCTGGTTCCTGCTGCTGGTGCTGATCCCGATCGTCGGCGGGATCCTGCTGCTCGTGTGGATGTGCTCGCGCGGCACCGAAGGCCCGAACCGCTTCGGCGCGGACCCGATCGCGGCGGCCTGACCGACGCCTGCCCCGGCGCGCGACGCTGTCGCGTCGGGGCCTGGTTTCGCGCCGGTCCCGCTTCACCAACCGCTTCACCAATTTCCAGCTTCGCGCCGTCGTCGCTCGGCCCGAAGCCCCAAGCCCCGCGCCCACCCCCGCCATCGCACCGGCCGGCCCGTTCCGCCGCCTCGCCGCACCCCGTTCCGTCCCCCTTCCGGCCCCGTCCGGCCGCGTTTGCACCGGCTCGCCCGATTCCCCGAAATACCCCCCTTTCCCGGCTTTGCTCGACCGATCGGTGTTTGACGCCTCCATGAATAATCGGTGTCACTGGAAAGCGGCATTCCGCCGTACCCGACTGGAGGCCCCGTGGCAGACGAGAGCGATCTCGACAAGACCGAAGCCGCCACTCCCAGGCGCCGCGAGAAGGCGCGCGAGGAGGGGCAGGTCGCGCGTTCGCGCGAACTGGCTTCGTTCGCGCTGCTCGCGGCCGGGTTCTACGGTGCCTGGCTGCTCGCGGGCCCGTCGGGCGGGCATCTGCAGGCGATGCTGCGCGGCGCGTTCATGTTCGATCGCGCCACCGCGTTCGATACGAACCGGATGCTGTCGGCGGCCGGCAGCGCGAGCCTCGAAGGCTTCGCCGCGCTGCTGCCGCTGCTCGCGCTCACCGGTGTCGCCGCGCTGCTCGCGCCGATGGCGCTCGGCGGCTGGCTGATCTCGCAGAAGACATTCGAACTGAAGTTCGACCGCCTGAACCCGATCTCGGGCCTCGGCCGGATCTTCTCGATCCAGGGGCCGATCCAGCTCGGGATGTCGATCGCGAAGACGCTGGTCGTCGGCGGGATCGGCGGCATCGCGATCTGGCGCAGCAAGGACGAGCTGCTCGGTCTCGCGACGCAGCCGCTCGGCGTGGCGCTGCCCGATGCGCTGCACCTGGTCGCCGTGTGCTGCGGCACGACGGTCGCCGGGATGCTGGTGGTCGCCGCGCTCGACGTGCCTTACCAAATCTGGCAGTACAACAAGAAGTTGCGCATGACGAAGGAAGAAGTGAAGCGCGAGCATCGCGAGAACGAAGGCGATCCGCACGTGAAGGGGCGGATCCGCCAGCAGCAGCGCGCGATCGCGCGGCGCCGGATGATGGCGGCCGTGCCGAAGGCCGACGTGGTCGTGACGAACCCGACGCACTTCGCCGTCGCGCTGCAATACACGGACGGCGAGATGCGCGCGCCGAAGGTCGTCGCGAAGGGCGTGAACCTCGTCGCCGCGCGCATCCGCGAACTCGCGGCCGAACACAACGTGCCGCTGCTCGAAGCGCCGCCGCTCGCGCGTGCGCTGTATCACAACGTCGAACTCGAACGCGAGATTCCCGGCTCGCTGTACTCGGCCGTCGCCGAAGTGCTCGCGTGGGTCTACCAGCTCAAGCGCTTCCGTTCGGAAGGCGGCGCGTTCCCGGCGGTGCCGGTCGACCTGGACGTGCCGGCCGACCTCGACAAGGGCGCGTCGGTCTCCGCCGACGACGAACGCGAGGAAGCCGAAGACACGCTCGGTAACGGAGGCGCGGCATGAGCACCCCGACCGGCCTGTTCGCGAAGCGCCAGAATCCGTTCGCGGGCACCAACCTGCGCGCGCTCGCGGGCCCGATCCTCATCTGCATGATTTTGGGGATGATGATCCTGCCGCTGCCGCCGATGCTGCTGGATCTGCTGTTCACGTTCAACATCGCGCTGTCCGTGATGGTGCTGCTCGTCAGCATGTACACGATGAAGCCGCTCGATTTCGCGGCGTTCCCGAGCGTGCTGCTGTTCTCGACGCTCCTGCGCCTGTCGCTGAACGTCGCGTCGACGCGCGTCGTGCTGCTCGAGGGCCACACCGGGCCGGACGCGGCCGGCCAGGTGATCGAGGCGTTCGGTCACTTCCTCGTCGGCGGCAACTTCGCGGTCGGCATCGTCGTGTTCGTGATCCTGATGATCATCAACTTCATGGTGATCACGAAGGGCGCGGGGCGGATCGCCGAAGTGTCCGCGCGCTTCACGCTCGACGCGATGCCCGGCAAGCAGATGGCGATCGACGCCGACCTGAACGCGGGCCTCATCAACGAAGAGCAGGCGCGCAAGCGCCGCCTGGCGGTCTCGCAGGAAGCCGAGTTCTACGGGTCGATGGACGGCGCGTCGAAGTTCGTGCGCGGCGACGCGATCGCCGGCCTGATCATCATGGCGATCAACGTGATCGGCGGGCTGATCGTCGGGATGGTCCAGCACGACATGACGTTCGCCGCGGCCGGCACGAACTACACGCTGCTGACGATCGGCGACGGCCTCGTCGCGCAGATCCCGTCGCTCGTGATCTCGACCGCGGCCGGCGTGATCGTGTCGCGCGTCGCGACCGACGAGGACATCGGCACGCAGATCACCGGCCAGCTGTTCACGAACCCGCGCGTGCTGAACATCACCGGCGCGATCATCGTGCTGATGGGGCTGATCCCGGGCATGCCGCACTTCGCGTTCCTCGCGCTCGGCGGCGGCGCGATCTGGCTGGCCCGCACGCAGACGAAGCGCGCGGCGGCCCGCAAGGCGGCCGGCGACCTGACCGACATCGCGCCGCCCGCCGTGCTGCCGTCCGACAGCCACGAGGCGACCTGGGACGACGTGCAGCTGATCGACCCGCTCGGCCTCGAAGTCGGCTACCGGCTGATCCCGCTCGTCGACAAGAACAGCGACGGCGAACTGCTCAAGCGCATCAAGAGCATCCGCAAGAAATTCGCGCAGGAAATCGGCTTCCTGCCGCCCGTGATCCATATCCGCGACAACCTCGAGCTGCGGCCGAACGCGTACCGGATCGCGCTGAAGGGCGTCGAGATCGGCGTCGGCGAAGTGTTCCCGGGCCAGTGGCTCGCGATCAACCCCGGCCAGGTGACGGCCGCGCTGCCGGGCGCCGTCACGCAGGATCCCGCGTTCGGGCTGCCGGCCGTGTGGATCGACGTCGCGATGCGCGAACAGGCGCAGGTGTACGGCTACACGGTGGTCGACGCGAGCACGGTCGTCGCGACGCACCTGAACCATCTGGTCGTCCAGCACGCGGCCGAGCTGCTCGGCCGCCAGGAAGTGCAGGCGCTCGTCGAGCGCACCGGCAAGGACGCGCCGTCGCTCGTCGAGGACCTCGTGCCGAAGACGATCTCGCTGACGACGCTGCAGAAGGTGCTGCAGAACCTGCTCGAGGAAGGCGTGCCGATCCGCGACATGCGCACGATCCTCGAGGCCGTGTCCGAACACGCGGGCCGCGGCGACGCGTTCGAGATCACGGCCGCGGTGCGGCTCGCGCTCGGCCGCGCGATCACGCAGCAGTGGTATCCGGGCACGGGCGAAATGCAGGTGATGGGCCTCGACGCGAATCTCGAACGCGTGCTGTCGCAGGCGCTCGCCACCGGCGCGAACCCGGGCCTCGAACCCGGCCTCGCGCACAACCTTCTGACCGGCACGCAGCAGGCGATGCTGCGTCAACAGAATCTCGGGCTGCCGCCCGTGCTGCTCGTGCAGCACGCGCTGCGCGCGATGCTCGCGCGTTTCCTGCGCCGCAGCCTGCCGCAATTGAAAGTGCTGTCGTACGCCGAAGTGCCGGACACACGCACGATCAAAGTCGTTAACGTCATCGGGGGTTCCGCTTGAACATTCGCAAATTCACCGGCGCAACGAGCCGCGACGCACTTCGTCTCGTGCGCGAGGCGCTCGGCGCCGACGCGGTCGTGCTGTCGAACCGCACGCTCGATGACGGCAGCGTGGAAATCGTCGCCCTCGCCGATTCGGACCTGGCCGCCGTGACGCCGCCGGCTGCGGCGCGCGCACGCATGGCCGCGCCGCGCGTGCCGGAATCGGTGCCCGCCGCCGCGGTGCCGGGCATCGTGTCGCGCCCGGGCGCGGCGCTTGCCCGCCCGGCCGTCAATCCGTATGCGGCAGGCGAAGGCGGGTTGCCGGACGTGTTCTCGTCGGTGTTCGGCGCAAGCGCCGATACGGACGCGGACTCGGACGACACGGCCGCGCCAGCTTCGACGCTCGAGGCGGACGCGCTGGCCGGCATGCCGTCGGCAGCCGCTCCCGCCGCCGGTGCGCCGGCCGCGACTTCCGAACCCGCACCGTGGCTGGTCGAGCACGCGAAGCGCCTGACGCAGCAGCGCGATGCGCTGATGGCGCGCACGCAGGCGGCGCCCGCCGCGCCGCAGCCGAGCCCGCCGGCTCCGCAGGCCGCCGCGAGCGCGACGCCGCCCGGCTGGGCGCGCGACATCGTGCGCGACGCCGAACGCCGGATGCCGGCCGCCGCGACCCGCGCGCCGGACCCGGGCGCCGCGCAGGCCGCGAAGGCGGCCGAGCGCACGCGCCTGTCCGCCGACGCCGCCGCCGCGGTGGCCGATGCGGTGAAGTCGCGCATCGAGCGCATCGTCAACGACACGGTGATGCAGGAGCTCGGCGAGCTGCGCGGGATGATGGAAGAGCAGTTCGACAGCCTGATGTGGCACGACCGCCAGCGTCGCAGCGCCGTGCATGGCGCGCTGACGAAGCACCTGTTCTCGGCCGGTTTCTCCGCGCAGCTCGTGCGGATGCTGGTCGACAACATGCCGTCCGGCGACGGCGCGCAGAGCTTCGAGCAGGCGGCCGAATGGGCGCAGTCGGTGCTCGCGGCGAACCTGCCGGTGCTCGACAGCGAGGACGCGCTGATGGAGCGCGGCGGCGTGTTCGCGCTGATGGGGCCGACGGGCGTCGGCAAGACGACCACCACCGCGAAGCTGGCCGCGCGCTGCGTGATGCGCTTCGGCGCGAGCAAGGTCGCGCTGCTGACCACCGACAGCTACCGGATCGGCGGCCACGAACAGCTGCGCATCTTCGGCAAGATCCTCGGCGTGCCCGTGCACGCGGTGAAGGATGCGGGCGATCTCGCGCTCGCGCTGTCCGAGCTGCGCAACAAGCACATCGTGCTGATCGACACGATCGGCATGAGCCAGCGCGACCGCGCGGTATCCGACCAGATCGCGATGCTGCACGGCGCGAACGCGCCGGTGCAGCGCCTGCTGCTGCTCAACGCGACGAGCCATGGCGACACGCTCAACGAGGTCGTGCAGGCGTACCGCAGCGCGGGCGAGCATCCGGACCTGGCCGGCTGCATCCTCACGAAGCTCGACGAGGCGACCCACCTCGGTGGCGTGCTCGACACGGTGATCCGCTACAAGCTGCCGATCCACTACGTGTCGACCGGCCAGAAGGTGCCGGAGAACCTGTACGTCGCATCGACCCGATTCCTGCTGAAGAGCGCGTTCTGTGTGCCGCGCGACGGCTCGCCCTTCGTGCCGCAAGACGAGGACATGCCGACGCTGCTTTCCGCACTGACCGCACGTTCCACCGCCGAGCTGCACGAGGTGCGATTTGGATAAACGAATCATCGACCAGGCCGAAGGGCTGCGGCGCCTGCTGGCCGGGCGCGCGTCGCGCATCGTCGCGGTGACGGGCGGGCCGGCGGGTGTCGGCTGCACGTCCACCGTCGTGAATCTCGCGGCGGCGCTCGCGTCGCTCGGCAAAGATGTGCTCGTCGTCGACGAGCGCGCCGACGTGCATTCGGCCAGCGCGACGCTCGCGGGCGCGTGGCTGCGTGACGGCGAACGCACGCGGGTCGCGGCCGGCTTCGGTCTGTGCGCCGCCGCGCGGCTCGCGCGCGCCGGCTACACCGACGCGCAGCTCAGCGATTTCATCGACGGGCCGGCCGACATCGTCCTCGTCGACGCGCAGCTCGGCGCCGACGGTTCGTTCTCGGCGCTCGCCCGCGAAGCGCACGACGTGCTGGTCGTGACGCGGGTCGCGGCGCAGGCGATCACCGAGGCATACGCGTGCATGAAGCGGCTGCATTTCGCGCATGCGTTCGCGCAGTTCCGCGTGCTGACCAATCACGTCGGCAGCCACGCGGATGCGAAGGTCGCGTTCGACAACCTCGCGGGCGTCGCGAGCCGCTACCTGACGGTGTCGATCGCCGACGCGGGCTGCGTGAGCGCCGATCCGCTCGTCGAGCATGCGCGCGAGCTGACGCGCGCCGCGGTCGACGCGTTCCCGTCGTCGGCCGCCGCGCGCGACTACCGGCAGATTGCCGCCGACCTGCTGTACTGGCCGATGCGCCCGCGTTCGGGTGCGGGCCGCGCCGTGCACGCGGGCGGCAAGCCGTCGTATGAGGCGGGCGCGGCACACGCCGCGTGAGTGCCACCGGAAGGAGAGAGCCATGATGTACAACGCTCAAGGAAAGATGTCCCAGGCCGACGTGCTCGCGCAATATGCGCCGCTCGTGCGTCGCCTCGGGCTGCAGCTCGTCGCGAAGATGCCGGCGAGCGTCGACCTCGACGACCTGATCCAGGCCGGCATGATCGGCCTGATGGACGCGGCCGGCCGCTACAAGGAAGACCAGGGCGCGCAGTTCGAGACCTACGCGACGCAGCGCATCCGCGGCGCGATGCTCGACGAGCTGCGCAGCAACGACTGGCTGCCGCGCAGCCTGCGCAAGACGTCGCGCGAGGTCGAGCACGCGGTGCACCAGGTCGAGCAGCATCTCGGCCGCTCGGCGAGCGAGACCGAGATCGCGCAGCACCTGAACATGCCGCTCGACGAGTACCAGGGGATGCTGCAGGACCTGCACGGCAGCCAGCTGATCTACTACGAGGATTTCGACCGCGCGGCCGACGACGAGCCGTTCCTCGACCGCTACCGCGTCGACCACGCGGACCCGCTGTCGGCACTGCTCGACGAGCACCTGCGCGAAGCGCTCGTCGAGGCGATCGAGCGGCTGCCGGAGCGCGAGAAGCTGCTGATGTCGCTGTACTACGAACGGGGTCTGAATCTGCGCGAGATCGGCGCGGTGCTCGAAGTGAGCGAATCGCGCGTATGCCAGCTGCACAGCCAGGCCGTCGCGCGCCTGCGCGCGCGGCTGCGCGAACAGGCGTGGGTCGGCGCGGAATCCTGACCCTTTACCGTTCCTGACGGCCGCGCGCGTCGACGCCGCGCGTTCGGCATCTGCATCCGTGTGCGCATTCCGCGCGCCGATTTGCTACAATCCCCTCCGTTTTCCGAGGAGCGTTGCGACGGACCTCTGTGTCCGCCAGGCTCGGAAAGCTTCACCAAGCAGCCGTGCGGCGCGCGTATCGCGACCGTCGCACCGGCCCCGCTTCCTGAACGGCGCTCACGTCACCAATCTAGAAACTTTTTAGAAAGGAGGGCGTGATGAACGCCATTATCGATTCCAAGGCTTCCAACGATTTCGTCGTCGCCGACATGGCGCTGGCCGGCTGGGGCCGCAAGGAACTGAACATCGCCGAGACCGAAATGCCGGGCCTCGTGCAGATCCGCGACGAATACAAGGCGCAGCAGCCGCTGAAGGGCGCGCGCATCGCGGGTTCGCTGCACATGACGATCCAGACCGGCGTGCTGATCGAGACGCTGAAGGCGCTCGGCGCCGACGTCCGCTGGGCATCGTGCAACATCTTCTCGACGCAGGACCACGCGGCTGCCGCGATCGTCGAAGCCGGCACGCCGGTGTTCGCGTTCAAGGGCGAATCGCTCGACGAATACTGGGAGTTCTCGCACCGCATCTTCGAATGGCCGAACGGCGAATTCGCGAACATGATCCTGGACGACGGCGGCGACGCAACGCTGCTGCTGATCCTCGGCGCGAAGGCCGAGAAGGACCGTTCGGTGATCGCGAAGCCGACCAACGAGGAAGAAGTCGCGCTGTACAAGTCGATCGCGAAGCACCTCGACGCGGACCCGACCTGGTACTCGACGCGCCTCGCGCACATCAAGGGCGTGACCGAAGAAACCACGACCGGCGTGCACCGCCTGTACCAGATGGAAAAGGACGGCCGCCTGCCGTTCCCGGCGTTCAACGTGAACGACTCGGTCACGAAGTCGAAGTTCGACAACCTGTACGGCTGCCGTGAATCGCTGGTCGACGGCATCAAGCGCGCGACCGACGTGATGATCGCGGGCAAGGTCGCGGTCGTCGCGGGCTACGGCGACGTGGGCAAGGGCTGCGCGCAGTCGCTGCGCGGCCTGGGCGCGACCGTGTGGGTCACCGAAATCGATCCGATCTGCGCGTTGCAGGCGGCGATGGAAGGCTACCGCGTCGTGACGATGGAATACGCGGCCGACAAGGCCGACATCTTCGTGACGGCCACCGGCAACTACCACGTGATCAACCACGATCACATGAAGGCGATGCGCCACAACGCGATCGTCTGCAACATCGGCCACTTCGACTCGGAAATCGACGTCGCGTCGACCCGCCAGTACCAGTGGGAAAACATCAAGCCGCAGGTCGACCACATCATCTTCCCGGACGGCAAGCGCGTGATCCTGCTGGCGGAAGGCCGCCTCGTGAACCTCGGCTGCGCGACCGGCCACCCGTCGTTCGTGATGTCGAACTCGTTCGCGAACCAGACGCTCGCGCAGATCGAGCTGTTCGTGCGCGGCAACGAGTACGAGAACAAGGTGTACGTGCTGCCGAAGCATCTCGATGAAAAGGTCGCGCGCCTGCACCTCGCGCGCATCGGCGCGAACCTGTCCGTGCTGTCCGACGAGCAGGCTTCGTACATCGGCGTGCAGAAGGACGGCCCGTTCAAGCCGAACCACTACCGCTACTGATCCGATGCGCCGCCGCCGCGGTGCCGTGCGCGCGTCGCCGACGCGCACCCGGCACGGCGGCACGGCGCGGGATCGCCGGCTGCCGCGGCGCGCCTTCGGGCACCCGCGGCGGCCGGCGGCGGCCACTGATCGTACCGATCGACAACCGAACCGGAGCACTCCATGAGCGTCATCCTCACCTGGGTCATCAACGCGCTCGCGCTGCTGATCATCACGTACCTCGTGCCGTCGATCCACATCAAGAGCTTCGGCACGGCGCTGATCATCGCGGTCGTGCTCGGCCTGATCAACACGGTGATCCGCCCGGTGCTGATCCTGCTGACGCTGCCCGTCACGATCGTCACACTCGGGGTGTTCATCCTCGTCGTGAACGCGTTGTGCTTCTGGTTCGCGTCGTCGCTGCTGAAGGGCTTCGAGGTGTCGGGGTTCTGGTCCGCGTTCTTCGGTTCGATCCTGTACAGCATCGTGTCGTGGCTGCTGTCCGCACTGATCTTCGGTCAGCGCGACATCGGCTGAGGCCTGAGCCTGTTCCCACCGAATCATGAAACCGATCGAACTCTCGTTTGAATTCTTCCCGCCGAAGACGGCGGAAGGCGTCGAGAAGCTGCGCGCCACGCGTGCGCAACTGATGCCGCTGAAGCCGAAATTCGTCTCCGTGACGTTCGGCGCCGGCGGCTCGACGCAGCAGGGCACGCTCGATACCGTGCTCGACATGCAGAAGGACGGCCTCGAGGCCGCGCCGCACCTGTCGTGCATCGGCTCGTCGCGCGACAGCCTGCGCGCGATCCTCGACCAGTACCGCTCGTACGGCATCCGCCACATCGTCGCGCTGCGCGGCGACCTGCCATCCGGGATGGGCGCGGTCGGCGAGCTGCGTTATGCGTCCGAGCTCGTCAGCTTCATCCGCGCCGAGCATGGCGACTGGTTCCACATCGAGGTCGCCGGCTACCCGGAGTACCACCCGCAATCGCGCTCGCCGAAGGCCGATCTCGAGAATTTCGCGCGCAAGGTGAAAGCCGGCGCGAATTCCGCGATCACGCAGTACTTCTTCAACGCCGACGCGTATTTCCGCTTCGTCGACGATGCGCGCAAGCTGGGCGTGGACGTGCCGATCGTGCCGGGCATCATGCCGATCACGAACTTCTCGCAGCTGATGCGCTTCTCCGAGATGTGCGGTGCCGAAGTGCCGCGCTGGGTGGCGCGCCGGCTCGAGAGCTTCGGCGACGATCGCGAGTCGATCCGCGCGTTCGGCGCGGACGTCGTCACGGGCCTGTGCCAGCGTCTGGTCGACGCGGGCGTGCCCGGGCTGCATTTCTACACGCTGAACACGGCGGCCGCGACGCGGACGATCTGTGAACGGCTCGACGTGTAGGCGCGGTCACGCGACTGCATGCGTGAAAGTGTGCGAAAGCCCCGCCGGTTCTGCCGGCGGGGCTTTTTTTCGAGGGTTGCGGAGCGGGGCCGCGTACGTCAGCGCTGCGCCTGCATCAGCGGCGGGCGGCGGTCGAACCACGGCCGCGCCTGTTCGAGCTGCCGTGCCAGCCTGAGCAGCAGCGCGTCGTCGGTGTGGCGCGCGGCGAACTGCACGCCGATCGGCAGCCCGCGCGCGTTCCAGTAGAGCGGCACCGACATCGCCGGCTGGCCGGTCAGGTTGAACAGCTCGGTGCAGCCGGCCCACGTGAACGCCTTTTCCGACGACCTCGCGAGCATTTCCTTCAGCAGCGGCTTCACCGGCAGCGCGGCGAGCACCTTCATCTGCGCCGATTCGAACGGCGTCGGCTGCAATTCGCCGATCTTCACCGGTGGCCCCGCGAGCGATGCGCACAGGATCGCGTCGTAGCGCGACACGATACCGGCGACCTGCACGGTGAGCTGGCGCTGCCATTCGAGCACGTCCGGCAGGCGGGTGCGCGCGAGGCGCCGGCCGACCACGGCCATCGCCCACGTCGCGGCTTCGAATTCGCCGCGCTTCGGCGTGCGGCCGGTCAGCGCGCGTGCGCCGAGCACCATCTCCTCGGCGATCGTCGCCCACAGCGTGAGGAAGGTTTCGGCCGTGCGTGCGTAGTTGACGTTCAGCGTCGCCGGCTCGACGTGGTGGCCGAGCGATTCGAGCAGCGCGGCCGCGTCGTCGAGCGCCGCGCGGGTGTCGTCGGCGAGCGCCGGCGCGAGCATCGGGTCGAGCACGAGGCCGATCCGCAGCGGGCCGGGCGGCGTGTCGAGCTCGCCGAGGAACGTGCCGGGCGCGCCGGCCGGCAAGGTCTGGCCGGTCGTCACGTCGAGCAGCAGCGCGCTGTCGCGCACGCTGCGCGTGACCGCATGCTGGACGACCAGCTCGCCGTTCGAGGGCCGGTCGACGAGGACCGGGTTGCGGGTCGGCTTCAGGCCGAACAGCCCGCAGCACGACGCCGGAATGCGGATTGAGCCGCCGCCGTCGGACGCATGCGCGAGCGGCACGATGCCGGCCGCGACGGCCGCGGCCGCGCCGCCGCTCGAGCCGCCGGGCGTGTGGTCGAGATTCCACGGATTGCGGCACGCGCCGAACAGTTCGGGTTCCGTGTACGGCATCTGGCCGATTTCCGACGTGTTGGTCTTGCCGAACACGTTGAGCCCGGCCGCGCGGCTTCGCGCGATCACCGGCGAATCGTCGTCAGGCACGAAATACCGGTAGTGCCGGCTGCCCATCGACAGCGGCAGCCCGGCCACCGCCGCGCCGAGATCCTTGACCAGATACGGCACGCCGGCGAACGGCGCGTCGGCGCCGCCGTCCGGCGTGGCGACCGCACGCTGGCGTGCGGCTTCGTAGTCCTGCAGCACGATCGCGTTGATCGCGCTGTTGACCGCTTCGGCCTGGCCGATCGCGGCGTCGAGCAGTTCGCGCGGGCTCGCCTTGCGTTCGCGTACCAGTGCGGCGAGGCCGATCGCGTCGTGCGCGAGATAGTCCGAGTGCATCGCAGTCACCCCCGTTGTGACGCGTGGCGATGTCGGCAGCATAACGCGGGCCCGCTGCAAGGGGCCCGCTGCCGCCCGTTTTTAGAGGTGCTCGGCGAGGAAGGTCAGCGTGCGGCCGTGCGCGAGCGCCGATGCGCGCTGGTTGTACGACGCGCGATCCGTGCAGTTGAAGCCGTGCTCGGCGCCCGGATAGACGTGGAACGACGCATGGCCGTGGCCGGCGAACGCGGCCTTCACCTGGTCGACGGCCGTGAGCGGGATGCCGTGGTCGTTTTCGGCGTAGTGGAACAGGATCGGCTGCGTGACCTTGCCGGCGAGGTCGAGTGCGTTCTGGATGCCGCCGCCGTAGTAGGCCACGGCCGCGTCGATATTGCCGGTCGCGGCCGCGCGGTACGCGAGCTGGCCGCCGAAGCAGTAGCCGATCGCGGCGATCTTGCCGGCCACTTCGGGGCGCGCGCGCAACGCATCGGCGGCCGCGCCGATGTCCGCGACCGCGAGGCCCACGTCGGTCTTTTTCATCAGCTCGATGCCCTTGTCGCGATCCGCGCCTTCATAGGTCAGCTCGACGCGCGGCTGCGTGCGCCAGAACACGTCCGGCGCGAGCGCGACGAAGCCGTCGGAGGCGTACTGGTCGGCGACCGCGCGGATGTGCGAGTTCACGCCGAAGATCTCCTGGATGATGATGACGGCAGGGCCTGTGCCGCGCTTGGGCAGCGCGAGATAGCCGCCGAAGCTGTCGTTACCGGTCGGGATGTCGATCCATTGGGCAGTCACGTTCTGAACTCCTGGCGAACGGGGTGCGCGATGCGCGCCCCGGGGGTGAGAGAGGCGGCCTAGTGTGCCACCGATCGTGTGACGGTGCAGGGCGCGCGCCCCGGGGTGAGAGAGGCGGCCTCATGTGCCGCCGATCGTGTATCGGCGCAGGACACGCGCCTGCTTCTCGCGCAGCGATCGTTTCGATCTCGATTATTCATTTTTCGGCGCGGCGCCGCTTCGATAGAGTCGATGTGCCAGCCTTTACAAAGCGCTTTCGCGCATCGTCATCGAAGGATTCGCCATGTCTGCCCGCCTGTTTTCCACGCCCTTTTCCGAACGCTTCGGCCTGCGCGTGCCGCTCGTGCAGGCGCCGATGGTCGGCGCGGCCACGGCCGCGATGGTCGCCGCCGCATCGAATGCCGGCGCGCTCGGCAGTCTCGGCGCCGCCGCGTTCGCGCCCGAGCGCATCGCGGCCGAAGTCGAAGCCATCCGCGCGGCGACCGCCCGCCCGTTCGCGATCAACCTGTTCGTGCTGCCGGACGCGACGCCCGACGCGGCGACCGTCGCGCGCGCGCTGGCCGCGATCGACCCGCTGAACGCGGCGCTCGGATTGCCGCCGGGCACCGCGCCCGCGCGCTACGCGCCGGATTTCCGTGCGCAACTCGATGCGCTGGTGGCGCTGCGTGTGCCCGTTGCAAGCTTCACGTTCGGCGTGCTCGACGCGGCCGACGTCGCGCGCCTGAAGGCCGCCGGCACCTACGTGATCGGCACGGCGACGCACGTGGCCGAGGGGCTCGCATGGCAGGCGGCCGGCGCCGACGCGTTGTCCGCGCAGGGCGCCGAGGCGGGCGGCCATCGCGGCACGTTCATCGGTTCTGCCGCCGACGCGCTGATCGGCACGTTCGCGCTCGTGCCGCAACTGGTCGACGCGACGGGCCTGCCCGTGCTCGCCGCGGGCGGCATCATGGACGGCCGCGGGATCGCGGCCGCGCTTGCGCTCGGCGCGCAGGGCGCGCAGCTCGGAACCGCGTTCCTCACCTGCACGGAAAGCGCGATCGCGGCGGACTGGAAGGCGCGCCTGCTCGCGAGCACCGATACGTCGACGCAGGTCACGCGCGCGATCACCGGCCGCCACGCGCGCGGGCTGCGCAATACGCTGATGGCGCGGCTCGGCGAACGCGTGGCCGACGTCGCGCCGTACCCGGTGCAGAACGCGCTGACGCAGCCGCTGCGCCAGGCCGCCGCGCGCGCGAACGACGGCGACTACCTGTCGCTGTGGGCCGGGCAGGGCGCGCCGCTCGCGCGGCGGCGCGGCGATGCGCTGACGACGTCGCAGCTCGTCGCCGCGCTCGATGCCGAATGGCGTGCGGCGGCTGCCTGAATCGTTCATGCCGGACGACGAAACGCGCGTTGTCACGCGCGTTTCATTCAATGATCCCGGGCACAAAATACCGAATCGAAATGCCCCGGGAATGCGTTGAAGCGACCTTTCGGCGAAGCCTCGGGAATTAGCGGAAACCCTTATCCGGCGGGGCTTGCAGCGATATTCGAGTAGTCGTTCCAAAGTGCGCATATCGGTAGTGTTACCACTACCCCAAAAAAGTCCCACAAATTAATTTGATCACCTACACTTGCGCGCAAGTACGGACGGGCGGCCGCTAAAAGCGGCGGTTTTCACGTGCTTGAGGCCAAGTGCATGAACGATGCATCCGGCGAATCGTCCAGTGATTGCAAACACAGGGATGGCAGCGGGGCACCGGGCGATGGCGTTTTTTGGGACCGAACTGGAGACTTACATGAATATCAAGATGCAAAAGCTGTTGCCGATCACCGCCGCAGCGATGCTGTGCGCTGCAGCTGCAAGCAACGCGTCAGCCGATCAAGTCGTCAAGATCGGCCACGTCGCGCCGTTGACGGGCGGCATTGCACACCTGGGCAAGGACAACGAAAACGGCGCGCGTCTCGCCGTCGAGGAAATCAACGCGAAGGGTCTTACGGTCGGCGGCCAGAAGATCACGCTGCAACTCGACCCGCAGGATGACGCGGCCGACCCGCGGCAGGCCACGCAGGTTGCGCAGAAGCTCGTCGACGACAAGGTCGTCGCGGTGGTCGGCCACCTGAACTCGGGCACGTCGATCCCGGCCTCGAAGATCTACAGCGATGCGGGCATCGTGCAGATCTCGCCGTCGGCCACGAACCCGGCCTACACGCAGCAGGGCTTCAAGACCACGTACCGCGTGGTGGCCACCGATGCGCAGCAGGGTCCGGCACTCGCGAACTACGCGCACTCGAAGGGCATCAAGAGCGTGGCGGTGGTCGACGATTCGACCGCCTACGGCCAGGGTCTCGCGAACGAGTTCGAGAAGAAGGCCAAGGCGCTCGGCCTGAAGGTGATGTCGCATGACGCGACGAACGACAAGGCGGTCGACTTCCGCGCGATTCTGACCAAGATCAAGGGCGAGAACCCGGACGCGATCATGTACGGCGGCATGGACGCCACCGGCGGCCCGTTCGCGAAACAGGCGAAGCAGCTCGGCCTGCGCGCGAAGATCTTCGCGGGCGACGGCGTGTGCACGGAAAAGCTGGCCGACCTGGCTGGCGACGCGACCGACAACGTGGTGTGCTCGGAAGCCGGTGCCTCGCTCGAGAAGATGGCGGGCGGCGCGGCGTTCAAGGCGAAGTACGAGAAGCGTTTCGGCCAGCCGATCCAGATCTACGCACCGTTCACGTATGACGCCGTGTACATCATCGTCGACGCGATGAAGCGCGCGAACTCGACGGATCCGGCGAAGATCCTCGCGGCGATGCCGGCGACGAACTACTCGGGCGTGATCGGCACGACGACCTTCGACTCGAAGGGCGACCTGCAGCACGGCGTGATCTCGCTGTACAACTACAAGGGCGGCAAGAAGTCGCTGCTCGACGAAGTGAAGATGTAACGCAACAGGCGGTCAACAGAAGGGGTGAAAACGCGCATGCGGCAACGCATGCGCGTTTTCTTTTTGTCTCCCTTGGCCGTTCGGCGCGGCGAGCGCCGCACCGTCAGATCTTCAGGTGTGCGAGCACCTTCGGCGCGACCAGCGCGACGAGCGCCGCGCACAGCGCGACGACCGACAGGCCGATCGTCAGGTTCGCGGCCTGCGCGACCGCACCGATCACGACCGGGCCGAACAACAGCCCGAAATACGCGAGCCCCGCCACGTGCGCGAGCCCTTCGGCCGCGTGGATGCCCTTCACGCGCGCGGCGGCCGCGAACAGCACGGGCATCATGTTCGCGAGGCCGAGGCCCATCAGCGTGAAGCCGGTCAGCACCGCGACCGGGTTCGGCAGCAGCAGCGCGCCGATCATCCCCGCGCATGCGAGCGACGCGCTCGCGAATACGAGCTGCGGCGCGCCGAAGCGCGCGCGCACGGCGTCGCCCGCGAAGCGCGCGATGGCCATCCCGCCCGAGAATGCCGCATACGCGGCGCTCGCGAGCGCGGGGCTCGCCGCGACGACGTCGCGCATGTAGACCGTCGCCCAGTCGTACATCGCGCCTTCGGCGACCAGTGCGATCAGCGCGATGCCGCCGAGCATCCACAACGCGGGCGAGCGCCAGCGGTTGCCGCCGCCATGCGCGTGTTCGTGGTGCGGCACGTGCGGCAACACGGCCGGGCTGGCGGCCACGAGCACCGCGGCGCTCACGGCTGCCGCGAGCGCGAGATGCGCGACCGGCGCCATGCCGGCCGACAGCAGCGCGCCGCCGGCGGCCGCGCCCGCCATCCCGCCGATGCTGAACATCCCGTGCAGCGACGACATGATCGGCTTGCCGAGCGCGATCTCGACGGCGCTGGCCTCGGCGTTCATCGCGACGTCGAGCGTGGCCATCGAGAAACCGAACAGCGCGAGCACCGCGAGCAGCATCCAGTAGTCGGGCACGACGAGGATCAGCGCCGCGCACGCGGACATCACGAGCCCGCCGGCGAGGCACGCGGTGCGCGAGCCGACGCGGGTGATCCAGCGCGCGATGGTCAGCATCGCGGCGATCGAGCCGCCGGCGACCGCGAACAGCGCGATCGACAGCAGGCCGGGGCTCAGCGCGAACTTGTCGCGCACGGTCGGCACGTGCACGCCCCAGGACGCGTACATCATGCCGGCGACGAAGAACAGCGCCATCGACGCCGTGCGCGCGCGCTGGCGGGCCGGCAGCGGCAGCACGCGATGCGCGTCGGGCGGCGCGGCGAACGGGGAGGACGATTCGGGGGAGGAGGATTCGGACACGGAAAGGCTCGTCAAAGGAAATGCGCGGACGCACGCGGCGCCCGTCGGACCCGTCCGATTCTATCGAACCGCTTACGATCCTGCCGGGCGATGGCCGCTTGGCCGATGATCGGGCGGTCTTGGTGCCCGGTATTCGCCGCATTGGCCGTTCGGCCGATGCGCGGCGTACCGCGCCCGCGGGTAACATCGAAACGCATGGCGTGCCCGGCGCGCCGCCCTTCGACCGCAGGAGTCCTCTTGAACATCGATCCCGCTCTCGCCCTGCATCTGCTGCACCGCTGCGCGCTCGGCACGCTCGCCACCCATGCGCGCGATCCGCAGGGCTTCCCGTATCCGACGGTCGTTCCGTTTGCACCCGATGCAAGCCATCGTCCGGTGATCCTCGTGAGCGGCCTCGCGGAGCACACGCGCAACCTGGCCGCCGATCCGCGCGCGGGCTTCCTCGTCGTCGACGCGTCCGGCGGCGACGTGCTGAACGCCGAGCGCGCGACGCTGCTCGGCCGGTTCGTGCCGCTCGGCGACGATCCGCACGTCACCGCGCGCTACCTGCGCTACGAGCCGGACGCCGCGCGCTATCTGGCGCTCGGCGATTTCGCGTTCTGGGCGCTCGACGTCGAGCGGCTGCGCTATATCGGCGGTTTCGGGCGCATGGGCTGGGTCGACGGCACGCATCTCGATGCGCTGCCGCCGCTTGCCTTCGACGAGGAACAGGCGTTATGGGACGCGTACGACGGCGGCGCGGTGCGCCGCGACGGGCTCGAATTGCTCGGCGTCGATCGTCACGGCGCCGACTGGCGACACGACGGCCGCCGTGTGCGCACGCCGTTCGATACGCCATCGGCCGACGCGGGCGCGTTGCGCGAGCGGCTGATTGCGTGCGCGCGGGATGTGACGTGACGCCGCGGTGCCGGCTTGTCCGCGGTTTGTCCGTTTAGCGTGCGGCGCCGTCCGATTTTCGTAAAACTGTCGTCCGATGAAAGCTTCTATTTTTCCGAATGCAGGGTAATTGCGTATGTTGATAGACCTAATAGCCAATGGCTAATGTCCTAATCTCTGTGTAGGAACGTAAAAATTTGAGAAAAGGCCGCGGCCGGTCAAAATGACACGAGTGAATTTCAATTGATCTCGGTATTTTCATGAATCTCGCTTCTATCAAATCTTTTTTGTGCTAATCTCTGCCTTCGAAAATCCGAGGCACATATATTTCATGAATGGTGAGCTGGCTGCAGACCGGCGCCATTAGTCAGATAGAAAGGGAAACTATGTCTTCTTACAAGGACCTGCTGGCCCAGCGGGAGAAGCTGGAGAAGCAAATCGAAGAAGCGAAGTCGCGTGAATACGCTGAAGTGCTGAATGACGTGAAGCAGAAAATTGCCGACTACGGCTTTTCGCTCGCCGAACTCGGTCTCAGCCGCGCGAAGGCAGGCAAGGTTGGCCGTCCGCGCGCTGGCGTCGCCGCGAAATACCGCGATCCGGAAACGGGCGCGACGTGGTCGGGCCGCGGCAAGCCGCCGCGCTGGATCGCGGGCAAGAACCGCGAACAGTTTGCGATTTAAACGTCTGTTTAAGTCACCTGCACTTCAAAAGAGCCGCGTGTCCGTTCAGGAGCGCGGCTTTTTTGTTTTCAGCGGCCGCCACGCGCATGGCGTTGTCATGGAAATGTAATAATCGAGGGTGCGAATGGGAATACGACCTGTTCGCATAAGCGATTGATTTGAATAAGAAATTTACGGGTATTGGCGGGATTCGCGGGGCGCCCTTGATAGAATTGGGTACCGCACACCGATATCTCATATTTCATGTCCACGTTTTCCGGCGACGCGCAGAGCGCAGATAAGCACGCGGTTGCACGCAAGAGCACGTTCGTCAGTATTGTGCTGAATGTCGTGCTTGCGACATTTCAGATCGTCGTCGGCACGATTGCGCATTCGCAAGCATTGATTGCCGACGGGGTGCATTCGATTTCCGATTTGATCTCGGATTTTGTCGTGCTGGTTGCGAATCGGCATAGCGGCGCATCGCCGGACGCCGACCACAATTACGGGCACAGCCGCTATGAGACCGTCGCGTCGCTGTTTCTCGGCGCAATCCTGATTGCAGTCGGCGTCGGCATGCTGTGGCGGGCCGGCGACCGTCTAGTTAATCTCGAAAACATTCCGGCGGTACATTTTTCCGCGCTGGTCGTCGCGCTGACGGTGCTCGTGTCGAAAGAGGCGCTGTTTCGCTACATGCTGCGCGAAGCGCGGCGCGTGCGCTCGGCGATGCTCGTCGCGAACGCGTGGCATGCGCGTTCGGATGCCGCTTCGTCGCTCGTCGTCGCGATCGGCATCATCGGCAGCCTGGCCGGCGTGCGGCTGCTCGATCCGATCGCGGCGGCGATCGTCGGCTTCATGGTCGCGCGCATGGGCTGGACGTTCGGCTATGACGCGTTGCAGGATCTCTCCGACCGCGCGCTCGACACCACCGATACGGCCGAGATCCGCGCGCTGCTCGCGGCAACGCCGGGCGTGCGCGACGTGCACGACCTGCGCACGCGCAAGATGGGCGATGCGGCGCTCGTCGACGCGCACATCCTCGTCGATCCGATGATCTCCGTCTCCGAAGGGCATTACATCGCGGAAACCGCACGTGCACGCGTGCTGCGCGACCCGCGCGTGCTCGACGCGCTGATCCACGTCGACCCCGAGAACGACGCGGCGCGCCGTCCGGCGCTCGCGCTGCCGCCGCGCGGCGAGATCGCGGCGCGGCTCGAGGCCGCGCTCGCGCAGCGCGGGCTGCATGCGGCGGCGATCAACCTGCATTACCTGAGCACGGGACTCGAGATCGACGTGACGCTTGCGTGCGATCCGCACGACACCGATGCGGCGCTGGCCGGCCGGCTCGACGCCGACGCGCTGAAGCGCGAGTTCGGCGCGCGCCGGATCGGCTTCACGCGCACGATGCTCGCGCAGGCGTGACCTGCCGCCGGCGGGCCGTGCGCGCGTGACAGCCGTTACAGCGGCAGTTGCGTGTCGAACTTGATCTCGCGCAGCACGACACTCGTACGCACTTGCGACACGGCGGGGATCTTGAAGATGCGTTCGTGCAGGAACACGTCGTAGGCCTTGATGTCCGGCGCGACGATCTTGAGGATGTAATCGGCCTCGCCGGTCGTGCTGTAGCACTCGGTGACTTCCGGGCAGGTCGCGATCTCGCGCTCGAACTGCTCGACGCCGCCTTCGTTGTGGCGGGTCAGGTGCACGTGCGCGAGCGCGCAGACGTGCAGGCCGAGCTTCTCGCGATCGAGCAGCGCCGTGTAGCGCTGGATCACGCCCGACTGTTCCATGTCCTTGATGCGGCGCCAGCACGGCGTGCTCGACAGGCCGACCTGGTCGGAAATTTCCTGAACGGAACGGCGCGCGTCGAGCTGCAACAGGCGAAGGATTTTTTGCGAAAAGGAATCGAGCGTCACCTGCGCCTCCATGCGGCAGCAACAACATGCTGAATGTTAGAGGGCCGGGAAAGGAAAGGCAATCTGGCGTCGCGTTGCTGAGCGAGATTCGCTAATTTGCTCGCGGATCCGTGGGGTTTTGTCCCGCCCCCGCGTTTTCCGACCGATCGGTGTCCGACACCGCGAGGCCCGCGAGCGCGGCCTGCTGGCGGCGCAGGTCGGCGAGCATGTTGCAGAACAGCGCGCCTTGCTCGATCGCGTCGTCAAGCGCGACGTGCGTGTGCGGATGGTCGTCGAACCAGTGCTTCGGAAAACGCGGCTTGATCGCCTTGCGGTACGGCAGGCCCGTCATCGCGAACGCGAGCGTCTTGATGTCGAGCGCCGACCACGAGAACGGGCAGCGCCCGGCGAAGCGCATCATGTACCAGAACATGAACGTGAAGTCGAAGCCGGCCGGCATCGCGACGAACACCGGCTTGCCGGGCAGCGCCTCGACCCAGTCGACGTACGCGACGAGCGCCGCCTCGGGCGCCTGCAGGTCGCGGCGGCACGCGGCCCATGCCTCGGGCTCGGTCTTCCACCACGCTTCCTGCACCGGGTGCGCGTGGGCGCCCGGCAGCGTCTCGAGGTTGGCCGAGAAGGTCGCGATCAGCTGCTTGTCCTCGGTATAGGCGGCCGACGCGAAGCTCAGCATCGAGTGCGGGCCGGGAATCGGGCCGTCGGCCTCGACGTCGGTGCTGACGTAGATTTCCGGGATGGCGGTCTGGTTCATCCGAACACCTTGTCGGACACGAACGGGTTCGTGCGGCGCTCGTCGCCGAACGTCGACACCGGGCCGTGGCCCGGCACGAACGTCACGTCGTCGCCTAGCGGCCACAGCTTCTCCTTGATCGAGCGGACGAGATCCTCGTGATTGCCGCGCGGGAAATCGGTGCGGCCGATCGAGCCGGCGAACAGCACGTCGCCGACGATCGCGACGCGATGCGCGCGGCTGAAGAACACGACGTGGCCGGGCGTATGGCCCGGGCAGTGATAGACCTCGAGCGTCTCGTCGCCGAACTGCACGGTGTCGCCGTCGTTCAGCCAGTGATCCGGCTCGAAGGTTTCGGCGGCCGGAAAGCCGAAGCGCTCGCTCTGCATCGGCAGCTTCTCGATCCAGAAGCGCTCTTCTTCCTGCGGCCCTTCGATCGGCACGCCGTAGTGCGTCGCGAGCGTCTTCGCGCCCGCGCAGTGATCGATGTGCCCGTGCGTGAGCAGCACCTTCTCGACCTGCACGTTCTGCCGCGCGACTTCCTGCTGGATCCGGTCGAGGTCGCCGCCCGGATCGACGACGGCGGCGCGGCCCGTCTTCTCGCAGACGAGCAGCGAGCAGTTCTGCTGGAACGGCGTGACCGGAATGAGCGTGACTTTCATGGAGGCACCGGCGGCTAAAAGGAGCGATTGTACCGGTCGCGCGTGCCGCTTGCGGGCCGCGCGACGTGCGTTGCGGTGCGCGCCTCCGGGCATTCCCGGAGCATGTCGATTGTTACAGCCATAGTGAGAATCAATGGTCCGCCGGCGGTGCTTTTCAGGACAGCGTTTTGATTTATGTATAATGCGCTCCATTGCGCGTGAGTTTCACGCAATTCGCTGGTGTTTCGGCCCCGTTAAAAAGGGGTGTCGGAAGCACCGTCAAGCATCAGCCGCCGGGGAGTCCGGCGGTGTATCCAGCACCGAGCATTCGGTGCTCACGTCTTGTCCGGCCGGGTGCTGCGCGCCCGCCTGCGGCCCTGCTGCCGCGCCGCCGGATGAGGCCTGTGCCGCCGTTCCTGTGCGTTGGTCGTTTCGACGCGCGCGAACGTGAAAGCCATGTTCGATGGCGGCATGTGGGGTCTGGTCAGGCTGTTGGGGACAGGTTGCGCCAGACGTGAAAGCTAATCAGGACGGTTGCGGCATAGACGAAAGCCGCGCCCATGCTAGCCGCCTGCTCGCATCCGAGCGGGGCGTGCACGCATTTGCCGTCCGGGCCGCGTGTCCGCGCTGTGAAGCGGCGTGACGAAGGAGCGGCCCGAACCAGAAGGCGACACGTCGATGAACGTACGATTTCCGACTCGTTTCGGGACCATTGCATTATTTTTTGCGTTGACGGGCTGTGCGGTGCCACCCAGCCAGACCACCGGAAGCGCGAACCAGAAGAACGCGGTCGACAAGACCGCCGGTGCCGCGAAGGCGGACAACGACAAGCAGCAACTGAATTTCGATTCCGCACTGGCGTCGATGCCGGCTGCCGACGCCAAGGACGCGAAGAAGTCGTCGCTGGCGGACGCCGAGCCGATCGACGGCAAGGATGTGTCCGACTTCCGCCAGACGGGCCGCGCATCGTGGTACGGGCGGGATTTCCACGGCCGCCGCACTGCGAACGGCGAACGCTTCAACATGAACGCGCTCACCGCCGCGCACCGCACGCTGCCGCTGTCGTCGTACATCAAGGTGACGAACGCGTCGTCCGGCAAGTGGGTCGTCGTGAAGGTCAACGATCGCGGGCCGTTCAAGCGCGGCCGCGTGCTCGACCTGTCGTATGCCGCTGCCAAGATGATCGGCCTCGTGCACGCCGGCACGGGCCGCGTGAAGATCGAAGGGCTGTCGCCGCAGGAAGCGCGCGAGGCACGCGACGAAATGCTCGCGTCGGTCTCGACGAAGTAACGCGGCGGATCGACCGCTCATGCAAAAGGGCTGCCCGAGGGCAGCCCTTTGTCTTTCCTGCCCGGCGCGACGTCGGCACCGGTGTCCCGGTACCGGCCGGCTGGCACGTCAGCTTTCATCCTTCAGCGCGAGCGCACGCGCATACAGCGTGTTGCGCGACGCGCCCGTCAGCGCGGCCGCGAGCTTCGCCGCGCTCTTCACCGGCACCTCTTCCAGCAGCAGCCTGAGCAGCGCGTCGTGCGCGGTGTCGTCGGCTTCGCCGCTCGTCGCCGGCGCGCCTTCGACGACCAGCACGAATTCGCCGCGCTGCCGGTTCGCATCGCCGGCGAGCCACGTCTGTCCTTCGGCCAGGGTGCCCTGGAACAGCTGCTCGTGTAGCTTGGTGAGCTCGCGCGCGATCAGCAGCCGGCGCGCGGGGCCGAACGCATCCGCGAGCGCGGCGACGGTTTCGGCGATCCGGTGCGGTGCTTCGTAGAACACCAGCGCATACGGGTGCGATACCAGCGCCTGCAGCGCGGTCGCGCGCTGCCTGGCCTTCGGCGGCAGGAAGCCCGCGAACGTGAACGCGCCGGCCCAGTCGCCGGCCACGCTCAGCGCGGTCACCGCCGCGCTCGCGCCCGGCAGCGGGATCACCGCGAAGCCGGCGGCACGCACCGCGTCGACGAGCCGCGCGCCGGGGTCCGAGATGCCGGGCGTGCCGGCGTCCGACACGTAGGCCACGCGTTCGCCGCCGCGCAGCAGTTCGATCACGCGCTGCGCGGCTTCGCGTTCGTTGTGCTCGTGCACGGCGAGGAGCGGCTTCGACATCCCGTAGCGGGCGAGCAGCTGGCCCGTGTTGCGGGTGTCTTCGGCCGCGATGCGGTCGGCGAGGCCGAGCACGTGCAGCGCGCGCAGCGTGATGTCGGCGGTGTTGCCGATCGGCGTGGCGACCACGTAGAGCGCGGCTTCCGGGTAGTGCTGCGTTTGCGCGAGTTCGAGGAGGGCAGTCATGGCAGGCAATGCGCGCAATCGCGGCGCAAGCGGAACAAGGACGGCATTGTGCCACGCGGCGCCGGCGCGGCCGGGCGAAGGGCACGGTTTGCCGCGCGCGGGCGACAACTTTTCCGGCGCGGCGCGATCCAGGCCGGTCGGCGCGGCGTTCGAGCAGCGTGCACGGCAGTTTCTCGAACGCCGCGGCCTCGTGTTCGTCGCGGCGAACGTGACGATGCGCGGCGGCGAGCTCGATCTCGTGATGCGCGAGGCCGACGGCATGCTCGTGTTCGTCGAGGTGCGCGCGCGGCGCAGCGTCCGGCATGGCGGCGCGGCCGCGAGCGTCGGCTGGCGCAAGCGGCGGCGCCTGGTGGCGGCCGCGCTCCAGTTCTGGGCGCGCCACGGCGCCGGTGCCGCGTGCCGCTTCGACGTCGTCGCGTTCGAGGCCGGGCGGCTCGAGTGGCTGCGCGACGCATTTCGTGCCGACGATGCGTAGCCGCGAGCTGTGACGAGATGTAAAGAGTTCTTGCCGGACCCCCGGAGAGCGTGCCGGAGTACGGTAAACTCGCCGCACCCACGATGTCGCGCGATGCGTGCCGCGCGCCCAGTTCACCAGGAATCGATGTCAGTCGAACGTATTCAGCAACATTTCCGCGACAGCGCCGCGCTTCACGCCGAAGCGGCCGACGCACTGTCGCTGCCGATCGCAGCCGCGGTCGATGCGATGTTCGCCGCGCTGGCGAACGGCAACAAGATCGTCGCGTGTGGTGACGGCCCGTCGGCCGCCGCCGCGCACTACCTCGCCGTGTCGCTCGTCGGCGGCTTCGAGCGCGAGCGTCCGGGCCTGCCCGCGATCGCGCTGGCCACCGATGCGTCGCAGGGCGGCCTCGCGGGTGCGGTGTCCGCCGAGCAACTGTTCGCCCAGCAGGTGCGCGTGCTCGGCCAGACCGGCGACATCCTGCTGGTGCTCGATCCGGGCGGCGCGTCGCCGCGCGTGCTGGCGGCGATCGACGAAGCGCACGAGCGCGAGATGACCGTCGTCGCGCTGACGGGCGGCGACGGCCATGCAGTCGCGGCCGCGCTGTCCGACACCGATATTCCGATCAACGTGCCCGCCGCTCGTGCGGCGCGCGTCCACGAAGTCCATCTGCTGACCATCCACTGCCTGTGCGACGGCATCGACGCGATGCTGCTGGGTGAGGATTGAACGAAGGAGAGCCGTCGATGAATCAAAGCCGCGTCAAACAGACGCTCGTCAGAACCACGCTGCTCGCCGCGCTGACGGCGGGTCTCACCGTGTCGCTGCAGGGTTGTGTGCTCGGGATCGTCGGCGCAGCGGCCGGCGGCGGCGCGCTGGTCGCGACCGACCGCCGTACGCTCGGCGCGCAGACGGAGGACCGTGAGATCCAGGTCAAGTCGCTCACGCAGATCAACAACGGGCTGCCCGACCAGTCGCACGTGAACGTCACGGTGTTCAACCGCCGCGTGCTGCTGACGGGCGAGGTGCCGAACGATGCATCGAAGCAGCGCGCCGAGGAAATCGTGCGCGGCATCAACAACGTGAACGGCATCGTCAACGAGTTGTCGGTCGAGCCGGCGTCGTCGCTGTCGTCGCGCGCCAACGACTCGTATCTCGAGGGGCGCGTGAAGTCCGAGCTGATCGCGACGAAGGGCATCTCGGCGAACTACTACAAGGTGGTCAGCGAACGCGGCAACCTTTACCTGATGGGGCTCGTGACGGTCGACGAGGGCAATCGCGGCGCGGAAGCCGCCAGCCAGGTGCCCGGCGTCGAGAAAGTGGTGAAGGTGTTCCAGTACGTGAAGCCGCAGGACGCGCAGGCGCTGCAGGCGGCGTCGCCCGCGAGCGGCGCGTCCGGTGCGCAGGCCGCCGCGCCGGCGGATACCGCGACGGTGGGCGCCGTGCCCGACGCGTCGGTGCAGTCCACGCCGCTGCAGCCGCCCGCGCCGATCTCGAATTCGTCGAGCGTGCACCCGGGCAACCCGAAGGCACCGTCGCAATGAAGAGCACGCAGATGAAGCAATTGAAACAGTGGATGATGCAGGGCGCTGCAGCCGCGGCGCTCGTGGCGGGCACGCTGGGCGGCGCGCACGCGGATGTCGGCGACGGCCTGAAGGTGGCGCGCGGCAATGCGTGCATGGGCTGCCACGCGGTCGATCGCAAGCTCGTCGGCCCGTCGTTCAAGGAAGTCGCCGCCCGCTACAAGGCCGATCCGCAGGCCGTGGCAAAGCTGTCGAAGAAGGTGAAGGAGGGCGGCTCCGGCGTCTGGGGCGCGATTCCGATGCCGGCGCATCCGCGCATGAGCGACACCGACGCGCGTTCGGTGGTCGAATGGGTACTGGCTGGCGCGCCGTCAAAGTAATGCTTCAGGGGTGACTCAACCCCTATTGCCAAGCGCAGAAATGCGTGTGTATGATGGTCGACTGTTGGGGCGGTAGCTCAGCTGGGAGAGCGTCGCGTTCGCAATGCGAAGGTCGGGAGTTCGATCCTCCTCCGCTCCACCAACGGAATTCGAAAGGCCCGATCGCAAGATCGGGCCTTTTTGTTTTTGGGTTCGGCTGCGACGGTGGGCGTGGGCGGCACCGTCGGGTGCGCCGCTTTCGACGTGATGCGCAAACTCGCCGCGCCTAGGTCGCCAGCTCGTGAATGAACCTGAACGCCGGCACCGACAGCACGGCGAACCCCGCCGTGATGGCCGCAAGGATCGCGATCCTCTTGCGCAGCAGCGCGAAGAGGGCGATCGACAGTCCGCAGAACACGCAGGTCAGAATGAGGACCCACCAGAGCGCGGCGTAGCCTGCACCGCCTTCGAAATTCGATACGTTCTGCGTGATCCGGGTCGCGGCATAACCAGCGACGGTCATGCTCGCGGGCAGGCACAGCACCGAATACAGCACGAAGACGATGATCTGCCGCGGTGTCGGGTCGGGAGACGTCATGGCGGGCGCTTCACGTTGGGTGGGAGGGGCGCCGTACCGTCCGCCAAGCGGGCCGGCTCAGGCAGCCGGCAGGATGCGGGCGTTTCCGGTGTTTGGCAACCACCGCCCACCGTCACGCTCACCCCCGCCCGAAACTCGGCCGCTTCGGATCGTAAGTCCACCCCGGCACGAGATACCGCATCGCGACCGCGTCGTCGCGCGCCGTCCCGCCGACCGCTTCGTACAACGCATGCGCGGCCTCGACCTGCGCCATGTCGAGCTCGATCCCGAGCCCCGGCCGCTCCGGCACGGCCACCTTGCCGCCGACGATCGCGAGCGGCTCGCGCGTGAGCCGCGCGTCGCCTTCCTGCCAGATCCAGTGCGTGTCGATCGCGGTGATCGTGCCGGGCGCGGCCGCCGCCGCATGCGTGAACATCGCGAGCGACACGTCGAAGTGGTTGTTCGAATGCGAGCCCCACGTGAGCCCCCAGTCGCGGCACAGCTGCGCGAGCCGCACCGAGCCCTGCATCGTCCAGAAATGCGGATCGGCGAGCGGGATGTCGACCGCCTGCAGCCGCACCGCGTGATCCATCTGCCGCCAGTCGGTCGCGATCATGTTGGTCGCGGTCGGAATCCCCGTCGCACGGCGGAATTCGGCCATCACCTCGCGGCCCGAATAGCCGCCTTCCGGCCCGCACGGGTCCTCCGCATACGCAAGCAGGTGGCCTTGGCCGCGGCACAGCGCGACGGCCTCGTCGAGCGACCACGCGCCGTTCGGGTCGAGCGTCGCGCGTGCGTCGGGGAAGCGCGCCTTGATCGCGGCGATCGCTTCCATCTCGTCGGCGCCGGCCATCACGCCGCCCTTCAGCTTGAAATCGGCGAAGCCGTAACGCTCGACGGCGGCTTCCGCCTGCCGCGCGATCGCGGCCGGCGTGAGCGCTTCCTCGTTGCGCAGCCGGAACCACGGGGCGCGCGCCTGCGCCTCGTCGCGATACGGCAGGTCGGTGCGGCCGCGGTCACCGATATAGAACAGATACGCGAGCATCGGCACCGCGTCGCGCTGCTGCCCTTCGCCGAGCAGCGCGGCGACGGGCACGTCGAGAAACTGCCCGAGCAGGTCGAGCAGCGCCGCCTCGATCGCGGTGATCACGTTGTCGAGCCGCAGGTTGATCTCGTGCGGCTGGCGCAGCACGGCCGCCTCGCCGGCCGACGTCACCTCGTGCCGGATCGTGCGGCCCGCGCCCGGGCCCGTGCCGGACAGCGCCGCGCGCACCGCGTTGAGGGTGGCCTGATAGCGTCCGATCGACTGGCCGACCACGAGATCCGTCATGCGCTCGAGCGCGTGCCGGATGCCTTCGCCGCCCGGCACTTCGCCGACACCCGCGTGCCCGCTGCTGTCGTCGAGGATCACGAGGTTGCGCGTGAAGTACGGCGCGTGCGCGCCGCACAGGTTGAGCAGCATGCTGTCGCGGCCGGCAACGGGAATCACCCGCATGCGCGTGACGCGCGGGGTGCCGGCATGGCGGGATTCGGACATCGGTTCGCTCCTGGTTCCGGTGGTGCACGGGCCGCCGGCTGGGCCGGCGCGGCCCGCGCCGTTCATCGAAGCTCGACGCGGCGGATCTCGCCGACGACGAACACGTAGCAGATCACCGCGACGAGCGCGTGCGCGACCACGTAGACGAGCGCGCCGTTGAACGAGCCGCTGCGGTCGACGATGTAGCCGATCGCGATCGGCGTCGTGATGCTGGAGAGGTTGCCGCACGTGTTGAGCAGCGCGCCGCTCAATCCCGCGATCTGGCGCGGGGCGGTGTCGGCGTTGACGGCCCAGCCGAGCGCGCCGAGCCCCTTGCCGAAGAACGACAGCGCCATGAACAGCACGACGAGCACGTGCGAATCGGTGTAGTTGCAGACGATCATCGACATCGACAGCAGCATGCCGAACACGATCGGCACCTTGCGCGCGACCGACAGCGAGCGGCCCTGCCTGAGCAGCGCATCGGACACGATGCCGCCGAGAATCCCGCCGAGGAACCCGCACACGGCCGGGATCGACGCGACGAGCCCCGCGTTGAGGATCGACATCCCGCGCGCCTGCACGAGATAGACGGGAAACCACGTGATGAAGAAATAGGTGAGCGCGTTGATGCAGTATTGCGCGACGTACACGCCGACCAGCATCCTGTTCCTCAGCAGCGCCTTCACGTGGTGCATCGACGGGCCGCCGTCGCGGCCGCCCGTCGCCTGGTCGATGTTGACGAGCGCACCGCCTTCGGCGAGGTAGTCGAGTTCCGCGCGGTTGATGGTCGGGTGGTCCTTCGGGTCGTACATCGTGCGGTTCCACACCAGGACGAACGCGAAGCCGAGCACGCCCATCACCGCGAACACCGACTGCCAGCCGAACGCGTGCACGAGCCAGCCCATCAGCGGCGCGAACACGACGGTCGCCGCGTACTGCGCGGCATTGAAGATCGCCGACGCGGTGCCGCGTTCGGCGGCCGGGAACCACGCGGACACGATCCGGCTGTTGGCCGGGAAAGAAGGCGCTTCGGCCGCGCCGACCAGGAAGCGCAGCCCGAACAGCAGCGCGAACGCGGCCGCGCCGCCGAAAAAGCCGATCGTGCCCTGCAGCAGCGTGAACAGCGACCAGAAGAAGATGCTGAACGCATAGACGATGCGCGATCCATAGCGGTCCAGCAGCCAGCCGCCCGGCAGTTGCGCGACCACGTACGACCAGCCGAATGCGGAGAAGATGAAGCCGATCTGCACGTGGCTCAGGTGCAGCGCGCGGGCGAGGCTCGGGCCGGCGATCGCGATCGCGGCGCGATCCGCGTAGTTGATCGTCGTGACCGCGAACAGGACGGCCAGCACCAGCCAGCGCACGCGGGTGCGCCGGGCCGTTGCCGACGCGGACGCCGGCAGCGCGTGAAGCGGATTCATGACTGTCTCCTCCGAAGGGCGGAAGGTGCCGTCGTGCGGCTGGCGCGTCGAAAGCGCGCGTTTCTGGGTGACGGTGCTGCCGGCCGGAGGCCGGACGCCGAGGCCCGTGCGGGCCGGAGCGGGGCGTCCGGATCATTCTGTCATGTCGATATTTGCGCTTTCATGCCAATTACTGACTTGATCGATTCAGTCTTTGAATCGATCGGCCGCGACGCGTTCCCGCGCATCGCCGCGCTGCGGGCGCGGCTCGCCGACGATGCCGGCGTGCGATTCGCGCACGCCGTCGAGGAAGGCCTGCCGCTGCCGGCTTCGTCGGCGTTCGAAGGCCATGTGTCGCTCGACGACGTGCTCGCGAGCGTGCGCGGCGCGGCGACGCCGGCACCGGCACCGGCACTGAAGAACTGACCGCGCCACGCGGTCGCCCGCCCGGCGGGAGGCTGGCGATATTTTTACCCGGATGATATTGACATTCAATTTATACCCGGATAAAAATAGCGCCATTCCGATTCCTGCCTGCAGGCGACCACGATGACAACCTCCACGCTTCTTCCTTCGTACACGGTCTTCGACGGCCACCGGCGGCTCGCGACGGGCCCGCTCGTGTCGGTCGCGCTCGCGGCCCGGGAGGCCGGCGACGCGAGCACCGGCACGATCCTGATCTTCGACGACGCGACCGGCCGCTCGATCGACCTCGACCTGCGCGGCACGCCGGACGAGATCCGCGCGCGCTTCGCGCCGCCGTCGGGCGGCGACGCATCCGCAACCGTCGGCGAGCCGGCCGGCGCAGGCGAACCGCGCGGCCGCGGCCGGCCGAAGCTCGGCGTCGTGTCGCGCGAGGTCACGCTGCTGCCGCGTCACTGGGAATGGCTTGCCGCGCAGCCGGGCGGCGCGTCCGTCGCATTGCGCAAGCTCGTCGAGGACGCACGGCGCACACATGCGGCGGCCGATCGTCTGCGCGACGCGCAGGCGCGCGCCTACCACTTCATGTCGGCGATGGCGGGCGACCTGCCCGGTTTCGAGGAGGCCGCGCGCGCGCTGTATGCGAACGACCTGGCGCGGCTCGTCGGGCTGATCGCCGGCTGGCCAGACGACGTGCGCGACCATGCGCTCGCGCTGGCGCGCGGCGATCTGCCGCCGTCCACCGACGACTGCTGAAAGGAGCTTCCGACGCAATGACCGTATTCGACCTGAACCGTGGCGCGATCGCGCCGGTGGCCGACGAGGCCGATCTCGTCGACCTGCGCGTGACCGGCGCCGTCCCGCACGATCTCGACGGCACGTTGCTGCGCAACGGCCCGAATCCGCCGGGCGGCCGCTTCGAAGGGAACGACATGCTGTCGTGGTGGCCTGAAGCCGCGATGCTGCACGCGATCGCGTTCGAAGGCGGCCGCGCGACCGGCTACCGCAACCGCTGGGCACGCACGCAGCGCTGGGCCGCGGTGCATGCACCCGGGCAGGCGCCGCATCTTCCCGACACCAATCCGAACGTGAACGTGCTGCAGCATGCGGGCGAATTGCTTGCGCTGGCCGAGGGCGGCGCGCCGCTCGCGATCACGGCCGCGCTCGATTCGCTCGGCGCGCCGGCGCGGCACGCGGGCCTTGGCGGCGGGATGACCGCGCATCCGAAGGTCGATCCGGTAACGGGCGAGCTGATTGCCTTTCGCGCGGACTGGCGTGCGCCGTGGCTGCGCTACGGCGTGGCCGACGCGCAGGGCGTGCAGCGCGTCGAGATCGAAATCGACTTGAACGCGCCGTCGATGATGCACGACCTCGCGATCACCGAAACCCGCAGCCTGCTGCTCGACCTGAACGTCGGCTACGACTTCTCGCTGCTGAAGCAGGGCCACCGGATGCCGTTGCGCTGGCACGACGACCGGCCCGCGCGCATCGGCGTGATCCCGCGCCACGGCGGCGCGGTGCGCTGGTTCGGCATCGAGCCGTGCTTCATCCAGCACGTCGTGAACGCGTACGACTGCGACGCGTCGTGCATCGTGCTCGATGCGGTGCGTTATCCGTGGTTCCTGCGGCTCGACGCGCGCACGGGCCGCTTCGCCGACAACCCGGTCGGCGAGCTGTGGCGCTACGTGATCGATACGGCGAACGGGCTGATCGACGAAGGGCCGCTCGCCGACGGCGGTATCGAGATGCCGCGCATCAACGAAAGCCGCACGGGGCGCCGCTACCGCTACCTGTATGCGGTGGAACAGCCGAACCATGCGGAAATGCGCGGCGTGATGCGCTTCGACCACGCGAGCGGCACGACGACGCGCTATGCGGTGCCGGCCGGCGACCAGAACAGCGAGCCGGTGTTCGTGCCGCGCCCGGGCGGCGTCGACGAGGACGACGGCTGGCTGCTGGTGATGGTCTACCGCGCGGCGACGGATACCAGCGACGTCGTGATCCTCGATGCGCGCGCGATCGACGCGGGGCCGGTCGCGACCGTGCACCTGCCGCGCCGCGTGCCGGCCGGGTTCCACGGCGCGTGGGTGCCGCGCGAGCGTCGAACGTGAGCGGCGGCGCGCGTCACTGCGCGCGCAGCGCGTCGACGATCTTGAGCCGCGCGGCGCGCATCGCCGGCAGGAACCCGCCGACGAGCCCCATCACGAGCGAGAACAGCAGCGTCTTCACGACGATCGCGGGCGTCAGCACGAAGCGGAACGACAGGTCCGCGAAGGTCTGGAAGTTGGTCGTCGAGAACGACGCGAACTGCATCAGCGACGCGCACGCGAGCCCCGCGACGCCGCCGACGAAGCCGAGCAGCAGCGCTTCCAGCAGGAACGCGGCGAGCACGTTCGTGCGCTTGAAGCCGAGCGCGCGCAGCGTGCCGATCTCGGCGACGCGGTTCGCGACCGATGCGTACATCGTGATCATCGCGCCGATCATCGCGGCGATCGAGAAGATCGTCGACAGCGTGATGCCGAGGATGTTGATGAACTTCGACAGCGCCTTCGACTGGTCGCCGTAGAAGGTCTGCTCGCGTTTCGCCTCGTCGGTCAGCCGCGGGTCGACGTCGATGTCGGCCTTGAAGCGCGCGAAGCCGTCGGCGCTCGGGATGCGCAGCACCATCGACGAATAGCTGGTGCGCCGGAACGACTGCATCAGCTGGTCGACGTCGCCCCAGATCTCCGAATCGAAGCCGCTGCCGCCCGCGTCGAAGATGCCGACGATGGTCCAGTCGCGCTGCGCGAAATGCAGGCTGTCGCCGAGCTGCGTGCCGCTGAAGCCTTTCGCGATCGCGCTGCCGACGATGATTTCCGACGAGCCGGGCGCGAACATGCGGCCGGCGGCGAGCGTCACGTGCGGGCGCAGCGCGAGGCCGGCCGGCGACACGCCGCGGATCACGACGTTCGACGGCTTGCCGGTCGACGTCTTCACCAGCGAGATCAGCACGACCGCTTCCTTCGACACGAGCGGCCGGCCGTCGGGGCCGGGCGCGACGGCCGGGTGCATCTCGAGCGCATTGGCCTGCTGATGGTCGATCGAACTCTGGATCTCGGTTTCGGCGCCCTTGCGGATCACCACCGCGTTGTCGGGTTCGCCGGTCGAGACGAGCGTCTTCGTGAGCCCCGCGTCGAGCATCTGCACCGTCGCGAACACGAAGATCACGAGCGCCATCCCGCCGGCGGTCAGCGCGGTGGTGAGCCGCCGGGTCCACAGGTTGCGCGCGATGTAGTTGAGCGGGATGGCCATGCGTGTCGTTACCCGATCGCCCGCAGGCCTTCGACCACACGCACGCGCGCCGCCTGCCACGCCGGCACGATCGCGGCCGCGAAGCCGACCGCGACCGAGCACGCGGCCTGCAGCACGACCGTCCCGGTCGACACCTTGAACACCGGGAAGATGCCGCCTGCCGCCTGCTTGAACAGGCTCGCGGCGGGCGGTGTCGCGAGGATCCCGAGCCCGCCGCCGGCTACCGCGATCACGACCGATTCGCCGAACACGATCAGCGCGAGGAACCCGGGGCCGAAGCCGAGCGCCTTCAGCGTCGCGTATTCGGCCGTGCGTTCGCGCGCGCTCATCGCCATCGCGTTGGCCATCACGGCCATGATGATCAGGATCACCACGTACGACACCAGGCGGATCGCCGCGATGATCTGGTTCGACATCGCGACGAAGCCGAGCTGGAACGCCTGCTCGGTTTCGGTCAGCGTCTCGGCGAGCGAGTTCCTGAACACGGCGTCGACGTTGCGTGCGATCGCCGCGCCGTCGTCGGGGTTCGCGACGCCGAGCACGAATACGCCGACCTGGTCGGCCTGCTTCGGCGTGCGCTGCCGCACCGTTTCGTTCAGGTATTCCCAGTGAAACACCAGCTGGCGCGTGATCGTCGAATCGTCGCGGCCGTCGAGAATCCCGCGCACGACGAAGTCCCACGTACCCGGATAGATCGTGCCCTTCAGCGGGATCACGTCGCCGACCTTGAAGCCGAACTGATCCGCGAGCTGGCGCCCGACCAGGCAGCCGCGCCGGTCGCGGTTGTAGTCGGCGCGCTGCTGCCCGGGCACGATGAATTCCGGGTACAGGTCGAGGTAGTTGTCCGATACCGCGAAGCTCGCGAAGAAGTTCTTCGGGTCGCGGTAGATGCCGCCGAACCAGTTCGAGCGCACCACGGCCGTCACGCCTTCGACGCCGCGGATCCGGTTCTCGTAGCTCACGGGCAGCGGAAACACGAGCGAGATCGCGTTGCGCGTGACGAGCCGCCCGCTGGACGCGGCGGCCGCGCCCGCGTACCACGCGTCGACCACCGTATGCAGCAACCCGAACGCGAGCACCGCGATGGTGAGCCCGAGCACGGTCAGCAGCGTGCGCAGCCGGTGCCGCAGCGCGTTGCGCGCGATCAGCTTCAGCACGTACATCGCGCGCGCTCCCGCAGCCGGTCAGCCGGCGTGCCCATCGATCAGCTCCCCTTTTTCCAGGTGCACGAGCGAGCGCGCGGCGCCGGCCGCGTGCGCGTCGTGGGTCACCATGATGATCGTCTTGCCGAGTTCGGCGTTCATCCGCTGCAGCATCGCGAGCACATCGGTGGCCGACGCGCGGTCGAGGTCGCCGGTCGGCTCGTCGGCGACGATCAGCACGGGGTCGGTGATCAGCGCGCGCGCGATCGCGACGCGCTGCTGCTGGCCGCCCGACAGCTCGGACGGGTAGTGGCTCGTGCGGTCGCCGAGGTTCACCATGTCGAGCACGAGCTCGACGCGCTCGCGCCGCTCGCGGCGCGACAGGTGCGTGAGCATCAGCGGCAGCTCGACGTTCTCGAACGCGGTGAGCACCGGCATCAGGTTGTAGAACTGGAAGATGAAGCCGACGTTCGCCGCGCGCCATTCGGCCAGTTGCGCCTCCGCGAGCAGCGAGATGTCGAGCCCGCCCACGCGCAGCTCGCCGCTGTCGGGCCGGTCGATGCCGGCCACGAGGTTCAGCAGCGTGCTCTTGCCGGAGCCGGACGGCCCCATCAGCGCGACGAAGTCGCCTTCGCCGATGTCGAGCGTGATGTCGGTCAGCACGGGCACGATCTGGTTGCCGCGCCGGTACGACTTCGCGACGTGGCTGAGCTCGACGAGGGGCGGCGGGGCGTCGTTCACGCGTGCGCTACTTCTTCGCGACGGCCACTTTCGCGCCGTCCTTCAGCTTCGTGCCCGGCGCGAGCACGACCGTGTCGCCGGGCTTCACGCCGCGGATCGCGACGAGCTCGCCGATCCGCATGCCGGCGGTCACGGCCGTTGCATGCACGACGTCGTCCTTCACGACGAACACGACCGGCCGGCCGTCGCGCTCGACCACCGCGCTCGCCTGCACGGCCGTCACGGGCTGCCGGTCCTGTGCCGACACCGGCTTCGACAGGAACGCGATCTTCGCGCTCATGTCGGGCAGCACGCGCTCGTCGCGGTCGACGAAGCGCACCTTCACGAGCACGGTGGCCTTCGAGCGGTCGACGGTCGGCACGATGCGCGACACGCGGCCCGCGAAGCGCATGTCGGGCAGCGCGTCGAGCTGGATCTCGCACGGCTGCTCGGCGCGGATCTTCGCGATGTTCGATTCGGCGACGTCGGCCTCGACCTCGAGCGTGTCCATGTCGGCGATCGTCACGACCGCGCCCTTGCTGTCCGACGCGGACGAGAACGGCGTGATGTTGTCGCCGACGTTCGCGTGTTTTGCGAGCACGATCCCGTCGAACGGCGCGCGGATCACCGTCTGGTCGACCGCGACCTGCGCGGCCTGCGCGTTGGCCTCGGCGGACGCGATCGCGGCCTGGTCGCTGCTGAGCGATGCGCGCGCCTTGTTCACGCGGGCCGTGTCGATGTCGAGCTGCGCGGCCGGCACGGCGCCCTTCGGCGCGAGCGCCGCGGTGCGGCGGAACGCGATTTCGGCGTCCTTCAGCTCGGCCTGCTGCACGCCGAGGTTCGCGCGGGCGACCTTCACCTGGGCGAGCGCCTGCGAGAGCGACGCCTCGACGTCGCGGCTTTCGAGCCGTGCGATGATTTCGTCCTTCTTCACGCGCGTGCCTTCCAGCACGCCGAGCCATTCGACCCGCCCCTGGCCCTTCGACGCGACCGCGGCCTTGCGCTGCGGCACGACGTAGCCGGTCGCATTGAGCTGCGTGTCGTTCTGGTACGGGTAGGCGGACGTGACGGTGGTGGTGTCGACGGCCGGCCGGCCGGTCAGCGCGAGGCCGGCGGCGATCGCGACGACGACGATCGCGGCGGCGGCCGCATAGCGGGGCCACCGGCGCGGGCGGGGCGCCGATGCGAGCGGACGCCGGTCGATCTTCAGTTTGTCCAGATTGTGATCGGGCAATTTGAGCGCCTCGAGACGGCGGCGGCCCCGTATAGGTATCGGGGCCGGCCGCGATCCGGTTTCCGGGGAAAGGGACGGATGGACGCCAGTATAAGCGTCGCCCCGGCGGCGTGCGAGCGCGTTTGCGGCGCGGCGGCGGCGGCGGCCGAACCGGTCACGGACAGGGAAATACGGGTACGCCTCCGGGGAAACCCGAAGGGTGCAAGCAACGTGTCAACTCGTCGCGAATGCGGTGCGTTATGGAACCAGTGCGTCAGGTTTTGTCGCGACGGAACGGCGGAAGCCGGCCTCGCGGCCTGGGGCTCCGATGCGAATGCCTCGCATCTTTACTTACCGGTACGTTTGATTTTTTCTCCGCTAAAGGAAGAACAATGAAGAAGACGCTCGCTTCGATCATCGCTGCAGCATTCGCGCTCGCATCGGTTTCGGCATTCGCACAGGAAGCAGCATCGGCACCGGCAGGCGACACGTCGGCTGCCGCACCCGCCAAGAAGGATCACAGCAAGCCGAAGCACCAGCTGAAGCACCACGGTTCGAAGAAGGGCCAGGCGAAGGCTGCAGCCGCATCGGCCGCCGGCACGAACGACGCAGGCACGCAGAACTGAGCGGCTCGCCGCCACGGCCGGCATTGCCGGTCATCGGTCGGCCAACCCCGCATGCTCCGGCATGCGGGGTTTTGTTTTTTCAGGCGCCCGATTCGCCCGGTTCGTCGAGCCGGACGGGCGGCGGCGCGCGCATCGCGTCGACCACCGTGCGCATGCGCCGCCAGTGCGAGCCTTCCCAGAACACGCGCCGGCACACGTCGCACGCGGCGAAGCGCCGGTGCCGCTGCCGGACGCCGGCCGGCACGCGCGGCGCGGCGGCGGCCGCGTCGAGCGGATGCAGCGGGGCGTTGCAGCGCAGGCATAGCCGGAACGGGCGCATGTGCGGCGCGAGATCGAGCCGCTCGAACAGTTCGCGCAGCTGGTCGGCCGGCTGCAGCGCGTGCAGGTAGCAGCCGCGCTCGACCGCACGCCGCTTGAGCAGCTCGCGGTCGCGGGTCAGCACGATCCGGCCCTCGCGCGCGGCGAGCGCCGCCAGTTCGTCGTCGCGGTAGTGGTTGTCGTAGCAGGTGTCGAAGCCCGCGAGGCGCAGCAGTTGCGCGAGGCCGCCGAGATGCGCGTCGGCGACGAAGCGCCATTGCGCCGGTGGCGGCGCGGCGACTCCGCGGGCTGCCGGTTGCGCGCGCTCCGGAAAGGCTTCGACCCGGTCGCCGTCGTCGAGCGGCCGGTCGAGCGCGGCCGGCGCGTCGTTGATGCACAGCCGGCCGATTTCGGTATGCGGGACGCCGAGCGCCTCGATCGCGTGCTTCACCGTCGCATCGCGCGCGCAGGCGTGCCCGAACGCGCGGTCGCGCTGCGCGCGCGGGAGAAACGCGTTCAGTTCGTCGTGGAAGCGGAAGGTCGCGATCGCCATGCGCGCAGTATGGCACCGCGCATGGCCGGCCGCGTGCCCTGCAGGCACCCCGCATCTGTGTTTAACTCCCCGCTTCACGGAGCGAAGGAGCGGGAAATGGATCTCGGATTTATCGGGCTGGGCGAAATGGGGCAGGCAATCGCGACGAACCTGCTGAAGGCCGGACACACGGTGCGGGTCTGGAACCGGTCGCGCGAGCGCGCCGAGCCGCTGGCCGCGGTCGGCGCGCAGATCGTCGACACGCCGGCCGACGCGTTTCGCGGCGACGCGGTGTTCTCGATGCTGGCCGACGATGCCGCCGCGCGCGAGATCTTCGACGATGCGCTGCTCGCGCAGGCGCCGCGCGGCCTGATCCACGTCAACATGGCGACGGTGTCGGTCGCGCTGGCCGAATCGCTCGCGCACGCGCATGCGTCGCGCGGCATCCATTACGTCGCCGCGCCGGTGATGGGGCGCCCCGATGTCGCGGCCGCCGCGCGCCTGACGATCATGGCGGGCGGCCCGGCCGAGGCGATCGACCGCGTGCAGCCGCTGTTCGACGCGATCGGCCAGAAGACCTGGCGGTTCGGTTCGCTGCCGCAGCACGCGAACGTCGCGAAGATCGCCGCGAACTTCACGCTCGCGTCGGCGATCGAGACGCTCGGCGAGGCGTCCGCGCTGCTGGGCGCGCACGGCGTCGCGATGCGCGACTTCCTCGACGTGATCACCGGCAGCGTGTTTCCGGGGCCCGTCTACGAGGGTTACGGCTCGATGATCGCCGAGCGGCGCTACGAGCCTGCGCGCTTCAAGGCGCGCCTCGGGCTGAAGGACGTTCGCCTGGCGCTGGAAGCCGGCGACGCCGTGTCGGTGCCGCTGCCGGTGGCGAGCGTCGTGCGCGACAACCTGCTCGACGCGCTTGCGCACGGCGGCGGCGAACAGGATTTCGCGGTGCTCGGCGAAGTCGCGCTGCGCCGCGCGGGCCGCTGATCCGCCCCGCGACAGAAGTCGGGCGCACCGGCATAATCGACGTTTCGTTTTCCTTGCATCGAGGCAGAGGCGTTCATGAACTTGCATACGTGGTGGCTTTTCGTGGCGACGGTGTTCGTCGTGTCGGCGATTCCGGGCCCGAACATGCTGCTGGTGATGACGCACGGCGCGCGCCACGGGCTGCGGCGTTCGGCATGGACGATGGCGGGCTGCCTCTCCGCGCTGGTGCTGATGCTGTCGGTGTCGGCGGCGGGCCTCGGGGCCGTGCTCGAGGCTTGGCCGGCGATGTTCAACACGTTGCGCTTCGCGGGCGCGGCCTACCTGATCTACCTCGGCGTGAAGGCGTGGCGCGCACGCGTGGACGACGAGCAGCCTGCCGCCGACGTCGAAACCGTGTCGCGCCAGGCCACGCCGGCATCGCGCGGAGTGCTGTTCCGCAACGGTTTCCTGGTCGCGGGCAGCAACCCGAAGGCGATCCTGTTCGCGGCCGCGCTGCTGCCGCAGTTCATCAACGCGGCCGAGCCGACGCTGCCGCAATTCGGCATTCTCGTCGTCACGTTCGCGGTGATCGAGGTGAGCTGGTATCTCGTCTACGCATCGTTCGGCACGCGCATCGGCGCGACGCTGAAGAGCCAGAGCGTTGCGAAGATCTTCAACCGGCTGACGGGCGGACTGTTCGTCGGCTTCGGTGCGATGATGGCGCTGGTCCGTCACTGATTTCGATCCGACGCCGGTGCGCCGAACGCCCCGTCCCTCGCGAGAGGGCGGGGCGTTCCGCTTTTTGGGGCTCGTCTCATGCGCGCGGGCGAGTCAACGCCGCTGTGCCGGCTTCGCGTCCGGCCGAGCGCCCGAAGACGGCGGCCGCGCCGGCGAACGCGAACCCGACGCCGCACACCGCGCTCCACCCGCCCCACGCCCACGCACTGCCTGCGAGCGCCGCGCCGAGCGCGCCGCCGATGAAGAACAGCCCGACGAACAGCCCGTTCAGGCGGCCGCGTGCGGCCGGGTTCAGCAGGTTGATCGCGCGGCGGCCAATCGTCTGGTCGACGATCACGCCCGCGTCGAGCAGCGCCGCGCCGCCGGCCAGCAGCGCGAGCGCGAGGCCGCGATGCGCGTGCGCGTCGAAGCCGAACCAGCCGGCGCCCGCGATCCCGAGCAGGGCGAGCGCCACGAGCATCGTGCCGTGCGCGATCCGCTGCGCGGCCGGCCCGTGACCGCGGTCGCCGGCGCGGCCCGCGAGCGGCGTGACGATCGCGCCGCTCGCGCCGGCGAACGCGAACCATGCGATCCCGTGCAGGTCGAGGCCGAACGGCGGCTGCGCGAGCCGCAGCCCGACCGCGGTCCAGAATGCGCTGAACGCGGCCATCGCGAGCGCGGCCGACAGCGCATGCCGGCGCAGCACCGGCTCGTCGGCCAGCAGGCGCCCCATCGACGCGAGCAGCGCGCGGTAGCCGGCCGTGATCGACGGCGTGCGCGACGGCAGGCGCAGGGCCAGCACGACGGCGATTGCAGCGTTCGCAAGCGCGGCCAGCAGATAGAAGCCGCGCCAGCCGGCCGAGCCCGCGATCAGGCTCGCGAGCGGCCGCGACAGCAGGATGCCGAGCATCAGCCCGCTCATCACGTTGCCGACCGCGCGGCCGCGCTGCGCCTCGGGCGCCATCGACGCGGCCATCGGCACGAGCATCTGGATCACGCTCGACGCGCCACCGGCCACGAGGGTGGCGAGCAGGAACACGGTGCCCGACCGCGTGAACGCGGGCAGCACGAGTGCAGCCGCGCATACGGCCAGCGTCGCGACGATCAGGCGGCGGTTCTCGAGCAGGTCGACGAGCGGCACGAGCAGCACGAGCCCGGCCGCGTAGCCGAGCTGCGGCAACATCGCGACGAGGCCGGCAAGGCCGGGTGGCAGGTGGAGATCGGCGCTGATCGGGCCCGTCAGCGGTTGCGCGGCGAACAGGTCCATCACGATCACGCCGACCGTCGCGGCGAAGAACAGCGTCATGCCCGCGCTCAACGCGGGCGGCGTGCCGGCGGGCGTGCTTTCGGGCATGCGGACGGCGGCGGGGCAAGGGTTGGCGGGGCAGTTCATCGGAAGCCTGGCGAGTGGGTCGAAGGAGTCCCCATCGTAGGTGCCTGATGTTTATGCGACAATTGAAATATCTCTAACATGATTATGCGAGTTTGTTTTGAATACGCGTGATCTCCAGGCGTTCGTCGCGGTGGTCGACAGCGGGTCGATGGTCGCCGCGGCCGCGAAGCTCCACCTGACGCAGCCGGGCCTGACACGGCGCGTGCAGAATCTCGAAACGCTGCTCGGCATGTCGCTGCTCGAACGGCAAAGCAAGCCGCTGAAGCCGACTGCCGCCGGGCGCGACGTCTACGCGCTCGCGCGCAACGTGCTGGGCGCGGTCGACGAGCTGATGGCGGCGGGCGCGCCGGACAGCGAGCCGTCCGGCGAGCTGCGCATCGGCGTGCCGCCGTTCCTGTCCGAGCTCGCGCTCGAGCAGCCGATCGACCGGCTGCGCGACGCGTTCGGGCGCCTCACGCTGCGCGTGACGGCCGGCTGGTCGCCGGCGCTGATGCAGGGCGTCGAGCGCGGCACGCTCGACGTCGCGGCCGTGATGGTGCCGGCGAGTTCGGTACTGCCCGATACGTTCACGTCGACGCTGCTCGGCACCCAGCCGACGGTGCTCGTCGCCGCGCGCGACTTTCCGCTGCCCGACGGCCCGTTGTCGATCGACATGCTGTCGCGTTTTCCGTGGGTGCTGAGCCAGGACGGCTGCGGGATGCGTTCGGCGCTGAGCCGCACGCTCGGCGCGGCCGGGCTGCCGTTCGACGTCGCGGTCGAGGCATTCGGCTCGGAGCTGCAGCTGTCGCTGGTCGCGCGCGGCGCGGGCATCGGCATCGCCGCGCCGAACGCGCTGGCGCGCAGCGCGCACCGCGACGCGCTGAGGGTGGTGGAAACGGCGGGACTGGAGACGCGGATCAACGTGTGGATCGTGCACGGCGCGCTGCCGGGCCGGCTGGTGCGGCCCGTCGCGCTGCTGCGCGATGCGCTGGGCGAAGTGCTCGACCGGGAAAACAGGGTGGGGTCAGATGCAGTGAAGGCGATCTAGAGTCGGCATTCGAGGGAAAGTCCGTATTTTCTCTACGGAAATGTTGCATTGCGGAAACCGATTCGCTAGAATTGCACCTGTCTCCTCCATGTCTCCTCTGATATGGATTCAGCCCGCCTCTTAGGCGGGCTTTTTTTTGCCTGCGATTTTGCCGCGGCATGCCATGCGTTGTCCGTCGCGGCGCTCAGAACTTGTACGTCATCCCGACGTAGCTGATGATCGGGTCGGCCTTCAGGTCTGATTTCGATTCCGAGAGCACCGTGCCGTCGGCCGCCTTGATCGTCACCGTCGACGTCGTCTTCAGCGGGATGTACGTCACCGACGCGATCAGCCCGAAATGCTCGGTCATGTTGTACTGCAGGCCGGCGTTGAACACCGGCTGCCATGACGACGACGCCTTCGCCTCCACCGATGTCGTACCCGGCTTGCCCGCGCCCGCCGCGAGAATCGCGCCGAGGTTGTCCTGGGTCTGCTTGATGAAGTTCGTGTTGAGCTGAAGGTCGCTGAACCAGTTGTACGACACGCCGAGGCCGAGGAACGGCCGGAATTTCGCGGTGGCCTGCCCGAAGTAGTACTGCAGCAGCACGGCCGGGCTCCACTGCCGCACGCTCTTCACGATCGGGTTGACCGACGCGAGCCCGATGTTCTGCGTGCCGAGCGCGCCGGCCGGGCCGGGCGGCCTGATCGTGCCCTGGCCCGACACCTTGAACACCGGCGGTACGCCGGCCACCGACGTGACCGCGATGTGATCGGTCAGGAAGTGGCTGACCGTCAGGCCGACGGTGTCGGCGCCGCTCGTATGCAGCCCGGTGCCCGGCGACGTGAACGACGGCGGCAGCCGCAGCGGCGTGTTGATCGGTGTCGGTGCGACGTTGGTCGTCATCGGCGTGCTGCTCTGCTGCGGCATCACGTGGAACCAGCCCAGCGTGACGACGTTGCTGCCGGCGCTCTGCGCGTGCGCCGCGAGCGGCGCCAGCACGGCGGCGCCGGCCGCCGCGCAGCGTAGGGTTCTCTTCATCACGGCATTTCCCTCCGCTTACTGGACGAATGCGCCGATCGTGAAATACGGCGTCGATCCTGCGTTGTCGAGGAAACCGAACACGCCGCCCGAGAAGATGAACTTGCCGGTCGGCGACGTGCTGCCCGAACCCGTGTGGATTGTCGTGACCGTGCCCGGCACCTTCTGCGTGTAGTCCAGGTCGAGCGCGGTCG
>Ga0209566_100203_pt1 | contig 61464 bp, 60 predicted proteins | sample Araplavi_mTSA_r2_2_FD_184287 | JGI IMG/M metagenome (GOLD analysis project Ga0209566, IMG submission 184287) | Arabidopsis root microbial communities from North Carolina, USA - plate scrape CL_Cvi_mTSA_r2 (SPAdes) (version 2) | ecosystem: Host-associated > Plants > Roots > Endosphere | place...
GTCGTGGCAGGTCTGCATGCAGGAGGAGACTATAACTTTACCAAGCCCTACAATATGGATGTGTTCCAAGCACAGGTCAAAGCGATGCTACGCCGATATAAGTTTATGGAATGTAAGGATACTATACTGAGTGTTGGTACACTAAAGTTGGACACTGTTTCCAGACGTGCTCATTTGGACGGGAAAGATATACTCCTCAAGCCCAAGGAATTAGCATTGCTGGAGATTCTGATGAGAAGAAAAGGAGAATATATTACTGCTGAGGATCTGTACGAAAAAGTTTGGAGTATGGACACAACAAAGGACACACGCACAGTAAAGGAACATATATCTCGTCTACGCCAAAAAGTAGGTGTTTCCACTTCGTTCGTTATAGAAACAAAGCGTGGAAAGGGATACTGTTTTAAAAAGATTATTTGATACAAACATTATGAAAGTTGTTAAATGTTTACTTTAGAAATATATGTAATAATGTGGATAAGTAGTATAATTTATATAGGTATCAAGGTGAATTGGAAGAAAGGGTGGATGAATTTATGAAAAAGAAATTTCTAGGTTTAGCAATGTGCACGTTTCTTTTATTGGGAAGTGTTCCTGCATACGCTGATGTTGGCCCATTGAATTCTGATCAAGCAGTTAATTCCGGTTTAGTCATATCAACGAAGGAAACGTCGGTTATAATTCCTAGTAATGTAACGATCTCCTCCATTAGAGCGCTTGATACTTCTTCTATCACTTACGATCACAGTGCCGGTATTAGTTGGGACAAGGGTGAAAGGCAAGTGTGGGGAAATACTCAAGCCAAACAAGGGGATACCAAGCTAGATAGCTATACTAGAGCGCGTTTTGAACACACATGGTATCAGGGCGGATCCATATACGGCGATTCAGGAAGGGTATGGAGAAGTAACAAAGGGAGATCTTATGCCTATTCAGATTGGGAAACTTTTAACTCTTTTAATTCTGGTGTTGCCAACACATATTACGGCATTTAAGTGATAAATTACATCTTTCGTGTTTGATACAGCTAATTCACCTTGTTACCTGTCTTGGGGGAAAATAATGAGTATTATTCATGTGAGGCGTATTAGAATTTTAGATATATGCTTAATGGTTGTTATTTCTTTGTTTTGTTTTTCTTGTCTCGTTACATTTATTTACAATGGAAATGTGAATCTGATCAAGAAACTAAGCAGTGGCTTTTATGACGACACGGCTTTGCTTTTTAAGGCATCAGAAACTGAGCTTGATTATATTACTTTGTATCGAACGATGCCAAATAATAGCGTATTATACGGTAAATTTTTTGGACAAGGAGAAGATATTCGAGGAGTTTTATATAAAGGAAACTATATTCCGCCTGCTTTGAAAGATGGAAGGTTTTTTTCTGAATCTGATTTCAACTCGAATTCTTATGTTGCAGTTATTGGGAAAGAAGTACCCATTAGTAAAACTATGAATGAGAAAAACTATGTTGAATTTAATCAAAAGGATTATGAAGTTATTGGGACTATAGGTTTTAATATACCTACCAGGATGGATCGGACAATTTTGTTGAACCTAAACGCTGATAATATAAATTCCAGTACCGAGTTTACGGTCAGCAGTTCAACCATACAAAATAGTTTGAACTTTATTGGGGAAGAGAAAGTGTTTGGACAAGTGACATTATTTGAGAAAGATAATGTGAATATTTTGCATATCATCGATAGAGACAATAATCAAATTATTACATCCGTTATTTTTCTTGCAATCTTATTTGTTAATTGCTTGTCTGTTTTGTTTTTTTGGATAGAAAAGAAAAATAATGAAATGAAAATAAAGTGGAGTAATGGGTATGCCGTAAAGAAAATATTACTTGATATGTGGAAAGACTTTTCTCGCCTATTGTCTTTAAGCGTAATTATGGCTTCGTGTTCTATTCTGATTTTTAGCAAATTTATGCAGCATCTCAATCTAATCGTGTGGCCTTTTCTTTTGGGGATAGTGGGCTTATTTTTATTATTTTCATTTTTTGTAATCGTTTTTTCACATTTCAAGTTAATACGAAGGTGATAAATGGTGCTTAATTTGCTGATTGATTCACTAAAACAAAATAAACGAAGAACCATGCTTATCGTATTACAATGTACAACTTCGTACATTTTAATTATATTGACAATGAGTCTGACTTCAAATGTTTATGAACGTTTATCGAGTGTTCAACGTGCTACATCAACTTTATATAAGGTAAGCGATAATTTTTTTTATGAAGAAGAAAAGCGTTTCCTTGCCCAGTCTAATCATCTAATGATTTTAAATGATTTGTATGAATGGGAAAAAACAAATCCAAATTTCAAGTATATTCTTGCAAGTAGACAAAATCTTTATTTAAACATGCAAGGCTTACCGATTAAGTTTCAATATGGTTATGAAGCAGGTCACGAAACTCCTGACGCGTATGCGAGTGTGCAAGTGAATCAACAATTTATTGACCACTACTCGATTCGTTCTCATGTAGGCAGAGTATTTCGTGATGAGGATTTTGATGTAAAGAATACTGTTATTCCTATACTATTGGGTTATGAATATATGGAGTATCTTGACCTGGAACAGATTGTTAAAGTGGGATATATGGGAGAAATGCTGGAGTGCAAGGTAATTGGTTTTTTAGAACCACATAGCTTTTATAATAACGGATATATCTTAAAATCTTTAGATCGTCTTGTTATTTTTCCATCTCTGGAAGTTGGTGATATACATGCTGAAGACAGAGATTTTATGGTGAAATTATTTCTGGATAAAACAAGTGGCTATATACTATCTTCTCTTTCGGTACGAGAAATTCAAGAGATGTACACGCAAAAGAGTTTACAACTTGATATAGAACCATATGTTCTGGAAGGGGTATCCAGTTTTTATCTAACGATGTGGGGGCTAGAGGGGGAGCAATTACTGAAAGTGCTTTTTGTTTTTGCTCTAGTAATTGGTTTTGCATCATTATTTAGTCTCTCGTTCAATTTCGTGGCTAAAATCAATCTCCGTAAATACACTTATGGAGTAATGATTCTAAATGGAACAAGTAGAGCAAAAATTGACCTTTCCATTCTTGTAGAGATATTTATCATTAATTTGGCCTCATTATTAATTGCCACTTCGCTTGCACTTGTGTTTGTAGGAAGTGTAAATCTTCCCGTTTTATTAATATGCAATTGGACGCTTTCATTAATATCGTTTATTCCTCCATGGATTTCTGTGCAAAGATTAGAATTATCGAGAAAAATTCGAGGTGGGAATTGATGGGGATTATTGCGCTAAAAAAAATAAGTAAATCGTACGGTGCAAGAACAATACTTTCAGACGCCTACTTTTATATAGATTCTGGTGAATTCGTAGGGATCATAGGCAGGAGTGGCTCTGGAAAAACCACGTTATTAAACCTATTAGGATTCTTGGATGATCCTGATAGTGGAGAGTATTTCTTTGATAATCAATTGATTAAACAAAAAAATGAGAAGCGAAGAACGGAATTAAGGCGAGATGAAATTGGGTTTATTGTACAAGATTATGGATTAATAAGAGAAAGAAATGTATTCTATAATATTGCCTTGCCTTTATTAAGTAAGAACACACCTAAAAAAGAAATTAAGCATTGTGTGCTTTCTATTGTAGAACAACTTAAAATATCAGATCTAATTGATAAATACCCGTATGAAATTTCCGGTGGTGAGGCGCAAAGAGTGGCAATAGCGAGAGCTCTTATCCGAAAACCCAAAATCATTTTGGCGGATGAACCAACAGGTGCACTAGATGAATCGGCAGAATCTGATATTTTGGAAATACTTAAATCTCTAAATAATACAGGTGTCACTATTGTACTAGTCACTCACAATCAGGTAGTTGCAGATATATGCAAGAAGATTTATACAATAAGTGATGGGAAAATCATTCCTATTTAATGTGGAAGACCTGGTGCTCAGCCTCAGGTCTTTTTGTTATAGTTCCAACCCGGTACCTTGCTTAAACCGCTTGATCACGACCTGGGTGTTCACCCTTACAACCCCGTTTAATTTATAGATGTTGTGGTATAAAAAGTGTTCCAAAGCCGCATCATCCTTCAGCAAGGCATGCATGTGCAAGGAGCTCGATCCCGTCATTTGATAAATACTGATGACATTAGGATCCTCATCGAGTACGTTCCCCACCTCCTCAGCAAATCGCGGTTCGACTTCCACCTCAAAAAAGGCGCTCACAACCTTCCCCAATTTGGCAGCATTCAAGCGAATCGTAAAATTCTCGATAATTTCGTTCTCGAGCAACTGATCGACCCATTTCTGGATGGCAACGCGTGACAGGTTCAAAAGCTCGCCAATCTTGGCATAGCCGCTTTGACAGCTATCCCAAAGGGCGCGGCATTGCGCGCATCCGAGAGCTGTGGCAAGCTGGCGTTAATGTCAGCATTGCGCATGATGATATCCGGACGCCTTTCTACCCGTTCGGCACCGGCAATATGCTGCAAGCTTGCCACATGGCGGCGCACCTGGCCCACATGACGGGCCGGGCGGAAGTAGCGGAGCTTGTGCGCATGGTTAGGGAGCGTGCTGCCCGGACGCTGCAGCTTGAAGGCTATGGCGTAGAGGTGGGGAATCCTGCTAGCTTTGTTCTGCTGCCCGGCAACGATGCGATGGACCTCGTGCGGCAGCAGCCGGCGTGCCGGTATGTCGTCAGCCACGGACGGATCGTCGCGGAGACGCTGCCGGCGGAGGAGCGGATGTACGCGGAGTTTGGCGAGACGGTGCAGCACGAGTAGCGGGAAGGGGTGTGGTTGCGAACGCTGGAGCGAGGGTGAGGGCTGGCTACTTCGGTAGAGCGGCCTTTTTGCGTTGCAAGATTACCCAGTGCTTAAGTGGAATTTGCCTCGAATGGGTATTAAGTAGCTAGATATAGTTAGGTTTTGTGGAGTTAAATTTGCTTGAAGAGAGTGGATGGTGGTAGTGCTGTGAAGGGGGTTGTGAGTGGATGTTAAGTCGCTTCAGTCCGTATTTGCCGAGCTAAATTCGATAGAAGTGGCTGCCGAGTTGTAGTAGCCCGATTTTGCCTGACTGGAGCGCACTCTTTCGCATTGGCTGCGAAAAAAGGGCTTCTAATTGGGCAAAACCTGACTACAACGGGGGCTGGCTACTTTTGGTTGTCTGTAGTTGGTGAAGTAGGACTTCAGCGCACTACCGCAGTCCGAGCCGTCGTATCGCCGGCATTTTGCTCATTGCCGCCGCCCGTCCGCACGATGCACTAGTTTCGCCTGCCAGTCGTCCCACCAGACTTGCCGCTCTTCCCTGTTTTCCCCACCGCTACCGCGTTTCACGAGGTGGCATCATCTTCCCCAGCACCGACTCGACCTTGACCAGATGCTGCATCATCCGCGTCGACGCGAGCATTTCATTCTGGTCGCGGATCGCTTCGAAGATGCCGGTGTGCTCCTCCAGCAGCTGCTGACCCGAGGCCAGCTCCGAGAAAAACCAAAGGCGGCGCGAATCGCCCATGCTTTCCTGCATCCTTTTGGTCAGACTGTCCATCATCTGAAGAAACAGCGAGTTATGCGAGGCCTGCGCAATCTGCTGGTGGAACTGCACGTCGGCCGCCTCGGATGCTTTCTCATCCTCCAGCACCTCCTGCATCAGGTTCAGTGTCACCTGCAGCTGTTCCAGATCTTCAGCGGTCCGCCGCATGGAGGCCAGGGAGGCGCAGCCGGACTCAATGTATTTGCGGATCTCGAGTATTTCCTGGAACGATTCTTTGCTATGAAAAAATCCGGCCGACTCCGGCAGCGCTTCCGCAGATGGAAGCACATCGCTGACAAAAGTGCCTTCGCCGTGGCGGATATCGAGCCAGCCCATCGCTTTCAAGGCGCTGAGCGCTTCGCGGATGGTGGATCGGCCGACATTGAAGCCGCTTGCCAAATCAACGACAGAAGGCAGCCGGTAACCAGTGCCGTACTCGCCGGATTTAATGCGTTTTTTGAGTTGTTCGAGAACGATGTCCGATCCTTTTTGGGGTTTGGCGGATGGAAAAGATGACGTCATGTGTGGACCTCCGGAATCATTGATCAGACCATATACATCTATTCAATCATACGATATAATGGTTGAAAAGTCATCAGATGACCTGTTCACCAGAAGAGTTTTTGCAGAAGAATATCACCAGAAGTTGAGTCTGCCTATTTCGAAAGGAGCATTCCCATGTTAGCTGAATCCATCCGCCAGCAGCTGCGGCAAATTGTCGGAGACAACTGGTTCAAAGATGATCCCGAAGCTTTAGTTACCCATTCCTACGATGCCACCCCGATGGTGCAAAACTTGCCTGACGGCGTCATCTATCCAAGCACGCGCGAAGAAGTGGCGGCGATTCTCAAAGTGGCCAACGAGCACCGGATTCCGATTGTCGGCCGTGGCGCCGGCAGCAATCTGTGCGGCGGGACTGTAGCTACCGAGGGCGGTATCGTGATGGTCATGAACCGGATGAACAAGCTCATCGAGATTGACCAGGAGAATCTCACGGCGACGTTCCAGCCCGGACTCAATACCAAAGAGTTCCATTTGGCTGTGGAGAGCCTTGGTTTATTTTACCCGCCGGATCCCAGCAGCATGGTCATTTCCACGCTTGGCGGGAACATCATGGAGTGCGCCGGTGGATTGCGCGGTTTGAAGTACGGCACAACCAAAGATTACGTGATCGGCCTAGAAGCGGTGCTGACGTCAGGCGAAATCATTCGCACAGGCGGCAAGCTGTACAAGGATGTGGCCGGTTATGATTTGACGAAGCTGCTGGTCGGCTCCGAGGGGACGCTCGCGATCATTACAGAAGCGATCGTGAAGCTGCTGCCGGCTCCTAAATATAAGAAGACGATGCTGGCGATGTATCAGGATATGAATGCTGCGGCCAAAACGGTATCGGCGATCATCGGCAATCAGATTATTCCGGCGACGCTGGAATTTATTGACAACCCAACCTTGCGTGTCGTTGAGGAGTTTAACAAAATCGGCCTGCCGCTCGATATGGAAGCGGTGCTGTTGATCGAACAGGATGGCAATGATATGGAGACGATTGAGCAGGATATCGAAGCGATCAAGCGTATTTGTCTTGAACAAGGAGCGGCCGAGGTGAAGATCGCCGGTAGTGCGCAGGAAGCGGAGAAGCTGATGATGGCGCGCCGGAGTGCCCTGTCCACGCTCGCGCGGATTCGTCCGACGACCATTCTTGAGGACGCGACAGTGCCGCGTTCCAAAATCGCGGATATGGTCAAAGAGATCAATCAGATTGCCAAAAAATATAACGTACAAATCTGTACCTTCGGCCATGCAGGTGATGGCAACCTGCATCCAACCTGCACGACGGACGCGCGCGATCACGACGAAATTCATCGGGTGGAGCAGGCGTTCGAGGAGATTTTCGATGCGGCGATCCGTCTAGGCGGTACGATTACGGGTGAGCACGGCGTCGGGATGATGAAGGCGCCTTATTTGGAGTGGAAAGTTGGCGAAGCAGGCATTGAGTTGATGAAAAACATCAAGCGTGCCTTCGATCCGAACAACATTATGAACCCAGGCAAAATTTTCGCCAAAGAGTCCCGCAAAAGGCTGGTGGTACAGCGATGAGTCAAGCAACTTCGATTAAACCGCAGCTGGCTTCGGTCAGCCCGAACCCGCTGGCGGAGCGTCTGAAGCTGACGCTGAATTACGATGAACTGAGCAACTGTATCCGTTGCGGCTTCTGCCAGCCGTCCTGCCCGACGTTCAAAGAAACGGGCATCGAAGCGGCTTCCCCGCGCGGGCGTCTGGCTTTGATGAAAGCCGTGGTCGACGACTTGATGGCGCCGGACGAAGCTTTCCAGCAGCAGATGGATCTCTGCCTGGGCTGCCGGGCTTGCGAGCCGGTCTGTCCAGCCGATGTGAAGTACGGCCATCTGCTGGAGCAGACGCGGGATGCGATCGAGAAGCATAAGGATCACCGCTGGTGGATCAAGCCGATCCGCAAGGTCGCGTTCGGCCAGCTGTTCCCGAACCAGCGGAGAATGCGCCTGCTGGGCTCTGCGCTCCGGCTATACCAGCGCTCAGGCATCCAGGGCTTACTGCAAAAGTCAGGACTGATGGGCATCCTGCCTGATTCGATGAGCCAGATGGAGCGCATCCTGCCCGAAGCTTCGTCCAAAGGCGTCGTCGAGCAGTTGGGCACCTACGTGCCAGCCAAAGGCGGCAAGAAACCGATCGCCACAGTCGGCATGTTCCGCGGCTGTATTATGGATGTGCTGTTCACCGAAACGAATAAGAACACGGTGAAACTGCTGTCCGAAGCCGGATTCGACGTCGTCATTCCGGATACACAGAACTGCTGCGGCGCGCTGCACGCGCACAGCGGAGAGCTCGACCAGGCGCGCGCCCTGGCTCGCAAGAATATCGACGCATTCCGTTCCGCAGGCGTCGATTATATCATTTCCAACGCCGGCGGCTGCGGCGCGCTGCTCGTAGAATACGGCCATCTGCTGCATGACGATCCGGAGTACGCGGAAGCTGCGCTGCAGTTCGCAGGGAACGTCAAAGACATCAGCCAGATGCTGATCGAAAGAGGCAACATCCCGAAATTTGCGGCTGCGGAAACGGTGGCCGGCGCCGATCAGGTGACCGTAACGTATCAGGACTCGTGTCATTTGCGCAACGTCATGAAAGCCGGCAACGCACCGCGCGATCTCATGAAGCGGATCGACGGGGCGAAGCTGGTCGAGCTTCGCGGTGCGGACCGCTGCTGCGGCTCAGCCGGGATCTACAATCTCGTTCAGCCGGAGATGTCGATGGACATTCTCGATCATAAGATGGAGCATGTGAAGGAAACGCAGGCGCATTATTTGCTGACCAGCAATCCAGGCTGCCTGCTGCAGATGAAGCTGGGCATTGAACGTGAGCAGATGTCGGATAAAATGAAAGCCGTGCATATTGTCGATTTCCTCTGTGAACATATGATAGAAGAAACGCGCGCGGCGAAATAATAGGAGGGGTTGTCCTATGCTATTTAGCAGGGATAGCCCCTTTTTTCGCATTTTTTTCAGAGTTGGCCGATATCCGCCTTTTTTACCATTGCAATATTTTTCTATGCATTATAAAATGAAGTAAAATTTCAAATTAATAATTAATTATGAAATAATATTTCTGTAAAGTAGCAAGATCAAGCCATTGATCTTGCCTGCAGGAAACATTACACTTAAAGTAATTTTGAAATCGACGACGGCAAAGGAATGAACGTATGTCCATTAATGATAACATTTTAATTAAAATCAGAGAGATGAAGGACAGCCTGACCCCTGTTGAGAAGCTGGTGGCCGAGTATGTGCTGGACAACCTCGAGGAGATTCCTCACCTGTCGATCAAGAGTCTGGCTCAGTTAACGAAGACGAGCGACGCCTCTGTACTGCGTTTTTGCAAGACGATGGGCTATAAGGGCTACCGTAATTTTATCGTCAGCATTTCCGCTTCTATCGGTTCTATGGATGAGGAGCAGAAGGATCAATATACGGATATTCAACCTGGTGATGATCTATACACGGTCATTTCGAATATATCCCGCAACAATATGAAATCGATTGAGGACACGCTCAGTGTCATCGACAAGCGCGAAATCGAACGTGCCGTGCAAGTGCTGCGCGAGAGCAACCGCATCGTATTTTTCGGTATCGGCGCGTCCGGTCTGGTCGGTATTGATGCGGAGCAGAAGTTTTCGCGTATTAATAAGATGTGCCATACCTATACGGACGGTCATAGCCAGCTGACGGCCGCGACGCTGCTGGAGAAGAACGATGTCGCCATCTTTATTTCGAATTCCGGCAACACGGCCGAAATTCTGGATGCGCTCGAGATCGCCAAGAAGAACGGCGCTTGCTTGATTGCCATTACCAAATATAACAAAAGCGCGCTCGCCGAGCAGGCCAATATCGTGTTGAGCATCTCGACGCCAGAGGTGACAATTCGCAGCGGAGCGATGGGATCGCGCATTGCCATGTTGACTGTCATTGATATTCTGTTCGCCGGTGTGGCAAGTAGCGAGTATAAGAAAGTGAAGAAATATTTGACCAAAACCCACGATATTCTCGCCAGCAAACAGCGAAAATAAGAGAGAAGACGCCCGGCTTTGTCTGAGAAACCGCGGTGTCTTTTTTTGTCACTTTTTAGAAATAAAAAATCAAATGTAAATTACAATATAAAATAAAATTTCAAAAAGTATTGACCCTTCTGAAACTTTTCGTTAATATTAAACCATGGTTTTGGAATACTACAACAGGGTAGGAGGATAGCTATGGATGAGTATCTGTCTGGGCTAACAACGGAAGAGATTAATCAGAAAACAATGATGATAGATGAATGTACGACAGAAGAAATGCTGCGCCTTATGAATGAACAGGACGCGCTGGTGCCGAATGCGGTAGCCGCTGAAATCCCGCAAATTGTGAAAGCGGTTGAACTGCTGTATGAAGCGCTTAGCAATGGAGGCAGAATGTTCTATGTCGGAGCTGGAACTTCTGGCAGACTCGGCGTGCTCGATGCTTCAGAATGTCCTCCTACTTTCGGTATTGACCCGAAGATGGTTCAAGGTCATATTGCCGGAGGAGACGGAGCACTGCGAACAGCTGTAGAAGGTTGTGAAGACAGCGTGGAGGAAGGAATCGCGCTGATTGAACGCTGCGGCGTGACGAATCAGGACGTCGTCGTTGGCATTACCGCTAGTGGAAGCGCTCAATTCGTCATTGCGGCTTTGCAAGAAGCCAAACGGCGCGGCGCTGCAACAATCGGAGTTGTGAATAACAAGAACTCCAAGCTGGAGCCTGTAAGTGATGTGTGTATTGCCCCAGTGGTTGGGCCGGAAGTCATAACAGGATCTACCCGTCTGAAGGCGGGAACAGCACAGAAGCTGGTTCTGAATATGCTGACGACCAGTACGATGGTGAAGCTTGGCAAGACGTACAACAACCTGATGGTGGATATGAAAGCGAGCAACATCAAATTGTTGGATCGTTCCGTACGCATTATCCGCTCGGCGACGGGTGTGGATGAAGCGACGGCCAAGGAAGCTTTGGATCGCGCCTCCATGAATTGCAAACTGGCAATTATGATGATCAAAAGCGGACTGGGTGCACAGGAAGCCGAGCAGGCACTGACCCAATCCAAAGGCAGCTTGAAAGCCGCTCTACGCAGTAGCAGCAAAGTCGTGTAATTGGATTTTGCGAAACCTATCATACTTAGGAGGTCTTCGAATGAAAAAGAAAATGCACGTATTTGCATCCGTTTTGGCTCTAACGTTGGCTGCAACTTCCTTAACGGCTTGCGGTTCGAAATCCGGCACTGGCACGACGGGAACAGCTTCTCCGGCAGCAAGTGCAGGCGCAGCGAATTCCACAGCTAAAGATACAATTACAGCTTTGCTGCCGCCGGTTTCTCCGAACTACCAAAAGAACTTCGACCAAATGGCAAAAGATTTCAATGCGCTGTATCCGAACTTGACGCTGAAGATCGAACCGGCGAGCTGGGAAGATGTGAAGCAGAAACTGGATACGCAAGTGAACGCAGGCAGCCCTCCGGATATCGCGTTTGGCGGCTCTGACGGCATTCCGAAGTACATTCAGCAAGGTTTGTTGATGGACATCACGGATTCGGCAACGCCAGATATGATTAGTGATTATGATAAAGCACCGCTGGATTACATGAGAAACGGCAAGGGACTTTACGGCTTCCCGGCTTACATGGAAGTTCACGCGCTGGGCGGTAACAAAGAGTTCCTAGAAAAAGCAGGAATTGACTGGAAGAAAGTACAGCAAAACGGCTGGACTTATGATGAGTTCCGTGATGCGATTAAAAAAGGTGTAGTTACGGAAAATGGCAAAACTCGTTATGGCTTTGTTTTCGCAGTGAAAGGTGTAGCGGCTGTTGACTACCTGGGCATTATGGCGAAAAACGCAGGTATGCCATACGCGTTTAACAACGATATGAAATATGCGTACACAAGCAAGAACTACTTGGGCTTGCTCAAAGATCTTCGTCAACTGATCGACGACGGTTCCATGCCGAAAGAACTGAGTTCCGTGGATGCCGGCAAACGCTGGAACATGTTCCTGACAGGTCAAACGATGATCACAGGTAAAGGTTTGGCCGTATTCGAGAACTCCGCGAAAGCCAATAATGCCAAGCTTACTGCCAAAGACGCAAGCGCAGTGAAAGACAGCATCCCGGTTGACTATGTCGTACTGCCGGCTCCAACGTTCCAAGGTGCGAAAGCATCGTCCGCTGCAGTTGTAGACGGATACTTGACGTTCCGCGGCAAAAAAGAGCCGACTGCTGAGCACAAAGCCAACGTTGTTAAAGCGGCTTACTTCCTGGCCAGCGGCAAAGTAGCAGCGACTACGAACAACGATTTGTTCGCGGCGCATATTACGAAGACGGCTAAAAAAGAAGCGGAAAGCATGAAAGTGGACAGAAATGCAGACAACGTCGCAGCTGTTGAAAACATGCTGAAAAATGCAACGCCAGCTCGTTCCGACATTCCTACCGATCTGGCTGCCAAAGCTATTAAGCTGGAAACAGAAGTTATCGTTCCTAAGTTCCAAGGTCTGATTGCCGGCGAAGTCTCGCCGCAGCAAATGTATGACGCTGTGAAAGCCGCTGCGATCCAGGCATTCGGCGAAGACGGAATTGTAAAAGATTAAGATAAATTCATTGCCTTCGGATAGTCGTGGTGATCGCTGCACGGCTATCCGAAACTATTTTCATCCGAGGTTCTGGAAGGAGGTTCATTCATGGCTGATATCGTGAAACCGATGAAGAGAAGGAAAATCAGGGGTGAAGGAGCCTGGGGATACGCATTTATTGCTGTTGCACTTGTCGTATTCGCCATGTTTACAGCTTACCCCGTCGTAAGTGCTTTCCTCATCAGCCTTCAAGACTATAAGCCGCTTGGTTCGACGTACATCGGATTCGACAATTACGTCAATACGTTCAAAGATGCTTTATTCTGGAAAGCTTTGCGCAATACAGTTGTTTATACGATTTTGACCGTACCGGTCAACTTGATTTTGTCCATGATCATTGCCATCTTGATTTTGCCGCTGCGCAAGAAGACGCAGTCTTTCTTTAAAGGGATTTATTATTTGCCGGTCGTCGCTTCCGGCGTTGCCTTGTCGGTCGTCTGGCTGTGGATCTTCGATCCGATGGAGGGCGGGATCCTGAACCAACTCATCAACCTGCTCGGCATCGAGAACCAGAATTGGCTCGGTTCCGGTAAGACGGCGATGTTCTCCCTGGTGCTGATGTCCTGGTTATCCAGCCATGGCACGAGCATTATTATTTACTTGGCCGGCTTGTTAGGCATCGATGAAACATTCTATGAAGCGGCTGATCTTGACGGCGCCAACTTTTTCCATAAATTGTGGCACATCGTCGTTCCATCTTTGAAGCCAGCTACGTTGTTCCTCCTGGTTACAGGTGTCATCGGCTCGTTCCAAGTGTTCCAGAACGCATACTTGATGACTGGTGGCGGCCCGGATAACGCAACGACCATGGTCGGCTTGCTCATCTTCAATAATGCGTTTACGTACTTTGACTTTGGCAAAGCCGCGGCGCAATCGTTGATTCTGGCTGTCATTATCGCAGTGATCTCGGTTGTGCAGTTCAAATATGCAGGCAAAGATGTTGAGTATTAAGAGAGGGGGATAACAAATGGCGTTATACAGCAATCACGACGGAAGACCCAGAGTGAAAACAACCAGAAATGCGATCATTTTTATCGCCCTTCTACTTTTTGCTTTGGCTACGATATTTCCAATTTATTTCATGGTGATCTCTTCGTTTGGCGATCCGGTTGAAGCTGGCGCGGTCAGCTACTCGATCTTCCCTTCGAAGATAAGTTTTGCTTCGTACAAATATTTTTTCGACTTCAGTGAGTATTCGTACCGCTGGATCTTGAACTCGCTGATCGTCGCGACTGCGGTCATGGTCTCGAACGTGATCTTTGCCAGTATGGCAGGGTACGCGTTTTCCAAGCTTACGTTCAAAGGCAGAGGCGTGCTGTTCGCCGTGCTGCTGGTCTCGATGATGATTCCGTACCAAGTGACGCAAGTTCCTTTGTACGTCTTGATTGTCAATGTGTTTTCGCTTCAAGACACGTATACCGCGCTTATTGCGCCAAGCCTTGTCACGGTTTATAACATTTTTCTTGCCAAGCAATTTATGAGCAGCATTCCGAATGAAGTCCTCGAAAGCGCCAAAATCGAAGGGGCCAATCAATTTCAGATTTATTGGCGAGTTATTCTGCCTCTATCCAAAACTGTTCTGGCCGTTATGGCGATTCTGACGTTCATGGATAGCTGGAACACCTTCTTCTGGCCATTGCTGGTTACGAATTCAACGGAAATGCAGACGATTCAGGTCGGTTTGAAAAATTTCCGCTTCGCCAATACAACGTATATCGCGCCTATGATGGCAGGAGCTACAATCTCTGCATTGCCAATGTTCATACTGTTCTTCAGCTTGCAAAGATACTTCCTGGAAGGCGTAACCGTTGGTGCGGTGAAAGGCTAATTAAGCGAAGCTGGGGGTGCGCGTGATGATCGTCATTTGGGATGATCGCTATAAGCAGGCAGCCATTGCATTATGGAATGAAGCAGCCGTTCAGGACGGGTACAAAGAGTTGACGGAACAAAGCTTCGACAACATTTTCAGACTGAATCCGTACTTTGATGCACTGAATACTTTCCTTTTACTGGAAGATGGTGTGGTAAAAGGTTTCGCCTGTGGCTGCACGGGAGACGATCTCCCGCTTGGCGCGCAGGCGGGGTACATCACTTGCCTCGTGCTGGCCGGAAGCAGACAGAAGGATGAGAACTACAAGCACATGCTGGATGCTTTGGAGCAGCGTTTCAAGCAGTTAGGCAAACTGCAAGCGGATGTGCTGTTTTTCAATCCGATGCGGCTGCCGTGGTATATCCCGGATACGCCGCAGCATGAGCATAATAATGCGCCGGGTTTGCCGGTGGACAGCGCAGTCTATAAGTTTCTCCTGCAAGAGGGCTACATCGAGCGGACGAAGCAGTGCGCGATGTATTTGCTGCTGGAGGGGTTTACCATTCCACAGGATATCCTAGCCAAGGAAGATAAGGCGGCCGCTGAGGGCTACACCGTGGAGCTGTTCGACGCCGTGAAGCATCACGGTACAGCAGAGATGCTTGAGGCGCTGAACAATCCGCTATGGCAGCAAGAGATCGGGCAGGCGACGCAAGCGGGTGTTCCTGTTGTTATTGCGGCGCTGCACGGCCAGGTGGTCGGCTTTGCCGGACCTGTCATTCGCCAGCCGAACGGCCGGGGTTATTTTGCCGGGATCGGCGTGCATCCCGAACACGAGGGGCACGGTCTCGGCAGCATCTTATTTTTTAAGCTGTGTGAAGCGTTCCGGGAGATCGGCACGGCATATATGTCGCTTTATACCGGAGTCACCAATCCGGCGATCCGTATTTATGAAAAAGCCGGGTTTCGCACAGTGAAACATTTTTCTGTCATGAGGAAGGAGTTTGTCCAATGAGCGAAAAGAAGTTAACGATTTTGGGTATCGGCGGTCATGTCGGCGATATGGAATTAACGGCAGGCGGCGTGTTGGCGAGTCATTCCCTGAAAGGCGACCGTATTGTGACGCTGGCGTTGACAGCCGGCGAACGGGGTGTGCCTGCGGGCAGAGATATGCATGAGTACCGTGAGCAGAAGGTGCAGGAAGGCAAGGCTTTTGCCGAAATGCTCGGCGGTGAGTCGATTGTCTTCGAGATTCCCGACGGTGAACTGCAGGACAACGATGAGATGCGCTTCCGCGTGTGCGATGTGATTCGTGAAGTGAAACCGGACGTCATTATTACTCATTTTAAAAATAGTATGCACAAAGATCACATGACCACGCACCGGATTGTCAATGATGCCCGTTTTTATGCGGCTCTGCCGACATTCGAGCGCGAGAAGCCGGCGCATTTTGCCGGGAAGCTGTATTATGCCGAGAATTGGGAAGATGCTGTCGATTACAAGCCCTATATCTATGTAGACTTTAATCAGGAAGCGTTCGACCTGTGGGTGAAAGCGGTATCTACCCATTGGTTCGTCACCGGCAGCAAGTCGTTCCCTTATCTGGAGTACTACAAGCATCTGATGCGGGTTCGCGGCATTGAAGCGAGAAAAGAATATGCGCAGACGTTCATGGTACCGGCAGAAACCATGCGTGTTCTGAAAAGTGAATTAGTGTAAAAAACGGACAGCCTCTACACGTGGCCATTCATCCTTGCGATGGCCTGGATAGAGGTTTTGTCAATCCAGCGCCTATTTGGAGGGGAAGCAGCAATGATTCGGAACGGTATCGATAATTTGGGGCGCTACGCCCATTTATTCCAAGGCAAACGCCTGGGGCTGATCACGGCGCCGACAGGCTTGAATCATGAATTTGTCTCGACGATTCAGATTTTGCACGAACAGTTCAATCTGGTCGCGCTCTTTTCCCCTGAGCATGGGGTGCGGGGGGATCAAGCGGCCGGCGCTTTTGTCGATACGTACCTCGACCCGATGACCCAGGTGCCTGTGTACAGCCTGTACCGCAAAGATTCGAAAAGGCTGACAGCCGAGATGCTCGAAGAGGTCGACGTTGTTGTTTACGATATTCAGGACGTAGGAACGCGCTATTATACATTTATATATACAATGCTCTATGCACTGGAGGATTGTGCCAAGGCAGGCAAGGAATTCGTCGTGCTGGACCGCTTGAACCCGATGGACGGCGTAACCGTGGAAGGCAATGTGTTAAAAGAGGGCTACCAGTCGTTCGTCGGCAATTATCCGCTCAGCGTCCGATACGGGCTGACAGCGGGCGAAGTCGCGCGGATGGCCAATGACGAGATGCAATGGAACGCCAATCTGCATGTCGTGCCCTGTGAAGGCTGGGAACGGAGCATGCTGTTCTCGGATACCGGACGGACATGGATCATGCCGTCGCTCGGTTTGCCGCGATTTGAATCAGCGCTGCTGTACCCGGGCACTTGTCTGATCGAAGGCACGAATCTGTCCGAGGGCAGAGGGACGACGGCACCGTTTGAAATCGTGGGTGCACCCTTTATCGACGCCTACAAGCTGGCGGACGAGATGAATGGCAAGAAGCTGCCTGGTGTCGTCTTCCGGCCGGTGTATTTTAAACCATCGTTCTCCAAGTTCGAGGGAGAGCTGTGCGCAGGTTTGCAGATCCATGTGAAGGATACCCGTTCTGTCCGGCCTCTGGAGACAGGGGTAACTTTGATGTATACGATTAAAGACAATTATGAGCAATTCTCGTTCCTGCCACCGGTGAGGGAAGGTTCCCGACCGTTCATTGATTTATTGGGCGGGGATAACCTATATCGTGAGCAGCAGGTGGATGTGCCGGCGATGCTGGAGCGATTCCGCGAAGAAAGCGCTGAATTTACCCGCAGAAAACAGCGGTATCACTTGTATTAAGGAGTTGATCCAATGAAATATGCAGCTGGTTTGGACGGCGGCGGCACGAAGACCGCAGTGACGGTAGCGAGTGAATACGGGCAAGTGGTTCATACCTTCACATCAGGCGCGATTAACTTGAACGGACAAGATGAGGCGAGCGTGCGCGTCAGCTTGCGGGAGATTTTTGCCACGATTGCAGATGTTTGCGGCGGGATGGAGCATTGCGCACAGGTCTGTATCGGAGCTGCGGGTGTCAGCAATCCGACAGTCAAGGAGCGCCTGGCGAGCTGTGTCCGCGACAGCGGCTACACGGGAGGCCTCCTCATCACCGGCGATCAGGAGACTGCGCTTTATGGCGCGCATGAAGGCGATGTCGGCGCGATCCTGATCGCAGGCACCGGATCTATCTGCTATGGCAAGCAGGAATCCGGGGAAACGTGCCGCTGCGGCGGCTACGGCTATCTCATCGATGATGAAGGCAGCGGCTACAGCATTGGCCGAGACCTGCTCGCTACCGTTGTGCGGGCGTCTGACGGCCGGATGGCAGAGACGGTCATCACACGCATGGTTTACGAGCAATTACAAGTGGATTCGATCCAGCAAATCATCGGGTTCGTCTATGACAAAAACACGAATAAGAAAGATATTGCGGCGCTGGCGCCAATTTTATCCGAGGCTTGCTCCTTTGGCGATGAGGCTGCCCTGTCAATTGTAAGCAAAGCGGCAAGATCGTTGTTCGAACTGGTCGTTCCTGTTGTTGAAAAGCTGTCGATGCAGCACGGGAGCTTGGCGATGGCCGGCAGTGTATTGGTAAACAACACGTACATTCGCAATTCTTTTATGGAATTGGTCAGGAATTGGTTTCCGGATATGGCATGCTATACCGCAAAAAATGATGCCGCACACGGTGCGCTCTATATGGCGCTTGAGCGGATGAAGGCAGTGGGCGGGCTGGAATAAGCTTGCCTGAGAGGAGAGATGGGGAATGAAAGACTTGAAGACGATGTCCTTGAAAGAGAAAATCGGCCAATTAGTGCTCTGCGGTTTTTTCGGTACGGAGCCGACCGCGGAGCTTGAGGCGTTAATTGCTGAGCATCAGATCGGAGGCGTGATCTATTTTGCCCGCAATGTCGTGAATACCAAGCAAGTTGCTGCGTTATCGGAGCGTTTGCAGGAGATTGCCGCTGGTTCCGGTACTTTGCCTTTATGGGTTTCGATCGACCAAGAGGGCGGTATGGTGGCCCGCATCACAGAAGGTGTAGCGTTAATGCCGGGACACATGGCGCTGGCAGCCGGTACGGAAGGACCGCAAGCGGCTTATGACGCTGCGTTCATTTCCGGAACAGAGCTGCGCCGGCTCGGAATCAATTTGAACTTCGCGCCGGATCTGGATGTCAACAATAACCCTGACAATCCGGTGATCGGGGTGCGCTCGTTCGGCGAATCGCAGGAGCTGGTGGCGAGCTACGGTGTTAAGGCTGTGCAAGGGTACCAGGATGCGAATGTCGTGGCGACGGCGAAGCATTTTCCGGGCCATGGCGATACGAACGTAGATTCACATCTCGATTTGCCGATGATTACGCATAATGAGGCGCGCATTCGCGCTGTTGAGCTGGTACCTTTCATGGCAGCTATTGAGAACGGCGTCGACGCGATCATGTCCTCTCATATTTATTTCCCGGCTTTGGAGCCCGAGAAGCTTCCGGTAACGCTATCGAGGTCTGTCCTGACGGGCTTGCTGCGCGAGGAGCTCGGCTATCAAGGCGTGATCATGACCGATTGCATGGAGATGAATGCCATCTCCGAGCATTACGGCACGGTCGAAGCGGCCGTCATGGCGGTTGAAGCCGGGGCTGATCTGGTGTTGATCAGCCATCGTCTCGATCGCCAGATCGGGGCGATCGAAGCGATCGAGCGCGCCGTGCGCGAAGGTCGCTTGACCGAAGCGCGCATCGACGCTTCGGTGGAGCGCCTGCTTGCGCTGAAAGAGCGGCGCGGCTTGTTGGCACCGCACGCGACTGGCGGTGCAGCTGCGGTAGGGACCGCGGAGCATTGTGCGGTCGCGCAAGCACTAAGCGAGGCGAGCATCACGCTCGTCAAGGACGAGCAGTCGCTGCTGCCGCTGAAGCGGGTGCGCACGCTCGCGGTCACGGTAGCCGCTGCCGTTTCGTCGGGCGTCGACGAAACGTATGCAGGCCCTGCGAGCTTGGGCGCTGCGCTGACTGAGCACGGCTTGGATGTGCTCGACCGCGTGCTTCCTCTGCAGGAACTGGCGCAGCACCGCGATGTGGTGTTGGCGGACGCGCAGGCCGCGGAGCAGATCGTCATCGGGACGTACAACGCCCGATTCCATCCGGCGCAGGTCGAACTGGTGCGCGACCTGCAAGCGCTCGGCAAGCCGCTGGTCGTCGTGGCGCTACGCGTGCCGTACGACCTGCTGGAGCTGCCGGATGTCCCGACCTTCATCGCGGCTTACGAAAGCCGGCCGCTCGCGCTGGCCAGCACGGCGCGCTGCTTGCTGGGCGAGCTGCCGTTCCAGGGCCGCTTGCCGGTAACGCTGGGCGAGGAGTACCCCGTCGGTTGGAGATGGGAGTCGGGCCGATGATGCTAAGAGATCTGCTGGAACGCCAGTCCTTGGTTGTCGCCGGTCTCATGTCCGGCACATCGCTGGACGGCATCGACGTCGCCATCGTGCGGATTGACGGCTGCGGTTTCGAAGCCAAGGTGGAGCTGCTTCATTTTGAGAGCTTCGGCTATGAAGAGGAGCTGCGGGAGCGGCTCAAGCAGTTATGCTCGGTGGATCAATCGAATGTGGCGCTGCTGTGCGGGATGAATTTTGCCATCGCGGAGCGCTTTGCCGACGCCGTCTCTAAGACGGTGGCCGCCGCTGGAATGAAGATGGAAGACGTCGATCTGATCAGCACTCATGGGCAGACGGTCTGGCACATCCCTGTTGCGGATGAAGCGGATGTGTTCCTGCCGAAGTCGACGCTGCAGATCGGGGATTTGTCCGTTCTAGCCAAGCGGACGGGCCGGCCTGTCGTCGGTGATTTCCGCACTGCCGATATGGCGGTCGGTGGTCAAGGTGCGCCGCTCGCGCCATACGGCGACTTGATTCTGTTCCGCGATGCAGTCAAAGGGCGCATCCTGCAGAATATCGGCGGCATCGGCAACTGCACGGCGATTCCCGGCGGTTTAAGCGCGGCCGATGCCGGGCGGCTGATCGCTTTTGATACGGGACCGGGGAATATGGTCATCGATCAGGTGGTTTATGAGCTTTCCGGCGGTAAGCTCACGTATGATGCGAATGGCGCATGGGCCGCCAAAGGGCAAGTGCATGAAGAGCTGCTGCGCGGAATGCTGGCGCATTCTTATTTCGGACAGCTTCCGCCGAAAACAACGGGACGGGAGCTGTTCGGGAAATCTTACGCCGCGGCATGGCTCGCGGAAGCTGTGCGGCATGGACTGCCGCCGGCAGATATCGTCGCGACGGCGACGGCTTTTACGGCGCATTCTATCGCCGGTTCTTACCGCGACTATGTGTTCCCGCATTGCGCGATCGCAGAAGTGATCGTCAGCGGCGGGGGCGCGCATAATCAGGAGCTGCTGCGCATGCTGCGTGAGCTGCTGCCTGAACAGACGGTGTGCACGTCGGATGACTTCGGCTTCTCCAGCGACGCTAAGGAGGCGATTCTGTTCGCACTTCTTGGCAATGATTGGATTCACGGCGTGCCGAACAATCTGCCATCAGCTACAGGGGCGGAGCGCCCGACGCTGCTAGGCAAGCTGGCTATGCCTTAATACTGCCATGACGTCTCTATCGCGGGGCGTCTGGCAGTTTTTTTATGCAGATGAGGCACATTGACATCGGTTCTGTTTTCATATACATTTGAAACAAATAGGTTGCTCACAAACTAAATTAGATGAGAAACGGAAACAGGAAGGGAGGGCATGCTTGATGAGTAGCAATGAATTTTTGAAGCTGGACAATCAGCTTTGTTTCAGCCTTTACGCCTGTTCGCGTGCGATTACGCGGATGTACCGCCCCTTCTTGGAAGGCCTGGGCTTGACCTATCCGCAGTATTTGGTTTTGCTGGTTTTGTGGGATGAGAAGGAAAGTACGGTCAAAGCGCTTAGCGAGAAGCTGGATCTGGATTCCGGTACGCTGACGCCGATGCTCAAAAGAATGGAGGCCCAGCAGCTCATCGTGCGGCAGCGGTCCGCTGAAGATGAGCGGGTTGTCGTGATACGGATTACAGAGGCGGGACTTGCCATTTCTGAGAAAGCGCTGTGCATTCCACAAGCGTTATTAACTTCGAGCGGCTTGAATTTAGAGGAAATTGCGTTGTTCAACGAGCAGTTGAAGCGCATTATTACGAGTGTCAATTCGCATGAGTAAGCTGGCTTGAGTTGAGGAAAGTGTCGGAGGGAGCTTAAGATGCCGAGAATTTCAGTTAGAGGTTTAACGGTGGAGCAGGTTTGCGGGATCAGCGAGTCTTTGGTTGCAGAGCTGGCAGACATTTGCGGCTGCGGGACAGACAATTTTACATTGGAATGCGTGCAGCATACCGCGGTGTTTGCGGGGAAAATTGTCGAGGCGTATCCCTTTGTTGAGGTAGCGTGGTTTGAAAGAGGGCAGGACGTCCGTGACAAGGTTGCCCGTTCGATTACCGAGCATGTGCATGGGCTGGGAATCGTGGAGCTGGAGGTCGCTTTTACGACATATGCGGAAAATGCGTATTACATTAACGGCGTCTCCTGCGATTAAGCAGTACGCGGCCTAGACCGCCCCGGGCGTTAATCGTACGTCCCTTGCTGAGAGGCGTGGAAGTGGTCGGTATCGTTGGTTTTCGACGTAAACTAGGCGTGTAGTCCGCCCGCGCCCAGTAACCTCCGCACGTCCATCATTTCCTGGGCAATGATGCCTTACAGTGAAAGCACCCTAAGCGAAACATCGTCGCCTAGGGTGCTTTCTTGTGTTAAACTAGTAAAGAGTAAAAGCTGATAGACAGATAGAAAGAGAGAGAACGCATGACTTACTTTTTGTACATCCTGGTAAATAACATCGTCCCCATCAGTATCATGATTGTAATTGGCGCGGCCATTTACAAGGCGTTCAGAATCGATATTCGGACGCTCTCGAAGCTGAATTTTTATGTATTTTCCCCTGCACTTGTCTTTACCAAATTGTATGAGTCCGAGATGGACCTGCATGTGCTTCTACAGGTGTTGTCCTTCTTCGTTCTGTTCTTTGGTTTACTCTGCGTCATGATCGAAGTGATCATCAGGCTGAAAAAGATGAAGGGCGGCATGCGAAGCGCGATGCGCAACAGCGTCATTTTTTACAATAGCGCCAACTATGCCATCCCGCTGAATCAGACCGTTTTCGCAGGCAATACCTACACTTTATCCATTCAAATTGTCATTATGATTATGCAATCTGTTCTTCCGAACACGTACGGCATCTATGCAGTAAACGCTCACAAATCAAACTGGAAAGCGACCATGAAGACGATCCTCTCGCTTCCTGTCATTTATGTCATTCCCGTTGCGATTTTTATGCGGTACTTCCATATTCCCGTGCCACACTCCGTATATTTGCCTTTGCAATACATTTCCAACGCGTTCATGGCAACGGCACTGCTCACGCTTGGCGTGCAGCTCGGAGCGATGAAATGGAAGTTTAACTTTTCCAACGTCTTATTGTCCAATGTGTTGAGACTGGCGGTTGCGCCGGCGCTCGGCTTCCTGATCGTTTGGGTGCTTGGCATCGAAGGGATAACGGCTAAAGCGCTCGTGCTCTCCTGCGCAGTACCTACTTCGTTGAGCAGTGTGCTCTTAGCGATCGAGTACGATAATGAGCCGGAGTTTTCCTCACAGGCGGTATTTACATCGACATTATTCAGCATGATTACCATTCCCGTCGTTATTTTTCTGTTGGGTACTTCATGACACAACTTGCTATGGACGCGAGAACGGTGACGTTCCTTGTCTTTTTTTTTGTTGTTGACGGAGGTTTTGTCATCTATTAAGAAGGAATTTATTGAAAAGAATGAGAATTTTAAGTGTGACAATCAATATATAAAGGAGGCTTATTTTACAAATGAGCTATCAAATTGTTCAACAAGTTAAAGTCGTCGATATGAATAACGAGATTATTTCAGAAGTTTTATTTGAACATGGCGTATTCACAACCACACCAGTATCCATCGGTACGACAATCATTATGTATAAGCTTGGTCTGAAGGGGTTCGAGGTCGTCTATGACCGAAGATACAACAATCCCGTCATGTATAAAGTCGAGGACATTGAAATTAATCTCACAGAAGCGCCACCTGTCACGCGCGTATTTTTGGAGCCTGTGCAATTAATCCTCGGCCAACATGATATTGGCGAGATGTAGAGAATTGTCAAAACACCGTCATATAACCCTTCTCCAACATATGGATTCCGCCTTGTAGATCGGCTACAATAGGAATGACAATCGACATGTTATGAAGGAGAAAATGACAATGATGAAACTTTTTATTTTTCTCGGTAGCATAAATGCTTTTCTTTCCGTTGCTCTAGGCGCTTTCGGTGCTCATTACTTGAAGCAAAAGCTCACTCCCGATAAGCTGGAGGTTTTCCACACAGGTGTGCAGTACCATATGATTCATGCGATCGGCCTGATCGCCATTGCCATATTATCGGACAAGTTGGGCAACAGCTCGCTCGTTAATGCTTCCGGATGGGCGATTTTTATCGGCATCGTGCTGTTCTCGGGAAGTTTGTATGCGCTAAGCCTCACGGGGCTGAAGGTGTTTGGCCCAATTACACCGCTTGGCGGCGTTAGCTTCCTAGTCGGCTGGATTTTATTGGCAATTGCAGCACTGAAATAATATTTGACAAGAGTCGGTAAATTCCGACTCTTTTTTTCATTTTCAGAAGACTTTAGCAGGAAAAAGCACTCGAATTGTAGAAATAGATGTTGATGTTGAATGCGTTTCTTTGTCAGGTTTGGCAGGAGCAGTAAAAGGAGGATTCAACCTGTGAACATACGGGTATATATAGGCGTGTATATCCTACTCGTCATATCCGGAAGCTTATACATACAACCGTACGCGGCGTGGATTTGTGTGACAGCCTCTTTGATGTTTCTTGTTTTGTTGTTTTGGCGGAAGTCCAATATTCAACATACTGAGCAGTCCGCACCTGGACCGTCCATGGCGTCAAGTGTGCTGGACTCTTTATTTGATCACAACCCGAATGCCATCGGCGTTCTGGATCAGCATGGAAGATTCGTACGGATTAATCAAGCAGCCGAATCGGTTTTTGGCTATCCGGGGGCAGAAGTGCTTCATCGGCCATTCTCACAATTTGTCACCGAAGAATGCACGAATGCGACTCTGGGCAGTTTGGAGCAGGCGCGGGGCGGAAAACCGACTACGTTTGAAACGGCGGTCATCCATAAAAGCGGCTATCGTGTTGACATCAATGTGACAGCGATTCCTTTCGGGAGTCGATCCGACAGCAGCGGATGCATACTAATCGGACAAGATATTACAGAGCGCAAGCGCGCGGATGAGCAGATCCGATATTTGGCCTATTATGACGATATGACCGGGCTGCCGAACCGATTGATGTTTAAAGAGCATTTAAATGAAGCGATTCCGTTATCCGCTGCAGTCGGGCAAAAGCTCGCTGTCTTTTATGTAGATATTGACCGTTTCAAATTGGTGAATGACAGCTTTGGCTACGATTACGGCAATATGCTGTTGCTGCAATTGGCTGAACGGTTTACACGATGCATGACGGAAAATGATTTTCTCGCGCGTACGGAAGGCGATGAATTTGCCTTCTTTTATACGAATGTAGCGGACTCGAATGATGCGTTGGCCTTGGTTGCCAGCATTAACCGGGTGCTGGAAGAGCCTTTTCGGCTGGAGCAATACGAGCTGCATATTACAGCCAGTATCGGCATCGCGATTAGCGCTGAGGGCGAAGATGCGGATATGTTAATGAAGAATGCCGATATCGCGCTGGATCGGGCCAAAGAGAAGGGGCGCAATGATTTTCAGATCTTCAATGCGGACATGTTATCGGTATCGATTAACCGGCTTAAGCTGGAAAATGAACTTCGCAAAGCGATCACCGGTGAAGAATTCATTCTTAATTATCAGCCGCAGGTGGATATCGAGACGGGGCGGATCGTCGGCATTGAGGCCTTGATTCGCTGGGATCATCCTGAGCGGGGGATTGTTTCACCGAATCATTTCATCCCGTTTGCTGAAGAAACGGGTCTGATTGTCTCGATCGGAGAATGGGTGCTGCGCGCCGCGTGCAAGCAGAACAAGGCTTGGCAGGATCAAGGCCTTCCAGCGATGCCGATCTCGGTGAACTTGTCGATGCGGCAGTTTTTCCAGTATAACCTCAAGGGCAAAATCAGCTATGTCCTGGAGCAAACCGGTCTCGATCCGCGGTACCTGGAGCTGGAAATTACAGAAAGCATGACGATGGATGTCGATCATGCGATTCAGTCGCTGCTGGAGCTCAAGGAACTCGGCGTAAATGTCAGCATTGATGATTTTGGAACCGGCTATAGCTCTTTGTATTATTTGAAAAAATTCCCAATTGACCGACTCAAAATTGACCGCTCCTTTGTGCGTGATATCATGGTCGATCCGAATGATGCTGCGATCGTCGCGACGATTATCGCCATGACGCGCCATCTTAAATTGAAGGTTATCGCAGAGGGCGTTGAAACGGAGGATCAGCTGCGCTTCTTGCATCAAAACAACTGCAACGAGGTGCAGGGCTACTGGTTTAGCCCGCCGGTCGGCGCAGCCGAGATGGAGCGCATCCTTCGCGAGAACAGCAGCAAGCAGGCTGCTGTTCATCAGGAGCAGATGTAAATACATATCCTGCTGTACGTACGGCTGTTCCAAGTCATCGGTGATGACTTGGGGCAGCTTTTTTAGTGGGTTCGCAGCGCGGCGCGAGCCTTATTCGTCGCGAGTGCGGGCAGAGACGCCGTGGAGAGGTCTATGCGCGGCAACGGTGAGTGTGATGCTCGATGCAGCGGCGGCTGAGCCCACGCGAGGAATAGAGCTGTCAAACACGCTAAGCGCATTGGTTCCACGCGCGCAAAGCACAAAAAAACCGTTCCTCCCTTCAAGCGGACTGCGCGCCGCCATGAAAAGAAACGGTTTTTCTAACACTTAGGAAGAAATGCTGAAATCTTCAATCTCGTTCAATTTGAATAAGTAAACTTTCTTCTCATCAACATGATAAACGGTGACAGTTTGCCCGCTATTGTCATAGTTCAGTATGCGGCACGGCAAGCTGAGCTTTATACCCTTAGCTTTGATCACAGTTAACCGGATCAGCGTATTGTTCGTTTTGAAATTTTCAAGCTGCTCTATCACGATCTGTGAAGAAGACGCAGCGTCAAACGCTGTGACGATCGATGCGGCGGGCGCGGCTTGCGATGCTTTTTGTCCGGATGTTTCAGGAGACCCTGCTCCCTTATTATTGACATTGAGCTCGATCAACTTGCCAAGTTCGATGCCGCTTTTAATGGTATAATCTTTGATTTTGTCCGTGTTCAGTACTTGCAGGAGCTTCTCCAAAGCAAGGCCATTGCTGGCATCTTCGATTAAAATCTCTACGCTGAATAAGTGACCTGTCTTGTTGCTGCTTGCTTTTTGATTCATATGAATTCCTGCTCCTTTAACAGTGAACCAGTTTGTACAACCTTACTATATCACTTTCTTTTAATCAAACCTAGATGCGGTTTTGCAGAAGACTTGCCGTTCAAGCAAAAAGAAGAGCTTGTCGCCTGGATCCGTGCACACCGTACTAGCCCGTATTGCATATACTACCGTAAGACTGCAAAGAGGAGCTGTGCAGAGCATGATGCGCGTAGAACCTATTCTTCTAGAAGGACATACAGCTATCGCCATAGAAGTGAAACTGCCCAAGACCACATTGCTTGTTGTGACGACGGATAAAGGATATATCATGTGCGGTGCGCTGGATGTTGCGCTGCTGAACGAGCGGCTGCGGGATCGGAATATTATTGCCGCGCGGGCTACGGGAGTTCGGACGATTCAAGAGCTGCTTGACGCGCCGCTTGAATCCGTCACATATACAGCGGAGGACATGGGAATTGTAGCGGGAATGACAGGCCGGGAAGCGATAATTCGAATGATGTAGGGCTAAAGCATGCGGATGAAAACGTTGGGGAGCAAGGATCCCAGCGTTTTTTTGCTGTTTACGCACAAAAATGCATATCGTTTTTGTACAAAAACATAAAAAAAGGATGTTTATTCAGGTTCCTGCATTTTCCTACATATTTTGCGGAAAGAATGCATTGTCATTTTATTAACCAAGTGTTAAAATAAGTTCTATCATTTTACATATGGCGAGGGATTAACATTGAAAAAATTTAGCGTACTGATTGTAGCTTTAACTTTTATTCTTGCTCTGACAGCTTGCGGGGCGAAACAAAGCGGCGGCACGAAAGTGAAGTTCGCGACAGATGCGGCGTATGCGCCGATGGAGTTCATGGATAAAGACAAAATGGCAGGCTTCGACATTGATTTCTTGGCAGAAGTTATGAAAGAGGCAGGAATGCAGTACGAAGTAGTAAATACAGGTTGGGACACAATGTTAACAAGTGTTCAACAAGGCAAAGAGTACCAAGGCGGAATCTCCAGCGTTTCGATTACGGATGAGCGTAAACAGACTTATGATTACTCCATTCCTTACTTCGAGTCCGTGAACATGATTCTCGTTAAAGACGGCAGCCCGATCAAAAGTGCGACAGACTTGAAAGACAAGAAAGTAGCCGTACAAATCTCTACAACAGCTGATACGTTGATGAGCAAAATTATGGGCCAAGACAACAAGTCCCTGAAACGCATGGACAATAACACGCTAGCGCTTCTTGAACTTGATAACGGCGGTGTAGACGCAGTTGTTGCCGACGTTGCGATCGTTCGCGAATACATCAAGAATAACCCGAACAAAAAACTGGTTGCCATCCCTGATCCAAAGAATTTCGATTCCGAGTTCTACGGCATCTTGCTTCCTAAAGGCAGCGAGTTGAAAGCGAAGCTGGACCCGGCTATTAAGAAAGTGATCGAGAACGGCACATACGCAACAGTGTACAAAAAATGGTTCGGTCAAGAGCCGAACACAAAGAAATTACTTGAACAAAAATAATAAGGTATAAGCATGCGTAATTTTGACCTTGCGCATGCTTTTGTCTTGTAAAGAGCGAGATGGGTAAATTAGGTTTAGGAAGGGAAAGTGATTATGGATTTTCGTTTTGATATCATTATCGAATATCTGCCGCTGCTTCTGAAGGGCACGCTTTGGACGATTGGCATCTCGATATTAGCTATTTTATTTGGTTCTGTATTAGGTTTAGGAGTTGCGCTTGGCAAGATGTCGCACCGCGGATATCTGCGCTGGCCGGCAAGCATTTATGTGAACTTTTTCCGCGGCACACCGTTGTTGGTACAAATCCTGCTCGTTCATTTTGGCGTAGTGCCATTGATCTTAGGCTCGACGAATGCCATTGTAGCTGCGATTGTGGCGCTCTCTCTGAACTCGGCCGCATACATGGCGGAAATTTATCGGGCAGGTATTCAATCTATCGATCAAGGGCAAACAGAAGCGGCTTATTCCTTGGGGATGACGCCTGGGCAGACGATGAGAACGATTATTTTACCGCAAGCTATCAAGCGTATGATTCCGCCGTTCGGCAACGAGTTTATCGTGCTTATCAAAGATTCATCCTTGTTTGCAGTCATCGCAGCGCCGGAGCTGATGTATTGGTCGAATGCGATGCGCAGCCAATATTTCAAAGTTTGGGAACCGTATTTGACAGCAGCGCTGATTTATTTCATTCTCACTTATTCCCTGAACAAGCTGCTTGCTTATTTGGAAAGGAGAGTGTAGCGCAATGAGCAATATCATTGAAGTTAGGAATTTGAAAAAAGTGTATGGCGACAATGTCGTCCTACGCGATATTAATGCGGACGTTCAAAGTAAAGAGGTGCTCGTTGTCATCGGTCCTTCGGGCTCGGGGAAGTCGACTTTTCTGCGCTGCTTGAACTTGCTGGAGAAGCCGGATGGCGGTACCATTTTGATCGAAGGCAAGTCGTTAATGGATCCAACTAACAAAATTCATGAAATCCGCATGGAGCTGGGGATGGTGTTTCAAAGATTCCATTTATTCCCACACATGAAGGTGATCGATAATATTACGCATGCCCCGGTACATGTTCGCAAGTGGCCGGTGGAGAAGGCACGCAAGAAGGCGCTGGAGCTGCTGGAAAAAGTAGGTCTGCTTGACAAAGCGAACGCTAAACCGGATTCCCTGTCCGGCGGACAAGCTCAGCGCGTGGCGATTGCCAGGGCGCTGGCGATGGAGCCGAAGATCTTGCTATTCGACGAGCCGACTTCCGCCCTTGACCCCGAGATGGTCGGTGAAGTGCTGAACGTCATGAAAGACCTTGCCAAGGAAGGGATGACGATGGTCGTCGTTACCCATGAGATGGGCTTCGCCCGTGAGGTGGGGGACCGCGTTATTTTCATGGAGCAGGGCGTTATCGTTGAGGAAGGCACACCGGCGCAAATCTTCGAGAATCCGAAGCAGGAGCGGACAAAAGCATTTTTGTCCAAGGTGTTATAATAAAAAAAGAAGGAAGGATCGGGAGCCCGATCTTTTCTTCTTTTTTTGTCAATGGGCGATTACCAGCCCCGCTCGTAAGGCTTAGGCGGAGCCAACTGGGCCTCAAGCTGCTGTGCCGCCGTACGCGCCCAATACGGGTCGCGGAGCAGCACCCTGCCGAGGAAGATCAGATCGGCTTGGCCGCTGTGCAAAATGTCCTCGGCCTGCTGTGCTTCGGTAATCAGTCCGACGGCGCCGACGGCGATATCGGCCGTGGTGCGAATCGTCTCCGCGAACGGCACTTGGTAGCCGGGGAACGCACGGGGCACGACGGGAATGTTGCCGCCGGAGCTGACGTCGATCAGGTCGACGCCGAGCGCTTTCAGCTTCGCCGCGAAGTAGGCGTGATCTTCCGGCGTCAGCCCCTGCGGATCGTATTCATTCGCCGATACGCGTACGAACAGCGGTCCGTCCCAGCGCTGCTTCACTTCGTTGACGACTTCCTGCAGGAAGCGGAATCTTCCGTCCGCATCGCCGCCATAGGCATCATCCCGACGATTGGTCAGCGGGGACAGAAATTCATTTATGAGATAGCCATGCGCGCCATGGATTTCAATAATATCGAAGCCCGCTTGCTTCGCGCGGTATGCAGCCTCGCCAAAAGCGGCGACCAGCGCTTGAATCTGTTCATTTGTAACGGCTTCAGGCGTTTTGTATGTATCGGAGAATGGCAGTGCTGACGGGGCAACAATCGGGCCGTCGACTGTCGCTTTGCGTCCGGCATGAGCCAATTGGATGCCAATGTGGGCGCCGTGCTCATGGACGGAGTCTACAATGCGTTTCAAACCGGGAAGATGCTCATCACTCCAAATGCCCAAGTCTCTGGCGGAGATTCTGCCCTGGGCTGTAACCGCGGTAGCTTCGAGAATCACAAGCCCGACCTGTCCAACGGCGCGCGTGGCATAATGAACGTGATGCCAGTCCTTTACCGTTCCCGAATCATCAGAGGAGTACATACACATCGGAGACATCACAATGCGGTTTTTCAATGTGACTTGCTTGACGGTAAAAGGGGTAAAAAGCATAAGGCCGCTCACATCCTATCTCTGTTTAATATAGATACTATAATGAAACTGACCAGGGTGTTTACTTAATTGTATACTAAACCACTTGGAATTATCAATTTTAAAAGTGATGAATGATTGGGCCAAAACTTGAAAGGGCATCACATAGGGCATAAAATATGGAATGGAACTTTATTCGGACATGCGCAGTCTAATTAATATGCGTTTACACTTTCAAGGAGGCATCACTTGCAATGAACAACTACATGAAACCGGTGCTTGCGCTAGTTGCAGCATTTACGATACTGGGCGGCTGCGGCCATGAAGCCACGCCTGCGCCTTCTCCTTCGGCCAGCGCCGGAACGGGCGCGACAGCGAGCGCAACGCCTTCAGTCACAGCATCTGCGACCCCGCAGGCGCCATCGAGCACAGCGCCGCAGCAGTCAGCGAAGCCGTCGGCAACACCGAAGGGATCGCCTGCTCCAACGGCGGGAACCGTCAAGAACGGGGCGGCGCAAGTCGTGGCGCAGCCGGCGAGTATTTCCGTTCTCGTGAACAAACAGAACTCGCTGCCTTCGGATTATGAACCGGCTGATCTGGTGTATCCGGATGTGCCGTTCGTTTTCAAAGAGAAGATCGAAAAGCGCAAAATGCGCAAAGAAGCAGCAGGTGCGCTGGAGAAGCTTTTTGCCGGGGCGAAAAAGGATGGCATCAACCTGGCCGGCGTGTCCGCCTACCGCTCCTACGCAACTCAGAAATCTGTCTTCCAACGCTATGTGGCTCAGGACGGTGAAGAAAAAGCGAAAACCTACAGCGCTGTTCCCGGTACGAGCGAGCACGAAACAGGACTGGCCATCGACGTGTCCGGCAGTGACGGCAAATGTGCAGCCGAGGACTGCTTCGGCGGTACGAAAGAAGCCAATTGGCTCGAAAAGCATGCGCCGGAGTACGGTTTTATTATCCGCTATCCGAAAGGCAAGGCCGATATTACAGGCTACCAGTATGAACCTTGGCATATCCGCTATGTCAGCACAGACCTGTCCAAAGAGCTGGCAAGCAAAGGACAGACTTTGGAGGAGTACTTCAACGCGGTGCCTGTAGCGAAATAAAGGGGATAAGCCACTTTTTCGTTATGTCGTAATTTTGTATATCAGACTGTCGCCAATTTGAAATGTATCAAGAGCTTTTGTCATGCTAAAATGAATACAAGTCATTATTTTGGAGGTCATTCATTCATGATAAAAGTAGCTATGTTAAGTTTTTGGCACGTACATGCGAAAGATTATGCCAAGCAGGCAGACGGACATCCGAATACGGAAATCGTCGCCGTATGGGATGAGTTGGAAGCGCGGGGAAAAGCAGAAGCGGAAAAGCGCGGAGTCGCCTTTTATTCCGATTTGCAAGAACTGTTGGCCAATCCTGACATCGATGGCGTCATTGTAGATACCCCTACGAATATACACCGCGATGTGATGGTGGCTGTAGCTAAAGCAGGCAAACATATTTTTACGGAAAAAGTAATCGCCCCAACGCTGCGCGAGGTGAATGAAATTTTACACGCTGTTGAAGAGGCCGGTGTAACGCTGACGGTGTCACTGCCAAGGCTGAACTTCAATTACACGCAAGCGATTCAAGCTATTGTTGACCAAGAGCTGCTCGGTCAAATTACGCTTGTGCGGACGCGCTTGTCCCACAACGGCGGACTGTCCACTGAGGCTAATCCTAATGGCTGGCTGCCTGAGCATTTCTACAATGCAGAGCAGTGCGGTGGCGGGGCTATGATCGATCTTGGCTGCCATCCGATGTATTTGGCGCGCTTGCTGCTCGGTATGCCGCAGTCTGTCAGCGCATCCTACGGCTATGTAACTGGCCGTAAAGTTGAAGATAATGCCGTGGCGACGCTGCAATACGACAACGGCGCAGTGGCCATCGTTGAAGCTGGTTTCGTGAATACATACTCGCCGTTTGTGATCGAAGTACATGGCACCGATGGCAGCCTGTTGTTCTCGGACCATGACGGCAAGCTGCTGCTGCGCACCGTTCGCTCTGCAGAGGCTACACAGCAATGGCAGGAGCAAACGAACTGGCCGGAAGCGAAGCCGACCGCTTTTGACCAATGGGTGTCCCATATTGAGCAAGGAACTAAAGCAACGGAGAACATTCGGATTGCTACAGATTTGACGAAGCTGATGGAGGCGTCCAATCGCTCGGCAGATTCGAAGCAACAAGTTCGCATCGAGTCGCTGCAGCCTTAACAGGCTAAAGTCCTGTGCGGCTTCACGAATCAGGCTACAGGAGGTTAAGGGATGAATTCAACCGGTCAAGCCAAGCTGGCGGCTCCGCCGTTTTACTTTGAACCTATGCTTGAGAATCCGCTGGCGCTGGACCGATTGGAGCTGACCTTTCGTTGGGGCTCTTACGGGCTGCGTGTGCTGAGGTGTCACTTAACTTCGTTTCCACCCGGCACGGTCATTGAGTTTCATCATCATTCCGAGTTTGAGTTCCACTATATCCCGCGTGGCAAAGGGACTGTGACACTGGACGGTGTGACCTATGCGCTGCATGAGGGCATGCTTTATGTGACCGGACCCGGTGTCAGCCACCGCCAGGAAGCCGATGCAGGGGAAGCCATGGACGAGCTGTGCCTGCACGTGGATATCGTGAAGCTGGAGTCAGCTGGTGACCCCACTGAAGGCGCATGGGGCGAGCTGTGGGAGACGGCTGAGGCTGATGCCTGTATCCGGCAATTGCATGAGCTGCCCCGCGTTCCCGCCCATGACCGGCAGGAGGCGATGAAATGGTTCCTTGTCGCTTACGAGGCGTGGCGCAGCAATTCATTGGGCCAATACACGATCATCAAGCAAGCTATTGTGCAGATGCTGCTTCGAACGGTTGGCGCATACTTGCGTGAGCAGCAGGGCGTGCATTTGCCGGCCCGCGATATGAAAGTGTACCGCTATCAATTGGCGGTGCAGTTCATTCAGGACAATTTCCGCAGACCGTTGACGCTGGAAATTGTGTCCGAGAGGCTGCAGATCAGCTCGCGGCAGCTGCAGCGTATTTTTAAGGAGCTGGCTGGTATCGCGTTTAGCGATTACTTGCAGCAGGTCAGGCTCCAGCATGTATGCAGCGAGCTGCTGCAGAGCACGTGGACGCTGGAGAAGATTGCGGAGAGCAGCGGCTTCGCCACGAGCAATTATTTGCATTATGTTTTCAAAAAAGCATACGGCATGACGCCGGTGCAGTACCGCGACAAGATGGCGCGAGTCGTTGTTGAGCTGCCGGTGTGATGTTATGAGAGAAACCTCCATGGATATGGAGGTTTTTTTGCGTGCTTCTGGGTGGTGGAGCATGGGAGTCGTGTGTGAAGCTGCGTCCCGGCCGACGCTCCAAGGCGAAAAAGTGGTCTAGGAGGCATGGCGGTGAGGGAGGGCAGCAGTTGGAAGGCGGTAAGTTACTCAGAATGGTCGTGAGAGAGGCTGAAGGACGTTACAAAGCGTCAAAGTTGCTTTGGAGGCTCTTGGGAGAGGCGGGAAGGCATTGCAGAGCGGAAATGTTGCTTTGAGGGAGCGGAGGAGAGGGAGGGAGCAGTTGGAAGGCGGTAAAGTTGCTTTGGAGGCACTTGCGAGATGTTGGTGGGCATTGGAGAGCATCAAAGTTGCTTTGGAGGCACTTGGGAGAGGCTTGAAGCAGAGGCGGCCAGAGCCGGCGTTGGGAGGAGAAAAGCGGCCTAGGTGCTCTGGTCCGGTTTTGCCCAATTGTGTGAGGTTACGGGCACGTCGGAGAGGCTGCAGTCCGATTTCACCCAATTGCAGCGTGTTTTTTCGCGCTAGGCGGCGAAAATCGACCTGTAGTCCGGTACATTCGGACTGCAGCGTTCCAAACCATTCCGGCACACGCTGCAATCGGTATTTTTCGGACTAGCGCGTATGTGACTCAAGAAAAAAGGCCGTTCCCCTCTGGGAACAGGCCTCTATATATTTCTACTCAAATAGCTTGCGCAGGTTCTCGCCGTATGGCGCGCGCACGATGCCTTTTTCCGTAATAATCGCGGTCACATATTCGTTCGGAGTTACGTCGAAGGCAGGGTTGAACACCTTCACGCCTTGCGGTGCCGTACGCTTGCCGAAGCCTTGCGTAATTTCATCTTCGTGGCGCTCTTCAATCGGAATATCCGCACCTGTCGGCGTATTGAGATCGATCGTCGACAGCGGGGACGCGACGTAGAACGGAATGCCGTGCGCCTTGGCCAGCACGGCGACACTGTACGTGCCGATTTTGTTGGCGACGTCACCGTTGGCCGCCACGCGGTCCGTACCGACGATGACCGCTTGTACCCAACCCTTGGACATGACCGCACCGGCCATGTTGTCGCAGATCAGCGTCACGTCGACGCCGGCCTGCTGCAGTTCAAAAGCAGTCAGCCGTGCGCCCTGCAGCACAGGCCGAGTCTCATCGGCGAACACCTTGATGTTCATGCCCTTTTCCTTCGCCAAATAAAACGGCGCCAGCGCCGTGCCATATTTGGCGGTCGCCAAACCGCCGGCGTTGCAGTGCGTCAGCACGCCGAAGCCATCCTCGAACAGCGTCAGCGCGTGTTCGCCGATCAGCCGGTTCGTTTCCTCGTCCTCGGCTTGAATGGTCTGCGCTTCACCGAGCAGCGCCTGCTTGAACTCAGCTGCGTCTGTTCCGGCCGCAGCTAGCTCGTTCGCCCGCGCACGCATGCGGTCGAGCGCCCAGAACAAGTTCACCGCCGTCGGACGGGACGTTGCCAAATAATCCGCTTGCTTCATCGTCTCAGCCAGCAGCGCATCAACACCTGCATCCAGTCCGCGGATGCCGAGGTAAACCCCATATGCGGCAGCGATGCCGATCGCCGGAGCGCCGCGCACTTTCAAATGACGAATCGCTTCCCACACCTCAACCGGTGTTTCCAGCGGCAAATACACAATTTCCTCCGGCAGCAGCCGTTGGTCCAACAAGTCCAGCTGTTGGCCATTCCAGCGCAAAGACTGCAATGCGCCCTCTACATGATTTACACTAGTACTCATAGAACGAATCCTCTTTCTACTGTCGATTCTTTGATTGCAAGCTCGATAAGCTCATCGATGGATTTGGCCTGACGATTGAAGCGGATCAGGGTTGTGCCGATCGCCAGCGCCATACGCTGCGCACGCTCTCTAGCTGCTGCGTCTTCAATTTTGTCAATATCCGCTACATGTGCCAGCCCATAGATGCGGCGAACCATTTTGGCGCCTGTAAAGCCGAATGTATCCTGGAGTAAGGAAGCCATGAAGTAATCCTGGTAGCCAGGTGTTTGGAAAACGCGATCAACGCCGTGTTCATTCCATAAAGCGCGGAAATTCCGCTCAAAATGCGTCCATACGTCTTTTACCGTTTGCAGCAAATAGCTGCGGTATGCAGAACGGCTTTCTGGATCCGGACTCCAGCCTTCTTGTGCGGTATAGTTCAGCAGCAGGTTGGCCAGAACGGCGCCGATATCGAAGCCCATTGGGCCGTAATAAGCAAACTCCGGATCAATCACTTTGGTGGAATCCGGTTTGATGAAGATGCTGCCGGTATGCAAATCGCCGTGAAGAAGCGCTTGAGCGCTGGTCAAAAACTTATTACGGAGAATGGCAATCTCGAGGTGCAGCTCCTGATCTTTCCAAATTTTTTCGGCAGCATCACGGATATGCGGTTCGATACTGTTCGTATCGGCGTCACGGTAGGGATCGTCGAAAATCAGATCTTCGGTAATTTTGCAAAGCTCAGGGTTGATAAAACGTCCGAGCTGTACTTTCTTCTCTTGCTGGTTTTTGCCCAGGTCTGAAGTGAAGAACAGGGTGTGGGCCAAGAAACGGCCGATGTGCTCGGCGAACAGCGGATATTGGTTGCGCTCGATCAGCCCGCGGCGCATAATGACGTGATCGCTCAAATCTTCCATAACGGTGAGTGCCAAATCCGGCTCGTAGGCGTACACGTGCGGCACGAGATCCGGGCACAGCGCTTCTTCGATTTGCAGCGCTTCGCTTTCAATCCGCGCGCGGTCGAGCGTGAGCGGCCAAGATTCGCCGACCACCTTGGCATAAGGCAAGGCCTGTTTCAAAATAATGCTTTTGCCCGTAGCCGGTTCTGTAATGTGGAAAACGAGGTTCAAGTTGCCGTCGCCGATCTCACGGCTTGCCAGCTCAGCTCCTGCTTGGAACAAATCGGGGATCGAACGGGCATATTCAATCGCCTGCGCTTCGCTAAGCGGATGGTAATTGGACATAGGTAAAGCCTCCTCTATGTATTGGTGTTAAATCCAACCAATTTACTGTGTATTATTCGTCTGTACCTAGTATAAGATAAAATGCCTAAGCATGAAATACTTAGTTACGAAAACCTGCATAAAGTACATGATTTCGACGTTTTTGGACAAGACTAGCTTGTACGAATACAAAGGAGGCGACGTTTATGGCGGTAGCTGCCGCACAGTCCATTCAAACGATTTTAAATAAGCAAATTGCGAATTGGAGTCTGCTTTATGTCAAGCTTCATAATTATCATTGGTACGTGAAGGGGAATCAGTTTTTTACGCTGCATGTGAAATTTGAGGAACTGTATAATGAAGCGGCGCTTCATATCGATGAGCTGGCTGAACGGCAGTTGACGGTTGGCGGCAAGCCGGTTGCGACGATGCGCGAGTATCTCTCGACGTCTTCTTTGAAAGAAGCAACAGGTTCAGAGAACGCCACGCAAATGGTGCAGTCGCTTGTCGACGATATCACCGTCGTGGTTGACGAGTTGAAGGCCGGCATCAAAGCTTGCGAGGAAGCGGACGACGAGACGACCTCCGACATGCTGCTCGGGATTCAGACTTCGATCGAGAAGCACCGCTGGATGCTGCGCTCCTTCCTGGGCTAGGCCGAATTTACAAAACCTTTAAGCTGCGCAAACATTAGATTTACGAATTCCTGGTATATTGAGAGCAACTGATCTTGGGAGGAACGTTAGCGTGATGAGAGTCCTGAATCTGCTGCTCGTATGCACCGCTTTCTTTTTATTGCTAGTATTAGCCTTTAAGGCGGAATCACCCGGCTCGGCTGTAAGTTCGACAACGACCCCAAACCCGAACCCGATGAAACAGAATCAGGAACAGTTTGCCCGCATTCAACCGGCTTATTACGCTGGAACCACAAAATAAACCATATAGGGATGGCCTGACGGCTGTCCCTTTTTGTTTGCGCTTTGGCGTTGTGTTGTTATCCGAAGTTTCTTATAATAGATAGGATCATGTGGAGAATGAGGTGGACGAGATTTGGTTATGTTACCTATCGCACTCAAGGAGTGGGCGTCGGCAATTAAAGCGTTGGAAGACGGCAGCCAGATCTTCATCATGCGCAAGGGAGGCATTATCGAGGAAACAAAGGATTTTCAGGTGCGATCAGACGCCTTCTTTCTTTATCCGACCTACGAGCACCAACGCAAGGGTTTATTGAAGGAAGAGTTCCGAGACGTCATCGATGATACGCTGGCCGGTTGGAGTCCTGATGACAAGGAGGTCAGAATCAGCGTATACGCGCAGTTGGTTGAAGATATTTTGGTCAACAACCAGGAGCAGGTGGACAAGCTATTTCCCTTTCACATATGGACAGAGAACTTCACAGAGGAAAGATTAAAGTGGAAACGCAATAATCCGCTGCATATTATGCTGTTGAGAGTACATAAGTTGGAGCAACCGTTTCACATTCCGGTCGAACAGGCCTATCTGGGGTGCAAATCGTGGATTCAAGTTCTTGCAAGCCTGCCTTCGGACCTAGCGATGACTCCCGTGCTAAGCGACGGTCAATTCGCGGCGCAAGCTGACGAAATCAAGCGCAGACTGTCGTCGAATTAGGTCAGGTTGCCACAGAATGGACGTCATATTCGCGGAATTCCCCTTTCTTGATTTAATGTAGTAAGTTATAATAGAATTATTCTAATGAGAATCAGTGAGAATCAATTAATAATGATTTTCATATACAAGTACATCTAATTATGGAGGCTTACGAAATGGCAAATTCACCAACATTCACAATAGACGGTCTGAAAGCGAACGTCGAAGGAAAGGAAATCCTGAAAGGACTCAGCCTCGAAATTAAAGGCGGCGAAATCCATGCGATCATGGGCCCGAACGGTACTGGTAAAAGTACGCTGGCTTCCGCATTGATGGGTCATCCTAAGTATGAAGTAACAGAAGGCTCTGTTGTGCTGGATGGCGAAGACGTACTGGAAATGGCCGTTGATGAGAGAGCACGCGCGGGCCTGTTCCTTGCGATGCAGTACCCAAGTGAAATTACAGGCGTAACGAACGCCGACTTCCTGCGCAGTGCCATTAACGCACGCCGTGGCGAAGGCAATGAGATTTCTTTGATCAAGTTCATCCGCCAAATGGAAGCGAAGATGAAACAGTTGGAAATGAACCCGGAGTTCATGCACCGTTACTTGAACGAAGGCTTCTCCGGCGGTGAGAAGAAGCGTAACGAAATTCTTCAAATGCTGCTGCTTGAGCCGAAAATTGTTATCCTTGACGAGATCGACTCCGGTCTTGACATTGACGCGCTTCGTATCGTAGCTGAAGGCGTTAACGCTATGCGCAGTGAAGAGCGCGGCTTCCTGATCATCACGCACTACCAACGTTTGCTCAACTACATTAATCCTGATTTTGTACATGTCATGATGCAAGGTCGTATTGTGAAATCCGGCGGTCCTGAGCTGGCAGAGCGTCTGGAAGCGGAAGGCTATGACTGGATTAAAGAAGAACTTGGCATCGTGGACGAAACGGTTGGTCAAGACGAGGAAGAATTCAAAATTCCTATGAACACGACTGCACCGAAGTACTAATTCAGGAGGATTACGATGAGCACTCAAACTACGCTTTCCATCGATTCGAATGCGGTCATCGAGCTCTCCCGCAGCAAGCAGGAGCCGGAATGGATGACATCCCTTCGAACAGAAGGGCTTAAGCTCGCTGAATCATTGGAATTACCTAAGCTTGAAAAAACAAGAATTGACCGTTGGAGCGTTTCCTCCTACGGAACCTATAAAGCGCAAGCCCCGCTTGCTTCCCTGGATGAGCTTCCGGAAGTAGCCAGAGGGCTGGCAAGTCCGAACAACCTGATCGTGCAGCGCAACTCCAGCATTGTGCACAAGCAAGTAGCCGAGGAGCTTAAGCAGCAGGGCGTTATTTTCACCGATTTGGAGACAGCGCTGCAAGAGCATGCCGACTTGGTGCAGCCTTATTTCATGAAAGCTGTTGAAGCGAACGAGAACCAGGTGACGGCTATTCATGCGGCTCTTTGGAACGGCGGCATCTTCCTGTATGTACCGAAAAATGTTCGTGTGGAAGTTCCGCTTCAAGCGCTATTCGTCACGGATGATGCAGAAGCGAGCTTTGCGCCGCACGTGTTGATCGTCGCGGAACCATTCAGCTCCGTCACTTACGTTGACAATTTCGTGTCCTCCCATACAGGCGGACAATTGGTTCAGAACGGTATCGTCGAAGTATTCGTGAAGCCGGGTGCCAAAGTGCAGTATGCTTCCGTTCATAACTTGGGTGAGTCCGTGACGGATTTGACTTACCGCCGTGCGATTCTGGAGAACGACGGTGCGGTTCAGTGGGTTGTAGGCGAGCTAAACTACGGCAACACGATGTCCGACACGACATCGATTCTGAAAGGCAACGGCTCCGATTCCGATGCGAAAGTGATTTGTGTAGGAACCGATGAGCAGAAGCTGAACTTGACGACGCGCGCCGTTCACTGGGGCAAAGCTTCCACGAGCGATATGATCACTCGCGCAGTCATGAGAGATGGCGCAACGGCGATCATCAACGGTATCACGAAGATCGAGAAGGGCGCTACCGGCTGTAACGGTCAGCAAACGGAGAAAGTGCTGATGCTGAGTCCGAAAGCTCGTGGAGACGCGAATCCGATTCTGTTGATTGACGAAGACGATGTAAAAGCAGGCCACGCTGCCAGCGTAGGCCAAGTGAATGCCGAGCAAGTGCATTACTTGATGTCCCGCGGAATTCCGAAGGAAGTCGCACAGCGCCTCATTATTTACGGATTCTTGGCGCCAGTCGTTTCCGAAATTCCGATTAAGGCGATCGAAGAGCAATTGCAAGGCTTAGTGGAGAGGAAGCTGGGGCAATGAAACCGAACGAGATACGTGAACTGTTTCCCATTCTCAAACAGGAAGTGAACGGTCATCCTCTGGTTTACTTGGACAGCGCAGCGACTTCCCAGAAGCCGATCACGGTGATAGAAGCACTTAAGCATTACTATGAGTGGGACAATTCAAACGTACACCGTGGGGTTCATACACTGGGTTCACGCGCTACGGACGCTTATGAAGGGGCTCGCGCGAAAGTGGCCCGTTTCATTAACGCCGCCAGCGAGCAGGAGATCGTTTTTACAAGAGGAACGACGACAGCAATTAATATTGTGGCCAGCAGCTATGCCAAAACGCTGCGTGAAGGCGATGAGATCGTCATCACGCCGATGGAGCATCACAGCAACCTGATTCCTTGGCAGCAAGCTGCTAAGGCGTCAGGCGCCACGTTGAAATATATTCCTTTACAGCCGGATGGTTCGATCACCCTCGCCGATGTCGAGAGCGTCATTACAGACCGTACGAAAATTGTATCGGTCGTCTACGTTTCTAACGTACTAGGTGTAATCAACCCGGTCAAAGAAATTGCAGCTATCGCCCATAAACATGGGGCGAAGATGATGGTCGACGGTGCACAAAGCACTCCGCATATGAAAGTGGATGTGCAGGATTTGGATTGCGATTTCTACGGGCTTTCCGGTCATAAAATGTGTGGCCCTACCGGAATCGGGGCATTGTATGGGAAGAAGGCCTTGCTGGAAAATATGGAGCCGGTCGAATTCGGCGGCGAGATGATCGACCATGTAGATCTTTATGAATCGACATGGAAAGAGCTGCCTTGGAAGTTTGAAGGCGGAACACCGATCATTGCCGGTGCTGTCGGTTTAGGCGCGGCGATCGATTTCCTGCAAGAAGTCGGAATGGACAATATTTTTAAACACGATATGCAGCTGACGAATTATGCGCTGGAGCGTATGTCGCAGATTGAAGATCTGACGATCTATGGGCCAACCCAAAACCGTGCCGGACTCGTCACGTTCAATCTGGGCGATGTCCATCCGCATGATGTGGCAACCGTACTGGATGCAGAGGGAGTCGCTGTAAGAGCGGGTCACCACTGTGCTCAGCCATTAATGAGATGGCTGCAAGTGACGGCTACTGCGCGCGCCAGCTTTTATCTGTACAATACAGAAGACGATATTGACCGACTTGTAGCGGCCTTACAAAAAACAAAGGAGTACTTCGGTCATGCAATTGGATGATTTATACCGCAGAGTGATTATGGATCACTATAAAAATCCACGCAACCGCGGCAAGTTCGAATCTGACGAGGCTGTGACGATCGACCTGAATAACCCGACTTGCGGCGATAAAATTTCGCTGCAGATGCAAGTTGAGGGCGGCGTTGTGCAGAACGCCAAGTTTGTGGGGGAAGGCTGCTCGATCAGCCTGTCTTCCGCTTCAATGATGACAGATGCCGTCAAAGGCAAGACGCTCGAAGAAGCGCTCAAAATGGCCGAAGATTTTTCAAGTCTGATGAAGGGCGAGCATCCGGAGTTTGAATACGAGGATATCGAAGCTTTGTCCGGCGTGAACAAGTTTCCGGCTCGGATCAAATGCGCAACACTTGCCTGGAACGCACTGCGTAAGGGTATTGAGCAGACGCAAAAGAACGGATAAAGTAATGAAAGAAGAGGTGGAAATCAACCATGGCTAAACAAATGCCTGATCTCGACGAGTACAAATATGGCTTTAGAGACGAACATAAAGCGGTGTTCCAATCCGGTAAAGGCTTGACTCGCGAAATCGTTGCGGAAATTTCCAAAATGAAAGGCGAACCAGACTGGATGCTTCAATTCCGTCTGAAATCTTTGGAGCAATTTTTCGCAATGCCTATGCCTCGTTGGGGCGGTAACCTGGATGATCTGGATTTCAATGACATCCAGTACTACGTGAAACCGTCTGAGAAGCAAGGTAAAACGTGGGAAGAAGTTCCTACAGAAATCAAAGAAACGTTTGATAAACTCGGTATCCCTGAAGCGGAGCAAAAGTTCCTTGCAGGTGTATCTGCTCAGTACGAGTCCGAGGTCGTATACCACAGCATGCAGAAGGAGCTTGAAGATCAAGGCGTTATCTTCACAGATACCGATACGGCGCTTCGTGAGTACCCTGAGCTGTTCAAAGAATACTTCGGCACGGTCATCCCGCCTAGCGATAACAAATTCGCGGCGTTGAACAGTGCGGTATGGTCCGGCGGATCGTTCATTTACGTACCAAAAGGCGTAAAATGCGAAATCCCGCTGCAAGCTTACTTCCGGATTAACTCCGAGAACATGGGTCAATTCGAGCGTACGCTTATTATCACCGATGAAGACAGCTTCGTGCATTACGTAGAGGGCTGTACAGCTCCGATCTACAGCACGAACTCCCTGCACTCTGCGGTGGTTGAGATCGTATGTAAGAAGAACTCCCGAGCCCGTTATACAACGATCCAAAACTGGGCGCCTAACATCTACAACCTCGTTACTAAACGTGCGGTTGCAGAAGAGAATGCGACTATGGAGTGGGTCGATGGCAACATCGGTTCCAAGCTGACGATGAAATATCCAGCTGTTGTGTTGAAAGGCCGCGGCGCGAAAGGTATGGTTCTTTCCATCGCCGTTGCGGGCAAAGGGCAACACCAGGACGCTGGCGCGAAGATGACGCATCTGGCGCCTGATACGACTTCGACGATTGTATCGAAGTCGATCTCGAAGCATGGCGGTAAAGTGACTTACCGCGGCTTGGCTTCCTTTGGACGCAATTCCCAAGGTTCCAAAGCGAACATCAAGTGCGATACGTTGATTCTGGATAACGAATCGACTTCGGATACAATTCCTTACAACGAAATCATGAACGATAACATTACGTTGGAGCACGAAGCTACTGTATCCAAGGTATCTGAGGATCAATTGTTCTACCTCATGAGCCGCGGTCTGTCAGAGGCGGAAGCGACGCAAATGATCGTTATGGGCTTCATCGAGCCGTTCACGAAAGAGCTGCCGATGGAGTATGCCGTTGAGATGAACCGCCTGATCAAGTTTGAGATGGAAGGCAGCATCGGGTAAGACCAAGTATTCGACATATGCATTTTATCTTGAAATCCGTAGATATTTTCTACGGATTTTTTTGTTTTACGAGCGGGCCGCCCTCTTTTTAAAAATAAAACCGCCGCGGCAGCGACGGTGAATTTATTGGTTTGCCAGTAACTTTTTAACCAGCTTACTATCAGTGGTGTGCTCATCTACAGTTGCAGCGAGTTCATTAACTGTTGCTCCAAGCTAAGTGTTATGTGCGACCTGAGCAAATAACGAATCGCAACAATGGCTCATTCATAATAATCGCTCCTTTAAAATATGAAGGGTCGATTGATTGCTTATCTCAATAATGATAATGGTTATCTACAGCAGTTGCTATAAACCCCAACTCCTCGCCGAGTGGGGTTGCTTTTTGATTACTTCGTCACTCGCTGTCCGTCCTCTTGTTCTTCATCTTCTTTGAAGGTTACGCCTTCAACCTTAACATTAACGGAGACGACTTTTAGGCCAGTCATGTTCTCGATGGTTTCCTGAACATTCTGCTGCAGCTCGCGGCATACATCTTGAATGCGAGAGCCATATATGACAATAACACGAAGGTGGATGGCTGTTTCCACTTGGCCGACCTCTACGGAGACGCCTTTTTGCACGTTTTTGCCGCTCAGCCGTTTGGCCAAGCCTTCTGAAATGCCTGCTGACATAGCTGCAATACCTGGTGTTTCCAGTGCGGCAAGTCCTGCGATGGTGGAGACGACGTCATCGGAAATTGTAATTACGTTAGTCTGATTGTCTTTGGACATGAGGGTTAACTCCTTATCATAAATTCGTTAAACAGATAAATCTGACAAACCAACACCCCAACGAGCATCCAGCGATGGAAGGGCATATTTGTAAATTTATTGTAACAACAAAATATGACTAAAGTTCGTTAATAATTGTTATTAAATGGTTAGCATTGTTCTTCGAACGATGCGAATAGACCACCTATCATTCAGAATCCGTCTCCAGACGGATTTCCAAGCCTCCTACAGACGGTTTTGAATGGCTGGCTGGTATGCTATGCTGAATGCAATAACGGCCGTGATCCAGGGAAGCAAAGCGAGGAAGCGACATGTCAAGCGAAAAATGGTTTAACGGAATGTGGGAAAGCCGCGGGTGGAAACAACGGGAGATCGACTATCAATGGCCCTCACCGTCAATGCCGATTATTAACATTCGGACAGGCGGGGGCCGAGGCAAAAAGGTGGCTGTCGGCGTGATCGCTGTCGGGGATGTGGCGATCGGCGTGTTCGCCGTAGGTGCTGTGAGCGTAGGCGTATTCTCCATCGGAGCAGTGGCGATCAGCTGGCTGTTGTCTATCGGGGCCGTCGCCGTCGCCACTTATTTAGCCGGAGGCGCGGTGGCGATCTCGAGCTGGTTTGCGGCAGGGGCCGTCGCTATCAGCCAGTTGGCTTTAGGGGCTGTTGCGATTGGGCAAACCGCCTTGGGGTTAGTTGCAATCGGCGAAAGGGCATATGGGCTCGTGGCCATCGGGCATCACGGCTTTGGATTGGTACCGCTCACGGTGGACTTCTTGAAGTGGATAACGGGCTGGTTCAGATCCTCATAATTTCCAATTGATTTGCAAGGTCGGATCCACCCACAGCGGCACCGCAATGCTCAGCACCCAGAGAACGATTAATAAGAAGGAAATTAGCGACAAAGCCACGCCATATTTCTTCCCATAACGCAGGTAACTGATCATTCCGCAGATCAGCGCCGCCAGCCCGAAGATGAAGCCGAGCGGGATGCCGATGAATAAGGCGTTGAGAAGAACGGCGATTATGCCAAAAATGACGCTAAGAAGCGGCAGTGCCGAGCGGTTAAGGCTCTGGTTCATTGGAACTCCACCCTTTGTAACAAATTCTAGATATTCCTACAATACCATAGTTCATGCATATTTGTATCCGGGTTGTCTCACCCTAAGGAGGTAAAACATGTCCTCAAAGGAGAAGAGAACCCATGTGGAAAAGGTTTAAATCAACAGCAGTGGGCAGTATGGCTGTTATTCTGGCTACGGCAACGGGATGCGGCAGTGATTATGCACAGCCTAAACCGACAGCGCCGGTGGCATCGCCTTCTATTCAACAGCAAGGTGCGCGAAGCCTGTCTCAGGCCGGACAAGGTGTAAACATGCTTAGCAATGATACTGCCAGCGGTAATGCTATTATTCCCATAAAAGCAATCGGAAACGTAAATTATGTTTCGGCTAATGAATTGATCAAACTGTTGAGATTTCAATCCGATTGGGATTCAACCAAACAAAAGCTCATGATCGGCGATAATGACGCAAACTTCGAGCTCATCATGAATTCGAATAAAGCGATCAAAGAAGATAACGAGATGCATTTGAGCCAGCCCATTGTCAAGGAAGGGGAGAACGTTTATATTCCCGTATCGGCTTTAGGGGATTTATTCCAAGATGACATGTCCTTTGACGTCATGGACCGTCAGGTCACGATTCACCCGACGACAATAGCGGTGATTGAACACGAGGGTGATCCGGATCCGAGCGGCGACTCGCCGGAGATGGATTTTGCTGATGATCCGAACGACCCTTTCAAGGGAAATGAATCGGCCGCTAATCCGGCTTCTATAGGGAATCTGAGCGGAGAGGATCTGGAGGTTTGGGCCCAGGCGAATGCACCTGAACATGAAGTCATTCCCGTGCTGAAGAACGTCAATCTGAATGCAGTGATTCATAAAGGCGAGCAATACTTGGGTGTAAAATATAAATTCGGCACAGGGCCTTATCCGCAGACGGGAAAATTTGATTGTTCCACGTTTACACAATATGTTTATGGAAAATACGGTGTCAGATTACCGCGGGTTGCACGCGAGCAAGCTACAGTGGGGAGTCAAGTGAGCCGAAAAAGCTTGAGAAAAGGCGATTTAATGTTCTTCTACGTTCCTGGTCGCTTCAGAACGAACAAAACAGTTGGCCATGTCGGCATTTATATGGGGAATAATAAAATGCTGCATGCCTCGCCAGAGCCGAAAGATGGCGTCCAAATCAGCAATATCAATATTCCTTATTGGAAAAAAACATTTTTACGCGCCAAACGCATCGCAACATAAGCAAAAAGAGAGAAGCCGATCCATCTGGATTGGCTTTTTGGTTTTTTTTTACATAGTACTGAAACAAATTGCCCACTCGTGCGTTTTACATAATAGTTGCATTTTAAAGGAGGATCCTTCATTGAAAATCGTATTAATGGAAAAACTGGCCGACGGGCAGCTGCGCACCATTGGTGATCGTCCGTGGGATCAGTCGCTGATCCAATCCCTACAGTCAGCCAATTATGTGCTTATCAACCAAAAAGAATATGAAATGATAGAGGGAAGGCTCAATTTGGATGACGATATATTCGAATTGCTGCTGATTCCGGCAGGTGGACATGGAGGAGGTAGCAGCGAGTGAAAAGGCCGTTCAAAGTGGTGACAGCTTCCTTGGGCTTGCTGTTAGCCAGCCAACTGCTCATCTACCCACAGATGCCTGCCATCGCTGCAGGGACACCGTCGCTGGTCGAGTGGTCCAACGATGAAGTGAAAGCCTTTTATGACGCATCCGTAGACTGGAGCCTGCCGGTGCAAGAAGCAGAGAAGGCCGGCACGGCTTCGCCTTCGCCTACTCCAGGAGCGACGATCGGCGTCACGTCAAGCGGGACAGCGCCGATAATTGTGAATCAAAGCTACGGCGGCGGTTTTGGATGGGATGACCTGCTGCTGTACCATCTTATTTTCAACTCAGGGAGTCCCTATTCGTCCAGAACCTGGGTTAGCAATCATACAACCTACAATTATCGTTCGAATACCCCTTATGTGACGAAGACGTATCAGGGCAACTCATTCTCCAACCGCTCTGTAGCGAAGTCGCCGACGACTTCCAGCGGCAAGGGGACGTTTACGACGAATAAATCGTCAGCAAGTAAAACAACGGCGACCGGCAGTAAAAGCACGTCAAGCAGCACGACCGGCACGGGCTCGGCAAACAATGCGAAAACAAGCACAGGGAGCAGCTCCGACACCAGTACAGGGAGCGGCTCGAAGGCAATCTCAGGCAGCAGTTCCAGCTCAAGTACGGGGAGCAGCAGCTCTGGCTCAAGCAGCGGAAGCAGCACGAAGTCGTCTTCGGGCAGCAGTTCCAGCGTAAGCTCAGGCAGCAGCTCGAGTTCCGGAAGCTCCAAGTCCACTTCGACGTCCAGCGGCAGTATTGGTGGGAAGTCGAGCGGCTTCAGCTCCTCCTCTTCATCCAGCTCGGGAGGTTAAGCCAGATGGTTTACGATGTGATCGGACCCCCTTCACCCGACCGGGCGGCCCGCGTCCGCCAGCTGGCGGAACTGGGATTCATGTGGGCGGATCTGGAGGAGGAAGCCTACTGGCTGGACCAGCTCCTCGTGATGGAGCGGGCATCTTATCAGGAGCTGATCCGCGCCGCAGAGCTGCTGTGGGGCATCTTTGACAAAGCGGCCAGGCTCGTTAATGGGCGCAGGGATTTATATGCGCAGCTCTCGATACCTGAGGTGCTGTGGGATGGGCTTGATCGGCTGGAGATGAATGCGCCGGGAGCGATCAGCCGATATGCCAGGTTTGATTTTGCCGTCGATCAGGCAGGCAGCATCAAGTTGCTGGAGCTGAACGCCGATACGCCGACAGGCTACGTCGAAGCAGCGATCGCCACACCTTGGATGTGCGATCAGTATGACATCGCTTCGCCCAACGTTGGCATGAAGGATCTTATCCGTCTTGCATGGGAAGTGGAAGCGCCAGATTTTGCCGCCTGTACGGGCTACGGGCAGCAGGTCGAGGATAGCGGCACCATCGACGCCTTGGTCGCGCACAGCGGGCGCGAAATCACCTGTATCGATTGCCTGGATTTATGGATCGATGAAGGGGTTGTGAAAGTTGGAGAGCAGCAGATCATCGAGCGCATGTTCGCCTTGTATCCGAAGGAATGGATGGGCATTGACGACGGCGGCGAGGCGTTCTCCTATGCGATCGAGGAGCGCTTCATCGAGCTGTTTAATCCGTTGCATGCAATCATCCTGCAATCCAAAGGGTTGCAAGCGTTGATCTGGGAGCTGCACGAGAAGCAAGATCCGATATTTACAGAGGAGGAGCATGCTGCGATCGAATCGTATATGCTCGTTACCTATACAACGCCGGCGTTGTCCGGGAATTATGTCTCGAAGTCCATGTTCGGCCGCGAAGGCGGATCCGTCCAGCTTTTCGATGCGAATGGCGAGTTGGAAGTGATGGACGAGGCGGGTTTCGATACGAGTATTTTCTTCCAACGCGTGTATCAACAGCGGACGGACCTGCCCAAGATTCATTTTGCCGATGGAGAGATGCATGTGTTGACAGGACTTTTTGTGTTGAATGGGCAGCCTTGCGGTCTGTTAGGCCGTGCAGGCGGAATCATTACCGGTAATACAAGCCGTTTTGTAGCGATAGGAGTGAAATCATCTTGAAAAAGACACGATTTTGGCTGATGGCAGCCGCTGCGGTTTTTGCAATCTTTGTGATTTGGGGGATAGCGGGACTTGCCCATAAAAAACCATCGGTCATGAATGCAGCATCGGCGTCCGGCAATTCAGCAACGGATGCGAACGGTTCGGACAGCAATAACATGCCCTGGGATTACCAGATTCAGGAGGCCAAAGTAGGGGATTTGCTGGACGGCGACATGCTGCTCTTGCCGAATCAGGAGCGTATTTCGAATGACCAGAACTTTGCGACCGGTGATCAAGTATGGGTGCTGCGTTATATGAATGCAACGTTCACGACCAATGATCAAGGAAAGAATGATGTGTCGCTGACGCAATGGAAGCCGATTAAAACATATAAAACCAAAGATGAAGCCGATAACGACTTGACGGATTTGAAGAAGGAAATCAAAACGGACGTGCATTTGGTCGGTGAATACAAAACAGAGTTGGATGGGAAATTCCGATATTTTGCCGTTGTGGAAATGCCGACAGGACAAAAAGTCAAGCAGCCGATTTCCGAGGAGCGTTACATGAAATTCAAGGATAAGGAGAACGTGTCTGTGGTGATCGAGGAAGTTCATGATTACAGTGACTATGATTTATCGATGGCAAAATTCCGGGGGTGGGCAGATTGATCGCCTTAAATATTATTATTAGTTTATTAGTTATTGTCATTCTGCAATTCGCCGGCATGTACGTGTTCAGTTTAATGACGCCGTACCGGGATATGGAGGAAATCAACAAGGGCAACGTGGCTGTAGGCATTACAATGGGAGGCAAATTTGTTGCAACCGCCATCGTACTTGCCATTGCCGCGTATACGAATTCCTCCATCTGGCATATGAGTCTATGGTTCGCGGTAGGCTACGTCTGCTTAATTGCCGCATACTGGGTCTTTGACTGGCTGACGCCAGGCTTCAAGCTTTCCGATCAATTGAAGCAAGGCAATGTTGCCGTCGGCACCTTATTGGCGGCTGTTTATATTGGAATGGCGCTGACAATCGGCAGCTTGATTATTTAGTCTTACATGACGATCGACGTAATCTCCACACCTTTGAGCAACGAGATGTCGACGAATTTATCATTGATCTTGATCAGAGGGCTGAAGAAATCGCTAGGATTCGTCATCACGATGGCGCCCTTTCTTCCGTCGCTGAGCACAACTTTTTTGCCGATAAAATTAGGAATCATATTGCGGATGAACACCTGCGTGATCTTCGGGTCCAATTGACCGAAGCTCATGCGGTGCAGTTCTTTCAGGACGTAGAGCAGGTCACGCTTCTCTTGGTAGACACGGTTGCTGATCATCGCGCTATAAATATCGGCAACCGCAACGATAGCGGCATGGGAATGGATCTGCGTTTTAGTTCTCTTCAGCGGATACCCGCTGCCATCCATACGCTCATGATGCTGTAGGGCGACAAGGGCCAGCGTATCATCTTTGAGCGAATTGCGAATGATTTCATAACCGTAAATGGAATGTTTCTGAACCTCGCTAAATTCTTCGTCGGTCAGCTTGCCCGGCTTTTGCAGTATGCCCGGGTCCACCTTGCTTTTTCCGATATCGTGCAAATAACCCGCTTTCCCGATGATGCGCGCATCATGATCCGACTTCCCTAGCCACGTGGCCAAATAATAAGAAAGCATGCCAACTTGTACACTGTGCTGATAGGTGTACTCGTCTTGATTATTCAGGCAGAGAAGCAGGGATACAATATCTTTTTCGTCCTTGAAGTTTTGTACGATGTTATTGAAAGCGGATTCAACCACTTCGCTTGAAATAGGCTCATTCAAAGCCGCGCTTTGAAATAAAGCTTTAATGGCCTGGATAGCCGCGTGGAAGGAATGAGTCTGTTCGGATGTAATCTGATAATGAACAAGCTCATCTTCCTCTATGCGTTCCGCTTGCCTGGGCATAATGTCGACATAATCGACTTGATGACGTGCGAGCGTCGTAATATCACCAGCATCAACAACCGTACCTGCCGATAAGAGGTGAAGTCCAGCGTGGTTGTAAGTATCGGATGCAAGCTTGTCCCCGATAATTAATTCTAGTACGTGAATGCGCATCGGTATCCCTTTCCAGTCCTATATGTCATATTAGGTATAAGGATATGGTATCAGCAGCGAATAGGGTTGACAATGAGTATCTGGACCTACTTTTTTTGTGAATTTCCACACATTTTACATGCCAATATAGCGGCTATATAGGTTTTTAGCCTGAATTAAATCGTCTGTTCCTTGGACAAGCACACGTCCGTCAGGGAAAATGACAAGGTTGAGATCAGCGCTAGGCTGAAATTTCAGCAGAAAACGGTTCTTCTCCACCGGCCCGAGCGGCGCGAGTCGCCTCTCCCAATCGTCGAGCGACAGCTTGGCAGGCTCAATCGGATGAATCTGAACCGAATTGCGGCCGCACAGCGATTGAATCGTGTCGCTGTCCAGCAAGGCATCCAAATAGTCATAGCGCTCTTGTCCGCAAGTGGGACAATCCGCTTTGCGAGCTCCACCTAGATGGATGGAAGAGTGCTGGTTATACCACAGATCCCATTGCTGCATATGGAGATTTAGACGATCCTGCGCACCGACGAGCAGCTTGAGCGCTTCCGTTGCCTGATGGGACGCGACGACATGGATGATGCCGCCAATAACGCCGGCTGTATCGCAAGTCTCCGTCGTACCGGCAGCGGGCGCCTGCGGAAACAAGCAGCGCAAGCAAGGGGTCTGCCCTGGCACAATCGTCAGCGACACCCCGCGGGAAGCGACTGCGCCGCCATAGATCCAAGGGATGCCCAGCTTATGGCTTACATCATTGATAAGGAACCGCACGGAGAAATTATCGGTTCCATCCAAGATAAGGTCTACGCCGCCTAGGAGCTCTTCGGCATTGGTTGGATTTAGGTCAGTCACATGCGGCTCGATCGTCACTTGGGAATTCACGAGCGCTAATTGCTTGGCTGCTGCGATCGCTTTCGGCGTTGAAGCGGCAGCATCCTGTTCATTATAAAGCATTTGCCGCTGCAAATTGCTGGACTCGACAAAGTCGCGGTCGATCAAGCGGACATACCCCACGCCGGCTCTGACCATGTGGTTCGCGAGCACGGTGCCGAGTGCGCCCATGCCGACAATGACGACTCGGCCAGCGATCAGCATGCGCTGCCCCTCTTCGCCGATCGGCGCAAACAGCACCTGACGCGAATAGCGGGCATCTACGCTCGTGCGCGGTTCAAGTTCATGAGCAGGTTCCACGATCATTCAACTCCTGTTCTTGGCTCCGGCGTCTGGAGCGGGTTCCATGGCCCTGTCTGGCTGCCCTTCCACTCCGAGCCGTCTTCCCATATTTCTTTTTTCCAAATAGGCACGATCTGCTTAAGGCGCTCAATGGCATAACGGCTCGCTTCATAGCAGTCGGCACGGTGCGGTGAGGACACCGCGATGACTACACTGGCCTCGGCAATGGCGACCGCACCCAGGCGATGCGTGATGGCGCACAGTGTTCCAGGCCAACGCTCATCGATTTCGTCGCCGATCGCAGCCATCATTTTGAGTGCCATTGGCTCGTACGCTTCATATTCCAAGAGGACGGTGCGCTGACCGAACGTCATCTCGCGTGTGGTCCCGACAAAAACGAGTGAAGCGCCATGATTGGCATGATTGACCTTCGCTGTGACTTCGGCGACGTCAATCGTAGTATCCGTGATGACATAACGTGCGGGTTGACCGCCGGATACAGGAGGAATCAAAGCCAGTTCGTCACCTTCCTGAACGAATGCCTGATCGCCTGCATATGCTTGATTTTTTGCAAAAAAACATGTGGAAATGAGCGCGCTGGACGCAGGAAAACGCTCCATTAACGAAGCCTTCAGCGCGCCGATCGTCATTGTGTCTTGTTCGATGTCCATAGTAAGAACAGAAGTCCCCAGCAAGTCGACCAGACCTGCAAAAAGTTGAATATGTATTCGCATTTTGCGCTCCCGAAACGTCATAGTATTGAATCCTCCACAGCATATCATATTTTAACGGGACAATGGTATAATGAGGGAAGCATTTTGCCACGATGAGAAGAGGGCTTTAGCCATACCAGCAGGGTTTGCATCCACGTGTCCAACCCTGGTCTGACGAAGGCAGTCGGGCTCATAAGAAGCATGCACCGTCATTGAAAGCGTTTAAAATTCAAGAAATGAGCGCGCATAAACCTGCATAAGAATTAGACATGTTGGTGATCGGAGTTTGATGACGATTTCAGGGAGGTGAGTGGCTTGTCAGAAGATCTGAGACGTCTTGTCATCTTACACACGAACGATATTCATAGCCATTTTGAACAGATGCCCAAGATTAGCGCCTATTTCCACCGTGTTCGGGATGAACTGCCTGCCGATCAGGTGCTGACACTGGACATTGGTGATCATATGGACCGGATGCGCCCGGAAACTGAGGGCTCGAACGCGGTGGCGAATTTGGCGATTATGAATGCAAGCGGCTATGAGGCGATGGTTGTCGGCAATAATGAAGGGCTGACCTTTACGCCGGATGCGCTTGGTGCTGTTTTTCGCGAGCATGCGGCATTTCCCGTGATCGGGAGCAACATCTTGGAGAACGGGACGGGGCGAACGCCGGATTGGATGCAGCCGCATCTCATTATCCATAAGGCTGGAATGAAGATAGGGTTAATCGGAGTTACAGTTTCGTACCCCGATTATTACGATCTGCTGGGCTGGCAGGTCAGCGACCCGATGGAGGCGGTCCGCGCGCAGGTCAATCTCCTCGCGCCGCAAACCGATATTCTCATCGTGCTGTCGCATCTTGGCCTGCGGGCGGATCAGCGTATGGCGGAGGAGGTGGACGGCATCCATCTCATCCTTGGCGGACATACGCATCACTTGCTGGAGGAGCCGCTCTTTATCAGCGGCACCTACATCGGCGCGGCCGGCAAGTTCGGGCAGTACGCCGGCCGCATCGATCTTGCCTACGATCCGGCGCAGCGCCGGATCGTCTCGCTGCAAGGGCGCGTTGAGCCGATGGCGGACGCGCCGGATGACAGCCGCATCGCTGCGCTGCTGTCGCAGTACCGCCAGTCCAGCACGACGGCGCTGGACGCGGAAGTCGCGAGGCTGCGGCAGCCGCTGCGCCTCGATTGGTATGGCGAATCCCCGCTCGGCAACTTGCTTGCCGCGGGGATTCGCCGCTGGACCAGCGCCGAGATCGGGCTGGTCAACAGCGGCCAGCTCCTTCAGGGACTGAAGGAGGGCCGCCAGACCCGCGGCAGATTGCTGGAAATCTGCCCGGGGCCGATCAACCCGTGCCGCCTGCGGCTGCGCGGGGCTGATCTGCTGCAAGCGCTCGAAGAGTCGCAGCTTGGCGAATTCGTGGAGAAGCCGATCCGCGGGTTCGGCTTCCGGGGCGAGGTGCTGGGTGTGCTGTCCGTCGACGGCTTGCGCGTCACCGTTGACAGCTCCCGCCCGCCGTATGCGCGCATCGTCTCCGTGAAGGTGGGCGATGAGCCGCTGCTGGCCGACCGCGAATACGTGGTAGGCACGATTGATATGTTCACGTTCGGTTCCGGCTATATGTCTTTAAGCAAAGGCACGAACGTGGAGTACATGCTTCCTGAGTTTATCCGGGATGTGCTCGCGGCTGAGCTATCAAGTGAGCACGCGATTGCCGCCTGCGGCGAAGCAAGGTTTACGGATGTAGCCCAAGCCGAAGGAATATGAGGAAGGATAAAAATTTTGTTAAGAAGTTGTCACACGTCCCCTGTTACAGGTAAAATGTAATAATGGACAGCAAGTCCCATCATTAACTCTCAATTGTAGGGGGAAGTCATGCATACTCTTTTTGAAGCGGCAATCATCGGGATTGTGGAAGGATTGACCGAGTTTTTGCCGGTATCCTCGACAGGACACATGATCTTGACGCAAAGTTTATTGAACACACAGAATGACGAAGTCATGAAAACTTTTGATTTTGTGATCCAATTAGGCGCCATCTTAGCTGTTGTCGTCATTTATTGGAAACGTATTTTATCCTTATTTGGTCTGGTGAAAAGAAAAAGTGAAAGCCGTTCCGGCAGAAAATTGAATTTACTTCATATTTTAATCGGAATTATCCCGGCTGGTGTCGTGGGCTTTGCTTTGAATGATTTTGTAGACGAGAAGCTGTTTAACTCCATTACCGTTCTCGTCGGTCTCGTCCTCGGCGGAATCTTGATGATCATCGCAGAAAAAAGCAAGGCCAGACCGTCCACTGAAGTGATGGACGATCTGACTTACCGTCAAGCATTCTTCATCGGTCTCTGGCAGCTTGTTTCCATCTGGCCGGGCTTCTCCCGTTCCGGATCGACGATTGCCGGCGGGATGCTTTCCGGTGTTAGCCGTGCCGCATCGGCGGATTTCACCTTCATCATGGCGATTCCAATTATGTTCGGCGCTTCAGGCGTGTATTTCCTGAAAAATTATCATGCACTTTCTGCGAGCGATTTCAGCTTTTTCGCCGTTGGGTTCGTAGTGGCTTTCATTGTGGCGCTGCTTGCGGTCGTTACGTTCATCAAGCTCGTCCAACGCCTGAAGCTGACCTATTTTGCTTACTATCGGTTTGCCATAGCGATTATTTTTGCCATTTATATGTTAGTTTCCTAGGAATCGCGAACCAAAGAACCGTGTCGAAAGATGCGGTTTTTTTTGTTGAACTTTTGCAGGAAATCTATTACAGTTAGGGAATGACAATGTTGACATAAGCGAGGGAAATGGAATGCGTTTGATGCCGATCAGCAAGTGTCTCCCTGGCATGAGGCTTGCTAAAAATATATACAACGAAGATGGCATGGTGTTGCTCGCCGTAAACGTAGAACTTACCCAGCGGTTGATAGACCGCCTTTTCAGCCATGGTTTGGACTACATTTATATATCAGACCCGCGTACAGACGATATCGTGCTGGAAGAAATAATCAGCGATGAGACCCGGAACAGAGCGATTGTTGAAGTCCGCAATACGTTCCGTAAAGTAATGGAAGACGCGCATAAACGCGGCGCGGTCAGCTACTATGACATGGGCCGCAAGTTCCGCGATATCATGAAGATGATGATCGACGATCTAAGTACCCATCGCGGGGCTATGGTTATGCTTAATAATATGAATATCAAGGATGACTACTTATTTCAGCACTCGGTGAATGTCGGCATCTATGCGATCATGCTGGGCATCAGTTTCGGATACAGCCGTGAGAATCTGGAGACGCTGGGCTTGGGTGCGCTGCTGCACGACATCGGTAAAATGAAAGTGCCGCTGGACATATTGCGCAAGCCAGGATCGCTCACCAACGCGGAGTTCGAGGAGATGAAAAATCATACCCTCTACGGCTACCAGCTGCTGAAGGATGAACCGAACGTTCCGCTTTTGTCGGCGCATTGCGCGCTTCAGCATCATGAACGCATGAACGGAAGCGGTTATCCGCGCGGTATTCATGAAGTGGAGATCAATGAGTTCGCGCGTTGGGTCGGCTTGGTCGATTCCTATGACGCGATGACGAGTACCAGGGTGTACCGGCGTCCGCTGCTGCCGCATGAAGCGATGGAGCAGTTGTTCACAGGTTCCGCCACGCTGTATGACCAGAGCCAAATCGCTCTGTTCCGTGACAAAATCGCCATTTATCCGCTCGGAATAGCCGTCAAACTGAACACCGGCGAACAAGGGATCGTTTCGAAGCTCAACATCGCGGTTCCGCATCGGCCCGTTGTCCGCGTCCTGCAGGATGAAGGGGGCCAGGACTTGAAAGAACCTTATGAAATTGATTTGTCTACGAAGCTGTCTGTGCTTATCTCGGAAGTCGGAGAAATCCAACTCGGAGATGAATTACCCGATCTAAGCATACCGATGCTATTTTGAGTTAAACTAGTAGAACCTTCAATTTGAAGAACCTGGACATCCAGGTTCTTTTTGCATCTTTAGGGCGTCATCAAGGGGGATTGTCATGAAAGAAACCGAGGTCCACGGCCCCTTCTGGCATTGGGGCTATGCAATGCACCGTTTCCGCTGGTTCGTTCTGGCGATCGGCATCATCCTGCTAATCAGTTTTGCGCTCTTTGCGCAGCGAACGCCAGGCATGCTGAAGGATAACGGTTTTACGCCCAAAGGGAGTGAAGCCGATCTCGGTTATGATGGGCTCCGTGACGATTTGGGCCTGCCGTTAACTGTCATTCAGCTCGTCTATACGGGGAAAGGGCTTGATTTGACGGAGGAGCGTCATATGAAGGCGATTCTGGATGCGCTGAGTGATCTGGGCAAGCTCCCTTATGTCGAGAACATCAGCTTCGTCAGTTCGCCGCGGAGCGTTGGACATCGCGATGTGCAGGCAGTGTCGGTGGCATTGTCGCTGGATACGGACCCGGCGCTGGAGAAATACCCGGAATTGAAATCGCGGGTCCGTGTGCCTGCGGGGATGAACGTCTATGTGACCGGCGGCCCTGCGATCATGTACGATATGCAGACAGCAAGCAAGCGGGACATTGCCAAGTCGGAGGCGATCGGTTTGCCAATTGCTTTGGTCGTGCTGCTGCTTGTATTCGGCACACTGGTTGCCGCCGTCCTGCCGATGATTGTCGGGCTCATGAGCGTAACCCTGACATTGGGGATTACGTATTTCATCGCTCAGCATCATTCGCTCTCCAACTTTTTGCCTAATATGGTGACGATGCTGGGGCTAGCGGTAGGGATAGATTATGCGTTGTTCCTGGTGAGCCGCTTTCGCGAAGAGCTTAAGCGTCGTCCGAGCGTAGCGGAAGCTGTGGCGATGACGAGCCAGACCGCGGGCAAGTCGATCTTTTTCTCGGGCATTGCTGTATTGATCGGGCTGCTCGGGATGCTCTTCGTGGATTTGACTTTCTTCCGCTCGCTTAGCTTAGGCGGTGTTATTGTCGTCTCCAGCTCCGTAATTGTAGCGAACACGATGCTGCTCGCGCTTCTCGGCATCTTAGGGCATCGAATTGATGCGCTGCAGGTTGTCCCCCGGCGTTTTCGCAAGCAAAATAACGGTAGATTCTGGGAGTGGGTTGCCTACGGCGTGATGCGGCGTCCGCTCATTTTGGTTATCGTTGTCGGTGGTTTGCTGCTCTATGTCATGCTGCCGATTAATCATATGAAGTTAAACGTCCCTAACGCCGAGGTGCTGCCCCCGAGCTATGAGTCCCGATACGGATCGGATCTGTTGAAACTGGCTTACGATTCCAGAACGATGGGGCCGATCCAGATCAGGGTCCATGCCGATGCGCCCATCTGGGAGGAAGCATCGGTCAGCAAGATGCGCGCGTATGCCGAGCGGGTCAAGGGCGTCGCTGGGGTCAAAGAGGTGCAAAGCTATTTGACGCAGCTCGGCAGCCACTCCGATGCTGAGCTCTTCGCCTTGCTGCAGCAGCCCGGCGCCAGGGAGCGGATCGAAGCCGCCAAGCTGGCGAAGGATCATACGGCACTGATGATCGTCGTGCCGGAGCAAGATCCGGATGACCCGGCGACGTCTGGACTCGTCAGGCAGCTGCGCAGCCTCGATCCGGGCGGGCTGGAGACGGCCGTGACCGGTGGTCCGGCGTACCGGATCGATATCATCGACCGGATACAAGGGGAGATTCCGCAGGTGCTTTCTTTTGTCATGGGGATTACCTACCTCGTGCTGTTGCGGGCTTTCCGTTCTGTCCTGCTACCGTTGAAGGCCGTGCTGATGAATATGCTGAGTCTTGGCGCCAGTCTCGGGCTCGTCGTGCTGGTATTTCAATACGGACATTTTGCGGACATGCTGCACATTACTACGATTGGCTATGTCAGCGCCACGCTGCCGGTTATTATTTTTTGTGTCGTGTTCGGCATCTCCATGGACTACGAAGTGTTCCTTATCTCCCGCATGATGGAGGAATATGAAGCGACAGGCGACAATGACCACAGCACGGCAGAGGGGCTGAAGAAAACCGGCAGCTTGATTACGAGCGCCGCCTTTATATTAGTCGTGGTTGTCGGTTCCTTCCTCTTTACGGATATTGAGATCATGAAGGCGCTGGGGCTTGGGCTTGGTTTGGCGGTGCTCATCGATGCAACGATCATCCGCGTTATGCTAGTGCCGGCTTTGATGAAGCTGCTGGGGCGGGCAAACTGGTGGGCGCCAAAATGGTTGAAGGCCGGAGCTGCAGCGTCGAAATCTTCGCGGTAGCCCTCGGCTTCAGTGGTGAAGGCTGTACGATAGCCCTTGGCTTCACCGCCGATGGCTGTACGGAAGCCTGGAGCTCAGTGGCTGATGGGGCTGGTTTCCTTTTTTCTCAATCATAAGTTACAATATAGGGCATAGGTATAGGCGTAAATATGACAAATTGTTTGAAACGATGAATATTCAGGAAATAGGTCAGGTGTAACAACATGAATATGAATGAAACACGCTCCCTCTTGCCGGAGCTATCTCCCCAGTACGATCCTTGGGATCCGATCCGATCCTATCGCAAGTATGGGAAGCATGTGCTCACCAGTGTGGAGCTTACCATTACGAATCTTTGCAACATGCGCTGCGAGCACTGCGCGGTAGGCGATTCCTTGACGATGTCGGAAGGACCGCGTTTGCCGCTCGATATGGTGCTGCGCAAGCTGGATCAAGTCGAGAACCTGGAGACAATCAGTTTGACCGGCGGTGAGCCTTCGTATCACATGAAGACGGTTAAGGACTACATGCTGCCGATCTTGAAATATGCACGCGAACGCGGTGTCCGAACGCAAATCAACTCCAATTTGACGCTGGATTTGGCCAGATATGAGCTGCTGGCGCCGTATTTGGATGTCATGCATATCTCGTTTAATTACTTGAACGCGCACGACTTCCATCAAGTCGGCTTCGTGAATGCCAGCCATCCTGTCAGTTACGAAACTGCGGCCCGCATGTATGAACGTATGGTCGAGAATACAATCGCGTTGAGCAAAGGCGGCTTGTACGTTTCAGCGGAATCGATGATAAATACACGAACCTTCGAGAAATTGCCCGGCATCCATCGCTTAATTGAAGAAATAGGTTGCAAACGGCATGAGGTTCATCCGATGTATCCGAGCTCCTTTGCTTCGCATCTGCCGATGGTTACGCTGCCGCAGCTGCGCGCCAGCATTCACCGCCTGCTCGATGAGCGGAACAAGGATATGTGGATGCTGTTCGGCACACTTCCTTTCTTCGCCTGTAATGATCATGCGGAAGATCTTGCATTGATCCGAAGATTGCGGCAAGAGCCGAATGTGACTACGCGCAACGATCCTGATGGACGCAACCGCTTGAATATCAGCACGTTCACCGGGGACGTCTATGTGACGGACTTCGCCAATGAACCGCCGCTGGGCAACGTGCATGATGACGATCTAGATACGATTTTCGCCCGTTGGGAGAACAACCCGCTGAACTTGAGGGTGAATTGCTTCTGCAGTGAAGCGGCTTGCTGCGGACCGAACCTGCTTGTCGCTGATTCCTATTATAAAAACGTT